>Ga0316229_1000276_pt1 | contig 76721 bp, 56 predicted proteins | sample TBH18023metaG_FD_206011 | JGI IMG/M metagenome (GOLD analysis project Ga0316229, IMG submission 206011) | Freshwater microbial communities from Trout Bog Lake, Wisconsin, USA - TBH18023 | ecosystem: Environmental > Aquatic > Freshwater > Lake > Hypolimnion/Profundal zone | place: USA: Wisconsin... | reverse complement strand
CATTATTGCAGTGTAAATGCGTATTAAAAATGAGGACAGGTCTGATTAATATAAACATACAGATTAATATGGGACAAAATAGTAGAGTAATAAAAATAATTAGACCTGTCCTCATTTTCGGGATGCTACTTATCGTCTGTTGTGTGACCGGGAAACTTAAATTTGGTATGCTTCCAATGGGTGAAGGCACCGCTGGACAAGAAAGGTGAGACATCTATGGATTTGAAGCTACGCTGGGTCGGGAAGGCGGATATTGAGGCAGTGGCAGCGGCGCGGGCACAGTCTTATGCCGTGGGGTCCAGCGAAATAGAGACATATCGCAACAACCTGAATGAAGATCGCAGAGCCGTCGAAGGTGATTATCTGCTGGCGGAGGAAGGTTTTCATCCGGTGGGAACGGCCACCATCTACCGCATGAGGATGTGGGTGCGCGGGGCGGCCATGCCTTGCCAGGGTGTGGGGTTCGTGGGAACCGACCTCACCCGCAGACGCAGTCAGAGTGCCAAGGTTGGGAAAACCATCCGGAAGAATGGAATCGCCAGCCAACTGATGTTCGAGATGCTGGACCGGGCACGAAAGGACGGGGACGTGGTATCGGCACTGATGCCATTCCGGGCTTCGTTCTATGAACATTTTGGTTACGGCGTGGTGGAACGACGGAACGCATGGACGGTTCCTATCACGGTGCTGCCTCAGGGGCCATACCAAGGATTGCGGCTCGTACAACTACAGGACCTGCCGGCGTTGGAACGATGCAAGGAGCGTATCGCCCGGGCTGGACAGTGCGATATGGAACGCTCACGGGAATTCTGGAATTGGTGGCTCAAACGCTGGGATCCGTGTTGGATCGTCGTGGATCCTGTTCGCGCCAAGGCCGGGAATGACATACAAGGATGGCTGAATTTCACGCGCGTGCAGGAGAACGGCAAGAGTTATGCCCAGATCAATGATATGGGCTACGATTGCCCAGAGACGCTAAGACGCCTGCTGAATTTCCTGGCAAGCCTCAAGGACCAATACTACGCAGCCAGGCTGATCCTTCCGGCGGATTTGCAGTTGACCCGCCTGTTACATGAAGGGCAGATACCGCATCGTCCCGTCAACCACGCAACGGCTGAAATCAAACAACATACGCGCATGCAGCTGCGTATCCTGGATCACAAACGGTTTTTGGAAGCCCTGAAACTCTGCGAAACCGTCGGCCACGTAAAGGGCGAGGTGAGACTGGCAATACGAGAATGCGAGGGATCGATCTCGCGAATGAAACTGTGCATTAATAAAGGAAGAATCCGTGTAATGCCCGGCGGGGAAAGAGCATCTACTAATAATGACAAGATCAGTTGCGGCGCCCTGCAATGCCACGACTATGTATGGGCTTCGATAGCCTGCGGCGACCTGAAGGCCAGCGAGGCCATACGCTGGGGCCTGGCCCGGGAGACCCTGGCCGGGGCCGCAAACTTGCTTGACGTATTGTCAGCCGGACCAGCGCCTTTCACGGCAGAATATTTTTAGGCGTGGAAAGCTGTTGAAGCCGGCCTTGTCGATCATTATAGTGGTCGGAATGCAACTTGTTTCGTAAGGCTGTTTAAGTTGCGCAAACCAGGCAACGTCAGGCAGTGTACGAACCTTGGCGCATTGACCATCAGAGGAGCCCGCCATGGTTGATGAAAAAAAAACACCCCCCCCGCCAATTACTCCTCCTGGGCGAACCGGCGCTGAGCAGGCGACCATCGATGAACTTCCCGGCGGCGAGCCGGTTGTCGAACTGACCATCTGGCAAAGCCCTTTTGTCCAGAGCGTGATGCCCTTCCTTACATCGCTGCTGGTGCATGTCGCCATTATCGTGCTGGGTTTCGCGACACTGCAGGTGGGGGCGAAGATGGCCAAGAAGGTCACGGAACAATACACCGTCCCCGAAAGCGCCGACCTCGATGACCAGGACGGGAATATCGCGCATCCGGGCCTGGGCGGTGATCCCACCCGCGACGCCTTCCAGGACAAGGATATGACTGTCCCGCCCGACAGCCAGGGAATAAACGACAAAGCCGGTAAAGATCTGGTCGGCACCCTCCAAGGCGCCGCCGGGGATACCTCCGACAGCGTCATCGGCACCGGCGGCGGAGCCGCGATGTTCGGCAAAGGCACCGGCACGGGAATCGGCAACGGCACCGGCGACGGCGGTCCCATGGCCCCCTTCGGAATCCCCGGCGGCGGTGGCGGAGTCGGCGTGAGATTCGGCAACGTCAAGGGAGTCGCGTCGCGCATCGTCTTCGTCTGCGACGCCACTGGTTCGATGATGGAACAGTTCGACCTGCTCCGCGCCGAACTTAGCCGGACCCTCAGCAAGCTCAACCAGCGACAGTTCGTCAACGTGGTGTTCATGCAGGAAAGCGCCAAGCCGCCCATCGACCCCAATCTGCTGATCGCCAGCCCGGAAAACAAACGCAAGCTTCTGGACTTCGTGGATGGATACACCTGTCGCGGCCCCACCGATCCCATACCGGCATTGAAGACGGCGTTCGCCATGAACCCGCAACTTGTCTACTTCCTGTGCGACCCCAGCGACTTCCCCGAGCCTGCCAAGACTATTGAGCTTTGCAAGAGCATGAGCACGAACGGCGGCAAGAAGTGCAAGATCGTCACCATCGCCTTCGAGAATCATGACGAGGAAGGCGAAAAAACCCTCAAGCAGATCGCCGCCGACAGCGGTGGTCAATTCAAATTTATCACCAGCCAGGACCTTGAACGATAACCCCGTGATTTTTTCCCATCACCCCAACAACCTTGTTAATGTCATCGGAGGAGAATCCGACGACGCGCATGCGTCCGTGGCGACAGCGACAATGTTCCGGCCACGAACGCCTGACGTTTGCCAGATACTTTTTCGGCCCCTCGAATCAGCCGTGAGACAGAGAGATCGGCTCCGGTCCGCGCGCTCGATGGAGGGCTACACCACCCTAAGTCTCCCGTAGTGGAGAAGGAATTGTTGTCATGCCTCGACTGAATCTTTCACGTTACGCGACTTCCAAGTTCCGCGTGCTGGTGCTGCTGGTGTTCATGGGCGGGGCCTTGATCGTGATGAGCACCGCAAGTTTCGCACAGACTCCGGCCCCGGCGGCCGGGGCGGCGCCGGCGGGCGCCCACCACGGCCTGATGGACCTGATCCTGTCGCACATCGACGGCGTGCTGATAACCATCGCCGCCCTGTCGGTCACCGGCCTGTCGCTGATCATTCAGGGCGCCATCAAGACGCGCAAGACCGTCATGATGCCAGAAGCCACCACCGAGCACATCAAAGAGTTGATCAGCCAGAAACAGTTTAAGGAACTTATCGAATATACCGAAAACGATCCGACTTTCGTGGCCCAGGCTCTGAACCCGGCCCTGAAGCGCGCTCCCAGTTTCGCAAGCATGAAGGAAGCCATGGAGACAGCTCTGGGCGAACAGACCGCCGAGCAGTTCCGCAAGATCGAGTACCTGAACATCATCGGCAACCTCGGCCCCCTGCTGGGCCTGCTGGGAACGGTGCTGGGGATGATATACGCGTTCCAGGCGGTCGCCGACGCCGGCGGCCAGGCGGACGTAGGCAAGTTGTCCAATGGTATTTCCACCGCCTTGTGCCACACGTTCCTGGGACTGTTCCTGGCGGTGCCATGCCTGGCGGCCTTCGGCGTGCTGCGGACCATCGTGGACCGCAATACAGTGCAAGGCGCGCTGCAGGCCGAAGAACTTCTGCTGATGATCAAGCCGGTGGAAGCCAAACCCGCGGCACCGGGCGTTCGGGCGGCGCCGCAACCGGCGGTGGGCTCTGCTGCTGCTGCCCATCCCGCTCCAGTGCGCAAGGCTCCGGCTCCTCCGGCGCCATCAGCGACGTAATGCCCCACGCCGGCGCGCATCTTCAATATGGAAGACGCGGCGCCGTTCGCCTCCGCCGGCCACGCTTTGTCAACGCACCTGGCGGCGGGACTTTCCCAATCGCCGGCTCATAAAAGTCGGCCGTCCGCAGACAAACGCCGTTACCTGGAGCAGTTATGCGAAAACACGGCATGCCCGAAGTGAATGATTCCCATCCCAACGTCACACCGTTGATCGATGTAGTGATGTGCCTGATCATTTTCTTCATGCTCGTTGCCAAGATCGGCGTGAATACCGGCGCCGACCAGTCGATCAATATCCCCGAATCGATCATGGGCAAGAAGATCGAAGACATGGGCAACACCCTGGTCTTGAACCTTGCCAAACAGAGCGACACGACCGCGGCCAAGATTTGCGCCCTGGTGCCGGACAAGGAAACCGGAAAACCAGAAAAGAAGGATCTGATGCTGATCAATCGGTCGCGCCCGGAAAAAGAGCAGAAGGAAGTCCACATTGTGCTGCTGGCCTTGGCCGAGCACAACGAGAATTTCAACCTTATTATCCGCGCCGATTCGGACCTGCCTTATTCGGAAATCGAACCGGTCCTCATGGCCGCCGCCGAATCCAAGGTGAAGACCGTGAGTCTGAATACCAAATTGCCCAATTAGCGGCGTTTAGCCGTCGCCAAAAGCCGACGAGGAATAAACCATGAACGTAAAAGCCGCCAAAAAAGCCCACATCGAAGCGGGTCCGAACATGACGCCGCTGGTGGACGTGGTTATGGTGATCCTGATTTTTCTGATGCTGGCCGGCAGCTTCGTAGGCGCTGAAAACTACCTGCAAAGCAAAATGCCCGTGCGCAAAGGCGGCGTCAGCACTCTGAAAAATCAGGATCCCAACACCATTATCGACGACAAGACTCTGGATATCATGGTCGATGCCCGGGGCAGCGATCACGATGACTTTGTGGCCACCGCCGGCAGCTACAAGGGCAACAATGACGAGGATCTGGCCAAGGCCATCACCACGATGCGGCAGCAGATGATCAGAAGCGGCATAAGGGAAGACCAGATTCAGGTCGTGATTAACCCCGGCAGGGATGTGAAATACAAGTTTCTGGTCAAGGTGTTCCAGGCAGCCAACATAGCGAGTTTCACTAAAGTCGGTTTCGGTAGCTCGCACTGAGTCGCCCGGGATGGCATGGAACTTCAATGGTTCGCGCCAGTCCCCGGGGGAGGTTTCAGGAAATTTCCGCAAGGATTCCTTATGCTATTGTTTACTGACAAATCTCCTCTGCCAATTTCCCCCGCCAGCGCACTCCTGGCCGGCGTGATCGCCCTGCTTGCCGCCTCCCCGCTGTCGGCCCAGCCTAAACCTAAGCCGCCCGTTTCGCCAAAACCGGCAACGGCAGCCACCGCAGGCGCTACCGCCGAGGAAAAGCTCATCAGCGAGATGGCGGGGCGAAACATGGACAAGCTGCTGGACTACTACTTCACCAAAAACAACACTCCTCAGGTGGTGCGCGACCAGTCGTTGATCAGCAAATACCTCGGCCAGTTGCTGTCCGAGGACTACAAGAAACTGCCGGCGGATAAACAGCGAAAAATTATTGATAGCGTGGTTGGCGGAATCGATCGTCAACTGCCAAATATGAGCGACCCCACGGTGCTGATGAAGATCTCCGTGGCCTTGGTGAAGGCCCAGGAAGGATACCTGAACGCCTTGGAATACTGGGGCGAGAATGCCCAGACTCAGGCCCTGATGCGCCCGATAGCCGATGCCACCGATAAAGTGCTGCAAAAGGCGGGTGACCAGTGGCATGCAAAACAGGACGAGATCCTGAAAATTAATCCCCGCCAGAACGACCCCAGGCTGGCGCTGGTGGAGCAGTATCAGAACAACGAGACAGCTTCCCGCTACAACCAGATGCTGGCCCGGTACGCCTTGGCGCTGTCTATGGACAAAGCCGCCGACCGCGCCAAGGTTTGCGACCAGGCGTTGGACTTCCTCAAGGATTACGATGATCCGGATTCGGCGACGCCGGCGCAGTTGGGGCAGGTGCGGACCTATGAGGCGAAGTTGAACATGGTCAAGGGCGGCAAGGAAGGGTACGCCGTCGCCGCCGAGCTTTTCGACAAGGTCATCACCGACAGCAAAGCCGAGCTAGGCGATCAGTACACCTGTCGCTATTTCAAGGCCGTCAACAGTCTGCTGGCCAGAAAGCTGGACGCAGCCCAGAAGCAGGAGGAAGAATTGGTGGTCTGGCAGGCAGCCAACGTCGGCAAGGAAGACCCGGGGGCCAACGAGGAGGCCAAAAAGGCGGCCAAATTGGCCCGGGAGGGCGTGGAAGCGGCCAGCGCCATGCTCCAGTACCGTGTCTTAACGGCCCGCGCCGACGCCGAGACGGACAAGGACAAGAAAGACAAACTCAAGAGCGATTCGGTGGCCTTGCTGCTGGATCTGGTGACCAAACGCCCGGAACTGCGGCGGGTAATCTTCGAGCAGTTGACGCAGAGCCTGCCGGACGACTCAACCAAATTCAAGCCCGATCAGCTTAAGACCTGGGATATGCTGACGCTGGAGGCCCTGGTTCAGAAGGGCATCGAAGCGGCGACGCGCGAGCAGGCCCTGAAGGACGACCCCAAGTGGATCGACCGGGCCACCGATGGGGCGCGGGAAATCATCGCCCGCAAGGGCATGCCCGGCAGCAGCGCCAAAGCCACCGACACCGCCGCCTTCCGTCTGGGGATTCTGGAGGAGAAACTTGGCTCCATGATGGAAACCTCCAAGCAGGAACGCACTGGCAACACCCTGGATGCTGTAGAGGCCTACCTCGACTACACCGAGAAATTCGCCGGCGACAAAATCCAGGCCCAACAAACGCTGGATAGGGCACTGTACCTCATCCGGGAGCTTCGCAAGGACCCCGAGGCCAGAAGCGAAGACCGCGCCGTAAAGCTGTACGATCGCAGCCTCGAGATGGCCGTGGCCAAAGGGCACAAGGAATACGTTTTCTCCCTGGCGGACCGCCGCCGCGAACAGGAACGCTACCAGGAAGCCGCCAACCTTTATGCCAGCATCCCCGACAGCGGCGTGGTGATGGTCAACGTGATGAAACGCTACCGGGAGATGTTCTGCCAACGCCAGCATCTGGCTGATGCTACGGAAAAACCCACGGAAGCGCAAAAGACGGCCATCGCGGCCCGCATGCAGGAACTGGCGGACCAGATCGGCAAGCTCGTGGACGACAATATCAAGAGCGCGCCAGACGAAAAGATCCGCCTGCAGATGTGGAACGTCAGCGTGCAGACGATGTTGATCGCCGCGGATTTGGCCCGCGGCGGCAAGCAGTGGCAGCGCGTCCTGGACCTGCTGAAGCCCGCCGAGCCACGGCTGCAGAATCTTCCGGAAGCGGAAGCCAAGGCTTTGCAGGGAGAAATCCTGCAACTGCGGGTGACGGCGCTGATGGGGCTGAACAAGACCGAGGAGGCGATGGCTTCGTTGAAAGATCTGGTCAAGAACAAGGGTAAGAGCGCTTTCGACACCATCGCGACGCTGGCCGACAAAGTCAACGAACAGTACAAGCAGGCCCGCCGAGATCATGATACGGCGGGGCAGAAGCAACTCTCCGACGAACGGGCCGAGCTGGCCAAGTTGCTGGTCGATCAGCTCAAGGAAGACCCCAACAACCCCCACCGCAAGGAATACTTGATTTTCAACGCCGCGGCCCAAGTGGACGCGGCGGAACTCACCGATGACGCCGCCAAGAAGGACCAATACCTCAACGAGGCCACCAACACGTATACCGAGCTTCTCAAGGCCCAACCCGACGACCGCACCCTCCTCTTCCATCAGGGGCAGGTCTACTTCGCGCAGAAAAAATGGGACAAGGCTTACGATACCTTCGGGGACCTGTTCCAGCGCAAGCGTTTCGGCAAGCCTCAGGAGTCCGCAACCGACCCGATAACCCATGCCGAGACGATCAAGCCTAACCCACTGTACTGGGAGTTGTTCTATAAACTCCTGCGCACCAGCGTCGAACTGGCCAAGCAGGATCCCAACTCCGAACATTCCAAGGCTCTGATGGACGCGACAGCCACGGCGCTAAGACGCCAGGTGATCGAATGGGGCGACAACCTGGGCTTCGACCAGAAAGATAATTTCCAACAGCTCCGCCGGGAAGTACTGGGCGATTGGAAGCCGGAAATGGGGACGACGCAACCGACAACAACGCCGATTGCGCATTGATGGGGGAAGGATAGGAAACTGGCGCGCAAGACACGGCGATACGCAGACGCAGCTTACTTCTCTCTATTCCCTCAGTCCGCGCAGCATACTCGGGCGTCCTCCGTTACGGCCGTGTCGCCGGCTCTTCGCCATACAGATCGATGATGACCGCATAGAGTTTCTGCTGAATCGCCGCCTCGGCATCCTGGGCGGTGGCGTATTTGCCGGCGGCGATCTCGGCCCTGGCCTGGTCAAGTGCCAACTTGACCGCCTTGAGCGTGGCGACCTGCTGAGGGGCACCGGTAGCAAAATCGTTAATCACCAGCTTCCACCCTTCGCCGTCTTTCCGGAAATGCATCTTCCGCCCCTCGCCCTTTGGCCTGAGTACGGCGTTATCTTCGTTGATTTCAACTTTGGCCCCATCCAAGCGGTCCAACTCACTGGGACTGATCATGCGCTGGGTCATCTTGTCGGCATCGGCCCCAAAACGGGCCCGGGCGGCATCGGCCATGTTTTTGGCAGCGACCACAAAATCAGCCATGGCCCCGGCCAGTTCCTTTTCCTGAGGAGTGGCGGCATAAAGGATGACCCGCAGCGACATGGCATCGTTGGCTTCGACCGCTCGAAAAATACTCTTGGCGGCGGCCTGGGGGTTGCTTAGATCAAGCGCTGCCCGCGTAGTCGCAGGCACAGGCTGCTGGGCCGGGGCGTTGCCGGACAGACCCAAAGCGACGCCAATTACCAACACCACCAGCAACCGGTGGAAAATACAGGAGTCCATGAAACCTCCAGAAAGATTGCAACGAAAACAGCATAACCTGATTTCCAAAAAGGTAACAGACTAACTGATGAATGCCCGGAGTAATGACGGTAAGATGCGTGGGAAGGAATCGGCCTTGATGAGCAGGAGCCATTTGCCATTACGAATTCTGCACCTGACGCTGGCATCTGATGCCGGCGGAACCAGCCGGTACATCTTCGACATGTGTAAGGCCCTCAAGGCGCACGGCCATGAGGTGACGGTGGCCGGTGATCGCGGGGCGTGGCACTGGCTCTTCCAGAAGGCGCCCTGGCCTTGGATCGACATCCCGCTGCATCGAGGCGCCCTTGGCTTCTGGCAGTCGATACGAACTCTGCGCCGGTACTTGCGCCAACACCCGGTGGATCTGGTGCACACGCACTACCGGCGGGCAACCGCCCTGGCCCGGAGGGTTGGCGGCGAGATGGGCATCCCCATCCTGTACACGGCCCATCTTTCGCACATGTTAATGGGCTGGCGACAGAGATTGTTCAACGATTGGGGGGACCATACGCACGTGGCATCGGAAATGACCCGACAATGGCTGATGGAAGACTTGCAAGTGCCGATGGAGCGTATCACGTTCATCCCCCACGGGGTGGACACGCTGAAATTTCCGCAGGTTAGCGCTGTAGCCCGAGCCGAGGCCCGCGCCGCCCTGGAAATACCGGATACCAACCTGGCCGCCCTGTACGTGGGGCGTCTGGACTATCCCAAGAACGAAGAATGGCTGCTCGATGTCGCCTTAGCCTTAAGCAAGCGTGGAACTAATCTGCGGATGTTTCTGGCCGGCGAAGGACCGAACCGGCCGCTGCTGGAACAGCGAATAGCCCGCCAGGGCTTGGAAGAGACGGTACGACTGCTGGGACACCGCGACCCCCTTCCGTTATACCAGGCCGCCGACGCCCTGCTGCTGCCATCGCTCCGCGAGGGATTCTCCCTGGTATGTGCTGAAGCCATGAGCGTAGGAATCCCGGTGCTGCGAACCAGAACCAGCGGCACGCAGGAGCTTATCATAGAGAACGTGACTGGTCGTTCGACGCCCATCGATCATGATGCCTTCGTGACGGCGGCGTTGGAATTCCTGTCCGATCCGGCAAAACTGGCCGACATGGGCCGAGCCGCCGCCGCGCATGTGCGCGAGCATTTTACTTTCCAGAGGCAAGCGGATCGGACATTGGAATTGTATCGACAAATGGTGCATGAGCGCGCCGCCAGGTAAACAGCCAGTATCCCGCTTGTTGGAGGCGGATAGCGTGGTTAATATGCTCCAGTAGGCTGCAGCGGCGCTCTTGTGGCGCAGGCTGGAAGCATGCGCCGCAACTTGCCCATGAAACTTGTCGTCACCATTCCCGCGTTGAACGAAGAGAAGACCATCGGCCAGGTGGTGCGGGGTGTTCCGCGCGATATTCCGGGGATCACCCAGACCGAAGTGATCGTAGTAAACGATGGCAGCACTGATGACACGGCCACAGAGGCAATTGCCGCCGGGGCATTGGTCATAACCCTGGCCGGCGGCGGCGGGCTGGGAATGGTTTTTCGCACCGGCATGGAAAGGGCCATGCGCCGCGGGGCGGATATCATCGTGAATATCGACGGCGACGGACAGTTCGATCCGGCGGACATCCGCAAGTTAATCCAACCGCTACTGAAGGACGAGGCCGACTTCGTAACCTGCTCCCGTTTTGCCGATCCGCGCCTGCGGCCGCAGATGCCGCTGGTGAAGTATTGGGGCAACCAGGCGGTGCGGAGAATCATCAACTGGGTATGCGGGGGCACGAAATTCACGGATGTATCGTGCGGATTCCGGGCGTTTTCGCGCGAGGCAGCCTACCGCCTGACGCTTTTCGGTCGCTTCACCTACACCCAGGAATGCTTCATCGACTTGTTCAGCAAAGGCGTGCGGATGGCCGAGGTACCGTTGAAAGTGCGCGGCGTCCGCGAGCACGGCAAAAGCCGCGTCGCCTCCAACGTCTTGAAATACGCCAACAGCAGCCTGCCCATCATCCTGCGGGCCATGCGCGACATTCAGCCGTTAAAATTCTTCGGCGGCATCGCCCTGCTGCTGCTGGCCCTGGGAGTGGGGACCGGCTCTTTCGTGACCGGTTGGTATCTGTGCAAGCATCACACCGGGCCCTTCACCTCGCTGATCACGGTCGCCGGCGTGCTGCTGACGCTGGCGTTTGTTTTGGGCGTCCTGGCCCTGCTGGCGGACATGCTCGGCCGGCATCGGCGCATAAGCGAGGAACTCTTGTATCTGACGCGACGCCGCATCTATTCCAGTCGGCGTACGGTGCGGGCGTCGCTGGAGCCATCCCCGGATGAGATTCCGCCCGTCGTGTCACTGCATGATTCCTGGTGTCTGCCGGTTATCCGTCCACTCGAAGCGGAGCCGACGGACCACTCCGGGCAACATACCGCAACCCGAACGCCGACAGGTTAAAATCGCGCCGGGAGGTTATCCCCATGCTCAAGACTATGCGCTGCGGCATCTGGTTCCGCCTGCTGGCCGCCCTGCCTCTGGCGGCGGGAGGACCATCGACCGCGCCCAACCGGCAAATTATTATCGATCCCTGGCCGGCCCCGACGATTCTAACCTTTGATCCCCGGCATCCTCCCCAGAACATGCATCTGCTCGAAAACGGCGACCCAGGCATGGCCGATGCCACCGCCATGATCCATTGGAACAGTGGCAAGATACGCGGCAAATGGGACCCGGGGCAGCATATCATGGTCGTGACCGACATCGAACCGGTGGTAATCACCGGCCACACGGAAATTCGCCTGCCGGAGGATGCTACGGAAAAACTCAAGGAGCATGAATTGGGTCATGACACGGTTTACGCCGCGATATGGAACCAGTCGGCGCATAAAATAGCCGACAACGTCCTCCGCGACATGGTGGGCCGGCATTTCAGCGGTGAGGGCGCTGATGAGGCAGCGCGGCAGGCCAGCGCCTGGGGCAAGGCCGGCGACGAACTTTGCCGCCGTATGAATGGTGTCACCGACCAAATCGTGCAGCGGATGGGCGTGGTTTCCAATCGTTACGATCAAATCACCGATCACAGCCGCAACCCAATCGAGTCCCAGGCCGGCGCCTTCCAGGCCCTGAAGGAACAGGCGGAGTTGGATAAACAGACGGCGACCAGGCCAGCCAAATAGTTGCCAGTGAGGTGCGGCCTTCCCCTAACCCATGGCCATCGGCCACTCTCCCCTACCGCCTGGCAAATCGCACCGCCGCCGCGCCGCCGTAGACGATTCGCTCATCATCAAGCGGGACGGCCACTGCACTAAGGCACCGGATTATCTGGCCGAGCGCGGCGGACAGGTCGCCGGAGTTTTTGACGGAAACTACGATCCAGAATGCTCGTTCGCCGGAGGGCAGGCTCGGCGGGTCGGGTAACCAGTAATGCACCGGCGGCGGCGGATCAAGCCAGTAGCAAAGAAACTCGACGTTGCGCCCGGATGCCTGGTCGAGGGCGGTCTGGACGGCGTGCGGGTCGCCAAGAAGATACAGGGCATCGCCGGCCTGGTAATGGGCACGCACATACGGGACGACATGGCGAATCGAGGATGCTGATTCCGGCCGGATGACGTGACGGACAGTCTGCATGAGGCTGGCTCCCAGAAACACCGCCGGAAGTATCCACCACCACCGCGCAAGGCGGTCCCTGCCCGGCAACAACAGCGGTTCGGCCCCAACGGCCATGATCAGCAGCACCACGGGCAGAAGGTATAGCGCCAGGCGATTACCGGCGAACGGATAGCGATGCAGGAAAGCCGCCAGTAAATTCAGGCTCAGGGCCAGCAGAAATACTCCCAGAAGCCAGCGGCGGCCGCTCCGCCACAACCCGATACCGCCGGCGATCAGAAGCGCCAGCACCACTATCCCCAGCGCCCACGACTTAAGTGGATAGCTGATCCACTGGATGAAAGTGTGCCAGGCCCAGATGCCGAAAGCATGGAGCCCGGCGCAATCGGGAAAACCGTTATTGGTCCGCCAAAATTCCATAAGCCGCTCATTGGTTGGCTGCCGCAGAACCAGGGCGTACATAGCGGCGAACGAAGCCAGAAAAAGCAGATTCGCCGCCATGTAAACCGCCAGGACACGCCGCCCGGGACGGCCGCCGCTCCGGGCGCATCCGCCCAGCAGATGCGCCCCGGCGGCCAGGCTGATAGCCGGAAAAACAAAGAGCGTGGGAAACGAAAACCCGAGCGCCAAAGCGGCCAGGAAGGCGGTCGGCAGTAAGCGTCGAGCCGGCGTCATCCCCGTCGGCGCCGCCGAAGCGGCGCCGGATATCGCGCCTGGCCATCGGACAGGCGGCACTGCGGCCAGAAGCAACAGCACGCTCATCAGCATATCGGCGCTGTATTGTTTTACCTCAAAGGAATGCTGAAAAATCACCACGTCCAGGAAAGCGAAGAAGGACACGGCCAATAAGGCACAGGTGGGCGGAAGATACCGCCAGGCCAAAATGGCCAGGATAATCATGGCCGCCAGTCCCATCAGCAATGACGGGAGGCGCATGGCCAGTTCGGACGGCCCCAATACCAGGTAGACCACTCTGTGCAGAAGCAGAAACAGCGGCGGCGCCGCCTGGGCGTAATCCAACGGCTGGAGAAGTTGCCGCCATGATCTGGTAAAGACGTTGCGTATGATCGCCGCCTCATCACCCCAATACGAAGGCCCCAGCAGGTACTGGTATATGCGGGCCATAGCGCCCAAAGCCAGGGAAAGCCAGATCAAACGCAGGCAGGCCTTCTTGACCGATGCGCTTTCGAGATTGAGCAGCCGTGGGAAAGATACGGAAATATTGGAAACAGGCGTCGGCACTTGGTAAAGGGTAATGCCGACGAAGCCAAACGCCAAACCAGCGTTCGCGGCGTCTGGAGCGCCATTGCCTGTTCCCGCCGAGCCGGTGTATCCTTGGGTTGTGTGGATGACGTCATGATGCCGCATCGTCTTGTAAATCTGGAAGGCCAATGGACTACGTAAATTTCGGCAATACGGGCATGAAAGTTTCGCGGCTTTGTCTGGGATGCATGACCTACGGCGATACCTCCTGGCGCGGTTGGGTCCTGGACGAGACGGCGGCGCGTCCGTACCTGGCGCGTGCTTTGGAGTTGGGGATCAATTTCTTCGACACCGCCAACGTCTATTCGCAGGGCGTAAGCGAGGAAATCCTCGGACGGGCCATGCGCGACATGGCCCGGCGGGATGAGGTGGTCATCGCCACCAAAGTCCACGGCGTCATGGGCAAGAGCCCCAATCAGCGCGGCCTGTCGCGCAAGGCGATACTGCACGAGATCGACCAGAGCCTCCAACGTCTGGGCATGGACTACGTGGATCTCTACCAGATCCATCGCTGGGACTACACAACTCCCATCGAGGAAACCATGGAAACGCTGCACGATGTGGTGCGCAGCGGCAAGGCGCGTTACATCGGCGCATCCTCCATGTTCGCCTGGCAATTCTGCAAGTCGTTGTACATCTCCCAGGCCAACGGCTGGACGCGCTTCGTGTCCATGCAGAACCAGTACAACCTGATCTACCGCGAAGAAGAGCGGGAAATGCTGCCGCTATGCCACGACCAGGGAATCGCGGTCATTCCCTGGTCGCCGCTGGCCCGAGGCTTCCTGGCTGGCAACCGCACCGGCGACCAAGCTACCCAGCGTGCCAAGGACGACCCGTTTGCCACGCGCATGTACTGCCGTCCGGAGGACCTGACGGTCGCCCAACGCCTTAGCGAAATCGCCAGGGAGCGGGCCCTGCCCAATATGCAGATCGCCCTGGCCTGGATTCTCTCCAAGAGCGGCATAACCGCTCCCATCATCGGCGCCAGCAAGCCCCACCATCTCGATGACGCCATAGCCGCGTTGAACGTCAAGTTATCCGCCGAGGAAATCCGCCGCCTGGAAGAACCGTACATGGTGCATCCGGTGGTGGATCATGACTAGGGAATAGGAACGGCGGCGAGGACGGCACAAGATAAGAGCGATGGGCAGATAACCCGCCTGCTGTGGCTAGCGCTCGTGCGACCCCCGGGTCGCCGGTTTGGTGGGATGTTGAGCTTCTTCCTGGGCAGCGCTGAAAAACTGCTCTGTCATCCAGGCCACGCGTTTCTTCTCGGTCCAGGAGGTGTGGGCATCGGCATCGCGCGTGATCTTCTGGCGGATGTTAGGCGGCACGCGCTCGGCCCAGGCTTGGCAAATTTCCCGTTCCTCCGGCGTCGCTTCGGGAAGATGCATGCACGAACTCAACAACACGACGCCGCCGGCCATGACGCCCAGGAAACACCGCCGCCAACCACAAATCCATCGCTTCATGCTGAACATCCTCTTTAGTATCCGCCGGGCGATGCAAACCACAAGTCACCAAGCTACTAATGGCCGAACAGTTCATGCAGGGCCGCCGCCGGTGTGTATTGCCCGGGCCGGGCCCGTACAACCGGATCGCAGGCGCCGAGCAGGGCAATCGTCATACTGAAGAACGTCAGCAGCGCAACCGCCGTCCAGGTCGCCGGGCGATGCGCCTTACGCAACCATGCCCCGGCCCAGAAAAGCAACAGCGGCGCAAAAACGATGAACCAGCGTGGCCCGAACATTCGCTGTTTCCAGTCGGCATGGGAAAAAACACAGACCAGCACGATCGCCGTGCTGCCGACAAGCGTAACCAAGGCCAGGGTCTTGGTGCTGGCAGGCCAATGCCGCCGTAGAATCATGACGATGCCGGCAACGCCCATGATCAGCACGGGGAAATGACTGAAAAGTCCACGGGAACCTATAAGCCGCCAGTTCAGGAGGGCCACGGCATCAGCGCCGCGTCGCACCAAAGAAGGAGCGTCGGCCGTGGACCTGTCGTCCTCGGATGCGTCCTGGTCGGCCGCGTCACGCACCGGTTCGGCCGATGGCGCCCAGGAGATTACGGCCGACGGCGCGGGGGTTTGATGCAGACAGGGCGGTAGCAAGTCGCCAGTAACCGGAATGGTCAAGGTCGCGTGAAAAACCAGCGGCGGCAACGCGCCCAATACGTACAGCATGACCCCTCCGATGCGCACCGAAGGTTTGGCCCGGATGACCGGCACCACCAGCAGCAGGCCCACCAGAAAAACCGACGCCGACAGGTCGATGACGCTGGCCAGGGAGGCGCAGAGGCCACAGATAATGAGCCACACGCCCACCTGTCTGTGCCTGCGGGCGTTGGTGATATGAAGAAGGCTGGCGCAAGCCGCCAGGACCAGGGCGGCCGCCAGCGCGTGGGAATTTAGAACCACGGAGTAGCTGATCAAGCCGCTGGCGAAAACACCGCTCACCGCCACGGCAGCGCGATAGGGCCGCCCCAGTTCAAACAATCTGGACATCCTATAGAGCACGGCGCCACAGGCCGCCACCGGGATGGTCGCGCCAAGCAGAGTCAACAGGTAGATAACCAGGACTGGGTTGGTGCGGAAGGAGAGACCCATGGCAGCCATCATGGCATATATCCAACTGAGGATTTTAGCCAGCACCGGTGGCTTGTCGCTGTAGGTAGAACCGTCGATAACCCTAGTCTGCGGGGGATTGGCCCGATTCAATTCACAAAGACCCTGGAAAAATTCGCTGCGGTCGATGGCTTGAGTGTGATTTTCGGCCATGGCCTGGATGGCGGCCAGGCGCGTCAACTCCCCCGCCGAGATATCTGCAGGTTCCGGCCAGCGCAGCGGACGCAACAAAGGCAAGGCCACCAGAAACACCAGGATCGGCGTAACCAGTCCCCAAGGCCGCACATACTGACGGCGAGGCAGGTTCTGTAAATAGTAGAGAATACGCCGCATGGATTGATGATCAGATGATACCGGCCGCCTGCCACACCCACAAATACGGAACCCAGGTGCGGTTATGGCAAACCGGCAGACCTTCGGTAACTAGTCAGAACTCTTTCTGACCGCCAGTTTACAATTACATGCTTCAGCTACCCCAGGTAATCCTGCGCAGGCGCGGCCCCACGGCCTCGAAACAAACATCTATCCGCCCCGGCGGCAGCAACGCGGCTATGCGGGCAGCCCATTCCACAACGACAATGCTGTTCTGTTCCAGGAGTTCGGGAAAGCCGATGGCCTCGAAGTCGGCTGGTCCGGCAGCACGGTAAGCGTCGAGGTGATAGACAGTCAGCCGGCCTGTGTCATAAACATTCAATAACACGAATGTCGGACTGCTAACGGCGCGCGGGTCGCCGCCGAGACCGCGAACCAAGCCACGGACAAACTGGGTCTTACCAGCACCGAGTTCGCCATCGAGGGCCAGACATTCGCCGCCGTGAAAGTCCGCCGCCAGTTCGGCAGCCAGACGTTCGGTGGCCAGAGGGCTACGGGTAAGCCTGGTCATTTGAGCATGCCGGCCTTGCGGGCGTAGGGGAATATTCCGCCGGCCTCGATGATAGGCAGGACATCTCCCAGAGGACGCAGGTCATAGCGGACACCCTGGGTTTTGTTCAGGCAATAGTGTTCGGGAATGTTGATCTGTAACTCATCGCCGGTGCGTACTTTATCGATCAATCGCCCAGTGGATTCCAGGGGCACCAGATATCCGCCGTTGACGCTGTTACGGAAGAAGATGCGGGCATAGAACTCGGCGACGACGCACTTGATACCCGCTTCAGCCAGGGCCAGGGGAGCATGTTCGCGAGAGGATCCGCAACCGAAATTCTTGCCGCCGATGACGATAGTGTAGTCGCTGGTGAATTCCTTGTCGCGAACGAAGCGGAGGTGGCCATCGGGAAGACCTGCCTGAGCATCGGGCACGCCGCTGTTGGCATACATGCCGAAGAATTTACGCTCCTCGGGCAGAGCGGGATTGAAAGACAGGTATTTGGCCGGGATGATCTGGTCGGTATCGATATTGTCGCCAAGCACGTAGGCCTTGCCGGTAATGACGGTTTCCATGGCTGACAAGATAGAAAACACGAGGCAGGTTGTACAGGGGTGGCGGCCCGGCCGCGCCTGCCGGACCAGAGCCTGCGTTTAGTGTTCGACGTTTCCGGCGTATACTAGATAGCTCTTGGCGAATGCCGAAAGTGGCCACGATGACCGACCTGGCAAAAACAGACGTTAACCACAAGAGCCAGAACTGTCGGTATTCGCCGGGAGCTATTTAGGACAGACATGAACCAGAAGTTCATCCGTATCCGCGGCGCCCGCGAGCATAACCTCAAAAATATCTCACTGGATATTCCCCGCGATCAGCTTGTAGTCATCACCGGCCTCTCCGGCAGCGGCAAATCGACCCTGGCCTTCGATACCATCTACGCCGAGGGCCAGCGCAAATACATCGAATCCCTCTCGGCCTATGCCCGGCAGTTCCTCGACCAACTCCAGAAGCCGGATGTCGATGAGATCGAAGGCCTGCCCCCCACCATCGCTATCGAACAGAGATCGGCCAGCAGCAATCCCCGCTCCACCGTGGCCACCACCACCGAGATATATGATTATTTGCGTGTTCTGTTCGCCCGGGCCGGCACGCCCCATTGCTGGGAATGCGGCCGGCGCATCGCCAGCCAGACACCCAGCCAGATCGTCGATGCCGTCATGAAGCTCCCGGCGACCAGTAAAGTGATGGTCCTCTCCCCTCTGATCCGCGGGCAAAAGGGAGAACACCGCGACACCTTTAAGGCCATCCACAAGCAAGGCTTCGTCCGCGCCCGTGTCGATGGGCAGATCATCGAACTGGCCGGCGACGCCATCCCGGCCCTGAAGAAGACTTTTGTCCACTCCATCGAGGCAGTGGTGGACCGCATTGTCATCAAGCCCGAGATCCGCTCGCGCCTAGCCGATTCCATCGAAACCACCCTGCGCCTGTCGCAGGGGCTGGTGATCATCACCATTCAGGATGCCGCCGGGGCCTGGATTGATACCCTATACAGCGAGAAACTGGCCTGCCCGGAGCATCCCCATGCCAGCCTGCCGGAATTGGAACCGCGCGTATTCAGCTTCAATTCTCCGCACGGGGCCTGCACGGCCTGTCACGGGCTGGGCACCAAGGCCGAGTTCGATGAGGAACTCATCGTGCAGGATGAGGGGCTGTCGTTGGAGAACGGTGCCATCGAGGCCTGGCGCAAGGGCGGCAAGCGCATGAACATCTACTACAGCCGGGTACTCCGCTGGTTTGCCAAGGAGATGGGCTTCTCCCCCGGCCTCCCCTACAAGGATATCCCCAAAAAAATCCAGCAGATTCTCCTGTACGGAACCGAGGCCAAGGGCGATAACGGGGCCAACCTTGAATTCGAAGGCGTCATTCCCAATTTGCAGCGGCGCTTTGACAACACTGAGAGCGAGTGGGTCAAAACCCGCCTGCACGGCTACATGTCCGAACAACCCTGCCCACGGTGCAAGGGCACGCGTCTCAAAAAAGAAGTCCTGGCCGTCCGTCTCCACGTCCTGGAACCCGATACTGTAACCGATCCCTCCATCTCCGCGTCAGCCAACTCGCCCTACCCACGCCCCCAGTCCTCCCTCCCCGGCTACAGCATCGACGATGTAACCCGCATGACTGTCCAGCGGGCCAAGACTTTCTTTGAGAATCTGCGCCTTAGCCAGGAAGGCACCATCATCGCCGAGCCTATCGTGCGGGAAATCGTGTCCCGGCTTGGGTTTATGGCCGATGTTGGCCTGGGCTACGTTACCCTGGACCGCAAGACCGGCAGCCTCTCCGGCGGCGAAGCCCAGCGTATCCGCCTGGCCACGCAGGTCGGGTCTGGTCTGGTCGGCGTCTGCTACGTCCTCGATGAGCCGACCATAGGCCTGCACCCCCGCGACAACACGCGCCTTATCCGCACCCTCAAGCGTCTCAAGGACCTGGGCAACACCGTCATCATCGTGGAGCACGATGAGGACTGCATCCGCAGCGCCGACCACATGATCGACATCGGCCCGGCCGCCGGGGCCCACGGCGGCGTGGTGGTCTGCTCCGCACCCATGCCCGAAGTCCTTTCCCAAACACAAAGCACAACCATCAAGTATCTCACAGGCGAGCTTTCCATCGGCAAACCCAACCACTGCCGGCTCCTGGATACCAGGAAGAACTGCCTGGAAATAAAAGGGTGCCGGGAAAACAACCTCAAGAACATCGATGTAACCTTTCCCCTGGGCGGCATGGTCTGCGTCACCGGGGTGAGCGGCTCCGGCAAATCCAGCCTGGTGAACCAGACGCTTCTGCCCGCCCTTAAGCGTAGGCTCTACGGTTCGCGCATCAAGGCCGGCATGCACAAGCAGGTGCTGGGCGCCAACCGCATCGACAAGGTGATCGAGATCGACCAATCCCCCATCGGTCGCACTCCCCGTTCCAATGCCGCGACCTACACCGGCACCTTCGACGAGATCCGCAAGGTTTTCGCCAAAACCCGCGAGGCCAAGATCCGCGGTTATGAGGGCGGCCGTTTTTCTTTCAACGTCAAAGGCGGTCGTTGCGAGGCCTGCCAGGGCCAGGGGACCAAGTGCATCGAGATGCACTTCCTGCCCGATGTCTACGTGGCTTGTGAGGTCTGCAAGGGCACCCGCTACAACGCCGAAACCCTGGAAATCCATTACCGCGGCAAGAGCATCTGCGATGTGCTCAACATGACCGTGGAGGAAGCTATGGGTTTTTTCGAGAATTTCCCCAACATTCACCGCATGCTCAAGGCCCTCAACGATGTGGGCCTGAGCTACATCAGCCTCGGCCAGCCTAGCACCCAGCTCAGCGGAGGCGAGGCCCAGCGCGTCAAGCTGGCCACCGAGCTTGGCCGCACCGCCACTGGACACACCCTTTACGTGCTCGATGAGCCGACCACCGGCCTGCATTTCGCGGACATCCACAATCTTTTAAACGTCCTCAATCGTCTGGCGGACATGGGCAACACCATTCTGGTCATCGAGCACAATCTGGACGTGATCAAGTGTGCCGACTGGCTTATCGACATGGGTCCCGAAGGTGGCGACGGCGGCGGCACGGTCATCGCCCAGGGCACCCCCGAACAAATCATGGAAAACCCCGCCAGCTATACTGGGGAGTATCTGAAGAAGAGGCTAATGCCTAGAGACAGAGATGTCATATGAGAACAGACCGACTACGGCTCGACGCCATCCATGAGTTTCTCTTAGCAACCCCGTCTCCGCGTCAGCCTCTTCCAACTTCCAACGTCCATGTCCTCCCCCCTGACATCCTCCTCCCCTTTGTATAGAATCCGCCCCGCTCTATGTCTAACGTTTATCTACCTTAAGGAGTTTCCCGCATGCCGTCCGCCCCGCAACATCTGCAATTCAAGACCGAACTCAAGCAACTGCTGGATCTCATCGTCCACTCTCTATACACCAAAAAAGAGATCTTCCTCCGCGAGCTGATCTCCAACGCCGCCGATGCCATCGACCGCGTCCGTTTCGAATCGCTCACCAAACAGGAAATCCTCGAAGACAACTCCATCTGGAGGATCAAACTTGTCCCCGATGAGACCGCCGGGACGCTGACGGTCTCCGATAACGGCCTGGGCATGAGCCGGGAATCGATTGTCGACAACCTTGGCACCATCGCCCGCTCCGGCACGCGCCAGTTCATGGACGCCCTGCGCCAGGCCCAGGCCAAAGACCGCCCCGAACTCATCGGCCAGTTCGGCGTCGGCTTCTACGCATCATTCATGGTCGCCGATAAGGTCACCGTCATCTCCCGCATGGCCGGAGCCCCGGCCGATGCCGTCAAGTGGGAATCCGACGGCCAGGGCGAGTTCTCCGTCGAACCCTGCGAGAAGCCCAAACGCGGGACCGACGTCATCTTGCACTTACGCGAGGATGCCAAAGAGTTCCTTTCCCCCTGGCGTCTGCGTGAGATCGTCAAGCGCTACTCCGACTTCATCGACCACCCCATCGCCATGGACGTCGAGCATGAGAAAGACGGCGTCAAGACCACCGAAGAGGAAACTCTCAACAGCCGCCAGGCCATCTGGTTGCGTTCCAAAAGTTCGATTAAGAAAGAGGAATACCAAGAGTTTTACAAGCAGATCGCCCGCGACAGCGACGATCCCCTCCTGACTATTCATCAGGCCGCCGAGGGCGAGGTCGAGTACAAGGCACTGATGTACATTCCGGCCCACCAGCCGCCGGAGTGGATGATGGGTCCGCCGCTCAAAAGCGGGCTGGATCTGTATGTCCGCCGCGTGCTGATCATGCACGCCTGTGAGGAGCTTGTCCCCACCTACCTGCGCTTTGTTAAAGGCGTGGTGGATTGCCCAGACCTGCCGTTGAACGTCTCGCGGGAAATGCTCCAGCACAACCCGCTCCTGGCCAAGGTTCGTTCCAATATCGTCAATCGGGTGCTCAAGACGCTGGAGGAAACCCGCGACAAACAATACGAGACTTACCTCAAATTTTACGCCGAGTTCGGTCCCCTGCTCAAAGAAGGCACGGCGGTAGATTTCGCCAACCGCGACCGTCTGGCCGACCTGCTGCTGCTGGAATCCACCAAGACCGAGGCCGGCAAATACACCACCCTGGCCAAATACCTGGCCGCCATGCCGACGGACCAGAAGGAAATCTACTACCTCGTCGGGGAGGCGCGCGCCCAAATCGAAGATTCGCCTTATTTGGAAGCGTCCAAGGCCAACAACCAGGAAGTGCTCTTATTGACCGATCCGGTGGATGAGTTCCTGGTTTCCGCCTTGTACAAGTACAAGGACAAGCCGCTCAAGGCCGTGGACAAGGGCGAGCTAAGTGCCACCGCTGAAGACGAGGCCCACAAGAAAGCCGATGCCGACAAGTTCGGCCCGCTCCTTGAGGCGCTGAAGAAAACCCTTGACCAGGTTAAGGAAGTGCGGCTGTCGCGGCGTCTGAAGCAGAGTGCGGCGATTCTGGTAGCCGGGGAAGACGGCATGACCGCCCACATGGAACGCCTGATGCGTCGCCTGGGCAAAAGTGAAAGCGTTCCTGCTTTGGCGCGGATACTGGAACTCAATCCCGAACACCCCGTGGTGCGGGCCATGGGCGAATTGGCCCGGAGCAACGGCGCCGATGAACGCCTGGCGAGTTGCGGGCGATTGCTCTATGACCAGGCTGTGGTCGCCGAGGGCTCGCGGATACCAGATCCGGGGGCTTTTGCCGCCCGAATCAATGAGTTGCTGGCGCGATTGATGAAGATGTGAGACGGATCATGAGAAGAGGGGCTGAAAAAGGCGCTGGCAAGGAGGCGGTTTCCTGTTAGAGAGATGGTTTGTTGCCGAAGCGAATCGCGCTGCCCAACGGAGCGCATAAGTACTGCATGAATGGAAACGCCTTAATGATTTTGCCAACCCGATCACCCGTCACCGGGGATGCACGACGGCCACTGCGGACAACGTGCCAAAAATGGGTATGGACGCTGCTGGCGTTGATTCTGGCGTTGGGAGCATATCTGCGTTTCCACAATCTCGGGGCCCGCAACCTGTGGACCGATGAGATGCTGACCCTGGCCAGCGTCTCCGGCAGCGACAACGCGCTGGAGTCGATGCCGATCGGCCGCTGGATAGATGCGGCTTGCCCGGTGGGTACGGCAGATGAAAACGGCGGCTGGCATGAACTGTTTAGCTCGCTCCACTATCATCCCCACCCTCCCCTGTATTATCTGCTGGAATGGCTGCTGCGGCCGGTTCTCGGTCCCAGCGATGCGGCATTCCGTGGCCTTTCCGCCATGGCTTCGCTGCTGTCGATCTTGCTTTTGTTCCTGGTCTGCCGGGAGCTGCATTCCCCGCCGGTGGCTCTGGGGGCGGCCTTGATCATGGCCTTGGGATGGACGCAAATATACTTCGCCCAGGAAGCGCGCAGCTATTCCATGTTGGTCTGCTTGGCTTTGGCGACAAGCCTGGCGGTGGTGCGTCTGGAAAAACGTGGACCCAGCCGGCTCAGATGCCTGGCCCTGGGGTTATGCGCCCTGGCGCTGCTGCTGACCCACTATAGCGCCGGCGGAGTGCTGATCGCTCTGGGCGTGTACGCCATGATCAGGCTGCGCGGGCTACCGAGGCGACAGGCGGCCGGCGCCATCCTGGGAGCGGTGCTATTGTTCGCCCTGCTTTGGACGCCGCTTTTGTTGCGGCAAGTGCCGGCCATCCATGCCAGCGGGCTGTGGAGACGCGACGAGGCGGCTGGGCACCTGCTGCAGACCCTGACCCGCGCCGCCTCGATACCACTGCTGCATCTGTCTCTGCCCTTGCCCACCATGACCAGGCTCATACGCCTTGGCGCGGTGCTGTATGTGGTGCCGCTCCTGCTGCTGCGGCGCCGCGGCGACCTGCTGTTGTGGTGCATGTGGGCCTGGGCGGCGGTCGGGCAGATATTGTTTTTCGACCTGTGGTCCGGGCAATTGACGGCCGAACTCCTCCGCTACTCCATGCTGGCCACGCCCGCCTTCATAGCCTGTTACGCCGCCCTGCTTTGCGACCGGCGCATCTGGTGTTGGGCGCTTCCGGCCAGCGCCATCGCCGCGTGCCTGATGGCCCTTCCTGATGCCGACGGATTTTCGTGTCCGCAGTTTGCCAAGCCGCGCTACCAGGATCTGGGACAGTATGTGTGCATCCACAGCCGTCCGGGGGATGTGTTCGTCTTCGCCGAACCCCGGCCCAAAGGCAACCTGCCCGTGGACATGCCTTGGCAAGTGCGGATGCTTTATGCAGAAGTTTCTCATTATGCCAACGGCGGCCACGGATTAGGCGGACCCGTGCTTTTGGTGGAGGGTTGCGTCCCCCCTGAGGCGCTACTCCGCCTGCACGGTGGCCAGCGCATTTGGCTGATTGCTGATCCGCTGATAACATGCCCGCTTAAAGTGCTTCCCGGCACCGTGCCTGTCGATACCCGGAACAGCATGTGTTCCAAAGCCGGGCGGGTCTGGCTGGTAAGCATGCCGGCGCCGACGGAGGTAGCGGTATCGCCGGAAGTGTCCAAATCCCCCAGCCCTTGACACCTGCCCTGCTGGGCTCGGGCTGTCCAGGGAAGATGGCATGGCAAGAGTAGCGACAATTCCCTCGCAGAAATCAGGGGCCAGGCGCTGGCGGTATGTCCCCGGACCCGCGGCCCAATGGCTGGCACTGGCGGCGATACTTGCGTTGGCGACGTTTCTGCGTTTGTTTCACCTGGACGCCAAGAGCCTCTGGTGTGACGAAATGGGGTCGCTGGCTCAGGTCACAGGGCACTTGGATCAGTTGCGTTCGCTGCCCGTTGGTCAATGGATGTATCCAGCCCCCAGCGTTGCCGGCCCGGCCATAGCCGGGCCTTGGTGGCACGTATCGGCCCATGGCGACCTCCACCCGCCTCTGAGCACCATGCTGGAACGTTTGTTCGTCGCGGTGCTGGGCTCCGGTGACGCCGTCTTGCGTGGCAGTTCCGTCCTGGCATCGGTCGTTTCCATCCTGCTGTTCTACCTGATCTGCCGCGAATTCCACCCCATCAGCATAGCTTTGGAAGCATCCCTGATTATGGCCCTGGCCCAGTCGCAGATCTACTTTGCCCAGGAGGCCCGGGGTTATGCCCTAGTGGTGGCCCTGGCATTGGGCGCCTGCCTGGCAATGCTAAGGCTCCAGAAAAGTGGCGGCGGCACAGCTCCCGCCGTCGCCCTGGCGGCTTGCGCTCTGGCCGCAATGCTTACCCATTATCTGGCGGCGGGGGTCCTGGCGGCCCTGGCAAGCTATGCGCTCCTGCGGATGAATGGCCCGGCTCGCCGACAGGCCATCGTCGCCCTGGGAAGTGCCGCGATTATCTTTGCCATCCTGTGGGGCCCGATGCTCTTAAGACAGAAGACCGCATCCAGCGCCGACACCAGTTGGTTGCACGAGCCCGCCGACCGCCATCTATGCCAGACACTTCATCGTCTGGTCCTGCTTCCCGCCTACCACCTGGCAATCCCCGTTGCTGACGATACCCGGAAGACTCTCATTGCCGCCGCCGTCTACCTGTTGCCTTTGCTCTTGCTGCGCCGGCGCAGAGACTTGTTTCTATGGAGTCTGTGGCTGGCAGGGACCATGGGGCCACTCCTCCTGGTGGACCTGGTTGCCGGCACCAAGCTGCTCAGCTACACCCGGTACAGCATGCTCGCCAGCCCGGCCATACTTGCCATCGTCGCCGCCGCGGCATCCGACTGGCGCATACTGCGCTGGCTGCTGCCGACAGCGGCGGTATTAGCGTGTGCCGTTAACCTGCCGGAAGTCTACGATCCGACTTCCCGCCTTTTTGGCAAAGCCCCTTACCGGGAAATAGGGCAATGGCTTGCCGTCAACAGCCAGCCTGGCGACATGACCGTGTTCAGTCACACCAAGTCCAGAATTGGGTCGACCGACGAACCATGGGAGCTGCGCTTTTTCTATGCCATGGTCTCCCATTACGTGGACGAAGGCTGGGCTATGCCCGGGCCTGTGCTCCTGCTGGATGGCAAACCCCACGATGTTCTGGGCTGCTTGCACGGCCGCACGCGAGTTTGGGTGATTACCAACGATGATATCTTTTCGCCCCAGGAAATTATTCCCGGCGCCGTTATCGCGGATCTGCATAATTGCCTGTACTGTAATGCCGGTCGGATCTGGCTGGTGAGTGTGCAACCATGAGTGGAGAATTCGCTTTTATTAACTGGATCGCCAAACGCCAGAAGGCCGATACCCTGGTGCGCGTCCCTTCCGGGGATGACCTGGCCGTGCTGGCCTGGCCGCCCAGCAATATTGTGCTGGTCGGCGTCGACCAGGTCCTCGATGGCGTGCATTTCGACTCCGCTCTCCATTCGCCGCGCCAGATCGGCAGCAAGGCCATGAACCGTAACCTTTCAGATTGTGCGGCCATGGGCTGCCTGCCGACGGCGGCGGTGGCTACCGTGGCCCTGCCACGGGGCGCGGGACTGGACTACGCCAAGGCCTTGTACCTGGGCATGTCCGGGGCGGGCGGAAAATTTCGCTGCCCCGTGGTGGGCGGAGACACGGGAACCTGGGATGGCAAGCTGGTGGTAACCGTGACCATCCTGGGACGCTGTGGCGGTGTCAAACCGGTGCTGCGCAGCGGAGCCAGAGTCGGCCAGGGCATCTACGTAACCGGTGCTCTGGGCGGAAGCCTGCTGGGGAGGCACATGACCTTTGCGCCACGCGTGAACCTGGGCCGGCGCCTGGCCGCCGGCGGCAAGGTGGGAGCAATGATTGATCTCAGCGACGGCTTGTCGCGGGACCTGGGCCATATCTGCCGCGCCAGCGGCGTGGGGGCAATCGTGGAGGCCGGACGGATACCGGTTCACCAGGACGCGGTACGCATATCCCGCAGGAAGATCGGCTGCGGACGGTCGCCTCTGGAGCACGCGCTGCATGACGGTGAAGACTACGAACTGTTGTTCACGGCCAGCGGAATGATTCGCGGGGCCAGGAGGATCGGGTGGATTGTCGCCCCCAAGGGAATCTGGCTGGAAGCAGATGGCCGCCGGAGCCGGTTGGAAGCCAGGGGTTGGGAACACCGGCTGTAGGATAGTCCGTAGAAGAGCTCTCGGAAATCTTGGGAATATCTCGCAAACTGGTCGGCTCTTCTACGAACCATCCCACTATAAAATGTAAAATGAGAAGACGCGGGGCGCTTTTCCTTGACCTCGGCTGGGGGAGGGGGGTAGATTAGCGTCAGGAAGGTGGTTTGCCATCCTCCCTAATCGCGGGTTGCGCCCGCGTGCAGCCGTGGTAACGGCTGGCGGAAGCCGCTTCGATGCTCGCCTGGTGTCTTGCCGAGTGGAGGTTCTATGGCCGTTGTCAGTCAGCAGTCGTCCCGCGCCGGCCTGGTCAGCGCGGTGGCGGTTTTTGTCACCCTGTTCCTAGGCGCCTTGGTATGGGGTATCTATACCAATTCCCAATTCGTCGGGGCCCAGAACGATCTGGCGGACATCAAGGCCAAGTACAAACAGTACGTATCGGATCAGCAATTAAAGAGCAAAGATGATATCGCCGGACTGGAGGCCTTCATCGCCGATGACAAGGCCGGAGAAAAGAAACTAGGCAACAACCCGACCTATCTGGCCGCCGCCCTGCAGGAGATCAAGGATCTGGCCAGGCTCATCCGTGGCAGCGAGGATGTCAGCAGCGAAAAGAGCGTGATCGATCAGGGCCAGAAGGTTATTGCTGATGCCGTGGAGAAGGGCAAAAGCGATTCGGTGCACATGGATAACAATTCGCTCCAAAGCGTGATCATGACGCTGGGGGACGCGCTGGCCAATCAGAAGAAGCAAACGACAGCCGCCCTGAAGGCGCGGGACGAGGCCATCGCCAGCGCCGAGGCGGCCACCAAGGACAAGGACGCGGCACTGAAGCAGAAGGACGAACTGGTGACCAAATCGGCGACCGAGACCCAGACCGCCAAACAGGGAACGTCGACCGCCCTCACGGAATACCAGGATAAGATCACTACGGTACAAAAAACCCAGCAAGATGCTCAGGATGCGGCGACTAAGGCGCTGCAGGCCAAGGATGCGGAAATTGCCCAATTGAAAGTGACGATGGGCAAGCAGCAGACGCACATTGCCCAGTTGATCGCCAAGCTCCAAAAATATCTGGTGGACGTAAAAAACGTAATGGTGCAGCGCGACCAGGTGCGCGTTCTGCGGGTGCAGGACGACCACACCGTATACGTGAACGTCGGGAGCAACGATATGGTCAGCGCCGGCCTGACGTTCGAGGTTTACAACAAGGCCGAAGGGATTCCCAAAGCAAAGGAAGGATTGAGCAACGAGGACCTGCCGGAAGGCAAGGCTTCCCTGGAAATTATACATGTCGGACCCAACAGCAGCGAAGCGCGGGTCGTGCATCTTCAGCCCGGCATGCTGATTTCCGAAGGCGATTTGTGCGTGAATATCGCCTACGACCGGACCATCAAGCCGAACTTCGTGGTGTTTGGAAAATTTGACATGCACTTCAACGGCCAGTGGACGGACCAGGATGCGGAGATCATCAAATCGCTGGTGCGGCGTTTCGGCGGCGCCGTGGGAGATAAGATAAATATTGACACCGATTTTGTCGTGATGGGCAAGGAACCGGAGATAGAGGTCTTGTCCAAGGCGGAACTGGAAGATCCGCTGGCGGTGGATCGCGTGGAAAAAGAAAAGGCCGCCTATAAGGCCTACGAAGCGGTGCGCGATGAGGCCGTGACCTACCACCTGCCGATCATGAACCAGGCGCGGTTCCTGTATTACACTGGGTATTTCAATTCGGCTAAAAGATAGGAACCGCTTAAAATGCAAACAACAAGTCCCGGACGCAGGTGTCCGGGACTTGTTGTTTTGAAAAAATGCGAACGCTGAACGGCCCCACCCATGCCACTCCCCGGGAATACCAGGGAAGAGGGAAAAGGCTCAGAACCCTCGAACCACATCCGAGGGCGGCGATGCCGTAACCAGTCTCAAGGCACAATCAACTCGCCACTAATGAAGAGCAATGATGCATACCGTGGCGGGTTTGGCGGAGATGGCGATCTGCTCGGCATCTTTCGGGTCGGCCGCGGGCTGGGGTGGGGGAAGTTCGATGTGATTCTTGTCAAGGAACTTGCGCATCCTGGCAATGCCGATCGCCATGCCGTAACTGTCCTCGTTCCTGCTGGTGACGCTCTTCATGGTGACGATGCCGATGACCTGGCCATATTTGTCCAGGAGCGGTCCGCCGCTGTTGCCTGGGTTAACCTTGGCATCAATAAGGATATCCACCGGAGAATTGCGCTCGGTCGCGCCGCTGACAATGCCCTGGGTAATCTTGATAGTTTCACCCATTCGATCGAGCAGGGGGAAACCCAAGACAAAGCATTGGGCGCCTTCAGCGGGAGTGGATTGGCCGCTGAGGCGCAGGATGGGCCATTTCCCGCCCGCGGGCGCCGCGATAGCCAGAATGGTGGACGGCATGGCAGCCAGCGCCAATGGCAACGTCGCGGGAGCTTTGTTGTTCAGGCGCAAAAGGGCCAGATCGTCATCCTCCGAGATGGCCAGCACCTCGGCTGAGCGGCGCATGCCGCCGTTGAGCATGACCACGTAGCTTCGGGCTCCTTTCACCACGTGACGGTTGGTGAGAATGATGCCGGATTCATCGATGAAAAACCCTGTGCCGGAACTGATGGCGCCCGGGGGCAGGCCGTCGTGACCCGGGCTGAGGATCATGATTTTGAGGGTGGCGTCGCCACGCAGCGGAGGCAGTTGGTATTTGACGGCCAGCAGGCCCGCGGCTTCGGCGGCGGCCTTGACCTGGACATCGCCCAACACATCCCGGGGTGCCAAATTGGTGGAATAGACCAGGTTGTACGCCACAATCGCACTATCCTGGATCTGCGCGGCCTTGTAGAAGGAACCGATGGCCTTGGCGTACTGCTTCTTGCCCCACATGCCTACGCCGAGGTTGTTCAGAACCTCGGGGCTGTCACTCTTGGCTTTGAGGCACATCTCAAAATCGGCGATGGCCTCGTCATTCTTCTGCGAAAGAAGCAGGAGGAAGCCCAGGCGGAAGTTAAGCGGGAAGGAATTGGGATACAAATGCTGGGCCTCTTTGTACTTGTCGATGGCAGCCAACGTCCGCTCATGGGCCATGTCCTCGTCGCCCTCTTTGACCAGGGTCTCGGCCTTGGCGAGGATCACCTTGCGTTCTTCACCACCCACCCACTTGCCGTTGATGCGTTCGGTGTTGTCGGCGGCGAGTTTCAGCCACTTATCCAATTCCGCCTTGGCGGCGTCGAGTTCCGGCCCGGCCACGGGACCAGAATCAATGTACTTCTGCCAGATGGCGACAATGGCCTGAGCGCTGTCGCAGGCATCGGCCTTGCGCCGGGCGGCGGCATAATCATAGGCCGGGGACAGGGTAGAAACGACGGAGGGGCCCGAAGTGGAAACCGGACCATGGATGATCTTGCTGACGTCGTCGCCCTTGATGATGCGGGAGTCGCCATCAACCGGCTTTACCCACCAATCCGAGCCGCGGGGGATGATTTTGCCCTCAATGACCGTGCCATCCTTGAGAATGACCTGGTCCGCCCAGGCCGGCGCACAGGCCAGCCCGCAAAAACAGGCGACCAGAGCCATAACCGCCGTGTGGCGCGACATAAAGGTCATCATACGCATACCCCGCCGTACGGCCGTGAACCAAGAATCCGTAACCTCATTCTACTTCGCAACGCATGGGAAACAATCAGAAACCATCCGGGAACTTGAAATACGGACGATCCTTCTATACCGTTTGGCCGACCGAGCGCGGGATGCCCGCGTCTGATCCTGTCGAGGCAATCCGGAGGTATCATGTTTCCACTGGCCGACCGCATGAAACTTGTGTCCGAATCGATCACCCTGGCCGTCAGCGCCAAGGCCAATGCCTTGAAGAAAGCCGGCGTTGACGTGGTGGGTTTCGGCGCGGGCGAACCCGATTTCGACACCCCTGCTTTCATCAAGGAAGCCGCCAAGGCGGCGCTGGACAAGGGCGCCACCAAGTACACCCCAACTCCCTGCATACCCGAACTGAAGGCAGCGATCGCCGAGAAATTCAACCGCGAAAACGGCTTGCCCTACAAGCCCGAGCAGATCACCACCGGCGCCGGCGGCAAACACTGCCTGTACATGGCCTTTATGGCCGTGCTCAATCCCGGCGACGAGGTGCTGTTGCCATCGCCCTATTGGGTCAGTTACCCGGAGCAAGTGAAGCTGGCCGGCGGAGTGAACCGGATCATCGCCGGCGCCGAGGCCAATGGCTTCAAGATGACGCCGGGACAACTCCAGGCGGCCATCGGGCCGCGGACCAAGGTGCTGGTGCTGAACTCGCCGAGCAACCCCGGCGGACATGCCTATAGCCCCGAGGAACTCAAGGCCCTGGCCGATGTGGTGCTGAAGCATCCGGACCTGGTGGTCTTCAGCGATGAAATCTACGAAAAACTGGTGTATGACGGCCTGAAATTCGTTAGTTTCGCGGCCCTGCACGAATCGTTGTTGGAGCGGACGCTGACGTTCAATTGCCATAGCAAAAGCTTCGCCATGACTGGCTGGCGGATCGGCTATATCGGCGGTCCCAAGAGCGTGATCGATGCCATCAATAAACTCCAGAGCCAGATGACCAGCCACATCACCAGTTTCACGCAACAGGCGGCGGTGGTGGCATTGAAGGATCCTCGCGGCGCCGAAAGCATAGAAGCGATGCGCCAGCAGTTCGAGAAACGCGGCCAACATATGTGGCAGCGCCTCGGCGCCCTGCCCAGGGTAACCTGCGTCAGGCCCCAGGGCGCATTCTACTGTTTCCCCAACGTCAGCGCCTATTTCGGGAAAACCGTGGGCACTACGCGGATAACCGACGCCGTCAGCTTTGCGGCGGCGCTCCTAGAAAAGAACCATGTCGCCGTGGTACCCGGAAATGACAGCGGTTTTGATACGCACGTGCGGCTGAGCTTCGCCACCAGCATGGAACAGATTGACAAGGGCATTGACAGGATTAGCCAGTTCCTCGCCGCCCTCTGACCTACAGTGTTTGTGGCCTGACCCCGGAGTTGATACGCGGTGGCATTCCGAAGCGGCGCCGCGTCAGAACGCCTCTGGGACATCGTTTATTCCGGACCGATCTACGATGCGATGAAAGTCGAGGGCGACAAGGTCCGCATCGTCTTCAAGCAGATCGACGGCGGGCTGCTGGTGGCCCAGGCCCCCGCAACCAAGCCGGTGACAGGCAAGAATAATCCAGTTAGTGCAGCCTCTGCCGGTCCGCTAAAGCTTGCCGGTTCACCATCTGCGGCGCCGACCGACAGACAGTTCGTTGCGACGGACGCGGCCATCGACGGCAACAGCGTCGTGTTATCCAAACCCGACAGCCGCCAGTTACAGGTGGACCGATAGCCCCGCATGCAATCTCTACAACAAAGCGGGCCCTGCCTGCCAGCTCTTTCAGAACGAATGAGGCCGACGCAGTCCTGTTCCGGTAGCAAACGCAGCGCCCTTATTTGCTAGGTTGGGGTGGTGACTGACGGTTGCGGCAATGCCGGCGACTTGCCAGTTTCCGTCTCCGGGGCCATGGCCGCCGTGCAGCAGATGGCGCCGATGACGAAATAGTAGTAGTTGCAAAAGGCCTGCTTATTGAAGGCAAAGAAGAGCAGGAAAACCACGGCCAAAGCGGCGGCGAAAGAGGGAGAGGAGGGACGCAGCCGCAAGATGACGAGCAGGCCGGCGCTGAAAATAGCAATCAGGGTGACGGTGGTTCCTGGTTGCCAGCCAGTCAGGCGGTAAACCAAAGCCAGATAACTCAGGGCGTCGTCGCGGAAGGGCTGATGAAATTGCAGGATGGCGGCGCTGTGCCAGAAGGCGGGGAAGTTCCAGAGCATTAATGGCAGGCTGACCAGCATGGCCACGGCGACGGCAGGGAGCCACAAACGCAGGATTCCTCGCCAGCCAAGTGGGCGCGGCATAAGCAGCAGTGTGCAGGGTACGGCCAGGATCATGTATTGTTTGACAGCCAGAAGAAGACCCAGGGCCACGAACAGGAGCCGGTGGACACGGCAGGCGAAGAAGAGTGTCAGGGCCAGGAGCAAAACGACCAGGGGCTCGCTCCAACTCGATTCCAGAACGTAAAAGCCGCGCGGGGTAAGAAGGAGCAACGCCGCCATCAGACGGGCAATGCGACCGGGGTTGGCAAGGGCCAGCAGGAGCGCAGTCAGCAGCATGGCCGCAAGCTGGGAATAGCGATGGTCACCGAGCAGGTGACCGGGAAGTTCAAGGAACAGGCTCAGAGGCATGTAGGGAAAGCCAAATTGCACCCGGCCTTCTTTGCTGAGGCCATCGCCATAGACCACCGGTCCTCCGCCAGGTTTGTGGAGGTAGATATCTTCGAAGGTCATGTCGTAGGGATTGCCCCCTTGCAGCAGGCGATCGGAGGCATCGCGTTGGAAGACGTAGACGTCGATAAAAGGCATGTGGAAAGGCGAGCGGAGTACGGAGGTACGTATAACCCAGACGCCCATGAACAGATAGGTCGCCAGCAGCAGGACGAAGGCGGCATGGTTGAGACGGACCGAACTATTGGCCAGGCCGATGATGGCGGCGGCAAGAAAAAACAGGCCTACGAGGAATGGGGCGTAGTCGCCAAACGAGGCGAGCGTGACGTTGTCCAGAGGAGGAGAGGTGGACAGGCTGATCCATTGCCAAGCCAGGCCGGCTAAGAGAAAGGCGGCGAGCATGCCGGTGCCGCAGTAAGCGGCCAGGCGAGAATTGTTGAGGAGCATACCTGCAAGGACCAACGCCACTGCAAGACTCAAGAAAACGATCGCCCATGGCTGATAGAGGCCAGCGCGTATCTGGAGGGCATGGCCGAGAAAAATGGCCGCGGCAATAAAGGCGGCGGGACGGAAGCAGGCGTGTTCCCTGACTGGGACCATGACAGAGGATGGTACTACGGGCAGTGGCCAGTGACGAGTGGTGTGGTTGGGGTGTGACAGCAAGAGTCCAAAAATAGCTATGAAGTTCCCCTAAACTCCATATCCAGTCCTTAGTTGGCCTTTTCCTCTAACCCCTGTATGGCCTTCAGCGGTTTGCTGGTTGCCCGATCGCTGCCGGTGGTTTCCACGGTCTTGACTACTCCATCGCGCGTACGTGTGAAGGCATGGAGGATATTGCCATCCTCGCCAACCATCGAAACCGTGGCCAGATCGCCCTTGAACTGAAAGTGGGCGAAACCATGGACGGCGCGCGAGAACGGGCCGCGCGTGTCGTTACGCATCGTACGCGTACCCGCCCCGCCGCCGCCGGCCAACACAAAGCTCGTGCGCCAGTCGGGAATCTCCAGGTGCTGGAGATCGTGATCGTGCCCGCAGACGTAGAAACTTAGGTTATATTTCTTGAACAGAGCCCCCCACTGGGTCTGGAGCACGCCGTTGTCACCGTGCAACCCGTTGCTGAACAGAGGATGGTGGGCGCAGACGATGGTCCAGCATCCCTTAGGAATGGAGGCAAGCTGCTTATCCAACCAGTCAATTTGCCTCAGCCAGTCGGCCGCATCCAGGTTGTCCATATTGCTGTCGAGCATGAGCGCCACCACCGCCGGGGTCGCGACCGGAATATCCACGCGATACCAACGGGCCGGGAACTTCCAGCGCGAATCGGGATGCAGTCGGGCATAATCGGCTTCGATCTGGGCTTTGACGCCTTCGTAGTCGTGATTGCCCAGAGATACGAAGAATGGCATGTCCAGGGCATTGCGATCGTACATTTTCTCAAACACATCCTGCCAAGCCGGGTCGTCGACACCGTCCAGGTTGCCCCGGAAGTTGTCGCCCAGCAGCAACATGCCCTGAAAAAGTATCTTCTTCGACGCGACATAGTCAGCCATAGTCCTGGCGACCTGGTGCTGGGCAGGGCCATCGTCGCCCCAATCACCCATGGCCAGAAGGTTGATGGACCCATCGGCAGGCAACGTCGTCGCGACTTTCTGACCCTGGGCACGGCCACAGCCAGGCGAGGCGGCAAACCAAAAAACCATTGTGATGCATAGTAACCAGACGCGGCGCATAACACCTCCGTGGCAAGCATCGCCTGACAACTATTTTATGGCGCAGGATTCCTCGACGGCAAACACCTTGTCGGTCCGCACCACGCGATGATTAAGGCCGTCGCCGACATAAATATACTTGTCGCTGGCGCTGGCGAAAATCGGCCAGCCAAGGGGTATCTCGGGTTTGGGTTCGGCGCTCCCCGGTCCCTGAGCATCCCAGTTTCCGTAGCCGCCGAAACTGATGATTTCGTTATCAGCGTTGTCGCGCACGGTCACTTTGAAGGTGATGCCGTTGGGGAGATAAAGACGGCCATACGCATCCAAGCCGAAACGCGGCCTGGTGCAATGACAGACCGACATCCCCGAATTCCAATTGCCGGAGATTGGTCCGCATGGCGCGGTATACATCGCCACCGAGCCCTCGGCATCCCAACTGCCGTCCGGTTTGCGGATGAACTCGCCGCCCTTGGGCGTGAACTTATAGATGCTGCCCGTGCAGTGGGTGTACGCCGGGTCTTTCTCGAAACCCTTAGGAGGCGTGAATCCCCTGGGTAGACCCAGTTCCAACACGTAAATGTTGCCGGCCGGGTCCAGGCGCAGGCTGCCGCCCTGATCCAGAACATAGGAAATAAGAGCCGGGCCCACAGGTTTACCGGCCTCTTCGGCGAACTTGGCCTTGCGGTCGTACTCGATAAGTTTGCCGTCGGCATCGTAAACCCGGACGTGGCAGTTATTGAAGCCGCACTCTACGTAGACCTGCCCCTTCCAGTCGACGGCCATGCCCGGCGCGTTGTTGCCGCGGCCGAACCTTCCGTACACGCGGCCATAAATGTTTTTGCCGGTTGAGGACAGAGGCGCCGGTTTTCCATCGCGACTGTAGCGGGCAATCGGCCCCTCAAAACTTCCCGTATTGCCCCAGGTATAAATCATCCCATCCGGACCGATGGCCACATCACAGGCCTTGAAAGGCATGAGGCCGCCCTCGCCCGTCAGGCCGTTGTAACGCCAGACCGGGCCAACTCCCGAAGTAACATAGACCAGATCGGCATCGACATCCACGTCACCATAACAGACAAAGCTGATGTCGTCCTTGTTGGGATTGATGATAGTGTCGCCGGCGAACGCCAGTTCCGCACCGCGATCTTCCACGCGCGCCACGCTGCCTTCGCCGCCAACGTAGAGAACGGGGGCTGGGCCCGAATCGTCGAGGGCGCAAGTCAAACCCTGGTCACCCTTGAGGGTCAGCTTGGCAACCACCTTGGCATCCATCCCGCGGCCGGAAATCTTGAACAGTTCCGATGGCGGCTTGCCGCTTCGCGAGACGACGCTGGAAATCACGTACATGGCCCCGGACTTGGCACTGTGTTCCACCCGGTCGGGCCAGGGCACTTTGGTGGAAGAGAGTTTCTTGCCCTGCGGCGAAACCTCCACGATCTCCTGGTTGACCAGGTCGCAGACGAGGAGGTTTCCGTTGCCGTCGACAGTGATGCCCCCCGCCGCCGTCCGTTTATCCCAGGCGCTAGGCATCCAGTACTTGGTTGTCTCAAAATCGGGCAGTTCCAGGTCATAGAAAGGCTCGGGATTGGAACCAGCCTGGGCAATGTCCTGGCGGTAAATGCGCCCCTGAGGGAATTTCGGATCTATATCGGCAGGCTTCTTGCCGTCCGAGGGAGTATTGGCCACGTTGGAGTAATAGACGTATTTGCCGTCCGGGGAGAAAGCCAGTTGCGGCGCCAGCCAAGCGGCCCATTTGAGCTTGTCGGGAGCCGTACGCATGGGGATGGTCTTGACCGCGTTGGAGCCGTCCACCTTGAAGAAGGTCAAATTGGCTGTGTTGTTGTCAATAAAAACCACGTTGCCATCAACGACCTTGCTGAAGATATTGTCGCCAAAATTGAAGAGAACCACGTCCAGAGGCGAGTTATGCCCCGGCGTGAGCAGGCCGTCACCGGCGTCGATGAGGCGAAAGCCGGACATCTTGGTCAGGTCGGTCGAGGGTGCGTAGGGCAGGAGCGTCTTCTGGTATTTACCGGTTTTGTCAAATCTGCTCAGTTGCCAGGGAATGCCCACGTGATACAAGGGCACGATCGATGCCAGTTTGAGATAGACCGTTCCATCCTTATCAACGGCGATGCCGCCGTCGGTGCAGCGGTTGTGGGTGACGTTTCCGGTATAGGGATCAGTGCCGATGATGCGCCCGAATTTAACGGACGTACCGGCGCGGACGCGGAAACTGAAAGATCCACCCTCGACGGGCTTTCCCGCATCGTCTTTGCCGTCCCACTCGAGGGTTTGTTGAAGACCCGTCTTAAGAGGCTCCGGCGGTGGATTCTTCCCGCCGAGCACACCGGCCGCCAGATGGCGGATCACTTTCCCCGCTGCATCCAGAACGGCGACCTCCACGTCGGTCGGCGCGGAGAGAGAGAAGGAAAGTTGCGCCTTCTGACCGTCGCGAGAGACCGAAGGCTTGGAGGCAAAGGTCACGTTGGCTCCGGCCGCAATCGCAGCGCCGCTGAGAAGGGAAAATATTAAAATAACGGATGTCTTCAGCATCAGATCTCCTCTGCAAGCGAAAGGTGATGGAAAGAGAATTGGATTTCGCGATTGCGTCCGGCAGTTTGAGAAGAGCCCTGGGACCGCCCACGATGAATCCGCAGGCACTATACCACCCATGCCAACAGCAGCAAGCATAAACATGACTTGTGGCGTGGTGGGGTGGGCCCAATTTTCGGGCAAGCGTTAATTCTGGTTCTGCAATGCGTTAACGGAGAGACGGGGGTCGGGGTTCGTGGGTCGGTGGGAAACAAGTGACGTTTTTGAGTGAATTTCCCAATGGACTCAATGGATGGAGTGGTTTTGACGCAATGGAGGGGTCGGGCGGTGCTGGCGGCGGCAAGACGATGAGTGATGGCAGAGCGGGAGATGCCAAAACGGAGTTTGGCATGGATGGCCCAGAGGGGTTGGTAGGAAAGGCTGGTGATGAGCTGATGAGTGGAGGGGTTTATGGGGGCGGGCATGGGGAAGGGCGAAGAAAGAAGGAAGAAGCGGAGTGGCAAGCGGTGCGAAAGGAGTGGCGGGGTTGCGGGGCGTTGGTTTTACATATGCTCCTCTATAATATAAGCGCCGCGAGGTGAAATTTCGGGGCTGGGAGGCGGGAAACGCGGGAATTACGATTTTGGTGGTTGAGGGCGACGGGGCGGCAGTGATGCATAGGGGTAGGGGAAAAAGTATGTCCCTCTACAATATAGGCGCGGAATTCTTCATTTTGATGATTACTGCTTCGACGAAAAGATGAAGAAACGGCCTTGGCGGGGTCGGGAAAGCGGTTGGCGGCCATTTTGCGGCGATAATTTTTATTTTTGTTGACATCAGCCACGATTCAGACCGTAGTGCGTCAGAGAGCCGATGGTGGCGCGAACGGCTGTCACCATTCCTTCAGCAGTCACCCGTCCGGATCTTGGCATCGCCACAAACTAGACACAAAACCGACTCCTGTCAACATAAATTAACCTGACACCTTATCTCGGCGTCAAGGGAAGACGCCGGCGGAAAACGGACTGGGCAGTACGAGTGATCCGCCGATCAGGTCTTGCGACAGCGGACGTGCAGGAAGTATGCGACAATCCGCGTATCGGCAACATCGGGACACTTGCAGGCGGTCGCTTCATCGGCCTGAGGTTCGTTCAACATCTCGATGACAAACCCCGCGTCAATAAGCATGTTCATCCACCAACTCAACGTGTGGAAGAACAAGGGGATGCGGAACTTGTTGAGTCCAGCCATGGCCGCGGGCGGGACGTTGCCGAACAGCCATTGGGCGATGTGGCCCTGGGGCGGATCGAAGTAGTCGCCGCAGAGGACGCCGAGGCGCTCGCCGCGGTCACCTTTGACCCACTTCCATAGCCTAGTCATGAAGCAGGGATGGCAGATCGAGAACTGAAGGAAGCCGCCCGGCCGCAAGACACGATAGGCATGGCCAATCGCCTTCTCTGGTTCGGGCATGTCCATCAGACTCATGAAAGCGGTGACAAAGTCGAACGATGAGTCGGCAAAGGGCAGATCCTGTCCACTGCCCAGCCGATATTCGATTCCCAAGGGATCGGCCTGCTCGTCAGCAATGGCGTACCCGATAAAGGTCGGGGAAATGTCCAGGCCGGTCATCAGAGCCCGGCGCCGGGCGACCAGGCGAGTGTTATGTCCGTAGCCACAGCCAACGTCCAATCCACGCCGGCCGGCCACTTCTGGAAGCAGGGACATAAAGGCCGGCGTGTTCAAGTAGTCGCGATAAACATCGTAGCCGGCCTTGGCCAACCTGACCCAGGCCTGGGCATTGGCATCCCAGTATTGGCCGACTTCAAGATCATCCATGGGCGATTCCTCAGTTGCCGCTTAGTTCGATTTTCGCATTGTTTTGACCATTTGGGGGGGGCGCGGGAATAAACAAAAGTCGAATTAAGACCTGTTGCCTTTATGCACATCCCGGCAATCATCCTGATGCTTATTCTGGCCGGCGAACCATAATTCCAGCATTAATAATGAATATAGCCGCTGCGAATGATCGACGCGCCTCGCTTCGTGCTCCTCCACAAGACGCCGCACCGTCTTGTTAACGAAATGTCGCGCTGCGAAGGAACCCGCGGCGAAAAGATGGTCGTGAAGCATGGAACGCAGTTCCACGCGAAACCATTGGCCGATGGGCAATGCGAAACCCATCTTCGGCCGCTGGAAAACAAACTCCGGCAAATCCCGCCCGAAGGCTTCCCGGAGCATCCGCTTGGGGCCGCCGGACCATAGCAATGGTGTAGGAAGCCGGGCCGCGAACGACACCAGTTCATGGTCCATAAACGGACTGCGAACCTCCAACGCATGCAGCATCGACGCCCGATCAAGCTTGGTCAGCAGGTCGCCGGGGAGATAAGTGTCCCTGTCGAAGGCCAGCGCCGACTCCACCGCATCGCGTGTCTCCAGATAAACATTGTATATATCCGGCTCCGGCTGGCCCATGGCATCCGGGGATTTGTCCTGAAGCAGTTGGCGGATCGTCGGATCGTCGAAAAGACGTAGATAACCCTGGTAACGCTGCGACGGCGGAGACGTCATCGTCGCCAGCAGTCGTTTCATGCGGGCGATCGACGACTTCGGATGGCTCCCCCGCAGCACCCTCGCCAGACCGCGCGACGCCCAACCCAACATGGCCGGCCGCAACAAGCCAGGCAGGCGGTCCAGACGCTGCGTCAGCGCTAGCGCCCGGTAGCGGTCATAGCCTCCGAACAGTTCATCGCCACCGTCTCCGCTCAAGGCCACCTTGACGTGCCGGCGCGTTTCGCGCGCCAGATAATGCGTGGGCAGCGCCGAGGAATCACCGAACGGCTCGCCGAATACCTCCGCCAGCCGCGGCAGATCCTCTATGGCATCGGGGCGGACAACAAACCGGTGATGCTTAGTCCCCAAATGAGCGGCGACGGCTGCGGCGTATTCAGTCTCGTCATAACGCGGATCGTCAAACCCCATGGAAAACGTCAGGACCTCCCGCTCGCCTCCGCCGGCCCCCTTCATGCACGCCGCTATGATCGAACTGTCAATGCCGCCAGAGAGCAGGCAGCCCATGGGCACATCGGCAACAAGCTGCCGGGCAACCGCCTGGCGGACCAGACGGCGCGTTTGCTCGACCAGGGCCCCTATCGATTCGGCCTTGGACATTCCCAGCGGGCCCGGCGGCGAATGGCGGTAATAACTTTCCGGCACCGCCCCCTGCCCCGGATTGCTTATCAAAAGGCGATGAGCGGGCGGAAGCTGATCCGATATCAGGTATCCCCAGCGCAAATACTGCACGAGACTGCCGCTATCGAGTTGGCGCTTCACCCAGGGCAGGCAATGCAGCGCCGACTTTTCGCTGGCAAAGGCGATGGCGCCGAGGCCGCGGTTATCATCCGCCGGCGCGGTGGCCAAGTACAGCGGTTTCTGGCCCATGCGATCGCGCGCCAAGAACATAGCGCCGGCCGATTCATCCCAAATTGCCAAGGCGAACATGCCGTTAAGGTGTTCCACGCACTGCGGGCCCCAAACGGCGTAGGCCAGGAGCAGAACTTCCGTATCGCCCTGGGTGCGCCAGGCATAATCCGGCCGCAGCCTCGAAAGCTCCCGACGGAGATCGCGGAAGTTATATATTTCGCCATTGAAGACAATCCAGCGCCCACCATCATCAACGAAAGGCTGGTTGGCGCGCGGATCTAGATCCAGCACCGCCAGCCGCCTGTGGACCATCGCCGCCTGCGGGCGCTGCGCCGTAATCTCACCCTCGTGATTCAAGAAAAGCCCCTGGCCATCGGGCCCGCGGTGGGCGATCGTCGCGGACATACGCTGGAGAATGTCGCGCGACACGCGATACCGTTCGGTCCAAGCTACAATGCCGGCAAGGCCGCACATGGTTTACAGATTACGTGCCCACGGACGGAATGGCAAAAGGAGCAGGTGGGATCTATCAGTCTGGAAGCACGTCTGGCGCGCTATTTTTGGTCCATAGTCACAATAATCAGGACAGGTCTAATTATTATATGCCGTTATCGGTCTGATTTAGCCATTGAATGGCAAATCATTATTAATAAGACCTGTCCTCATTTATCATGCCACACATGCCGCTTCAACGTACATGTTGTTCTCTTTTCTCTTCGCAACAGCGGCCATGGAGGCTCGGCGGGCGGCGGCATTGAGGATTCGGCGGTTGCGACCGACGGTCTGCTGAGCCAGCGTCGCCTTACGAGCGGGATTCTCGTTGGCCACCGTGACGGCCGCGGATGCATCCGGAGCGTACAAGTCGGCGCCAATCTCCTCTGCCAGGCCCTCGGCCCTCTTGTAAACGCCGCCGCAGCACAGGATCTGCATGCTGGGGCAGCTATCCACCTCGCGCAGATAGTCAATCAGTTTGCGGACCGAAGGCACGCCGCTGGGCAGTGTGGCAAACATCACCAGCAGGTCCGGGCGCAGCTCGCCGATCATAGCCAGGACCTCATCGTCCGGCACCCCGCCGCCGGCGAAGCGGACCGTGTATCCATCGGCCTCGAACAAGTCGGCGCAAATCTGGCCACCCAACTCCTCGGGCTCGGCGTTGCCACAGAAAATGAGAACCTGCTTGCCATTGTCTGCCTTGTGGGGCAATTGGCTGGTGAGGAAATCAGTCAAACTGCGGTTCAGGCGCGTCGCCAGGTTCAGGGCGCTGATGCTGAGGCGATCATCCTTGTACAACGACTGGAGTAGTTCCATAGTCGGCCAGATAAGTTCGTTCAGAAGCGCCAAGGGAGCCGCCCCGCCGGCCAAGGCACTGGCGATCAGACTACGGCAGGCGATACGGTCACCGGCGATCAATAATTCGCGGTATTGCTGGGAGAGATTGGCACAGGAGGCATTCTCGACGCTGCTGATATAGGAAGTTTCGAGCATGATAAGGTCTCCGATTAGGACAGCGTAAGTGCATCCTGGCACTCGGACATCTGTCTGCCAAACTCGGAAGCCTCCATGCCGCCTCCGAACTCGTTCCGCATGTTAAACTGGGTAATATGCGGTAATTAGTTCATCGACTGGCATCCTGTTTTATCTTTACCTATTTTATCATTTTGTTCCCAAAATCATTTCGCCTAAATTATAAATCCGCACTTGAAATGGACGAAAATCATCTGTAAATGTATTATTATCAATGATTAATATTCTGTCTGGTATATCGGCATCAACAATCCTTACAAAAGTGGCTCTGTTAATTTTGATAATTTGATGTCGTAGATGATCCGGACTTAGATTAAGAATGATAAGATAGGTAATTCCGTCAGACGTCTTCCGCCAAGTTGCCTCCAACGGGACATTGACTGACACCTCAACAGGATAAGGATTTGCCGGTTGACACAGAATTGATCCAAAGGCCGCCAGACGCTGATTCTGTTCGGTAATCTCCTGCACCACCTCGCCTGGTGTCGCATCGTAATGAAACGGCACACCGCCGGCGGCCCCAGTTTGGGGAAAATAGACTACACCTTTAACCCCGTGGATTACAGCATCCCAGATCTGTCCCCGCAGTTCATCGGAGCTGACCCCGCGGAAATCCCGCCACGGCAGATGTAAGGGGGCGGTTTCAATGAAAGCAAACTGGGGTTTGCCGCCGGACCATTCCCGCAGGACATCACAGGTTTCGCCGACTTTGGCCAGCCAATCGGGGTGGGCCCAGCCGCTGACGGGATAAAAATCATTGCTTATCCAATCCGCCGCCTTCATGTAGCCAACATAAAAGCTCTTGGGGATTTTCTTGAAGAGTACATTGCCGCCAGAAAAATTGAGGAAAATGGGCCGGTCCGGATCGACCCATTTCATCCGGGTGTAATCATTGAGGAGATCGAGGGGATCGACTGCCGGCTTTTTGATATCCGGTTCATCATTGTGCATCCAGGCCAGCAGACATTCTTCATGCGCATCATCAAATATGGCCTGACCGGCTCGCGGCTGGCGAATGAGGAAAACGCCAGCCTTGGCGCAAGCGCTGGTGTAATCATCCATGCTGACGCTGTGACCCTGAGATTCGTAATTGAGCATGGTATTGATCCCGCGGGCCTTCCAGCGGCCAATATCCCCAGCCGGCTGCGACCAGACGCCAATAATGAAGGCGGGACGGGTGGATGGCAAAGCCAGCGGCCTGGTTCTGTCTCCATCAGCCAACAGCATGGCAGACATGACAGACAACAAAATGACGATGAAAACCAGACGAAAGAAAGGCATAATGTCTCCGAGGTTGCCAGAAGGATAAACCGCGGCGATGTTGGAGGCCAGCGGAGACAATGAGCCAGTTGCGTGGTGTTAAGGATCTCTGACTCTTCTGCCGGCTCCTTCTGCCAGACCATGTTAATTCCGGCCTGCGGATCGGCGGCTTGGCAAGCTCCATTGTAACTCAGCCTACTTGCGCGCATTCTATACAGGGTAGTTTGGCTCGCCCTTGTCAGGAGGTTCTCATGTCTCGATTATCTTATGCCGCCCGCGTACCGTTCGCTTTGATCGCCTGGGCCTTGTTGCTCCTCAATTCTCCTGCGGCCGCGGCGGCCAAGCCGGAGACCGTCAGCCTCCCCTACCAACTGGGCCAACCCGATGCCAACGGCAACCAGTATTTCATCTACCAGAATGGCTGGATACAACAGCAGGGCAACATGCCCATCTACGGCGAACTGGCCACGCCCATAGTCAACGGACAGCAATTCAACGCCCAGATCAACCAGGCCCGCCTGGAGGAAAATGGCGACGTGGTCCTGGACAACATCCAGTTCGGGGCCGTGACGCTCACCCGCCGCATTCAGTATGGACGGGAGGACGGCTATCTCCGCATCGTCGATGTATTCAAGAACACGCAGAACCGGGAGACAACTCTCAATCTCAGCTTTCGCACCACCATCAATTTTGGCATGCAGGCCGACCAAGCCATCCAGGAAACCAAGAAGAAAACCACCGTGGCCTGCAGCATCCGCGACGGTCAGGGACGCGAGGTGCTGGAAATGTACGGTGGCAAGGGGGCCAAGGTGCTGCCCACCTCCGTCGGACAACAGAACCGCAGATGGATATCGGCGGTAATTCCCATCACCATTGCCGTCGGCAAAGAAGTGGCCCTGATGCACTTTCATGGAACCTCGGCCAACGCCGAGGCCAGCGCCAAGTTTGTGACCACTTCCAAAGCCAGCAAGCTAATGGGCGACATACCGCGGGCCATCCGCGCACTGATCGTCAATTTTGTCGCTTCGCAAAGCCTCCTGGGCGACGATACGGAACTTCTGCGCGGCGACACTTTTGACTGCGTCGAACTCCGCACCGGCGACCAGATCAAAGGAACCCTCAAGGATGCCTCATACAAGGTACATACGACCTACGGGACCGTCGAAGTGCCCGCGGATAAAGTCGCCGGCCTGCTATGCTTCGGTCAGTCGCAGCCCCGGCAGCTCGTGGTGACGGTGGACGGGGAAATCTATGGCGGCCGCATCGACAGCCCGGGCGTGAACATGCAGATGTCCAACGGCCAAAATACCTTGCTTCCCCTGAGTCAAGTATCCCGCGTGGGATACCGCCGTCGGCCCAGCGAAAGCGAAGAGCTGGTGATGGACAAGCCCATGCTCTTCCTGCGCAGTGGCGAGCGCATCTTCATCGGCCTGCCCGAGGCGGACATCCCGCTGGCCACGCGCTTCGGACCGCTGCAACTGGCGTCTAAGGCCGTCTCCTCCATCAACTTTCAGGGCGAGGACGGGGTCACGCTGCACCAGGTGACGCTTAACGACGGCTCGCGATTTGGCGGGCTGGTGACGACCGACGCCATCGAGGTGGCCGTACGCGCCGCCGCTGGACAGGCGGTCCGCTTCCCCATCGCAACCGTCGGCCGCCTGGTGCTCAGTCCCAGGGTTGACGACGTCGACGATACCGCGGCCCTGTTGCAGCTTGGCGGCGATGACGCGCTGGTAGCATCGCTGACCGGACAACTCAAACTCCAGACCAGCTTCGACACGCTGACACTGGACGCCCGGCAGATCAAGACGCTGGTCCGGGCCCGCGCGGCTTACGCTTGTGCCGAGGCCCAGGTGACCCTCTGGGACGATACCACGCTAAACGGCCTGCTTTTGTCGCCCATGCTGGACTGCCAACTGCGGTGCGGGATCAACCTGCGCGTGGCCATGCCCCTGGTGACCAACTACCTTCAGCCGGCTGCCCAGCCCTCGCAGACGGTGGTCGATCGCGTCAAGCAGATCGTGGCCGAACTCAATAACGATGACTGGAAACAGCGCGATCATGCCCAGGCTCAGCTCCAGGCTATGGGGCCGGTCATCGCCTCCGTCCTGCGGCAGTTGCGTCCCGACCAACCCCCCGAATCGCAACAACGGATTGATCTTCTCCTCAACCAGTTCAAGCCCGCCGCCGGCCCCGCCCCTGCCGGCCATACGCCCCCCGGCTTACCAGGCATGCAGCAGGGCATGATGATAGACAATTAGCCCATCGTCCCCCGGCCAAAATACCCAACCCCGAGACCACCATGTTTAATCGACACTCCTGTTTCCTCTTCGTGTTCGCCGCTCTTCTGGCCGCCATATATCCCTGCCTGGGCCAGAAACAGCTGGCCTTCGCCCGGTTAGCGCCACAACCAGGCATGGACGACGGAACCATGCAGCCCGTCTCCCTTCCCTACATGCTGCGCGATGATACCGGTCGGCAGTGGCAAGTGCGCCCGGATGGCACCGTCGGCGACGCCAGCGCCGATTATCGTGACGGCGGCCGTAAGCTGGCCTGTAGTTCCACCGATTTTCCCGCCTGCCAGCAGGCCATGCTGGACCCCAGAACCAACGAGCTGACTTTCGGTCCGATGCCGGTCGGCGACTTACGCGTCACGCGCCGTGTTCGGCTCGATGCCAAGACTGGCTTGTGCCGGTCGATCGACCTCTTCGAGAACCCCACCGACCACGATGTGCGCGTACAGATCGATCTGTACAGCAAACTGGCCGGCCCCGAGCGAGCCTGCAAGGTCATCACCAAGGACGCCGGCTCCTCGCCGCGCCAAGTCCTCCTGACTGACGGAACCGCAGCCCTGGGGCTGATCTGCGGCGGACAGTCCTGCCTCATGCCGTCAACTTTCGATTTCAAGGCCAGCGCCTTCGGCGGCACCCAGCACTTGTCTGAGACCAACGTGCCCGCCCGGCAGACCATCGCCCTCATCCACGCCCAGATTCGCCGAGCCAGTGCGGATGAAGTCCTCAATTTCCTCAAGACCTTCGGCGACGAACAGCTTCTGGCGGGCCTTCCCGCGGAAGCCGTCAAGCTGGCGGTGAATTTCCCGCCGCCGGGAACGGGCAACAGCATCGCGCCCGTCCGCGGAGCCGAGCTGGACGTGCTGGAGACGCGCAGCGGCGACAGTTTCACCGGCACCGTTCGTCTGGAGGTCGATGCAGCGGCAACCCGGCCAGGGGGCACAGACGCCTATGGCATCGAGACATCTTTTGGAGCCGTGACGCTTGCCCGCTCCCAGGTCGTGAGCATCATCGGCGCGGGCGATGCCCACCTGCGCCAGATTGTCCTGACGCGCGGGGGCGAAGCCTTCAGCGGTCGACTTGCGGCCAGGAACGTCGGCATCGAATTGCCCAATGGCCAGGCCATGCACATACCTCTGGACCAGATCAAGAGCATAGGTTTCCGCCTGGCCGCCGAGGAAAAGCCGGCCACCAAGCCCACCACCGGAGCCGCCGTCAATGCATCCGTCCCCTTTGTCCCGTACGTGCAGCTCCGCTCCGGCGATCTGCTGCACATCAGTGTCCCCGACACCCCGCTGCCACTGACCACCCGCTACGGCTCCCTGCAACTTCCACCGGCCGTGATCTGCGCCATTCTCTTCCAGCGCGATGACGCCGGTTACGCCGTCACCCTTACCGACGGCAGCGCCTTCGGCTCACTGCTGACGACTGGGGAACTGCCTTTCCATCTCATCGGCAGCGCCGGTCAGCGCGACATCACGGTCCCAGTGGCCATGATCGCCAAATTGCAGATCGCCAACCCCGCCGACAAGATCGATGGTCCGGCCGCAACCGGGGGAATCCTGAAACTCGCCGAAGATGTGTTTGTCGCCACCATGACCAGCCAGGTAACGCTCGACACCCCCTTCGAGACGGCGGTCATCGACGCCGCCCCGATCGCAGCCATAACTCGCGTTGAAGACTCCCGGCAGAACATCACGGTCACCATGTGGGACGGCACCCGGCTCAGCGGGACGGCCCAGGAAACGTCATGGGATTTCAAGCTGTCCGGCGGCAGCAAGCTCAGCGTGCCCCTGGCCCTTGTACACCAGTATACGCAGGGACAGCCGCAGATCCCGCCCCAGGTCAAGCAGCGTCTGCAAACCCTGGCCACCCAACTCGCCAGCGCCGATGACGCCCAGCGCGCCCAGGCCCAGGCCCTGTTGTCGGCGATAGGTCCCAAAATTATTCCCGCTCTTGAGGAACTGCGCGCCTCACAGCCCAAGCCCATCCAAGACCGTCTCGATGAAATCATCGCCCTTCTGCGCAAAGGCTGATCATTGGCGGCCTGCGACTGTCCCAGACATGTCACGGCGTCTTCGTGATTACCGCGTAGCGGATGCCGCGCTGGCGATCCACCGCTTCGAAGAGGATCTGGAAGCCCATGGCGCACGCCTGTTCGATCGTCAACTCATGCCAGGAAACCCCCTGGCAATTATCCCAAACCCCCAGGCTCCCCAGAGGCAGGGCACCCAGCGTCGCCATCGTCTGCTGGCGTCCGCAGGGGATGAGCGTGTAGTCCGTCGGAGGCAGGGCCAATTCCGCCAGGACGCTTTCGGAGGCCGCGAAGAACGTCGGTTGACGCCGCAGACGCTGCTCACGCACATAACGACAGCACGCCATCATGGGGCGGAACTCGTAATGCATCGGCTCGACGGCGTAAGCCTTTACCGCAAACAGCATCCCTGCCAGGGCGAACATGCCCGCCAGGACGCTCGCCACGCGCCGTCCGGCCCATGTAGTCGCCGCGTTGAATCCATTCAGGCATATCAGGGCCGTCGCCGGACAGGCACACGCCAAGACCCGCAACAGCCCCGCCGAGGCGAAAACTCCTTGCCACCACAGCAGGCTATGCACCGCCGCCACCAGCAGCAGGCAGACCCAGGGCAGCCGCATGCGCCTGCTCCATGAGAACGCCATGCCCAGGAAGAACGCTGGAAACAGTACCGGACCGCAATACTCCGGCCAATGCTGCACGTACCCATACAGAGGCCCCCGCCGGTAGCTGGCATAGCTGGCAACCGGCCATGACCACTGAGCCCGGCGGAGGAAATACAGGGCATCTCCGGTAATAATCCACTCGGCCAACACCCATGCCGCCAAGCCCGCCCCCAACCATACTATGTCTAGTCTTTTGGCTAAATACCATCTCCTGGTACTCCGGGGGAGGGACAAAGTAAGGACGGTAGAACGTCGGATATAGAATCGGTCCTCCACACTCCGATTCTCGACGTCGGTCCTCGATACCTTGTCCGTGCCTGTCTCCACGTCCCCACGTCCGGACGTCTCCGCGTCAGCCTCCCCACCTTCGCCGCCATTAAGGGCACCGGGGCCACAACGCCACAGCCCCATGGCCAACCACACGCCGATGAGTACAAACCCTTCCGGACGGATCAACGGCAGCAGTCCGGCCACAAACAGTGACGCCCTGGGCCGGCCCTTAATCCACAGACGGATGGCCATAACCAGCGCCAGGGCCATGGGCATTTCGCTCATGGTGTCGCTGGCCAGGGCGAAAGCGAACGGCTGGGCCAGGATCAGGAACGGGGCGAGAAATGCGTTGGCCAGTTGGCAATCCTCGGCCAGGCACCACGTCTGCCAGCACAGCAGCGTGGTCAGCAGGGCCTGGAACACCCGGGCCGGGAAGTGTCCCAGCAGAGCCATCGGTATGAGGCATATTTTCCAAAGCGGCCTGGCCCACGCGATAACCAGGAACTGTGGTTCCTGCCGATCCTGGAGGGCTCGGATGAAATGCTGGGCCGCATCCCCATCGCCCGTATGCGGCCAGAACCAGGCCCAGACGCACAGGAAGAGGAAAATGGCGAACAAAACACATCGGCGGAAGGACATGGTGCAAGTGTACATAGGGAAGGAGTCGGGAGACAGGAGTCAGATGCTGGGGAATCGGGGGTCGGGGAAAACGGAGAGAAGCACAGATTTTGGCGAGCAGCGGCGCAGCGAGGAGAGAGGAGGTGGCGGGCATGCCGGGTAGAGGATGTACGACGTTTGCGAATCATGGTCCGGTTTGTCTCTGACACGTTGTCTGATTCAGGGAAGTAACGCCCCGCGGCGGCGCGCATCTTCAATATTGAAGATGGCGCCGCGTTGGGCCCTGGCATCTGAGACGGTGGGCCGGAACAGCAAGCCGGCCAGCCAGGATTTGTCCCGGGTTCCAACGGGTACGGCCAGGAAACTCGAACGAGGAATAAATCATGAACATAAAAGACAGCAAGAAGAACCACATCGAGTCGGGTCCGAACCTGACGCCGCTGGTGGACGTGGTGATGGTGATCCAGATCTTCCTGATGCTGGCCGGAAGCTTCGTCGGGGCGGACAACTACCTGCAAAGCAAAATGCCCGTACACAAAGGCGTCAACGTGCCCACTAATGATCCCCCCAGTATGGTCACCGACAGAACCTTGGACATCATGGTCGATGCCCGGGGAAGCGCGCATGAGGATTATGTGGCCACCGTCGGCAGCTACCATGGCAACGATGGCGACAAGCTGGCCGAGGCTATCGGACGGATGCGGCAGGGCATGCTCAACGCGGGTATCAACGAAGACCAGATACAAGTGGTGATTAACCCCGGCCGGAATGTGAAGTACAAGTTCCTGGTCCAAGTGTTCCAGGCGGCGAACGTGGCGAAATTCACGAAAATCGGTTTCGGCACCTCGCATTGAGTCACACGTAATGGCATGGGACCGTATGGGTGCGGAGTTGTACTGTTGTGATCTTCCTCTGGCATAGTACCCGGTCGAGCGCGGCGGCGACTGCGTGGTCAGCGTGGACGGTTAGCTTAGATGGAAGTGTTGATAAGTTGTGGACCGAACTAAGAATCTACCTCAGAACCCAATGGCCCCGCGACGATGCATATTTCGCCTGCAATCAAGGAGCGACAACGAGGCGTATCAATGGAGAGATACGGCGCGGAGGAACGACGACGCATGCGGCCGCAAGATGCATCGCCCGGAGGGTGGGCCGGGAATGGCCCATCGCAGAGTCATTGGGTTCTGAGATAGATTCTAATTGCGCGCGACCCGTTTTAGGCTCCGGATAAAGAAGTTAATTCGCATTAATGCAGGCGCGCGGGCTGGGCGTTGCCGCAGGGGCCGCCGCCAAGCGCGGGCGGGATGGGATGAATCCGGCCATTAAAGAGCGTGGGATTGATATAGCCGGGGGAGAGTTCCAGGCTGGCAGCCGGGGCGTAATGGCAGATCAAAGCGCGGCGGAAACGGTCCTTGCTGGTGTTGGTATAGGAGCCGTGAATGAGACTGCCATTAAAGAAGAGCACATCGCCGGCCTTCAGGGAGACAGGCATTTCCTTCATTCCCGCCGGGATGTCCACGTGATGATCGGTGAAGAATCTGGTGCGGTCGGCCTCGGTCGGGCAGACGATATCCAATTTGTTGGAGCCGGGGACGACGACCATACCGCCGTTGCCGCTGTCAGCGTCGTCGACAGCCATCCAGGCCGCTATGCAGGTGCCCGGCTTGACGCGGAGATAGAAATTATCCTGATGCAGATCCTGGCCGCGGGCGCCAGGCGGCTTGAAGTAGAACATGCTTTGCACCGCCGCCGGTTCTTCGCCGAAAAAATCGCAAAGATATCCGTAGATGCGGGGGTGAATCATGCAGCGCATGGCCAATTGCCCCACCAGCAGATGAGGATGATGATGCGGGTGCATCATGCGCGGATAGAAGGCCAGGGGATCGGAAGGGTCGTAAATCCGACCGTTCTGCCGCTTATACTCCGAAAGCCCTTCCACCGGGCCATTTTTGCCCTGTTCCATGAAAGCATCGCGCAGGGCCGTCACCTCGGCGGCTTCGAGCAATCCGCGGCCGACATAAAAACCATCGCGCCGAAACGGCTCCAAGGCATCGGGATGGAAAATTCTGGGAGCGGCAAGAGTAGTCATACAATCTCCGAAAGAGAGTCCACTGGCTTTCTTCAGGGGCCGGGTCGATCACCGCTCCGGCCCATCAACGAAAGAATAATATGCCGCTTCCTACTGAAGAATCTACAATATTCTGCTGCCATGAATAGCATTGCCGCTGAATGTCGGGCGCACAGATGACGGCGTTCAGTTTCACAAAACCTTCGCAGCCGTATATAGACATCAGTTGATCAGTGGATGGCTAGAGCCCAGGGTAGATTTGGGGTTATGCAGAAGGCGCGGAATGGCACACCATATCTTTGGGCCCTGTTTGCCGTCCTTTTGGCAAAGGCCGGCGCAAAAGAGCTCACCGTGCCCGGTTAGTCACGCGTTTAGCGTTTTCTGCTCATGTCTGCTTCTTCGCCTTGCCCCTTGCGGTTTTTCCCAGTCCGACTACCTTCTGCTGACCCCAAGGCTTATGCAATGACAATCTACCTCCTTCCCTGTCTCATGGATCTAGTGATGTTCCTGGTAATGCTGCGCCTGCCGGATGCGGCCGGGCGCAGCATGCACCTGAGCGATTTCAAGATCGCTCTGCTGATTGGAAGCCAGTCGTTTACCTACATACCGGCCTGTTTCGCCGCCGGATGGATGCTCAAGCGTTCCAACGCCAGACTGTTTCTGATCTGTTCCCTGCTGCTGACCATGGTGGTCAACATTCCGCTCCTGTTCACCAATTCTTTCGGCGTTGCCCTGCCCATGATGGTCCTGTCAGGGATGGCGATGGCGGTCTTCTTCAACAGCGCCCAGACTTTCATGCGCGGCGACGTGCCGCCGGGATCGCTGATCCGCACCATCGGCCTCTACAACTTTGCCTGGAGCACAGGCGTCGCCTGCGGATTCCTCTTCGGCGGCCTGCTCAATAATTTCGGCGGCAGCGCCGCCCTGGCGGCTTTCTCGACGGCCACGTGCCTGTTGATGCTGGGGATGATCCTCGCCCACAAGTCCCGGCCGCTGCACCACGACTCGGCCGACGGGGTAATCGAGCAGTCGCTCCCCGGCGACCGGGGCGTCGATCCCCGTTATGTCATCGTCGGCTGGCTGCTGGCCTTCGTCATGAACTTCACGCAGCGTCCCATTTTCGCCTTCACTCCCAAGCTCTACGCCGAGAAGCACCAGCCCCAGTGGAAGGCCGGCGTCATGCTGTTCCTCCTGGTCTTGATGCAGGCCCTGGTAGCCCTGGCCGCCCCGCGGCTGCGCAGGTGGTTTTACCGCCGTCTTTCTCTACTGGCCATGGCCCTTCCCCTGATGGCCGGCTTAGGGCTGGTCTGGCTCACCTTCCCGGGTTTCTGGCTCTCCCTCCTGCCCATGCTCGTCGTGGGCGCCATTCAGGGCCTGATGATTCTCGCCAGCATTTATTATGTCAGCAATGACCCCCGCAGTTCCCGCAACGTCGGCGTCAACGAGGCCATGGTCGGCATTGCCGGCGTTTCCGGCCCCATTTTGTGCGAATGGATCATGGAACTGACCGGCTACCGCGCCGCCTTCTTCCCGGCGATGATTGTCATGACTCTGCTGGTCCTGGCCGCCCAACTGATCCTGCTTCGCCGAGCAAATGGCCATCAAATAGAAATCCATGGCCGGAACGGCACCTGCCGCCTGTAACGTGGTCAGCCGTCTTTTCAGCTTCCGCGTGATTCGACAGCCAATCCTGGAATGTCAGCGTAATGGCGCGCATTATGCGTGAGGAGCGCTGCGCCGGGCCGAAGGGCGGACGCCGCTATGCAAGCGTCGCCGCAATCAATGGGCCGCCCCAGAACTCCATCACGGCAGGCCCGACCTCCACCAGGATGCGCGTACCATCCGGCAGTTTCACAGGCTCGTCCAGCACCGCAAGGCCATTTTGTGTGCGTCCATGGTAAGTCATCTCAACTCGCTTTCTCCTGGCCAACAAGATCATTATAACCCCGGAGCGCCAACAGGAGAAGGATAGGAATCAGGTTGAGGAAACGGCTCTACGCGGAGAGTTCCCTGAACCCGACGCGGGCCTGGTCCAGCAGGGAATTGAGCGTACGGCGCTGGCGGGTCCAGCGATCGGCGTGCTGGACCGTCTCGTCGCAATGTCGGGCCATGCGCCACTGATGAAACGTCCCCGCAGGAATGCTGCGCAGGAGGGGTGCCGCGAACCGGCCCTGCCGGCGCCCCTGGGCATAAGCGTCGCTAAGACACAACAACTGCGCCTCAAGCTGTTCGGCGAATACTTCTTTGGCCGCCGGAGGAATAAAGAATTCAACGGCTATTTCCAGCGCCGTGCGCGCCAGTCGGCCATTGAAGAATGTTTCGATGGGCGAAGCGACGAAAGTCGCCACCGTGGCCCTGGCAGCGCGGGCGGCCCCGTCCACAGCCACATCCAGGTCCCCAGGGCTGAACAGGCCCATGAACTGATCGCCGTCCTCGGCAGATGGGACTGCGTCTCCTGCCACCGATTGCTGCGCGAAAAAAGGATTATCTGATTGATGCATGACTAACCTCTCCATATTTCAGGCACTGCCTTGGGGGGGCGTTGCCAGGGCCTGAAGACGCTTGCCAACACCCTGCGACTCACAATCGCTTGCTTATAATATGCAGGCACGGATAAGGAGGCAGCGCCATTTCTGTTGCGAATAGGTTAACAATCCCGGGGACAACCGGCTGTTAAGCGTTTCTTCACGCAAGTTTCACGATGGCCGACCGGCCTTGGTCTGATGGAACTGGGGGCGGGATAGGCGTTGGGCGGTGCTGCAACGCATCCGGGCCCGAATCTTGCGACTCGGGCCCGGGGTTGGCGTTGATCGATCTTCAGCAGATCGTGATTCGCGGCGTTACCGTGTTGACGTCACCAAGGCACGGCAGCCGGAGGAATAACGAACTTTTATATCCACAACTGGAACTGCAGACGAGCAATGAACTCCGCCTTGTCATTGGTCTGCTTCAGGATATCACCGTCAGCAAACGAGGCGGGAGTGCCTTCGGGCAGATAGCTTAGGTCGAGACTGACCTTGGCATGGTTACCCCAGGAGCCATTCTCGCCCAGGTAGTAGTTCACGCCGGTGCAGATTTCGTTGTAGTAGTTCTGGTTGTTGTTTAGCGACTTTATCTCGGCATCGAGATAGGTCACATCCCAACGGGCAAACAGTTCCAGGCTGTCGGTAAGGAGATATCCAGCCTGAAGCATGAGTCCGAAGTTCTGCACGTTGCCGGGAGCGCCGACGCCACGCAGATTAATGTCGTTGCCAAAGCCGGCGGCGTACAAGGACAGTTTGCCGTCCATCGTGTTGAACTGGACATCGGCTGAGTAGATGAAGACCATGGCCTTAGTCATGTCGGTGGCATTGGCGCCAAATCCAACGACCAACAGATCCTGCTTGTCACCCTTGGCGGTGAAGCGGTTGGCATCGGACCAATCGCCGGTAACCTTGTAGTCAACTCGGGCAGAAGCGCCCCAGTTAACTACTTCGGTAAAGCCAGGAACAATCACGGTGGTGAACGTGGGCTGTTGGAAATCGGTGTTGACGCTATCGGCGCCGTCGTCAAAGAACAATTGAGCATGCAGGGGGCCATTGCCAACCAGGACCAAACCGGCACCCTGGACGCGCGGGCCAATCAGGCCGCCGCCGATGAGGTCGTCCATCAAGGAGCGCTCAACGCAGAGCGAACCCTGGTCGGGCATGGTCTGTTCTTTGGAGACCGGATCCTTGAACTGGCCAAGCTTGACGCCCAGATCACCGTCGCAGACCACTGCGTGGGCGAAAACGTATTGGGCATACGCATCATCAAGCACAAACGTGCCGCCCTTGACTGTGGTAATCGTCTCCGACGTGCCGGTGGTGCTTTCAGCGGTAGCAGTGCTGGCAGTCTTGGCGGTGGTGTACTGGATCTTGAAGGTCAGATCCTTGGTGAAGAGGTTGCCATCGGCATAGACCTTGACGCGTTCATTCTCAAAACCGTTCGCGGTCTTGGTGCCAACGCCTTTGCCACCTTCGGTCCATGCACCATCATAGCGGAACTGATAAACAAACCCGGGGTGAAGCAGCGAGCTGCCATCTTCGGAGGCGATGAAGAACCCCATCTTGGTCTTGTCCCAACCGGCGGTCACGCCGCCGCCGTCGACGAGCATGCTGTGGCTGTCGGCGTCGTTGAGCACGCTGTTGACAGTGGCGTCAACGTCGCGGGCGTCAAGCTGATGCTGCTGGGTGGCCTGATTCGACTGGAGCTGAGTAACCTGGGCCTGCAGATCGTTGATCTTCTGCATGAGCTCCTGTTGGGTCGGTTCAGCGTAAGCGGCGGCGGTGACCAGGCCAAGGCCCGCCAATGCACCAGTCCAAAGCAACTTGGACTTAAACATCATTGTCTCCTTCCGGAAAAATCCGAAATTGGCCGCGGCATCACGCGACGCCGACAACCACAACGAGCGATTACAATCAGCATCGGCCTATCGAGGCCAACCGCCGCCGCCAGAGTTGCTCGACACACTCGGCGTTCGGCACAATCAGGGAAGTCACCGGCCAACACCGCATTCACCAAGCCCGGGACGTCGCCGGAGCCCAATGAATACCAGGCGGCCAATGGCTCTTAACTATGCCCGGCGGAGTAGTTTGTATTTATTTAATAAGAAACGATGAATGTGGGATGAATATTTTAATAATGGTCATGGCAGGCCGGCGAATACATCCCGGCGCAAAAAATGACAGGCGCAAAAAACGACAGGCGCAAAAAACGACAGGCGCAAAAAACGACCCCGGGCCCGAATCTTGCGACTCGGGCCCGGGGTTGGCGTTGATCGATCTTCCGCAGATCGTGATTCGCGGCGTTGCCGTGTTGACGTCGCCAAAGCACGGCAGCCGGAGAAATAACGGACTCTTATCTTATATCCACAACTGGAACTGGGCACGGGCGATGAACTCGGCCTTGTCATTGGTCTGGGCCAGGACATCGCCATCGCCGTAGGCCGCTGGAGAGCCCTCAGGCAGGTAGCTGAAGTCCAGACTGAACTTGGCATGGTTGCCCCAGGAACCGTTCTCGCCGAGGTAATAGTTGACGCCGGCGCAGACCTCGTTGTAGTAGTTCTGGTTGTGATTGAGGGCCTTGATGTTGGCATCAAGGTACGTCCAGTCCCAACGGGTGAAGAGTTCCAGGTTATCTGTCAGCAGGTATCCCGCCTGAAGCAGGAAACCGAAGTTCTGGATGTTCCCTACTCCAACATTGCGCAGATCGATGTCGTTGCCAATGCCGGCGGCGTACAGGGACAGCTTGCCGTCCAGCGTGTTAAACTGGGCATCGGCGCTGTAGACGTATAGCATGGCATCGGACATATCGGTTACGTTGGCACCAAGTCCGAAGACCAGCAGATCCTGCTTGTCACCCTTGGCGGTGAAGCGGGTGGCGTCGTCCCAATCGCCGGTGACCTTGTAGTCAACGCGAGCGGAGGCACCCCAGTTGACCATCAAAGAAGCACCGGGAAGAATAACGCTGGTGAACGTGGGCGACTGGAAGTCGGTGTTGACGCTCTTGTCGCCATCGTCGAAGAACAACTGGGCATGCAGAGGGCCGTTGCCAACAAGGACCAACCCAGCGCCCTGGATGCGCGGGCCGATCATCCCGCCGCCGATGAGGGAGTTCATCAGCGAGCGCTCCACGCAGAGCGCGGCATAATCGCACATGTTCTCTTCCTTGGAGACAGGGTCCTTGAACTGGCCAAGTTTGACGCCCAAATCGCCGTCAGCGACGAGATTGTGGGCGAACACATACTGGGCATACATGTCATCCAGCACCGGCGACCCGGTTGTCTTGCCGGTGCTATACTGAACCTTGAAAGTCAGATCCTTGGTGAAGAGGTTGCCATCGGCATATAACTTGGTTCGGGAATTCTCAAAACCGTTGGCCTCGTTGGTGGAGACGCCTTTGCCGCCCTCTCGCCAGTTTCCGTCATAGCGGAACTGCCAGATCAAGCCGGGGTGGATCAACGAGCTACCATCCTCGGAGGCGAGGAAGAAGCCCATCTTGGTTTTGTCCCAGCCGGCGGTCACGCCGCCGCCATCGACGAGCATGCTGTGGCTGTCGGCGTCGTTGAGCACGCTGTTGACGGTGGCGTCAACGTCGCGGGCGTCAAGCTGGTGCTGCTGGGTAGCCTGATTCGACTGGAGTTGAGCAATCTGGGCTTGCAGATCATTAAGCTGTTTGGTGAGTTCCTGTTGGGTCGGTTCAGCGTACGCGGCGGCGGCGACAAAACCGAGGCCGACCAAGACACCCGCTAAAAGCAACTTGGAATTAAACATCTATCTCTCCTTCCGGGAACAAATCAAATTTGGCCGCGACATCACGAGACGCCAGCTAGCACAACGAACAATTAACGTAATCTTAATAACTGGCGGGTCGCACTGCAACAGCACGTCACAGGCGAATTTCAGACGGCAGGCGAGCAACGATTCGCCGGACATGGCCGAGGAAGGACGCATGATGCACCGTTGGCGTGGCCGCATCCAGGAGAGCAGGACAGCTTAGCAACGCGACCGGGCCCGAATCTTGCGATTCGGGCCCGGGGGTTAAGCGTTGATATATCCACGGCAACTCGTGATTCCCAATCCCGGGTTGAGATCAACACGGCGATGAGGGCATCGAGCCGACGTTTAGATCCACAACGTGAACTGAGCGCGGAGCATCAACTCGTTGCCATTGTCGTTCGTCTGTTGGAGAACGTCGCCGGTTGCGAAGTTGATCGGGGAGCCCTGCGGGAGATACGTCACGTCAAGCGTGAGCTTGGCATGGTTGCCCCAAGAGCCATTGTCGCCCAGGTAGTAGTTGGCGCCAAGGGTCACTTCATTGTAGTTGGCGACATCACCAACCACGCCGGTGAAGTCGGCGTCAAGACGGGTCCAGTCCCAACGACCGAACACTTCGATATTGTCGGTCACCATGTAACCAGCCTGAACCAGGAAGCCGTAGTTGGCCAGTTTGCCGTCACCATTAATGGAGACATTGCGGAGATCGGCGTAGTTGCCAACAAAGGCGGCATACAGAGAGAGCTTGCCATTCATGGTGTTGTACTGGACATCGCCGGTGTACAGGAACGCATAGGCGTTGTCCAATTCGGTCACGTTGCCGCCGAGGCCGACAACCAGGAGGTCCTGCTTGTTGCCCTTGGCGCTGAAGGCATCGGCGTCTTTCCAGTCGCCCATGACCTTGTAGTCCACGCGAACCGCAGCGCCCCAATTGGAGCTGACGGTGCCGGAAATATTGGCAAAGTTGAGGGTCTTGACCTGCTGGAAGTCGGTGTTGGCGCTTTGGCCGCCATCATCGAAGGCCGCGGTCACATGCAACGGGTTGTCATTGCCGGTCAGGAGCACTTCAACGCCCTGAACGCGGGGGCCGATTAGGCCGCCGCCGATGAGGTCGTTAAGCAGCGAGCGCGCGGCCACGAGCTGCACAGCCGAGTTGGCATCGCCGATGAACTGTTCCTTGAAGACCGGGTCCACAAACTGGCCACCCTTGACGGCCAAGTCACCGCCGCAGACGCCATGTGCGAACACATACTGCACATACATATCGGTCAGGTTCGGAGAACCGCCGACGGCACTGTCATAAAGGATCTTGAAGGTCAGATCCTTGGTGAACAGGCTGCCGCAGACGTAGGGTTCGAGAACGCTGTTCTCAAAACCGACGGCGGAGTCGGTAGTGCTCTTCTCCTGTTGTCGCCAGTTGTCAACCTGGCGGAACTGCCAGATGAAGCCGGGATGGAGCATCGAGCTGCCATCCTCGGAGGCGATGAAGAAGCCCATCTTGGCCTTATCCCAACCGGCGGTCACGCCGCCGCCATCGACGAGCATGCTGTGGCTGTCGGCGTCACTGAGCACGCTGTTGACGGTGGCGTCAACGTCGCGGGCGTCAAGCTGGTGCTGCTGGGTGGCCTGATTCGACTGGAGCTGAGTAACCTGGGCTTGCAGATCATTGATCTTCTGCTGAAGCTCCTGTGCGGTCGGCTCAGCGTACGCGGCGGCGGTGACCAGGCCGAGGCCCGCCAATGCACCAGTCCAAAGCAACTTGGACTTAAACATTATCGATCTCCTTCCGGAAAAAAATCCGAAATTGGCCGCGGCGTCACGCGACACCGTCAACCACAACGAGCAATTACAATTAGCTTCGGCCTGTCGAGGCCAACCGCTGACGCCAGAGCTGCTCGGAACACTCGGCGTTTCTCACAGTCTATTTAGGCCCGGCAGGGCTGGATTCAGAGGCTACTGAAACCAGATGTCTGCCGGAAAGCCAACGGCTTATACTGCAAATCGACCAAAAAGTTAAGGCTTGATTAATAAAAAGACAGCGTAAATTTTGCGTTGTCTTTCTGTCAAGTCTGTTCACATAGCGCTTACAATCGGTTCACTATTGGCTAATAACGGCCAATTTGAGGGGGAGTATTAACCGAAATGTCGATCCTTGTCCAGAGGTACTTGCTACATCGACAGTCCCACCGTGAACTTGGGCCACATGCTTGACTATGGAAAGACCAAGTCCGGTCCCGCCAGCTTCCCTTGATCTGGACTTGTCCACTCGGTAAAATCTCTCAAAAATACGCGGTAAGTCCTTGTCAGATATACCGATACCGTTGTCTGATACTTCCACAACGAGAAATTTGCCCTCTTCCTTTGCGGAAATTTTAATTATACCTTTCGCAGGAGTATATTTTATTGCGTTATCAATAAGATTTGCAATAGCCCTCTCTATATAATCGGCGGCAGCCAGGATGGGTGGCAGGCTGGGCGGGATTTCTTGAATGAATTGTTGCTGCTTCCGCTGGGCGACTGGCAAGAGCAGGTCGCAGGCACGCCGGATCAAGGGGCTCAGGTCGGTGGGAACGCGCCGGGTCAACCCGTACTGGCTCTCCAGGCGGGACAATTCCAGAAGATCATCGACCAGATTGGTCAGTTGGTCAGTGTGCTTCTCAATAGTGGCCAAGTACTGTGGTCCGCGCTGGGGATCGGCAAGGGCGCCATCGCGCAAGGTTTCGGCAAAACCCTTGATAATGCTCAACGGGGTCCGCAGTTCGTGCGACACGTTGGCCACAAACTCTTTGCGCAGATCCTGATACTGAACCGACTGGGTGGTGTCGTGGGCGACGATGACCATGCCCTCGGCATTTTTTTGCAGAGGGAAGGTGCAAATGGTGATTTCCAGGTGCCGGGCGTTTATGGGACCAATGACAAAGGTCTTGCTCCCGGCAACGGCAAGGGAATCGGCGGCTCCCTTGATGACGTCATCATTGCGGACCACCTCCCACAAGAATTTGCCGGTGGCGGCATCTGCAGCGAAACCCAGGAGCGTGGCGGCGGCCCGGTTGACCATGAGAATGCGCTGCTGCCGGTCGGTGGCTATGACCCCCTCGCTCATGCTGGCCAGGATGGTCATGATCTGGGCATTTTCCTCTTTTCCGCGTGCCAGAAGGCGCTGGATGGATTCGGCCATGGAATTGAGGGCTGCGGTGAGCAAAGTGATCTCTTCATTGCCGGCGCTGCGGCGCGGAATACGGCGGTGCTCGACCTCGCCGCGGGAAAGAGCTTCGGCGAAGCGCGTGATGTGGACCAGCGGTTCGGCCTGGCGGCGGGCGAAATAGAATGATCCGCCTGCGGCCAGAATAAGGGCCGCGATGGTCATAAAAGCCATCCCCTCATAAAGGTCGTACACGTCACGATTGAGGTCCGACAGGTGCATGGCCACGCGGAGAAAATATTTATGTCCGGGGCCGGAATCCGCCGGGGCGGCAACCGCTATGGAACGGGCCAGATACAACATGTCGCGCTTGAGGGTGTCGCTGCGCCGGATCTCCCAGCCTTCGCCGGTGGCGGCGGCGGCAATCACCTCGGGACGCTGGCGGTGGTTATCCATGGTGGCCGCCCTGGCTTCGGTATCGGCAATCACCTTACCGTCGGACTCGATCAAGGTAATGCGGCAGTCGATCTGGCGGGCCAGACGGGAAATCATATCCGCAAGTGCGCCGGCCGGGTCCCCGGCGGCCAGCGGCCCGGCGATGGCCTGTTCAAGAGCGTGGTTGGTATCGCGCAAAGCCAGGCAGGTCCGCTCTATGTAGCTTTGCCGCAGACAGGCTGCGGCATAAAGCCCAATCGCCGCGCTAATGGCAACTATCAACAGAAGGTAGGAAAGGAACAAACGCCGAAAGAAAGGACTGGAAAACACGGTTGGTTCCTCCGAGATGTATTGCGTCCGGGACAGTTGACCTTACAATTATCAAAGTTCATTCAAAAGACAATGATACCTTAATTTTTCTGGAGTCAATGCGATGTTTAATCTGCTGCCCAGGGACACGGTATTCTTCGATCTGTTCGAGGGACTGGCGCGCCACGGTATCAATGTGGCCCAGTTCCTCAAGGAACTGGCGGAGAAGTTTCCGGCGGTAGATGGCCAGATTCAGCGCATCCGCGAGGCCGAACATAAAGCCGACGACCTGGCCCACACCGCCCTGCATCGGCTGGACAGCACCTTCATCACGCCCTTCGACCGCGAGGACATCCACACTCTGGTCCGGGAACTCGACGACATCGTCGATAACGTGGATGCCCTGGCCAAACGCCTGCACCTTTACCACGTCACGGCCATCGAACCCCTGTTCATCAAACAGTGCGACGTGCTGATCGCGGCCACCACCGCCCTTAGCGCCGCCGTACACCAGTTCCGCAAATCCCGCAAACTCTCGGAGTTGAGCCCGCTGCTCATCGAAGTACATCGTCTGGAAAACGTCGGCGATGATACCAACCATGCGGCGATTTCCAAGCTTTTCGATGGCACGCACGACCCACTGCACGTCCTGCGCTGGAAAGAATTCTACGACTACATCGAAACCGCCATCGATGGCTGCGAAGATGTGGCCGACACCCTGGAGCGGATCGTTCTGAAAACCGGTTGAGAAAGGCGCCCTTTCGATACCATCACCCTGACTTTCTATTTGCAAGGGAACTTTAATGACCATGCCGATTCCCTCCATCGCCTTCAGTTGCATCGCCTCCGGCCAGAGCGCTGGCCACGCGGCGCTGCCGCTGATCCTGCTCATTATTTTCGTAGCCCTGGTGTTCGACTTCCTTAACGGTTTTCATGACGCGGCCAATTCGATCGCCACCATCGTTTCCACGCGCGTGCTGACGCCGTTCCAGGCCGTCTGCTGGGCAGCCTTCTTCAACTTCGTGGCGGCCTTCACCTTCGGCACCGGCGTGGCCAAGGCCGTGGGCACGGGACTGGTGGATGCGCGAATCATCGATATCTACGTCATCCTGGGCGGACTGATGGGGGCCATCTCCTGGAACATCATCACCTGGCTGCTGGCGCTTCCCACCAGTTCTTCGCACGCCCTCATCGGGGCCATCGGCGGCGCCGCCATCTGCAAAAGCGGCTTTCACGTGATCCTCTGGCACGGCTGGCTGCCCATCCTGCTGTTCATCGTTCTTTCGCCCCTGATCGGTTTCTGCCTGGGGGTGATCAATATGGTCGCGGTCTCCTGGATATTCCGCCGGTCCACGCCTCACAGGGTCGATTCGCTATTCCGGCGGCTGCAATTGGTCTCCTCGGCCGTATACAGCCTAGGGCACGGGAGCAACGACGCACAGAAGACAGTGGGCGTCATCGTTATGTTGCTCACCGCCGCCGGCTTCGGTATAGGCGGCGCCGGACGCGATTGGACCCATTGGGGCTCGTTATCCCTCCCCTGGGCCCATCACGAATACGGCATGCCCATCATACTTACCTGCAATGCGGCCATCGCCCTGGGCACGATGTGCGGCGGATGGCGCATCGTCAAAACCATGGGGTCGGGCATAACGCGCCTGGCCCCGGTCGGCGGTTGCTGCGCCGAGTTGGCGGCGGCCGCCACTATCATCGGAGCGACCCTGGGCCAAGTTTCGATCTCGACCACTCACGCGATAACCGGCGCGATCCTGGGCGTGGGAACAACTAAAGGCGTCCGCGCGGTGCGTTGGATATGGGGCCAACGGATCGTGACGGCGTGGATTCTGACCATCCCCTGCTCGGCGTTCATCGCCGGCATCACCTACACCATCATTCACTTCCTGATCGAGCCGCTGTTCTCTTAGAATCTATCTCCGAACCCAATGACTCCGCGACGGGTCGGCAATGGCCCAGATGCGAGGCGGAGGATCGAAGCGTATCTGACAGTGGACGATACGTTGAGGTCCGACAACCAAGCCGATGGGCCATTCCCGGCCCACTCTCCGGGCGATGCATCTTGCGCCCGCACTCGTCGTCGTTCCTCCTCGCCGTATCTCTCCATTGATACGCCTCGTCGTCGCTCCTTGATTGCAGGCGAAATATGCATCGTCGCGGGACCATTGGGTTCTGAGATAGATTCTTAGTCCTGGCCGGCCGCGTCGGCCCCATCCTCGCGGAACTTGTAGCCGAAGCCGCGGACGGTTTCGATGCACCCGGCAGCCTTGCCGAGCTTGCGGCGGATGGCGGTAACGTGAACGTCGATAGTGCGGTCGAAAATGGCCGTGTCCCGGCCCAGGGCGGCGTCGATGATCTCGTCTCGCGAAGTCACGCTGCCGCGCCGTCCGGCCAGAAACTGCAAGATCCGGAATTCTGTAGCGGTGAGGGCAACCCGCTGGCCATCGGCGGTGACTTCATGGCTGTTGACGTCGATCAGCAGCCGTCCGCCGCCGAGTATCCGCGGCGGTTCCTGCTGGCCGGCGCTGCGGCGCAGCACGGCTTTGACGCGGGCCACCAACTCGCGCGGGCTGAAGGGTTTGGTGATGTAGTCGTCAGCGCCCAGTTCCAAGCCGACGACACGGTCGGCTTCGGTGGCCTTGGCGGTCAACATTATCACCGGCAGGCGGGCGGTTCGGGGATCGCCGCGTAGCTGGCGGCATATCTCCAAGCCGTCCTTGCCGGGCATCATCAGGTCCAGCACGACCAGGGCCGGCCGGTGCTTGCCGGCGATCTCCAGCCCGGAATCACCGTCGGTGGCGCAGATGACGTCGAAACCTTCCTTGTCGAGGTTGTAACTTACCAGCTCGATCAGGTCACGCTCATCGTCGATGACCAGTATGGTTTTGCGGTTCATGATTCTTTCCCCGGTATGTTTGGCGAGCTGACGTAATCGTCCATCAGCCCGGCCGCTTCACGGGAAGCCGGCCGGACGTGCCTGACGTCGCGCCCCTGGAGCCAGTAGATGACTTCCTCGGCGATATTGGTGGCATGGTCGCCGATGCGCTCTATGTTGCGGGAGATAAGGATCAGCGAAAAGGCCCTCTGGATCGTACCGGGATCGGCCATCATGTAAGTCAACAGGGTGCGGAATATCTGGTCGCGAAAAGCATCGACCTTGTTTTCCACCTCGAGAATCTGTTCGGCCAGCTTGACGTCGCGGTTAATCATGGCGGTGACGGTGTCGCGGACCATCTTCTGGGCCACATCGGCCATGATGGGCAGATCGACCATGGGCCGCAGAGGCGGCTCGCGAAGGACGTAACGAGCGTTGTGGACGATGCTGACAGCTTTGTCAGCGATGCGTTCAAGATCCCCGGCGATGCGCGAGGCCATGAACAGGAAACGGGCGTCGCCGGCCACCGGCTGCTGAAGGGTAGTGAGCTTGACGCAGGCATCGTCGACCTCGACCTGAAGACGATCCACTTCCTCCTCTTTGGCGAAGATGCGATCGCTCAGGGCCTCGTTGCGATCGACCAGCAGGCGCACGGCAGTCTCGATCATGGACTCGGCCACGCCGGCCATGACCACGACCTTCTGAAACAGTTCCTGTAATTGTTCCTCAAAATGACGCATGGATGGCTCCGCAAAACATAATTGTTAACGATCCTCGACCACTTGCAAGAACAAACCGGCAAGATACCGGATGGCCCTTGGAGCTTTACCCGAACCGACCGGTCACATAGGCCTCGGTCTCCTTGCGATGGGGCTGGAAAAAAATGGCGTTGGTGGGTCCGTATTCGATCAGGCGGCCCAGGTACATGAACGCCGTGTAATCGCTGACGCGGGCAGCCTGCTGCATGTTATGGGTGACGATCACCACCGTGTACTTGCCGCGGAGTTGGAAGACCAGTTCTTCGACTTTGGCGGTGGCTATGGGGTCCAGGGCCGAACAGGGCTCGTCCATAAGGAGGACTTCCGGGTCCGGGGCGATGGCCCGGGCTATGCACAGGCGCTGCTGTTGGCCGCCGGACAATCCGAAGGCGCTGCTGTGCAGGCGGTCCTTAACTTCATCCCACAACGCCGCCCCGCGCAGGGAACGTTCGCACACTTCGTCCAACACGGCGCGACTGCGTTCTCCGGCGATGCGCAGGCCGTAGACGACGTTGGCATATATGGACATGGGAAAGGGGTTGGACTTCTGGAAGACCATGCCCATTCTCTTCCGCAGGCCGATGACGTCGATGCCGCCGCCGTAGATGGCCTGGCCGCGATAATACATGTTGCCCTCGACGCGAACGCCGTCGATCAAATCGTTCAGCCGGTTCATGCTGCGCAGGAGGGTGGACTTGCCGCAGCCGGAGGGGCCAACCAGGGCGGTCACCTTGCCCATGGGAATCTTCATGTTCACGCCATGCAGGGCCTTGGACCTGGCATAGAAGAGCATGAAGTCCTTGACGGTGACGATGGCCGGTTCGGAATCGAGATCGGCGTGAGTGTCGCATCGTTCCAGGGATGCGCCAAGAGGAAGCCGCGGCAGCCCATCTCCGGCCGGGGTGGCCGTAAGGACGGCTGGCGAGGCAGAAACCGCTACCGGCGGCATCCGCGATTCCGGCCGCAGCGGCGCGGCAGATTGGCGTGGGGCAACGCCGCCCGAAAACGTCGGTCCTTTCTCAGACGTGTCGATCATCTTCTGGCTCATGTAAACCATCGAAACCTTCTTTCAACCTAAATCACATGCAACGGACCAGGCGCGCGACCATGACCGCGCCATCAAACTTTGTGGCGGTTTCGCAGAGTCAGGCGTACCGCCAGGTTCAGAATGAAGATCAGCAAAACCAGCACCAGTATCCCGGCCCAGGCCAGGTACTTTTGTTCCTTAAGAGGACCTGTGGCGAAGATATAGGCCTGCACCGTCAAAGATGGAAACGGCTCCTGAAGTTCCTGGAGATGAATATAGGGACTTGGGCCATGCACACCGCGCAGGTATTGGCTGATGCCGGCGGTAAACAGAAGCGGAGCGGTTTCGCCGGCCACGCGGGCTATGGCCAACATGACACCGGTTACAACGCTTCCGGTGGCAGCGGGAATGACCACGCGGAGGATAGTCCAGGCTTTGCTTGCGCCCAGGGCAATGGAGGCTTCCCGATAACTCTTGGGGACCAACCGCAGCATCTCCTCGGTGGTGCGGGCCACAATGGGAATCATGATGAAGGCCAGGGCCAAGGCTCCGGCGTAAGCATTCTGATTGCCCATGGGCCGGACCAGCAATTCATATCCGAGGATGCCGACCACGATGCTGGGCACGCCCGCCAGGACGTCACAAATAAACCGCACCGGCGCGGCCAGCACCGAGCCACTGGAGTATTCCGACAGGTAGATTCCCGTCAGCATCCCCATCGGGATGCCCACGGAGCTGGCCATGACAATCAGCGTCAGGGTGCCGACAATCCCATGACGCAAGCCGCCCGGATAGCCCGGCATGCCCTTGGGAATCACGTCCTCCAGAAATAGATTGGCGCTGATCGACGCGCAACCGAGGTACAACAGATAACCAGTCACCAGCGCCAACAACAGAACAATGACCACGGCGAAGCCGATGCACGCCTGATGCATGATCGCGCTGAACAGCAGGGCACGCCGCCGGTAACGCTCCGAGCCAATGGAGCGGACCCGGGGGCCTGGCAGTGTGTTGGTGGCAATGCTCATTGGGTTCTCAACCATGCTTCAGGCAGTCTGCACTTGTTTTCCGACCACCAGGTATCGAGCGACAACATTGAACAACAACGACATCATCAGCAGGATCAAGGCGACTTCCGACAGCGCCGCCACGTGCAGCGGCGTATTGGCCTCGGCGAACTCGTTGGCCAGCAGGCTGGACATGGTCTGTGCCGGAAACAGCAGGGAGGCCTTGATCTGCGGAACATTGCCAATCACCATGGCCACCGCCATGGTTTCGCCCGAGGCCCGGGCCAATCCCAGCATTATCGCCCCGAACAGACCGGCGCGGCTATAACGCAGCATTTGCACCGAGCTTTGCCACCAGGTGGCGCCCAGAGCCTGCGTGCCCTCTATCTGCACCCGCGGCACCGCCTTGAGCACATCACGGCTGATCGAGGTGATGATCGGCAGAATCATTATTCCCAGGATCAAACCGCCGCAGAGCATGTTCATGCCCAGCAGCGGCACGAGCACGAATACCCCCCAGATGCCGTAGGCGATGCTCGGGATCGCCGCCAGAAATTCCACCAGGAATGACACCACGGCCATGAGATGCAACGACACCCGCGGGGCGATGCGCACCAGGAACAAGGCAGTACCGATACTCAAAGGCACGGCAAAGAACAATGAAAGCACCGAACTGAGCACAGTGCCATAGATCACCGGCAGAGCCCCGAACCTGGGCGGATCTATCTCCACGACATTCTGGCCGTCCTCGTCTCTTACCAACTTGCCCTGGGCATCGCGCTTGTTGTGCGTCAGCTCATTGGGCCGCCACGTCGAGTCCGTCACAAACCTGGCCCCAAAGGTGCGGATACTGGGTAGGGACGCTCGCAGCAAGACAGCCAGCAAGGCCACAAGCATCAGAAGAATGGTCGCGGCGCCCAGTCGCGCCAGCGAAGCCAGAATCATATCTCCCCAAAAGACACGCCGGGAACCCAAGGCGGACGGAACCTGCGGCGTCAACGTGGACACCGTGGAGGGTGAAGGGAAGGAATTGGCGGCGTCTGTGCTCATGAGCGGCTGGACCTGTGGCGGTGTTCATTCAATTGGCAAATCCGACAAATGGCGGGAACAGGCTCCGGCCGCCGATGGCGCCTCGGGCCTGTTCCCGCATTGTCAGTCCGCTGGAATCTGCGGCGACAAAACACAGACTTAACAGGTGGCCTTATTTGCCGATTACGGCAATATCCAAGGCTTCCTGAACCTTTGCTTGAACCGCAGGACTCAGCGGGGCGTAGTCCATGGATTCAGCCATCTTCTGGCCTTCGGTGGTGGCCCACTTGAGGAAATCCACCACCGCCTTGGCCTTGTTGGCGTCCTTTAGAACGCTCAGGTCCTTGTAGATGATGATGTAGGTAAAGGAGGCCAGCGGATAACTCTTGGCGCCGGCCTTGTTCCAGAGGTTGGCGGTCAGGACGTTCTTGCTGGCCATGTCGGCAATAGCCGCTTCGCCGGCGGCGGAGACGGCCTCAGCGGAGGGCTTGACGAATTGCCCATCCTTGTTCTTGAGGGAGGCATAGGGCAGTTTGTTCTGGTTGGCGAATGCGGTTTCAACGTAGCCCACGGTGCCCTTGGTCTGCTGGACGGCGGCGGTAACGCCTTCATTTCCCTTGCCGCCGACTCCGCCCGGGAACTCGACCTGCTTGCCTACACCGACCTTATCCTTGAAGTCAGCGCTGACTTCCGAGAGGTAATTGGTAAAAATGAAGTTGGTGCCGCTGCCATCGGTGCGATGGGCCGCCTTGATCTCCAGGTCGGGCAGTTGGGCGCCTGGGTTAAGGGCGGCGATCTTCGCGTCATTCCACTTGGTGACCTTGCCGAGATAGATGTCGGCGATGGTCGGGCCGTCGAGTTTCAAGTCGTCCAAACCGGGAACATTGTACGCCATCACCACAGCGCCAGCCACGGCGGGCACTTCAATCAAGCCAACGGCTCCACCGGCTTTTTCCAGTTCCGCCTTGTTCATCGGGGCATCCGAGCCGGCAAAGTCAACGACCTTGTCGGTAATGGCCTTGATCCCGCCCCCGGAGCCAATGGACGCATAATCGACCTTAACATTCGGGTGCAGCTTGTTGTATTCAGCAGCCCAGCGCTGGTAGATGGGATTGGGGAATGTCGCACCACTTCCGTGGAGCGTAACATCGTCAGCGGCTACGGAGGCCAAACCAACGAAGGCCATCAAGCCCAAAACACACAGCAGATGAATCATCGACCTCATGTAAAACTCCTTCCATTATAAGATGGATGGAGCCTAACTTGAGCGCATTAAGTGGGTATATGGGAAATGTTAAGATTGTATTAATTATTAAGATGACCCTGATACGCGTAAAATCATTTCTTATAATAACTTACGGACAACGTAGCTAATTCTTCCGCCACTCTTGCCACGACGGAATTCCAATCGCCTGGGCGGGGTTGTCGGAACAATTTCATAGTCGGATACCACGGGGAATCTTTCCGATCCAACAGCCAACGCCACTCAGCACAGAATGGCAATAGCGTCCATACTGGCTTGCCCAGAGCGCCAACCAGATGAGCCGGGGCCGTGTCTGCGGAAATCACCAGGTCCAGATTGGCTATCAACGCCGCCGTGTCCCCAAAATCGTAGAGCGCCGATGTGAAATTTTGCATCTTAATCGCCGCCGATGGGCCACGAGCCTCCTTCCCAGGCTCGCCTTTCTGTAAACAATAGAAAACCACATTGGGCACTGACGCCAGAGGAGATAGCGTTTGCAGCTTAAGGGAACGGCGCATATCGTTGGTGTGTTGCGGCCGGCCCGCCCAACAGAGGCCGACCCGCAGTGGCCTGGACGATTCTGACGGCTGGGGATTGGGCCGGGACAGCGCCTGCAGTTTTGTCCGCCATAGAGCGATACGATGGGCATCGGCCTGAAGATAAGGCACGTCTGCAGGAATGGACTCCAAGGTGGTGCCGAATGCCAGGGGCAGACTCAAGAGAGGAATATGGAGATCGAACCGTGGAGGGGTATCGGTATCAGTAATGGCTACGGCGACACCTTTGACCTGTTCAATCAGCCAGCGGAGGGAATGCTGACACTTGACAATTACCCGCGCCCCACGGGCAGCCAGCAGCGGCACATAGCGAATGAACTGAAAGGTGTCGCCAAACCCCTGCTCGGTGTACACCAGCAGGGTCTTGCCGGTTAAATCATAAGGATTGGCCCCGTTCCATTGGGGCTGGGAGTAGTTGGGCTTGGACAAGGGGAAACCTCGGCACTGGAAGCGGATTTCGTAATCCTTCCACCCCTGGGCCAGGCGGCCCAGTTTCAGGAGCGTCATGGCCCGGCAACCCAAGGCCTCGACGTTGCCCGGGCTGATCGCCAGCCCTTTTTCCACCCACTTCAGCAATTCTTCCACTGCCCCCATGTCGTCATACAGGCGAACGATACTGGCGTAGGCATTCATGTTCCTCTCGTCCAGTTCCAGAGCCTTGAAAGATACGGCCAGCGCTTCCTCCAACCGGCCCTGGCGGCGGAGGTCCCTGGCCAGATCAAGCTGTGTTTCGGCCTGGGAAATCATGTGGAGCGCGCCCTCCCGGCCCGCCGGCGACGCCGCGTGCCACGAAGACGGCGATGGCTCGGAAGAAGTTGCCTGGCGATCATCCATGGCCCTATTCTACTGCGCCAAGCGTCACCTGGCACGGCATCAGACCAGGTTGACTGCGAGTGGCATCGCACTAGAATGCCGGCGGCGAATTGGTCATGTATTCCGCAGCCGGATGAATAAAGCGGATTGGTCGCGTAACGCGTATCCGTCGAAGACGCGCGAAAATCACGCAGTTGGCCTGTGCCCGCCGGCCTAACCCAGAGACGACCAACTCGAAGCTCGGCGCATGACAAGCCACTCGATCACTACCAGCGAATACACGGCGCCGAGCGCAACCCAGCCAGACGGCAACACCCGGCCAGCCGGATTTCTGAACCGTCATTTGCGCCGCGAAACCAGCAGTGGTGGTTTTGTTCCCGAGATCGATGGTCTGCGGTTTTTTGCCATCGGCCTGGTCCTCATTTTTCACATGAACGGTTTCCTGAAAGTCTACAGCCCCCTTGCCCGAGACTGGCACATCGAAGCCAACTGGCTAAACCTTGTGGCCGGCAAGAGCGATGTGGGCGTGCAGGTTTTCTTCGCCATAAGCGGATTCATCCTCAGCCTCCCGTTCGCCAGGCAGAGACTTCTGGGCGGCAAGCGCGTTTCTCTGCGAGCCTATTTCCTGCGCCGTATCACGCGCCTCGAACCTCCTTACATCATCAGCACCATTTTCGCCGCAGCGATGGTGATCGTCGTCAAGCATGACGCCATACGCCAGGTCTTGCGCCATACCCTGGTATCGCTGGCCTATCTGCACGGCCTGCTGTTCAACACCTTTCCCGTCAATGGCGTAGGTTGGTCGCTGGAGGTGGAGGTGCAGTTCTACATCCTGGCGCCTCTCCTGGGCATGGTGTTCGCCCTGGGCAATAAGACAGCGCGCCGCCTGGTGCTGGTAAGCGCCATCGTCCTTGGCGCTTGGATGGGCAGTTCCATCAGTTTTGACAATCGCCTGCACTTCGGTCTGTTATTTTACGGGCACTATTTCCTGGTCGGTTTCCTTCTGGCGGATTTTCATTGCCTGGATTGGAAGCAACCGGCGGCTTTCAGGGAAGGCTGGGACCTGGCGGCGTTAGCCGGCTGGGTGGTCATGATGTGGTGCCTCATCAAGGGGATAGCTCCGAACTTTGTCGCGCCGGCATGCCTGCTGGCCATCTACACCGCTGCTTTCCGCGGGCGCTTCTGGCGGCGCATAGTTACCACCCCCGCGCTCTACCTGATCGGCGGCATGTGCTACACGATCTACTTGTACCACAGCTTCTTCAAGAGTTGTTTCGGCCACTACACGATCCGACTGGTCGTGACCCACAGCTACACGCTCAATGCCATCATTCAGTTCCTGGGGCTGGGCGCGGCCATGATCGTGCCTTGCGCGGTGCTCTTCATCCTCTTCGAGAAACCTTTCATGCGCCGGGACTGGCCGCAACGTGCCTGGCAAGCGCTGCACCGCCAGGGCCAGCCGATGCAGCCATGAACCTATGCGGTTGCAGCCAACGGGAATAGCCCTAAACAAACGCGTCGCACCACCGGTTGATGTGCCGTTGCATTCTCACTTCCAGCAGATAACAAATCGGTAAAAGAACGGCCAAGCTAATGATGAACTGCAGCAATACGGGAACGGCCGGCAACACGAAACTGATGGCCTGGAAGACCGGTACGTGAAAAATGTAAATCGCGTAACTGACGGGAGCCACCACCGCGAACCACTGAAGCGTGGCGGTAAACCCGCGAAAATGGCATTTGTACCAGGCGATTGCCGCGGCGAGCATGGCGAGCGCTGTCGCGTAGTTGCGCAATTGCAGGAGCGGGTCAGTCCCAGACCGTATTGGCAGATGGCGACGGATTGCCAAGAGGACCGGCGTCGACCAGAAGAGCGACAGCACAGCCAAAATCATCAGGTTGGGGAATTGCCGCTTCCAAGTGATGCGTTGGGTAACGCAATATTCGCGCGATAACTCAACGCCGCTCCACCAGAGAGCAAAATACCCTAGAATCAAGCAAATCTCATTAGGATGAATTTGAAACATCAGGAATCCGCCGATGGTTATAGCGCCCGCCCAGTATTTTTGCGCTGCCGGGCGCGCCCACAGCCAGGTAAAGAGCGGAAAAAAGAGCATGTAAAACCACCATTCGTAGGAAAGCGACCATAAGGGCCCGTTGTGACAAAAAGTCGCAAACCAGACACCGCGTTTCGCGCTTGCGATATCTTGAAGCATGATCAAATTGCCGCCCAGCGTCCGCCACGGCACCGGTAGCCATTGGCTTACGGCCAGACTTTGGGTCCCATACGCCGCGCCAAAACTGATCAGCATCAAGGGATAGATTCTGCGAAACCGATGAACCAGATATCTCCTGAATGACGGGCCTTTCGACGAGTCCCGATCGCCACCAGCTCTTCCAAAGGAGGAATAATGGATTACAAAACCCGACAGCAGGAAAAACAGCATGACGGCCTCCACACCGAAATGATCCAGAAAATCCAGCCGGCAAGCCGTGAATAATCGCTGATGACTGACTATGACAATCATGGCGGCAAACCCCCGAACCGCCTCGAGTCGAATCAGCCGTCCTCTCTTGTTTTCCATAACAACAACTCCTCGACTCCGTGTCCGATGTGGCAATGCAACATGTACTTATTGAGTCACATGCAGTTTCTGCCTACCCTGCCCATCAAGGCCATACTCTACAGGCCCCTGATCCGACTGACAACGCACCCGCAGCTTTGGGTACGTTCGCCGGCGACGAGGCGTTCGAACGGCTTGATATCCAGACACGGAATCGCCCGAAAACTACTTGGCTTTTATGTGCGCGACTGTCACCAGGACGGCATCAATGCGTTCATTTTATTCCTCGGTTTCTCCCCGGCAACCTTGCCACGTGATGGCGGGCATGTAAGATCGCCATAAGCCTCGTTAGAAATTCTCATGGCCCAGGAAACTTGCCCCATCGCCGACAGCACCACCACGGCCCCGGAGGCTGATGGCGCTGCCGCACTGTTTGTGGACCTGGACGGCACGTTGATCGTCGGCGACACCCTGTGCGAATCGCTGGTCCTGCTGGCCAGGATGCGGCCGCTGCTGCTGCTGTGTCTGCCCTGGTGGTTGCGGCAGGGAAGGGCGGCGCTGAAAGACCAGGTGGCCCGGCGTGTCCTGCCCGCCGTCGACACTCTGCCTTACCGTACTGAGGTTCTGGAATTTCTCAGGGAACAAAAAGCCCAGGGCCGGCGCCTGGTGCTGGCAACGGCTACGAATATCCGCATCGCCCAGGACGTCGCGGCCCATCTGGGCATCTTCGATGCGGTGATTGCCAGCGATGCCGGCGCCAACCTGAGAGGTGAGCGCAAACTCCAGGCGATCAGGAACCAATGCGGTTCGGCCCCCTTCGATTACGCGGGCGATTCCAAGATGGACCTGCCGTTGTGGCGGGCGGCACGCCACGCGTACGTGGTCACCGGCCGTCCGGGCATACTCAAGAACGCCCGTGCGGTTTGTTCTCCGAAACGCGTTTTCGACTCCCCGCCGGCGGGCATGGCCTTCTTCAAAGCCATGCGTCCCGTGCAATGGGTCAAAAACCTCCTGCTTTTGGCTCCGCTGTTCCTGGCCCACCAGTATGGCGATCACCACAAACTGCTCGCCGCCCTCCTGGCATTCATGGCCATGTCACTGTGCGCTTCGGCCATCTACCTGGTCAACGACCTGTGCGACCTGACGGCCGATCGCGCCCATCCCCGCAAGAAATTCCGGCCTCTGGCCGCCGGCCTCTTGTCCATCCCCACGGCCATCACCATGGCCGGCGGCCTCCTGGCCTTGGGCGTCGCCATGGCCATGTTCATGGTCAACGGGCGCTTCGCCGGACTGCTCTTGCTCTACCTGCTGTTCACAACCTGCTACTCTCTTTACTTCAAGCAGATGCTTCTGCTGGACGTCTTCATCCTGGCCGGACTCTACACGCTCCGCCTGATCGCCGGCGGAATCGCCGTTGGCGTGCCTCTGTCGTTCTGGCTGCTGGCCTTCGCCATGTTTCTGTTCGTCAGTCTGGCATTCGTGAAACGCTATGCCGAATTGTCCCTGATGAAAGACGCAGACATACCCGCGGCCAGAGGTCGTTGCTACCACACTACCGACAGCCAGATGCTTGCCGGACTGGGCACGGCCAGCGGCTATCTGGCGGTCATGATCTTCGCCCTCTACATCAACAGCGCCCAGGTAAGCGCGCTGTATCAGCAGCCCCAGATCCTGTGGCTCATCTGTCCGATTCTGCTGTACTGGATCTCGCGCATCTGGTTTCTGGCCCACCGGCGGGCAATGGAAGATGACCCGGTCATCTTCGCCGTGCGCGACCGGGTGAGTTGGATCTGCATCCTGACCGCCCTGCTGCTGATTCTCCTGGCCGTCCCCAAGCTGAAATCGGACGCCTCCCAACCACTTTCGTCTGTGGCGACCCCTTTATGGGACGAGCATCCTGCCTGGGCGGACCAGGCGCAAAATCTGCTTCAGAACCCAATTTGTCAACCCCACCCAGGACCGGACCCATGCCGCGCTATGTGACCCAGCAACTTTGTGGCTGGGGCAATTATCCGCGCCAGCCCTGCCGCGTCTTCCGGCCGGAAAAACCGGCGGATGGGCGTGCCATTATCCAAAAAGGTCCGGCCGACGATTTCATCGCCCGCGGTCTGGGCCGCAGTTATGGAGATTCCGCCATCAACGCCGAGCAGGGTGTCATCCTCACCTCTCGGCTCAACCGCTTCATCGACTTCGATCCAGCCACCGGCATCCTGGAAGCCGAGGCCGGCGTGGCGCTGGCGGATATCATCGACGTCTTCCTGCCGCGGGGCTTTTTTTTGCCGGTGACGCCCGGGACAAAATTCGTCACTCTGGGCGGGGCCGTAGCCGCCGACGTTCACGGCAAAAACCACCATCAGGCTGGATCCATCGGCAACTTCATCGTGGACTTCAAGCTGCTGACAGCGACGGGCGAAGCCCGCAACTGTTCTCGGCACGAAAACGCCGACCTCTTCCGAGCCACCATGGGCGGCATGGGCCTGACCGGGGTGATTCTCAGCGTTCGCCTGCGGCTTGCCGCCACCGACTCCTGCTATGTCCAGGTCGATTACCAGAGGGCCGCCAACCTCGACCAGGCGCTGGAATTGTTCGCCTCCGGCGACCAGCAATACCGTTATTCCGTAGCCTGGAT
>Ga0316229_1000264_pt1 | contig 77873 bp, 58 predicted proteins | sample TBH18023metaG_FD_206011 | JGI IMG/M metagenome (GOLD analysis project Ga0316229, IMG submission 206011) | Freshwater microbial communities from Trout Bog Lake, Wisconsin, USA - TBH18023 | ecosystem: Environmental > Aquatic > Freshwater > Lake > Hypolimnion/Profundal zone | place: USA: Wisconsin... | reverse complement strand
GAGTGTTCCAAGCGGACAGCATATATATTGCGTATCTGCCGTTTACAATATAGGCGAATCGCAGGGAAGCTGCAAAACTGTCGATGTTGCTGTTGGAATCGCCCGTACAGGAGATCAGCCTGACTTAATGATCTACCCGAACCCGGCACACGGAAGCGTAACGGTGAAGAGTGCAGGCCAGAGCAAGGAGTTCATTATTTATAATGAGATGGGAAATGCCATGCATATCAATGTAAGGGCTGTTTCTTCCGGGCTTTCGACTATCGACATCTCGGCTCTCCCGGCAGGCATATACCTGCTGTCATACAGCAGTACTTCAGGTATGTCCAGGACAAAGCTGGTGGTATACTAAAGACTACATTCAGTACAGGAGCATATAAACTCTTTATACGATGCGCCCGGGGCAATCTGCCCCGGGCGCATCGTATTTAGTACCTTTGATGCCTAAATCTCAATATCATGAAAACAAAAACAATTAAAACAAGTATAGCAATAATGATGACACTGGTCTTTAATACAACTTTTTCACAGGACCACCAGCATATGAACATGCCTGCATCAGCAGGAACCCCGGCTCAGAAAGCAATCTGTGTGCTTTATGCCACCCAGGGTAATTCGGTTAGCGGAACAGTGACCTTTACGAAAGTTGCTGAAGGAGTGAAAGTGGTGGCCGACCTCAGCGGGCTCACACCCGGCAAGCATGGATTTCATATCCATGAATTCGGTGACTGCAGCTCCCCCGACGGGACTTCGGCCGGAGGGCATTTCAATCCTTCAGGATCACCCCATGGAGCTCCAATGGATATGAGCAGGCATGCAGGCGATATGGGAAATATCGAAGCCGGCGCCGACGGTAAAGCCCACGTTGAGTACATTGATGCCCATATGAACTTCGAAGGCCCGAATTCAATCATGGGAAGATCGGTCATTGTTCACGCGAAAGAAGACGATATGAAAACCCAGCCTACAGGAAATGCAGGTCCCCGCATCGCATGCGGTGTCATAGGTGTTTCAAAGGCCCAGTAGTAATTATTGAGGTGGTTCGTCCTTCAGCTCCTCGTCTTTGGCATGCTTGATCTTATCAAGCATGTCTTTCGGGAGTTCATCGGTGTACTCGGTTTCTTCAACAGTATCGTCACCGCTTCCTTTCCCGTATTTGAACTTCGGGTTATCCATGGTGCCAAGCACCCTCATGTTGATCCCGATAATGCCCAGGGGAGGGAGGCCAAGCCTGGCTTTAAGGTTGATGCTGCCGTTAAAATTGGATTCACCTGCCATCCTCAGCCGAAAACCTGAGATCTTCATTTTGGTCTTTTCAAGGCTGATGACATTGTTTTTAATGGATGTCTTCAAATCAACTTTTGCAAGGTCAGGGCTCTTAATCTTTTCTTTTTCAAGGTTCTTGCTCATATCAGTAAACAGCTTGAGCCCCATTACCTTGATCCTCTTCAGGCTGAGGATCCCTCCTCCTTCAAGTGAGGGATAAACAGGATTCATGCCTGCATCAAGCTTGCCTTTAAGGGAATAATCCAGTGATACGATCCCCTCGCATTTGCCTGCGGAGGTCGAAAGGTTCCTGAACATCTCCACTTCATTGTAAGCTCTCTTGATATCGAAATCATTCGCAACCACATGAAAATCGAAGAAAGCCTTTGAAGGGCTGATGCTGCCGTAAGTCGCGTCCATGGCTACCTTGCAGCCAATCAGCTCGAACTTCATTCCTTTCAGCAGAAGCATACCCTGCTTGATCTCAACCGCCGCATCCAGATCGTGCATCTCAAGCTTGCTGAACGATACTTTCTTAAGGCTTGCTTTCAATCCGATCTCAAGATTCTGTGGTATTATTATCACTCCCGACTGCTGACTGCCTCCTGCCGACTGCTGACTGCTGACTGCCGACTGCTGACTGCTGACTGCCGACTGAAAAAACTCATCCACCAGCAAGTAATCAGATTTGAAATTAAAGTTTCCCTTCAGGACCTGGTTATCAGCAAGCACATAATTGACCACATTGCTTAAATGCCCGTCCATCATGATGTCTGAAGCGCCATAACGACCGTCAAATTTCTCAAACCACACCTTGTCCTGCTCAAACCTGAACACGCCTGATCTGATTACGAAAGGTTTTGGGAGGTACTCAGAAGTAAAAGCAATGTTACGAAGTGTAAGCCGGCCCGAATTATATAGTTTATCCACCTTCCCGGCCAGGGCATCGCTTTGATTCCCTTTCATCCTGAGGTCAGTTTCGAGGTAACCGTCAAGCTCCATTCCTTTCCGTGAAAACACCTTGTAAATCTTGCCCAGGTCAAGCGAGCCTTTCGAGACAATATCATAGCTGATATTATCAGGGTTCATAAGAGTCGCCTTGACTTCAAAGGGCTTGCCCTCGAACCTGAACGACAAAGGATCAAGTTTTACAATCGTTTCGGAGAGCCTACCCGAAATGTTGGTCACAATAAGCTGCATGTTAATCCTGTCGACAGGGTGGGGGTAATATTTTGTCTGGATATCCCCGTCGCTAAGTTTTACGTTGAGGATGGTCAGTGGAAACAACTTTTTCTCAGGGGCATACTTCCCTTTCACATCCAGGTTAAGGTCAATAAAACCTCCGAGGTCGAGGCTGTCCATTGGCACCAGTTTTCTTATTTCAGCAAGGTTCAGGCTGGTATTGATCTTTCCTTCCATGGGAAGATCTAGTAATCCGTTGATCCTGAAAAAACCTTCGATCTTATTTTTCATAAAGCCGGCTTTGATTTCATCAAGGCTTACCTTTATTGAACGGTAATCATGATCCTTGCAGGAAGCAGTCAGATCAGCTGAGATCCCGCTCAGGGCCTCAGGATATTGCTTGTACCTGAAAAACCCGTTCCTGAGTTTGGAAGTGAGAGTGAAATCCGGAATGCTGAGGATCACCGTATCATGTTTTTTTCCTGCAGGGTCGGGGCCCGAATAATAATCGCCCTGTGCATTAAGCTTCAGGCTGTACATACCCTTCAGTTCAAAATCCTTAATGCCAAGTCCCAGGCCCCATTCCTGCAGGTTCATGTTAACATCGGCCTTTGCGGCTATCCATAGTTTTTTGGTGCTGATCATCCGCAGTGATCCGCTTATATATTCATTGCCATACATAGAGAAGAGTGAAAGAAAGAGGTCATAACCTTCCTTCCTGAACCCGAATTCGCCCCTGAACTGGAAGGGGATATTTTTAAGCATCAGGTCATTCTTCTCAAATTTTATATTCAGGGAATTGATGTTGATGGATGTAAGCAGGTTCGCCCTGACAGGTTTTGATTTAAGGTATTTTACATGGTCGTATTCTACATCCAGGGAGTCGATCAGTACGTTGGACGAGAGTTTCAGTATATCCTTGCTCAGGCTGCTCTTTCCCCTGTAATTGATCCCGTGTGCCGTTATTTTTACAGGAATTGAAGGGTCGGCATAAGTAAAATCCGACTTGATGAATGCAATACTTTCTATTTTAAGTTCGGCTTCGCCGGATGAGGCCGTGTCGGTTTTCTGAACATTGTTGCCGGATGAGACCGTGTCTTTTTTCTGAAGACTGTCGCCGGCGGAAGCATAAACATCAAAGTTTGATGCTCCTTTTTCATTGTATTCCAGCAGAACCCTGGCCTTGTTAAGATAAACCCTGGTGATTTTAAGCGGGCCCCTGATTACACTCATAAGATTGACCCCGAAAGAAATGTCTTTTGCCTGAATGAGAGTATCCTGTGTGAACGGGGCCGATGACTTCATCGTGAAATCACTCAGGGTTATCGTCAGGTTAGGGAAATAATGAAAAAATGAAACATCCATCCCAGAAAAATTCAGTTCCGTTTTAAGTTTTTTGTTTGCCGTTGCCTTGATAATGTCAGCGAATTTATGCTGGAATACCACAGGGAGCAGTAACATGATCAGCAGGAGCAATAAAACAGCCCCCAGGCCGATGAAGGAAATTTTAAAAGTTTTTTTCATAGAAATATGAGATTGGGAAAGTCAAAGATAAAAAAAGAGATCCGGAAATTTCTCATATCGGGTTATTAATCCTTATAGATTATCCGGAATTAAGAAATAACGCGATTATTATGTATTTTTGAAGACCTATACTGAATTTGCATATATTCAAAGTTATTACAGAATTCCTCAAACCCTGCTCAAATGCCATTTTTTGTTATATGCTTTTCAAAAACCCAGGTTACTCTATTACTGCTGGCGTTTTTTACATTCCTGTGTAGTTTGTACTGCCAGGTAAAAGAAAAGGAAAACCTGACAATAGGGTTTCTGATCATCACAGCATTCATGGTTTTTTGCTTTGCAGCGCTGTTAGACCCGTTTTTAAATGTCTGGGATGAACGGTTTCACGCCCTGGTGGGCAAAAACCTTATGCATCATCCGTTGATGCCAACCCTATACGATAACCCGGTCGTCAATATGGCTTATGACCGATGGGACAGGTATCACATTTGGTTACACAAGCAACCTCTGTTTTTATGGCAGATAGCTTTAAGTTTCAAATTATTCGGAGTATCGGAGTTTACACTCAGGATTCCTGATATTATTTTGGGTACGATTCTGGTGTTTGTTAGTTATCGCTCAGGCAAGTTGCTTGTAAATCAAAGAGTCGGATTTTTAACCGGTATTCTAACCATGTCAACACTCTATCTGGTGGAATTGGCAGCAGGCAGGCAGGAAGTTGATCACAATGATTTCTCGTTCATTGCCTACGTTTCTTTCAGCATATGGTCATTTATAGAATACTACTATTCAAAGAAGAAGTACTGGATTTACTTAATCGCTGTGTTTTCGGGTATGGCCATTTTATGTAAATGGATAGTTGGCTTGTTAATCTATCTGGGTTGGATAGTGCTGAAGTTCCAGCAAAGGAAATTTAAACCAATACAGAATAAAGAGTTGTTGATAGCTTTGTTCATTACTTTGCTGATTGTTTTACCCTGGCAGATATTAACATTTGTTTGGTATCCTGCTGAAGCTATCCAGGCCTTTAAACTTAATGCACTGCACTTTACTACTGCGGTGGACGGGCAAAGAGGGACCTTCTGGTATCATTTTGACCGATTCAGTTTTATTTATGGTACATTGGCCTCATTTCTGATAATTCCGTCATTTTACTTTTTCTATAAGGACAGCAAGGATAAATTGATGTTTTTTTCCCTGCTCAGCATGGTTGCAGCGGTCTACCTGTTTTTCTCTTTAGCGGTGAGTAAAGATTCATCTTTTCCTGTAGTGGCGGCAATGGTAATATTGATTGCGTTTGCATCACTGTTTGACAATTTATTTAGGCGCATAGAGCAATTCGTAAGGGATGCAAGATTCAGGAATCTCATTTTTATAGTTTCGGTCGTTATCGTCGTGCTGCTCAGGTTTGATGTTGAGCTTCTGCAGGCAAGGCACACAACCTGGAAAGAGGAAAATTCATACACTCCTGCGCTGATCCACAACAAGGAAGTTTTCAAATCCCTGAAATTGCCCGGAAATGCTGTTTTATTCAATGTTTTAGGGCGCCATTATGTAGAAGCCATGTTTTACACAGGCTTACCTGCATATAATTTTATTCCGACGGCTGAACAATATAGCGACATGAAAGCAAAAGGCAGATGCATAGGGATCTTTAAACCTGTAAATAGTGAGCTTCCTGCATATCTGACTACCGACACCACGGTCATAATAATAAATAAGGAAATTGCAGGACCCGATTAATCCAGTCCTGGTATTTTCTTTTTATCCGGCTTAAAGATCCTTAGTTTCATATTTTCTCCCTTGCCTAATCTCTCAGGGTCAAATTCCCGCCCCTGGGGCGGAACCCGGGTCCGGGGCTTGCCTGGATTTAACCCATTTTATTTTTTTTCAGCCCTGACTATTTTAACTTGCCTACTATAAATTCGGTTATAACCGGCAGGTGATCGGAAGGGTAAAGACCGTTGCGGTTATCGGTAATGATCTCGTAAGTCCCGACTTTCCATGCCGGGGCATTTTTTGTGAAAATGAAATCGATCAGGTTGCCTTCCTCGGGCTTGAATGGGAATCCCACAAAAGAATAGGATGGTTTTTTCAGGGAATCAGCAACAGCTGAGCGGGTATCTGTAATTATGCCGGAGATAGATTTGGCAGTAAGGATTTTATAAGCCGAGTCGGAGGCAGTGGAATTAAAATCACCGGTAATTATCACAGGCCTGCCGAAACTTATTTCGTCAATTTTTTTCCTGAGCAGTTTGGCGCTTTCTATCCTGGCCTCAGCGCTGGCATGGTCAAAATGGGTATTGAAAATGAAAAAAAGCTGCCCGCTTTGCCTGTCCCTTAACATCATCCATGTGACAATCCTCGTACAGGCTGTATTCCAGGATTTTGAGCCGGGAACATCAGGGGTTTTGGAAAGCCAGAAATCAGATTCGTCCACCTTTGAGAACCTCGTGGTTTTGAAGAAGATTGGGGCAAATTCACCGGCTTTCAGACCGTCATCCCTTCCCGCCCCGAACCAGGAATATTCTTTCAGGCTGTCCCTGAGGTTGAGCAACTGGGAATAAAGAACCTCCTGCAGCCCGGCAAGGTCGGGACTATATTTGCCAAAGATCCCCAAAACCATAGCCTTTCGATGATCCCAGTTATAGATGCTGTCTGTGGGATTATTGTAACGGATATTGAATGTCATCACCTTAATTGGCACTCCCTGTGCCAGGGAGGAAGCGGAGATCAGTAGGATGAAAGGCAGAAGGAAAATTATTTTACGCATGGGCCGTTGTTGGTTTAAAGTGAAAAGAATTTTTTATTACCTGCCAGTCAAATTTAAACAAATTTTATGTAAATTTGTTGTAAGGCCACATGATTTGGATATTTCCTTTAAGCTCAATCTGTCTTAAATTATATATTCTTATGAAAAATTTCCTGATTTTAATCTTTTGCCTTCTTATTATGGCAGGTAACTCATTCGGCCAGGCGACCGGCTCGACCGTAACCCACAAAAACCAGTATGATGTACTGAATGATTTTTATGTAGAATACGGCTATGGGTCTGTTTATTTTTACATAGACCAGGGGCAGAACAGCAATTATTCATACACCAGCCCCGGAAGTTTTATTTTCGGATATACCCGTTCGCTAAACAGGGTGATCGGTGTGGGTTTCATGCTATGTTATACCCCGATTACAGCTTCAGCCAACATTACTTCATCAGGGGCTCAAACCATGAATTATAATTATATACAGGCTTTGGCAAGGGTGAAATTTCAATACATGAACCGGCCTTCTTTCGCAATGTATTCAGGTATTGCCATAGGGGTAACCATGGATTATTACAATGAAACAGCCACAAGCGGCAAGACTAAAAGCTCACAGTCGCTGCTGCCTGCAGGCCAGCTCACCCTGCTGGGTTTCAGGGTTGGCCGCAGCGCTGCCTTCATGGGAGAGTTCGGAATAGGAACCTTGTCGATACTTAACCTGGGCTTTAGTTACAAATTCGGGAACTGAAATGTTTCAAAGGATTTCACCGGCAGGGGCTCCGGCTATCGGGCTTATCCTGTGTATCCTTATATCACTTCTGACTTCGGACTGCCTTGCACAGAACACCCTCATGCTTGAGAAATTAGGGACCCGAAGAAAATTCTTTTTTCATACCGAAGATAAATTCATGCTCAGGACGGTCAAGCCCGATACTTTCCTGTCGGGGCATATCTGGGATATCGGGGAGAAAAAAATGGTTCTGCAAACATATATTCCGATTACAATACAATATGAAAACATTAAATACGTTTATAAGGACTATAAGTTTCCCATGAAATTCGGAATCTATTGCTGCATATTCTCGGGGGTGACGTTTTGTGTAATCTCTGTCAATCACTTACTCAATAACGAGCAGGTTTTTACACCCGACATGGCATACCTTACCTTACCATTCCTGGGTGCGGGCATTATCAGCATTTCCTGTTCAAGGGAAAGGATGAAACTGGGGTATAAGTGGAAGTTAAAAGTAATGGATATGCCGGTGTTTCCGATAGACGGACATTGATCATCTGGTGCTAACCCAAACTATAAATACTTATTAAATGAAAAAACTAATGATTGCGCTCCTGCTCGCAGGATGTTTTACAGCCTCTTTAATGGCACAGGACAAACCCCCTTCCAGGTACAATGAATTCGGGATCATTTTCTCGGACCTGAATAACTTCGGCTTACGTTATAAACACGGAGGTGAAACTACCAGTTTGCGTGTAAGTTTACTGGCAATGGATATGGTATCAAATAAACAAACCAGTGGTCAAAATTCAGGGGGATCTTTTAAACAATCCGAAATAGGAGGAGGTTTCCGCCTTGGTTTTGATAGTAAGGTGAAGTTGTTCCCGGCTTTCTGCCTCCTGTTGGGCGCTGAAGCCGGCCTTAGCTGCGATTATGGTCATTTTACCCTGGAAACAAACGGTGTCACAACAGACGACCATAAGATAAAATCGTATACACCATCAATTTCATTTATATTCGGGGTGAATTACGTCATAAAGGAACACCTGGTATTCGGGGCTGAGATCAATCCTTCGGTTTTTTACGCCTTCCAGACGGAGACATATTCAAAACCATCAGAATATACAAATAAATTACAAATACTCCAATTCAAACTTGCCTCAACCGGCGCAGGGCTGTATATTGCATTCAGGTTCGGGAAGTAGGACAGGCAATTGCTTTAGTGAATCCCGGTAAATTACCTGCAATTTGCTGCAGAATCCGGGGCCGGGGCCTGACCGGTGTAAAGGCCATTGATTCCCAATCCTGATATTTGAAATCGGGATGAAACCTCATTCAGGATTTCAGATGCCGATGGAATACACTTCGGCTGCGAGATCCCTTAGGTTGTAACGCGAAGCCATGGTCTGCCCGTAAGCTCCCGTTGAACGGATTGCTATAAGATCTCCCCGTTTTGTTTCACTAAGTATTACTGATTTCCCGAAACAATCGGAGGATTCACATACCGGCCCAACCACATCATATTTTCTTTTTTTGCCTGTGGATGTCAGGTTCTGTATCTTATGGTAACTCTGGTACAGGGCTGGCCTGATCAGGTCGTTCATGCCGGCGTCAATGATGGCAAAACTGGTGTTTACCGCTTCCTTGATAAAGAGAACAGTACTGATGAGGCTTCCGCATTGAGCAACGATAGCCCTTCCTGGTTCAAAATGCAGTTGCTGCCTTCCCTGAAGTTCAACAAGATCGCTGAAGATCCTGAAGTAGGATTCAAAATCGGGTATGCAACATTTATCAGGTTCGCCATAATCAACCCCCAGTCCGCCCCCGACATTAATAATATCAGCCATGATTCCCTGCTCCCTGAACCATGAATTGATCTCATTTACACGGTCGCAAAGGCTTTTGAAAACATCCAGGTCGGTGATCTGGGAACCTATGTGAAAATGCAGGCCCTGCAGTTCAAGCCTGTCTAAAGTCCGAAGCCTGTCAAGCACTGCATCGAATTGCCAGGGCAGGATCCCGAATTTGTTTTCCTCCAGGCCTGTAGTGATATGCCTGTGGGTATGTGCATCCACATTGGGGATTATACGCAGAGAAATACGGGCTTTCACATCCATGGCTGAAGCCAGCTCATGAATGACTTCCATTTCCTGTATGGATTCCACGTTAATGCTTTGTATCCCGCTTCCCAGTGCGAGCCGTAATTCATCATCCGTTTTTCCCACTCCTGCAAACACTATACTGCCGGCCGGGAATCCATGGTCCAGGGCCATCCTGACTTCATTCCCGCTTACACAATCGGCCCCAAACCCGTTACTGCTGATGAGATCGAGGATCTTTGCATTGGAATTTGCCTTGAGCGCATAATGCAGGTGAAAGCCATGGCGGTCAGCCTCCTGCAAACAACGGCTGATGGTTGCATTAAGCAGGCCCAGGTCATAGTAATAAAACGGGGTGCGGATCTGCCTGAACTTTTCGGTAATTCCTGTAGTGAACATGGATGCGGATGTCAGTGATTGAAAAGATGTGAGCTGAGTGCGTTCAGGGCCTGGCTTTTATAGGTAGAGGGGATAAGGAAGGATATATTATGCTGACTGCCCCCGTATGAGATCATCCTCACCGGTATCCCGCTGAGTGCGGTGAATAAGTGCATGGCAGCATCACTGCCTTCGGCAATGCCTTCACCGACGGCCGAAATAATGGTCTGCTCATGATCGGTTTCAACTGAACCATAGTGTTTCAGGTCATCGACGATGCGTGTAAGACGACTGGTATCGTCAATGGTAAGGGAAACGCTGATCTCCGAAGTGGTGATCATGTCAATAGGAGTTTTATAGATCTCGAAGATCTCGAATACCTTGCGCATGAATCCGTAAGCCAGGAGCATCCTTCCCGATTTTACACGGATGGCAGTGATCCCGTCCTTTGCAGCAATAGCCCTGATGCCTTTGCCGCTTACCTTATTGGTGATGGTTGAGCCCGCTGCTTCAGGATCCAGGGTGTTCTTTATAATGACCGGGATCCCTGCAAGTTTGGCGGGAAGTATAGTTGACGGATGCAGTATCTTGGCCCCGAAATAAGCAAGTTCGGCTGCTTCGTCAAACGACAGTTCCGCAATGGCATGAGTGTTTGCAACATACCTTGGGTCATTGTCATGAAACCCGTCAATATCGGTCCAGATCTGTATGGCTGATGCATTCAGCGCAACGCCGATAAGAGAAGCGGAGTAGTCGCTGCCTCCACGCTTCAGGTTGTCTATTTCGCCGAATGCATTGCGGCAAATGAAACCCTGGGTGATGAAAAATGTTTTCCCGGGGTACTTTTCCAATTCCCTCTGAAGGTTTTCTTTAATGTAAAACTGATCGGGCTCCTGTTCCCTGTCTATCCTCATGAAATTCAATGCAGGGAGCATCACCGCATCTATCCCCTTACCACGGCAGTAAAGTTCGAAAAGCGCTGTCGACAGCAGTTCTCCCTGGGCTACAATGCATTTAAGTTCATTCGACGTGAACAGGTCATGGGTGAAGGAACGGATATAGCTGAAGTGTTCCTTTAACAGGTCTGAAGCGAATTCCCTGGCTTTGGCTTCAGTGAATAACTCCCCCGCCACCTCTTCGTATTTTTTCTCCAGCAGGTTTATCTTTTCATGGGCTGCGCCGGAATTCTTTTTAGTAAGATAATCCGCTATCTCAAGAAGGTTGTTAGTGGTTCCCGACATAGCCGACAGAACGATGATCCTGGGCCCGGGGTATGATGAAGTTAGGCTGGCGACAGCCATCATCCTTTCAGCCGATCCCACGGATGTGCCGCCGAATTTCATGATATTCATATTCTATCTGAATTTAAACCAAATAAATTTACGGGGCACAAAAGTATGAAAAATATATGCACCGGGTTATATATGAATCGGCGCCGAAATAAAAAATTAATACATTCGTGAAGAATTTGATCAATCAGGGAAATATGTTACACGTTAAAGATGTTCGCAGCAAGGTTCTGGCCTTGATTATTCCTGTCATGTTAATCCTGCCGTCGCTACTGACGGCCCAGGAAAATAAGACTTTAAATGATTCAATCCGGACTGTGACTAACGGATACCCTGTTAATCCTTTCGGAAAGACACTCTTTTATATAAAGGCCCACATTGGTCCGTATTCCGCTGAAAACCGGGCCGGAACTATCACCTCTGCCATTCTAAAACTGGCAGAGGATCCTTTTTTTTCAGCAGATTCCCTGAAGATCGTTCATGATGAATCCGAGATCGACGTAGTTTATCGTGACAGGGTTGTAACGGCTGTATCTCCCAATGATGCGAGGGCGGAAAACAAGCCGGCCGATATCATTGCTTTCGAACGGCATAAACTAATTGCCACCGCCCTCACCGAATACATTCATCATAACTCCGAAGCAGGGATCATAAAAAGTGTCATTTTCTCAGGAATAATCCTGGTTTTGCTGATTTTCTTCATTTTCCTCGTCAATAAACTCTACTATTTTATTGATGAAAGGATATACGAAGCTAAAACCGGGATACTTTCAAAGATAAAAATCAAAGATTACCAGGTCATCACCGTAAGCCGCCAGATAAAATTTTTACATCTGCTGAATGTGATCTTACGGTATGTCCTCATCATTCTGCTGTTTTTTACAGCTCTAGGACTGACCAGTTACCTGCTTCCCTGGACGAAGGTATACTCCCTTATATTCCTTGACTTCATCCTGAGCCCTGTTAAAAGTTTCCTGAGTACTCTCTGGTTCTTTATACCCAATCTGATCACTATTATTGTCATCGTATTCATTTCAAACCTGGTCATCAAACTTTTCAGGTTCTTTAAATCTGAAATTGAAAAAGGGGCCATCAGTCTTAAAGGATTCTTTCCTGAATGGGCTTTGCCTGTGTTCAATATCATACGCTTCCTGATCTGGGTGTTTACCATCATTCTCATTTATCCTTACCTGCCAGGGTCTGACTCAAAGGTTTTCCAGGGAGTTTCTGTACTGGTTGGCCTTCTCTTTTCAATCACCTCCGCCAGTGTACTTGGCAATTTGGTCGCAGGTTTTACACTTACTTTCACAAGGGCTTTCCAGATCGGCGACAGGATCAAGATAGGGGATAATGTTGGAGATGTTGTTGAAAAGACCCTCGCTGTTACAAAGATCCGTACCATTAAGAACGAGATTATTACTATCCCCAACAGCAAGATCAGCGCTTCGGAAGTGATCAATTATTCGGCTCTTGCTGTTGAGAACGGCCTGATTTTACATACCACCGTCACAATAGGTTATGATGCGCCCTGGAGGAAGATCCACCAGCTGCTGATAGATGCTGCAAAAGCAACAGACCTCATTTTGCATGATCCCGAACCATTCGTGTTTCAGACCAGCCTCGACGATTTTTATGTAAGTTACCAGATCAACGCCTTTACCCGGAATGCCCAGCAAATGGCAGTCATACTTTCAGACCTTCACAGGAATATCCAGGAAAGTTTCAATAATTCAGGAGTTGAGATCATGTCGCCGCATTACCGGGCTCTGCGTGAGGGAAACAGGATAGCCATACCGGAGGATTATATACCGAAAGAATATACCGAACCTTCATTCAATGTGAAGACAGGGGGGAAGTAGTCTGCAGTCTGCAGTCAATTTGTACATTGTACATGGTACATTGTACATGGTACATTGTACATTCTTTCATTCGACCAGGATCGAGATCCTCAGGGGTTTTCCCTTTTCATACACGGTTTTTCCATACTGCTTGCCCAGGCGGTACATGGGATAGAGGTTCCATACAACAGCCGACACTTTTTCGAGGTGGAATTCTTTGGTCGGGTCTTTCAGGTCGTTCAACATTTCCCTGGGAAAAGCCCTGTCGCGCCGGCAGATCTCCCAGTCCCGGATTGCATCAAGCAATTCCGGAGTCAGAGGGTTCTTCCTCAAAGCTTTCAGGCTGGTTGCCATTCCGAATCCCGCATTATAGCCTGCAGCCCTGGCCAGCATCCATTCCATTTCTTCCAAAGTAGTGCTGTCGGTAAGCAGGTACCAGCCCAGCATATGAGGCATCAGGTTTCGGTCGAACAAGCCCTGGTTGTCGATACGGTATTGCTGCATGCTTTCGGTGAATCCCCCGTTCCAGGGCTCTCCCCAATTGCAATAGGTATTGATATGCCAGTAGAAAGGCTTTGACATGCTGGTGCCGTTAAGTACCATATGATCCAGGTTGTCGTAAAACGCTTTGGCAAAGATCTCCTGGGCATAATCTCCCTGTCCTGATGCAAGACAACCCTCGAATCCGTCGAAATCCATTTGAGAGAACCCTGTCTCGTTGAACCGTTTTGCCAGGTTCACTGCAATTTCCTGCTGAAGTTCAAGGTTCGGGAAAAACACCTGGTAGGGGTGATCCAGAAGTTTTTCTATTTTTTGTGACTGAGGATGAGGTGAGGGTTTGGTCCCGAATGCCCCCCGCTTGCAAGATATCAGCCTGCAGGGTTTGCCATCGGCCGCGGCACCGTATGTGATCAGTTCATCTCCTATGCGGGCTGTATGGAGCCAGTCGGCTTTGGTATTGGTGAAATATTTTACCGATTCAAGCATGATCATGGTATCGCTTTCGTTCAGAGGGGCGGTGATGATGCTTCCTCCGGTAACTGCCAGCCGTTTATCCGGGACTGGTGTCACATAGGAGTCGTTAGTGTTGATGAAGTTCGTCAGGGTATGTGCGCCCAGGAGAATGTTCCTGCTTTTTGCTTTTTCCATGCATGTTTTAAGGCCCCGGAGTCCGTGCGGAAAAAATTCAGGGTTCAGATCATAATGTCCCCAGCTGGCCCAGGCATTCATATGGTAGAGGGTTTGCAGGTTTGCCCTGCCTGTATATTCAAGTAATTCGTCTATGGTTCCTTCCGAATAATCTGCGATAAGATATGACCTTCCCGAACGGGGCGAAAGTTTCGACCACTTCCCTTCATACACGGGATGGGGAAGGCCTTCTGCTAGTTCGATCAACCCGATATGGTTGAGAATCTCATTGCTTTCACAGGCGAACAGAGCGACTTTCGATCCTTTGACAGTTTCACCTTTCACAGGTTCTACAGGCATATCAGGAAACTGTCCCCACCAGCCGCTGACTTTTCGTTCGCGTGAGCGGTCCATGCAATAAGCCTGGATCACCGAGCCGTAAGCTGTTTTTTGAGCCGAACTGCTCCTTGAAGGATCGGAACCTTCATCGTTCAGGGGAAAACCACCAAGGGTTTTTACATTCAAAGGCATCAATCCTATTGCTGTGGAATCGTTGCTGCACACACCGATAATTTCTGCTACTGTTTTATTTATGGTCAGCGGAAATGGTCCCCAGTTTACCAGGTCGACAATACCTTCAGGCATTACCCGGGTAATCTCAAAAGAGAGGTATAAAGGCTTTTCAGACACTTTAATAATGATGCTTACCTTGTTTTTCGGGTAGAATAAGCGGATGGAACTTGTTTTTTCCTCCACTGTAAGGGCCCCGGGCGACTCAAATCCGGCAGCAGTCTTTATTTTCATAAGAAAACAAGGACTTTCCTTACAGAGGTAATCTTTTTCCCCGGGCTGGCAAACCAGGGTTTCTAACTGCCCTTGATTTCCAAGGACAAGTTTAAGGTCAGAACTGCTGAAGGATACCTGGGCAGGAAGGTTTGATGTGAGGATGCATGCACAGAATAACGCAATGCAGGATAGGATAAGGTGTTTTCTCATATTTGAAAGATGTTTTTTTATTTCATTCTTTGCTTCCCGCTTACCTGGGACCGGGAGTCCTGAAAAGAGCCACGAATATTCAGGGCATGCCATATTCTTTGTTTCCGGTCCCTCAGAACGACTTCTCTTTTTTTATTACGGAATGATTCTGAATTCCATTGTAAACCTATGATTTTTTCCTGAAAATTATTTTTCGCTGCCTATTTTTATTACATTTAAATCGTCAAAATCATTTAATTGTTAATTAATTAACGATGGATTATAAAATTCTAAAAATCTCTATTGCCGACCGTATCGCCTCGGTGACAATCAGCCGTCCGGCCGTGTTGAATGCACTCAGTTCGGAGTTCTTCAGAGAAATGAACCATTGCCTCGACGACCTGGAACCCAGGGATGATGTAAGGGTGGTAGTCATTACGGGTGAAGGCAAGGCTTTCGTGGCCGGTGCCGACATATCCGAGATGTCGGGGATGACACCTGAACAGGGAACCTCCTTTTCGAAGTTCGGGCAGGATACTTTCGACCGCATTGAAAATTTCAGGATACCGGTGATCGCTGCAGTGAACGGTTTTGCATTGGGTGGCGGATGCGAACTGGCGATGTCATGCGATTTCCGGGTTGCAAGCAAGGCTGCTAAATTCGGCCAGCCGGAGATGAACCTCGGGCTGATCCCGGGTTATGCCGCGACGCAGCGCTTATCAAGGATCGCAGGAATCGGGAACGCATTATACCTTCTTGAAACCGCCGACACCATCACCGCCGATGATGCGCTGAGGATGGGACTCGTGCAAAAAGTTGTTGAACCCGAGGTTCTCATGGAAGAAGTGATGAAGATGGCCGGCAAGATCGCTGCCAACGGATCACAGGCAGTGTCTTCGGTAAAAAAAATGACACGTCTTGGGGTTGCCATGCCCTTTGAAGCAGGCTGCAGGATGGAAGCTGAGGAATTCGGAAGGCTTTTCGGAGAAGCCGCAACGCAGGAGGGGATGAAGGCGTTTATGGAGAAGAGGAAACCAGTATGGTAAAAGGATGTACAATGTACAAAGTACAATGTACAAATATGAAAATATGATCAATTAGAATTTGTACATGGTACATGGTACATTGTACATTAAAGTATAATCAAAAACCAAATTATAAAACCAATGACTTACGAAGAAAGATTACAGCATGTTTCGGTGCTGGGTGCCGCCGGTAAAATGGGCAGCGGCATACTGCTGCTTACGGCGGTCGAGATGGCCGACCTGAGCATGAAGCCCGTGAACAAGGGAAAAACCTTTGTACTGAATGCCATCGATGTATCGGATGAGGCGCTGGCAGGCGTAATGCGCTACCTGAGGGCCCAGATCCTCAAAATCGCGGAAAAGAAGGTCCATGCAATCAGGCAGATCTATGCCGATCGCCACGACCTGGTCGATAATGATGAGATCATTTCCCAGTACATTTTTGATGTAATGAACGTGGTAAGGCCAACCACAAGGCTTGAAGCGGCCTATGATTCAAATATGATTTTTGAGGCGATCAGGGAAGACTCTGCCCTGAAAGTCAAAATATTCTCCCAGATCAACGAGAATAATCCAAAACAGCCCTGGTTCTTTACCAATACTTCATCAATTCCCATCACGGTGCTGGATGAAGGCGCAGGGCTGGGAGGCCGTATTATCGGCTTCCATTTCTACAATCCCCCTGCTGTTCAGAAACTGGTGGAAGTCATCCACAGTAAACATACTTTAAAGGAAGTGGCTGAATTTGCACTCGCTTATGCTAAAAACCTCCGCAAGGTGGTGGTCCCGGCACACGACATAGCAGGATTCATCGGGAACGGGCATTTCATGCGCGACATTCTTTATGCCGTGGAGGTGATCCATACCCTTATGGACAAAGGCATGTCAATATCTGAAGCCATCTATACAACAAACAGGATCAGCCAGGAGTACCTGGTAAGGCCAATGGGTATTTTCCAGCTTATAGACTATGTTGGTGTGGACGTTTGCAGTTTCATCATGTTCGTGATGAACCCTTATACAACGGGAGAGGAGATTCACAGCAAACTGCTCGACAAGCTGCTGGAGCAGGGAATAAAAGGCGGACAGTATTCCGACGGTTCCCAGAAGGACGGCATCATGAAATACGAGAAAGGAAAGATCATTGCAGTGTATGATCCGCTGAAAAGCGAATATATACCGGTGAGCGAAATGCAGGCAGCAGTGGAAGTCAGGCTGGGCGCAATGCCTGCAGCGCCTGCCTGGAAAGTTGTGGTAGGAAACAAGGCCAAGGACGATATCCTGAAGCCATACTTTGCCCAGTTAAAGTCGGCCGATACACTCGGCGCTGAGATTGCAAGGAATTATGCGAAGAAATCGAAAGAAATCGGGAAACACCTTGTTTCCAGCGGCGTTGCTTATAACGATACAGATGTGAACACTGTGCTGCTCACAGGTTTTTTCCATGCTTATGGTCCTATCAACGAGTATCTTGATTAATAGCGTCCAGGTGATCATTTAAAACATTCAACAAGATGAAAAACTTAAGAAGAAAAGTATATATGGTGGCCGGTTACAATACCATTTCCATGGGTTCCGGCCGCAAGGAATTCCATCCGAAAAAAGAGCGCCCGGGGCTTGAAGATTATATAAAGGAAGCTGGGCAGGGCACGCTGAAGATGATTGGAGGTGCAAAGAATGTGGATGAGTGTGTGATAGGGAATTTTATGGCTTCGCGTTTCAACAGGCAGGCCAACCTGGCTGCATTCTTTCCTTTTATTGACGAGGGATTGCGTTACAAACCGGCGATCCGTGTAGAAGGTGCCTGCGGGACCGGGGGACTGGCCCTGATGAGCGGGATCAAAAGCATACTGGCCGAGACCGCTGAAGTGGTATTGGCTGTAGGGTTCGAAGTCCAGAACACCGTGAAGGCTATTTACTGTGCCGACTTTTTAGCTCCGGCCGGATGGGCTGCGATGCGCAAGGATGGTCATGCCTATTTCTTCCCCGGACAATTCAGCGACAGGGCCGGGGCGTATTTTGAAAAATTCGGGAGGGAGACCACCCGCAGGGGATTTGCCCGCTGGTACCGTAATGCGATTGAAAATGCAAGGCTTTGCCCTACTGCACAGGAATATCATAATTCGACCAAAGACCTTGAAGCTGCGGCAATGGTTGAACCCAATCCCAGGTCATTTCTTGAAAACCTGACAGCCCTGGATTGTTCCAAGGTGTCGGACGGGGCTTCGGCTATCGCCATCATGAGTGAAGAAGGACTGAAGCGTTGCGGCATCCCTGTTACTGATGCTGTTGAAGTGGTAGGTTTCGGGCAGGTAGAGGAGGATATCACCAAGCCTCCCTCTGACATGACGGCCCTGACGACCATGAAAAAGGCAGTTGAGAATGCACTTGATTTTGCGGGGATCACGATAGCCCAGGTTGCCACTGCAGAGATCCACGACTGCTTTACTGTTGCAGGTATCATGGCGGTGGAGGCTTTAGACCTGGCTGAACATGGCAAAGGACCAGAATACGTAATTGCGGGGAATACCGCCCATGACGGGAAATTCCCTATCAATACAACAGGCGGGCTGATCGGATGGGGGCATCCCACCGGGGGTACAGGCGTTCATATGGCAGTGACATTGTGGGAGCAGCTCAAGGGAAAGGCCGGCGCAGCCCAGGTGATTATTCCCGATGATCGTCCATACGGCCTTATGGCTAATATGGGAGGGGACGATAAGACGCTGGTGAGTATTGTGTTTAAGAAGTAGGAAATGAATACTCGAATACTCGAGTACTCGAATTTTGAATTAAGAATTTTATCTACTTTTCATTCAGAATTCAACATTCGTTATTCGAGTATTCGATTATTCAATATAAGCTGGCAATAATACCCGGTTCTGATGGATAACCGAATAACTTCCCTCTTCGGCATTGAATTCCCCATTATCCAGGCGGGCATGGTCTGGTGCAGCGGCTGGAGGCTGGCTGCGGCGGTGAGTAATGCCGGCGGGCTGGGTTTGATAGGTGCGGGGTCAATGACCCCAGAGGTTCTGGAGGAGCATATTGTAAAGTGTAAGGCATCGACAAACAAGCCCTTCGGGGTGAATATCCCCCTGATTTTCCATGATGTTGAGAAGCATTTTGAAGTGATGGCCAGGCATGGGGTGAAAATCGTTTTTACTTCGGCAGGGAATCCTGCAAAATATACCACCTGGCTTAAGGAATGTGGTTTGACTGTTGTTCACGTGGTTGGCAGTGCAAAATCGGCGGTAAAATGTGAACAGGCCGGGGTTGATGCTGTGGTTGCGGAAGGTTTTGAAGCAGGCGGGCATAACGGGCGCGAGGAGACAACGACGTTCACGCTAATTCCACTGGTACGCAGGTCGGTACAAATACCGCTGATAGCGGCCGGTGGCGTAGCCACCGGCCGCGGAATGTTAGCTGCAATGGTCCTCGGTGCCGACGGGGTCCAGGTCGGCTCAAGGTTTGCCGCTTCAGAGGAATCATCGGCCCACCTGGCTTTTAAACAAAAGATCATTGAAGCAAAAGAAGGCGATACTATGCTGGCGCTGAAAAAACTGATCCCGGTACGACTGATCCGTAATGCATTTTTTCAGCAGGTAAATGATTCGGAAAATAAGGGCGCAGGAGTTGCAGAACTTCAGCAACTGCTTGGAAAAGGCCGGGCCAGGCTGGGAATGTTCGATGGCAATACCGATGAAGGGGAACTTGAAATCGGGCAGGTTTCTGCAATAATTGACCAGATACAGCCGGCATGGGAGATAGTCAGAGAAATAGTCGAAGAATTTAATCTGGCTGAATCGTCAATCATTAATGGTAAATTGTACGCTAATTCTTAACCGTCAATCATTAATTGTATAAGTAAATAAACCGGACTATGAATTTCGAACTAACTGAAGAACAGAAAATGATCCGCGACTCTGCAAGGGATTTTGCACAGCGCGAACTTCTTACCGATGTCCTTGAACGTGATGCTAATTGCATCTATCCAAAAAAGCATATCCGTCGTCTTGCCGAACTGGGCTTCCTTGGGATGAACGTAGCTCCAGAATGGGGAGGCGGAGGCATGGATAATATTTCCTATGCAATAGCTATTGAAGAGATAGCAAAGTGTGACGCTTCCGTTGCTGTGATCCTCGCGGTGCATAATTCACTTGCCTGTTACGGAATTGAACATTACGGAACCAACGATCAGAAAGAGAAATACCTGAGGCCCCTGGCTACCGGTGAGAAAATCGGGGCATTTCTCCTTTCCGAACCTGAAGCCGGCTCCGACGCTTCTTCCCAGCGCACAACCGCTATCGATAAAGGCGACCATTATCTGATTAACGGGGTGAAGAACTGGATCACCAGCGCCGACAAAGGATCGATCTACCTCGTGATCGCGCAGACCAACCCGGGAATAAAAACCAAAGGAATTAATGCATTCATTGTTGAAAGGAACTCCCCCGGCATCACTCTTGGACCGCATGAAGATAAAATGGGGATGCGCAGCTCAGATACTCATTCAGTGATGTTTACCGATGTCATAGTCCCAAAGGAAAACAGAATTGGTGATGATGGGTTCGGCTTTAAATTTGCAATGAAACTGCTTGAGGGAGGAAGAACGGGAATCGCCGCACAGGCCCTCGGTATTGCTGAGGGAGCATATGAAAGAGCCCTGAAATACTCAAAAGAACGCAAAGCTTTTGGCACCGAAATCATCAATCACCAGGCCATTGCTTTTAAGCTGGCCGATATGTCCACTCGGATTGAAGCCGCAAAACTCCTGACCTACAAGGCAGCCTGGCTTAAGGATAATTCCCTCCCTTACGGAACTGCCAGCTCCATGGCCAAGCTTTATGCAGCTGATACTGCGATGTGGGTGACCACTGAAGCTGTGCAGGTACACGGAGGCTACGGTTATGTAAAGGAATACCACGTTGAACGCCTGATGCGTGAAGCAAAGATCACCCAGATTTACGAAGGCACTGCTGAAATACAGAGGATCGTGATCGCCAGGGCTGTTTCAAAAGAATAAAGGATTCGGAGCTCTTTCAGTAGGATGCAGCAGTGAGTTTTACAGCTTCAATTGAGGGCGTTGCCTTGAAAAACCTGCCCTCGAACTTCGAACTGTCAAAGAGATACTCGTATTTATACTGGTAAGCCATTTCCACGCTTTCTTTTGCAGTATGGTTGAACAGCCCGCCAATACTCAGCATCCATGGTTTCATCACGGAGTGTTTAGGATCTGCACCCATCACAGGGGCTGCGTGTGAAATAAATTCTTGGCCTGTCAGAGGATCGCCTGCAGCAGGGAGATGCCACACCTGGTCAAATGCATCTGTTGTGTTTCCGAGCAGGGCAACGGCTTTGCCAAGGTCGGGAGTGAAGGAGAATGAATGTTTTACTTTGTCGTTGCACAGCCAGGTTGCTGATTTCTTTTCTTTCAGTTTCAGAAATACCATGGGGTGCATGAATGTGTTGAAAGCGCCGGGGCCCAGGAAATCGGCTGAACGTGCAATCAATGCATGAAGGTCTCCTTTTTTAACTTCATCCATGAGGTAGCTCGCAATGCCGGCCCTGATCTCGCCCTTACGGCTGCAGGGATTATACGGTGTTTCCTCGGTCATCCTCCCCTTCACTAATCCATACATATAAACATTATCAAGGAATAACAGCCTGGCCTTGTGCTTTTTGCAGGCCAGAACTACATTTTCCATGATCCTGGGCCAGCTTGCCTTCCAAACCTTTGTATCATAAAGCAGTCCTGCCAGCAGGTAAACCACATCGGAGCCTTCAACTGCCTTTGCAGTCATCCCTGCATCCAGAAGGTCGGCCTTGAAAAGTTCTTCTTTACCGGTAAATGGTTTCGGATTCCTTCCTGCCAGCCTGATGCGCTCAGTGTATTGCGGGAGAACCGGTATAAGCTCCCTGCTGATCGAGCCGCCGCTGCCTAAAATCGTCTGCATGATTCAAAATTTTAATGATTCATCAAAAATATAGATAAGAATTGTATTTCGGGCTGAACCTGATATCGTTTAGAAAAAAAATCTATTTTTGCCTGATGAGTTCAACCCTTATTACAGCCATCTTATTTATCAATATAGCCTGCCTGCTCTATACGGTAGGAGTATGGGCCGAAAGGATACAGTTGAGGCTCAAATGGTGGCACCTGGCATTCTTCTGGGCCGGCTTCGTCGCAGACACTACAGGAACAACAGCCATGAGCCTCATCAGCGGCAGTCTTTTCAGGGGTACATTTCACGGGATCACAGGAAACATTGCCATCCTGCTTATGATGTTCCATGCTGTTTGGGCAACTATTGTCCTGCTCAGGAAAAATGAAAAACAGATTGCGAATTTTCACAAATTCAGCCTCTTCGTTTGGGTGATCTGGCTCATCCCCATGATCAGCGGCATGGTTTTCGGCGCCACCCACTAAACCGTGAACCGCGAATCGTAACTCGTAATCCGGTTCGCGAATCACGACTCATTGCATGGGTTTCCACTTTACAATAACATTCTTTTTTGCCGGCAATGAATGAAGGTATGCATAAATGGCCCCAAGGTCCTTTGAATCCATCCCTGCATACATGGTCCATGGCATGATGGTCGCCATTTCATTCCTGCCCAGTTTCCTTGCATTGTAAACAATCGGGTCAAAACCCCTGAAACGCCTGATGAAATCCTCACGGCTCATTTTGCCGATACCGGTTTCAGGATCAGGAGTAATATTGGGAGAGGTAAGCACCCCGTTGGGCATGATAAATTCCCTGCCGCCTGAAAAAGCCAGTGATTTCACTATCTGCCCGTGTTTTGCCGTGGTATGGCATTCAATGCAGGCTGCAGCCCTTACCAGGTATTCCCCGTACCTGATGCTGTCCTCGGCAGGAGGTTTTGCCGAAGGCTGTGCCTTCCTGGGGAAGGTCCTCACGACCAGGTTCATCGGGAAAGCAGGATTTGATGCGGGAGGCGTGCTCCTGATCACTGGAAGTGAACGGATATAGGCAATAATCGAGTAAATATCATCATTGTCAAGCGTCCCGTAAGCAAAATATGGCATGATGGGGAACAAAGCCCTGCCGTCTTTGCTTTCCCCGCTCGTAATAGCCCTGTAGATCTCAGCATCAGACCAGTTGCCAAGATTGAAAGGCGTGATGTTCGGGGAGGAAAAAGCCCCGGGAAATCCCAGTTTCTGGTCGAAAACTTCCCCGCCTTTTCCAATGGTACCTGCAACGGGCGGACCTGAAAACCTTTCCCAGTCGCGTGTCGAATGGCAATCCATGCATACCAGGACATGGTTGGCGAGGTATTGCCCGCGCTCTACTCGTTCGGGTGTGGATTGAATAGACAGGGTCTGCAAAGGAACATTGGGAAGCGCAAAACGGAGATACAGCATCACTGCAATCACAATAAGGACCAGGGCAGCCAGAAGACTTCCCAGTATCCAAGCCCATTTTCTGTTTTTCATAGGTAAAGCGTTATATCTTGATTTCTCCATACAAAGATGGAGAAGAAATAAGCCATTGTCAATATTTAAATGAATTATTTTTGCTTTATTAATGACTGCGGATGAGATCCGGGATCCGTCCCGGCTAAGTGAAAATCAATGGATACTGGCAGAGTGATCAGAATTATCAATGCTTCAGAGAATAACCTGAAATCGGTTACTCTGGATATTCCCGGGAGCAGCTTTGTTTTAGTTACCGGGGTTTCAGGTTCGGGCAAGTCATCCCTGGTGTTCGATGTGATTTACCGTGAAGCTGAATCCAGGTATTTCGGTACGTTCTCCTCTTATGCCCGTCAGTTTCTTGGTAAAATGAAGCGTCCCGAGGTGGAGAGGATAGAGGGACTCTCACCCGCCGTAGCGGTCGACCAGGGAGCTGTGATCAACAATCCAAGATCCACCGTCGGTACCATCAGCGGGATTTACGATCATCTTCGGTTACTGTTTGCCCGCACCGGTTCAGTTACGGATCACGATTCACGATTCACGGCTCACGGCTCACGGCTAAACCGCAGTTTATTTTCTTTTAACTCTGCTGATGGCGCCTGTGAACAATGCAAAGGCCTGGGTGTTGAAGACCGCCTTGATCCGGGTCTGCTGGTTGAGGATGCGACAAAGTCCATCCGCCAGAGGGCAATGACCATAACCACCCCCAACGGCTATATCATGTATTCCCAGGTCACACTTGACGTGCTCGACCAGGTATGCAGGGCCGAAGGTTTCACTATTGACATCCCCTGGAAGGACCTCACTCCCGAAAATAAGCAGGTGATTTTCTTCGGCAGCGATAAGATCGTGATCCCGTTTGGAAAACATCCCCTGGAATCCAGGATGAAATGGAGCGGGATCACTGCAAAGCCTCGTGAAATGGGTGTTTACAAAGGTATCATCCCCGTCATGGAAGAGATCCTGAAGCGCGACAGGAACAAGAATATACTCAGGTTTGTACGTACATCTCCCTGTTCCGTATGCGGGGGCCGAAGGCTTAATTCCAGTGCTCTTTCAGTCAAAGTTGGCGGATGGGATATTTCCTCCCTGACGGCATTGCCTGTTGCTAAAATGGTTGAGATCCTGCAGTCATTTAACTTCAGTGACGGCCATAAGGAAGCTGCGGGGGAGATAATACATGGTATTGCCTCCCTGGCCGGCAGCATGAAACAGCTTGGGCTGGGGCATCTGTCAACCGACAGGGATTCGGGGAGCTTATCGGCAGGGGAGTCGCGCCGCCTGAAACTTGCAACCCAGCTTGGATCAGGCCTCAACGGTATGACTTATGTCCTTGATGAACCATCCATAGGGCTTCATGGTTCCGAAGTCCTGTCGCTGATCTCAGTTCTGAAAAAACTTCGTGACCAGGGTAACAACGTGATCGTGGTTGAACATGATGAGGAGTTCATAAGGCATGCCGACCACCTGGTCGATATAGGGCCGGGACCTGGAATCTTTGGTGGTAAGGTACTGGTCAACTGTAATGTTGCGGAACTTGAAAATCTGCCCGGAGATGTAATTTCCGGCAGCAAAACCTTGTCTTACTTCTTCGGACTTTCACGCATTGAGTTTCCGGCTATCTCAGGCAAAGGACAGGGAGAACTTATCATAAGAGGCGCTTCACATCACAACCTGCAGAATATTTCTGTTGACTTCCTCCTGAATGCCCTGAATGTTGTCACAGGTGTTTCAGGCGCCGGTAAAGCCAGCCTCATACACCAGACCCTGGGGAGTTTTTTAAGGATGAAACTGAACGGAAGCAACGAAGCAATAGGGAAACATGATTCTGTTGAAGGCTGGACTGCTGTCAAACGCCTCGTGGAAATCGACCAGTCTCCTATCGGCCGTACTCCCCGAAGCAATCCGGCTACTTATACAGGTCTTTTTGATCATATCAGGGATCTCTTTTCGGCATTGCCGGGATCGCTTGCAAGAGGTTACGGTAAAAGCCGCTTTTCATTCAATACCCAGGGAGGACGTTGCGAGGAATGCCAGGGAGCCGGTTATAAAGAAACCGGTATGCATTTCATGGGAAATGTTGAAACGCTTTGTGAAACCTGCAATGGCAGACGTTTTGACAATGAAACCCTGGAAGTATTCTTTAAGGGGAAAAATATTTACGAAGTCCTTGAAATGCCGGTCTCCGAAGCCCTTTCTTTCTTTGAAGGAGAGAAAAAAATCCTGCGTTACCTGCAAACCATGGACGAGCTGGGGCTTGGTTACCTCACATTGGGTCAGCGTTCCTCGACTCTTAGCGGGGGAGAAGCCCAGAGGGTGAAACTTGCAACGGAACTTGCAAAACCTGCATCGTCACATACTTTATATATACTGGATGAGCCCACCACAGGGCTGCATAACGATGATGTGAAAAAACTGCTGAACTGCCTGAACGGCCTTGCAAGTCACGGCCACACCATGATCTGCATAGAACATCATCCGGCTTTATTAAAATTGGCAGACCGTGTTATAGAACTCGGCCCCGGAAGCGGGGATGAAGGCGGGCAGGTGGTCTTCACTGGTTCAGGAGAAGAATATATTCGTGAGAATGCTATAAATAATCAAATTTCGCTACCTCGCTACCTCGCTAATTCGCTACTTTCTCAAAACCAGGTCCTGGTTTTGAGAAATGTTACAACCAACAACCTTAAGGGAATCAATGTAACCATCCCCACGGGCTGCCTAACCGTTATCACCGGGGTTTCGGGCAGCGGCAAGTCCTCACTGGCTTTTGATACCATTCATGCTGAAGCCAGGAACCGCTTCATGAGCAATTTTTCGGCCTGGGCACGGTCACGCCTCGGAATGAAGGGCAAACCTGATTTCGAAGAGATACAAGGCTTGAGGCCTACTTTTGCAGTAGAACAATCGGTTGTGCATTCCAACCCGCGCTCTACCGTTGGTACATACACCGGTATATATGACCTTTACAGGCTTCTGTTTTCGAGAGCTGCAGAGCCTTTGCGACAAACACATTCGTACATTGTACATGGTACATTGTACATTCCTCAACGGCCTCTCTCGACATTTTTCTCCTTCAATGGCAGCCAGGGTGCCTGTCACGAATGCAGCGGATTGGGAATGCTTACTCTTTGCGACCCATCCAAACTGATCACCAATCCTGAACTCCCGCTTTTCGAAGGCGCTCTGGACGGAAGCAAAACAGGTAAATTTTACGGGGATCCTCACGGGCAGTATACAGCAACCTTAAAAGCCGTGGGGGAGAAACATGGTATAGACTTCGGCCTCCCATGGAATGAACTTCCAGTGGAAGGGAAGCGGCTTGCCCTTTATGGCTGCGGGGATGAGACCTATGATGTGAACTGGGAATTCCTGAGAAATAAACGCAGCGGCACCCATCATTTTACAGGAAAATGGCAGGGCCTGCTCCATCTCGTCAATGAGGAATACATACGCAAACATGCCGATCATCGTGGTGATAGCATGATGAATGTGATGAGCACAATGGAATGCGTTGCATGCAGGGGCAGCCGCCTGAATGCCGGAGCCCTGGGCTGGGTCATCCGCCATAAGACCATAGCTGACATATCTTTAATGAGTGTTGCAGAAAGTGTGGCATTTTTCAGGCTGTACATCGAAGAAAATGCATCCCCTCTTACTGAGGGACTAAGCGATGAGATAATCCGGCGATTGAACACTTTGAACACTCTGGGGCTGTCCTACCTGTCGGTTTCGCGAAGCACAGGGTCGCTGTCGCATGGAGAGGCACGCCGGCTGCAGCTTGCAGCACAGACCGGGTCCTCGCTTTCGGGGATGATCTATATTCTTGACGAACCTACTGCAGGCCTGCATACCAGAGATACTTCCAGACTTCTGGGCCATATCCGCGAGCTTATTTCTTCAGGAAATACGGTGATCGTCGTGGAGCATGAGAAGGAAGTAATACTCGCCGCGGACCATGTAATCGATATGGGTCCGGGGGCGGGCAGCCATGGAGGCATGATCGTCGCTGAAGGATCCCCGGCAGAGATCATGAGATCTGAAAACTCTGTCACGGGAAGATACCTGGGAAGCCCGTTACAGAAACATCCGCACCAGGCAAGGCAGCTGAAACCGGGGCTGTTTATAAAGAATGCATTCATCCATAACCTGAAGCATTTCGACCTTGAAATTCCTTCAGGAGGCATCATTTGTGTCACCGGGGTTTCAGGAAGCGGGAAATCCAGCCTGGTCCTGGATCTCATCCATTCTTCCTGGAAGGAGGGAAAAGCCGTTGGCTGCAGTGAAATTAACGGATTCGGCAACTTCTCAAGACTTGTAAGCGTTGAGCACCAGGATGAATTCAGTTCACCCCTGGCCGTCGTTGCTACCTGGTCAGGCGTATTTGACCTTGTAAGGAGCCTTTTTGCAGGAACAGCAGAGGCCGGGAAGAAGGGCTTCAGTAAAAACCACTTTTCGTTTCTGAACAAATCCTCGCAATGCCCTGAATGCGGCGGAACCGGTAAAACGAGGATCAGCATGGATTTTATGCCCGATGTATACAGGGATTGCGAGGTATGTCTTGGGAAAAGATACCAGCCCGGGATACTTGAAGTGAAGTGGGAAGGCAAAAATATTGCTGAAATCCTTGAAGCAGGCATTTCCGAAGCGGCTGTGTTCTTTGCCGGGAACAAACCCCTGCATTCTCTGCTGTGCAACCTGGATAATGCGGGCCTGGGCTACCTGAAACTTGGACAAGCCCTGAACACTCTTTCGGGAGGTGAAGCTCAAAGGCTAAATCTTGCGAGAGAACTTATAGGTAATTTTTCAGTAGTTAATGAGGCCGTACATCGCACTTCGTCCTTCGTACTTCCGCTTCCTGGTCTTTTCCTGTTTGACGAACCCGCGACGGGATTGCATTTCAGCGATATTGATAATCTGCTGAAACTCTTTCACAGCCTTGCCGACCAGGGAAATACCCTGCTTATAATTGAACATGACCTGCAGGTGATTCAGGAAGCAGACTTCATTATTGAATTAGGCCCGGAAGGCGGATCTGCCGGGGGATACCTGGTAAATCGTGACTCGTGACTCGTAATCCGGATCACGAGTCACGGTTCACGAGTCACGGATCACGATTTCTTGGTCGTGGCAATAAAGAAAAACACCAGGAATCCTGCAGCGATAAAGACCAGCTCGATCCCGACCGGAAGGAAAGCATCAGCTCCCTGGTCCCAGTTAAGACGACCGGCCCTCGAAAGGATCTGTATCAGGATCATTCCCACACCTGCAAATAAAGTTACAAGTCCCCATTTCAGGGTGGGATATTTGTTGGTTTCACCTTCTATTGTTTCAAGGATCCCGGCTTTGTCGATATGACCGCTTTTCACGATTTTACGGCGTAACAGATAATCGGTCAACACTTTTAATATGGAATATAATCCGAAAAAAACTACCGCAGTTACGATTGCAGCTCCTATTTGATCACTCATAATACAAGGGTTTTAAAAGTTTATTTGATTCATAAGTCGAAGCCAGGATGAAAAGGTTGCAAAAAAGAATGATTTTATTTCGACCCGGTTCTGCAACCTTTGATAAAGTTCAGCGACATATAATACAATGGATGATGTTGCACTGGTCAATGCCCTGAAATCGGGAAATACAAATGCATTCAGGTTCCTGGTCGATAAAAACCGGAACCTGGTATGGCATATGGTACTGAGAATGACCAACAGGCAGGAAGATGCCGAAGACCTTTGCCAGGAGATTTTTATAAGGGTCTTCAAACAGATTGACAAGTTCAGGGGAGATTCGAAACTTTCAACCTGGATAGGTTCTATCGCCTATAATGCCTGTGTTGACCATGTAAGGAAAAGCAAGCGTGAAGTGCTTTCCGATGCATCTTCCCTGGAACCGGTAAACATGGCAGCATCTGATGTATCACCCTTGCTGAACAATATCGACAGGAATACCATGACAAAACTCGTCCACCAGATTATTGAGAAAATGCCCCTGCAGTACAGGACGGTTGTCACTTTGTTTCACCTTGAAGAATTTTCCTACCGGGAGATAGAGGAGATCACGGGAATGCCTGAGGGTACAGTAAAAAGTTATCTGAGCCGGGGCCGAGAGATTATCCGCCAGAAAATGACAGAGCTGGTGCCTGATATCCAGCCTGTGCTTTTTGAGGCTTAATTAATTTAAATTTGCAGACATGGAAATGAAAGAATTCAAAGAGAATATTGACAGCATGATCGATGATTCGCTTCGTCAGCCGCCCGATTTCAACATTCCGGCTTCCTTTACCGACGACCTGGTGAAAAAGCTCGAAAAACAGCTGGCCTGGAAAGAGCTTCTTTCTGAATTCGGCCTTAAAGCCGGGCTGGTCCTTGCTGCTCTGATTGTCATGCTGATCTGCCTTATTTTCCCTGCCAAGAATGACCCTTTACCCTGGCTTGACTGGATTGCAAGAAACCGCTTAATGGTAACAGGACTGATAGGGGTGGTTATGTTCACTGTACTTTTCGACCAGATCCTTCTTAAATTCATGTTCCGCAAAACAGGGAATCATTTTAGATGAGCATTGCTGATATCATCGGAATCCTTGGCGTTGGGCTTATCCTGCTGGCGTATTTTTTAAATATTTTCTCCCTTTTCCCTAAAGAGGGGAAGCTGTTTTTTCTTATGAACATCTTTGGCGCAGGGCTTGCCTGCCTCGCCTCAGTAATGATACATTACTGGCCCTTTGTGATTCTTGAAGGGGTCTGGACTTGTATTTCAGTAATAGGCTTTGTCAGAAAATTCTAAAACGATTCTCGTTTCTTTATTTTTTTGAAAATATGTGCTGAATCAGGTATCACTTTTTCAATTTTCACGGATTAATTTGAAAAATTTATGGATGAATTAATTCCGCAGGGAGTAATCGAGAAGAGAATCTTTCTTATAAGGAGTCAAAGAGTTATGATTGATAGAGATCTTGCTCTACTTTATGGTGTCGAAACGAAGTATCTGAACCGGCAAGTCAAACGTAATATCAATAGGTTTCCAGTAGAGTTTATGTTTCAACTTGCTAAAAAGAACGTGATGAACTGGTGACAAATTGGCACCAGTTCAACTATTTAAAACATTCTTCTCATTTGCCTTTTGCATTCACAGAACATGGAATAATTAATTGCTGACTGCCGACTATTATTTCCCCGCCGCCACCTGTGCGACCGTTTCAATCGCTATGGCAGAAACGGCGGCTCCATAATCCAGGTCAATGTTCTCCATGGTGTCATGAGTGTCATGATAACCCTGGCGGTGTATGTCGTAATTCTCCATGAAAAGCACACAGGGGATCCCGAGATCCGAAAAGATCATCACATCGGTATTATAGAGCGAACTGGTGGGGTCTTCCCATGTGCGGACTTCCCCCTCAAGCGGCAGAAACAATGCTTTATCAGGCATAGTCTTACCGTCGGTACACCTTATGCCGCGTCCCAGACCGGCACGGTCATTGCCTGTGTTCCATTCTTCCGCAAGCCTGTTCCAAGTTCGGTTGGCAAGGTGAGCCATATAGCCCAGCCGTATCGATTCGGCCGTCCTCCCCGGCGAGATCTGGAAAATATCCTTTGCATTGTCGCGGTTATGGGCTATCATATCCATCACGAATACACCCTTGATCTCGATCCCGCTCAGGTCCCTGGAACTACCGTCATCCCTGCGCATCATTAAAGTCTTTTGGACGTAGTTGCGGCAAAAATCCCTTGCGCCCATGCAGTCCGAAGGGAATTCCTCCCCGGTAAGATGCAGCAGCCAGATATCCCTTTCAAGTTTGCCCTCCCTGCTTAGCTGAAGGAATACAGGCGCAGCCAGCAGCAGGGTGGAGGTCGCAGAATGGTTATCGTCGGCGCCTGCAGCAGCAAGCCTGGCACCTGATCCGCCCGAGGAGATGTCATAAACATCTTCCATGTACGCGGTATCATAATGGTCACCCATGACCACTGCTTCTTTCCTGTTCTTTCCCGGGATAATCACCAGGATGTTCCTCTCATATTCGATCCCTTCGAGGTTGGCTTTCCATCCCCCGAACTGGCTGAAATCAAAATCGGTCTCCCATTTGAATGGCAGTTCCCCCGCTTCAGCCTGGCCTTCCATCCCGCTTTCGGAGATCGCCTTACGGTGGCTTTGCAGCAGGTAATCCCCTAAGCGGTGAAGGTCTCTTTCACTATGCCTCTTTGCGCCCAGCGTGGGATGGTCCTGCACCACATCGGCATTGTCCTTGTTGATATACTCGCCGCACGCAAGTGAAAAAATACAGTTCCAGAAATCTTCCTCGTATTTTCTTGTTGCTGTATGCGGATAAGTAAGCGGGATAATTCCGGCTGAATTGTTTTTGAGGATGCTTTCCACATGAACCCTTGCCCTGCAAGCGAGGCCAGGCTGGTATGTTCTTTCATAAAGGATACCCAGCCAGTCGTCCAAACTCTGGTCCTTTTTAATGCGGACCAGGTGGCGCGCAAAATCCTTCTCAAGCGCCGGAAGCCCGAGAAACTCCTGAACATCCAGCAGTGTCATCAGGTTGAATGCGGTAAGATGTTTGTACTTGTCGTGTTCGGTGACAAAATGCTTGAGAATGGAGGTATGGGGCTGCCTTTTCAGCAGCCTGGGCCATAAATCTATTGTTTTTGAGGGATCAGGCCTGGCTGTATCATAAGCCGTAAAATAACCATACAGAAGGTCCGGGAAAACCAGAGGTTTGCCTGTAAAGTTGTCAATGCATGATACAAGAGGCCTTTGCCAGAAGATCTCATGACGCCCGGCCTGCATGGGAGGGAAATAAAAGCGGTAACGGAACAACCCGCCTGCCAGAACCATGGCGGCGGCTTGTTCTATCTCCTTCTTCCCTGATTTGGGACCATCCAGTACAAGCCTGATGTGTTCATCAAGTATCTGGACATTCCTGGCCATGGGTTTATTATACAGGTCAAGGGCAGGGAGGGTGGTGTTGAACAAGGTCCGGGCTACCGGATCTATTTCCTTGCCGTCAAGGAGAGGGTCTTCGGTCCTTCCCCTGTGGTCCCAGCGGCTGGTGCGCAAATAAGTATTCAGCAGCAGCTCTTCAAGTATCTCCGGTTTTTCTTTGCCGGGCCCGGGCTGATGGAACCAACCCGACTGGGGCACCCTGATGCCGAAGTTATCCTCGTTCCTCGCCACTAGCCTCAGCATGGGGAACTGTATGGCGTTATATAATTGTTCCGAAAGGCTGATATATTCCCTGCTGCCCCAGGCTATAAGGCTTCCCGGGAACGGAAGCAGGGCAAGGTCGCCCCTGAAATATTTTTGTTTGATGATGTCGGGAAGGGTGCTGAACGGCCGGAATGTTAGCAGGTAAACCGCATCTTCAAGACCATCCCTGTCGGAGACCAGGTAACGGGCGGTCCAGGAAGGTAAAGTCACATCATTCCAGTGTTTCAAAGGAAATTTTCCTGACGAGGGAAGTATGCGAAAACCCGCTTCCAGCATGGCCTCAGGCGTATTTGTCTTGCGGTCATAAGCATGATGGAATATCTTTCCCATGAATTCCAGAAAGAATGATTCGGGATACTCCTCGTTATCACCTCTGAAAAAGGACTTCCAGAATGCCTTTTCAGGGCCCTGTTCGCTTCCTCCGAAAAAGGTCCACCTGCCCCTGCCTTTATCATCCTTTGTTTTGGAAAGTGAAAGTGAGGCAAAGGTCACATAACGCTCGTAAAAGAGGCTGCCTGCTTTTTCGGCCAGCTCATCAGGCCAGAAGGGATTGTCTTTCAGGTTCCGGTTTTTCCTTCCGGCTATGCTGGGTGGCAGTTTCCCTTTCCCGAGCAGGATCAGGTGGTCCATCATCTGCTGCCCGATATTTAGTAAGCCTGGCTGCAGATGCAACAGCTCATCATCTTCACTGACATAGAAGCCGTATGGATCGTCCTCTCTGAAGTTCCAGGGATAAACCGCTGCATCATACGGCCTTATGCCTATATGCATGGGGGGCATAAACTCTGAATATGCGGGTAAAGGGAACCCGTTTTTCCCTTCAAACCAGGGAAAGGTCTCAAGAAATTGCTTCCAACCTGACATTAGGGTTTACGAATTAAATTTCAGTTAAATACAAACGACTATTTCGCTACCTCGCTTCTCACTACCTCGCTATCTTACTGATTCTCTTCTTCCTCCGGTGAAGCCGGTAAATCCTGCACTTCCTTATAGATCGCCATTATTTCCTCCCTGCAGCGTTCAGGGGCCTCGAGGTAACCCCAGCCGTCTTCCATCCCGGTAATACCACCCAGGGCTGAATCATCACGAACAATGATCCCGTATGGGATCTGCTTATCCATAAGCACCTCTTCCATCAGTTCCGCCTCGAACTCATTATCGAGGGTAAGGATTTTTTCAAACTCTTCCATATCTATGAATTTTAAGACAATTTACGAAGAAATCACGGAAAATAATTAGCACTTTTGACTAAAATTTGCAAAGATGAACTCAAGCCTGAATAAACTAGGAAAAGCAATATTAGCATACTTATTGATAATCAATTGCTTGTATTCAAATGCTCAAAATTCCGGCACAAAATCCTCATTTCCAAAACCTAAAAATGTGATCATCATGATCGGGGACGGGATGGGTTTTAATTGCGTGAAAGCGGCGGATTATTTTTACGGGCCAATGCAGATAGGGTCCTTCCCGGTCAGGGTTGCTGCCGCTACCTACCCTGCAAAATCAGGGGAGTATGACGAAAAGGATACGACAAAACTAAGCTGGGCCGCCGGTTATAATCCCGCGATGGCATGGAAGGATTCACTCTACCTGCGCAAAGACTTTACTGAATCTGCCGCAGCTGCAACTGCCCTGGCAACAGGCAGGAAGACATATAATAATGTAATAGGGCTTTCGATTACTTACGACACTCTGAAGAACCTTTGTGAACTGGCAAAAAGTATAGGGAAATCAGCAGGAGTCATTACTTCGGTCCCTTTCAGCCATGCCACTCCGGCAGGTTTCGTTGCGCATAACAAGTTAAGGTCTCATTACGCCGAACTTGCAACCTATATGCTATTCCGCAGCCGCTGCGACCTGATCATGGGCTGCGGCAATCCCGAATTCGACGATAACGGTAAAAAACTCGACGGGGCATGGAAAAAATCACAATATGTTGCCGACAGCATGCTCTGGCTTTCCCTCAAATCGGGAAGCGGGATACAGACCTCTTTCATCGTTAAAGATAAAATTTACCAGGTGACCGATGTAACAGGTGATAAGATCCCTGACCCCTGGACTGTGATTACATCAGAAAGTGATTTCAGGAAACTCATGTACGGCAAGACTCCCAAACGGGTGCTGGGCGTACCTGAGGTATATTCGACCTTGCAGCAGAGCCGCACTTTCGGTAAAAACGAAACAAAGAACAGCCCGCCTTTCACAACCCCTTTCAACCAGAACCTTCCCACGCTGGCCGAAATGGTCAGGGGAGGGCTGAATGTGCTGGATAACAATCCCAAAGGATTTTTTGTAATGATTGAAGGCGGGGCCATCGACTGGGCCAACCATGACAACCAGAAAGGGAGGATGCTGGAGGAAATGAAAGGTTTCAGCGATGCTATAGATACTGTTATCAACTGGGTAAACAAATACTCTTCCTGGGATGAAACCCTTTTAATTATCACTGCCGATCATGAATGCGGTGATCTCTGGGGAGGAAATACTTTCACAGCAGTAAAAGATAACGGAAAGAATGTAATGCCGGCATTGAAATATAACAGTAAAGATCATACCAATGCGCTTGTCGGTGTATGGGCTAAAGGAAAAGGGGCGGAGATGATGAAGTTAATGGCAGGTGAGACGGATCCCGTGAGAGGTGTTTTTATTCAGAATACTGCAATTCCCCAGCTTATCTTCATGATGTGGGGCAATCCTGTTACTTTCTGATCTTGCGGGTACGTGCCCTGGATTCCAGGACCGAACTTACGAGGTAATATAATCCGAACAAAGCTCCGGCCATCATGAGGCTGTAATAGAAAGCAGGATGGGAGCTTATAAGTTTGCCTATGGGGATGGTTACAAAGCTGAATGAACGTTCGAAAATTGCACCAAAACGTGTAAAACTATTCAGGATAAACTGGAAAATCATGCCGAAAATGTCGAAGGCGGCGAAGAAAGAGTGTAATGCTTCCATACAATTTAATTTTAAGCAAATATACTGCCTCGCTTAAGGTGGGTGTAGTTAATTTCGACGAAAGCCGGAAAATACCGGATGAATGGGGGAAAATTTCAGTCGACCGATTTTTGAGAATAAAGAACCTGCCCGGATTCAAAGGCTATGGAAAAATTCAGTTTTTCTCTTTGGAGGTTTGAACTTCAAAACGTTCCGTGTCCTTATACTTCACTTTGTGCTTGTTCCCGAGGTACCTGACCAGGCATTCTTCGGTAGTCAGGTCCAGGGTGGTTCCCGGGTCCTTGTGCTCAAAATTATAGGCAGCTGAAATATAGCTGTTCAGAGCGACGGAATATGTTTTGTCAGGGTTCAGGGGTTTGCCTGAACGATCAAACATGCTGACTTCAGAAACCCTGCCGTTCTCATCTTTTTTAATAATATATTTCATTTCGGCAGGGAGCAGGTCGATCTCCTTCTCTTTTTTATAGGAATTAAGTATAAGTGAACCAATCTCCTTCAGGTTCATTTTATAAATTACCACCTGGTTTCCGAAAGGATCGAGACGGTAAATATCTTTCAGTTTAATTTCGCCTTCATGAAGGCTTTGTATCCTGATCCCTCCTTTATTCTGAAAGGCGAAATCGGTCTTTGCAGCCCATGCCATCGCATCGGTCATCAATGCTCCAAGGTCCTGCTTGCCGCTGATGGCAACAACCGCGATACCTGCGGTCTTCTCAAATTCGGGGTTGTTGTTATAGCTGTCAGCCAGCTTCTCCACAGCCGTATCCGATCCGTTCAGGGACTCCATGGCAATCAAAGTGTCGGACTTTTCTTCCACATGATTCCCTTTAAACACCAGGGTCAGCTTGCCGATGAAACGCTGGTATGATCCGGCCTGCACAATCATAACCCCGTTTTCGGTAACTGCATTCTTAAGGATGGTATGCGAATGGCCTCCAATAATTACATCGAACTGGGGATATTCCCTGGCAAGCTTTTCATCGGTTTCGACCCCCAGGTGCGAAAGGGCGATCAGGCTTCCGTATTTCTTTTTCAATTCAATATAGTCTGCGGATGTCTTTATGGGGTCAGTGAAACTCATCCCCGCTACTTTTGTCGGATGGGTGTCGGGAATTCCGTTTTCATTTACCTCGATCAGCCCCAGGACCGGGATCTGCAGTTCTCCTGCCTTCAATAAGAAATACGCTTTAGGGTGCCATACACCCGATGTGCCTGTATTAATATTGGCACAGATGAAAGGGAAGTTTGCCTGTTCAATCCTTTTTTCAAGGAAAGCCTGCCCAAGGTCGAACTCATGGTTGCCGAAGCAGCTCAGGTTGAAGCCTGTCTTATTCATCAGGTCGATCATAGGCGCTCCCTTATCGGCCACCATATCCACATACGGGTTCCCTGTAAAGTTATCCCCGGCCGAAACTATAAAAACATACTTATGGCTTCGCTTCAGGCTGTCGGCAAGGTATTTGATCTTTGCGAAACCATCAATCTTGGCATGCATGTCGTTCAGATGGAGTATGATGACCTCGGTTTTGAGCCCGCCTCCGCTTTGCGCAAATACTGAAGGGATGGCCAGAACGAGAATAGCCGTCCACAGTAATAAAAATTTATTTCTCATTATTTATAAAGGAACCGTTTAATGCTTCGTTTAGGTGTTTTCTCGAATTCTGTTTCGTGGATCTCGAAATCGGATACCATCATGTATTTTGGAACATGATGGTTGAGGTCATGGATATATCCTTTAAAGATTTTGGAAAGCTCTTCCCTGGTATGCCTTGCTTTTTCAACTGCATCATAATCAGGGTAGATCAGGGCCACAAGTTTTTCATCACGTTCAAGCACCAGAGATTCCATGACCATGAAACGGTTATTCAGGTGGGCTTCCAGTTCTTCGGGATAGATGTTCTTTCCCGAAGGGCCAAGGATCATGCTCTTGCTTCGTCCCTTGATGTAAATGTTCCCTTGCCTGTCAATAACGCCCAGGTCTCCCGAATGCAGCCATCCGCCTTCATCAATAACCTGCCTGGTGGCTTCTTCATTTTTATAATACCCCAGCATCACATGCGAGCCTTTGACCAGGATCTCGCCGGTGGTATGATAGGGGTCCGGTGAATCAATCCGGAGCTTCAGTTCATCTACAACCCTCCCAGAAGCCCCGAGTTTTGTGGTTTTCCAGGATGCATATGAGATCAGGGGCCCGCATTCGGTCATACCGTAGCCGACAGTGAAGGGAAATTTTATCTTCCTGAAGAATTTTTCGGCTTCTATGTTGAAAGCTGCGCCTCCTATGACGAGTTCCTTGAAATTACCGCCGAATACTCCGTAGAGCTTCTTCCTTATTTTATTATGAAGGAGGATGTTGACGCCCGGGACCGCCAGCAGTATCCTGATTGAGGGCTTGCGGAACAAAGGCAGGATCTGGGTCTTGTATATCTTTTCAATGACCAGGGGCACGCTCAGGATCAGGGCCGGCCGTATTTCCTGGAAGGCCTGCATGATGATCTTCGGTGATGGCGTTTTAGTGAGGAAGGTGATGTCGCAGCCAAAGGTAAAGGGAAAAAGGAATTCAAAAGCGCAGCCGTAAGTATGGGCCAGGGGCAGGAAGGAAAGGATCTTGTCCTTGGGCTTTAAAGGCATGTTCCTTTGCGCATACAGGATGTTTTGGTACAGGCTTTTATGTTGCAAAACAACGCCTTTTGAAAAGCCCGTGGTCCCGGAGGTGTAACTGATAACCGCAAGATCTTCGGGGGAAAACTCCTCAAACTTTATCATTTCCGGGGTAACCACAGCCATCCCTTCGTTCGACATTCGAAATTCGTTACTCGTTATTCGATATTCATCTCCTTTTGTACTTTGTACTTCGTACTTTGTAATTTGTTCCTGATTCAGGTTCCTGTCAAATAATACTTCATTAGTCTGTATCCTGAATGCCATCCTGATCAGCGGCATTTCATTCATGCTCAGTTCTTTAAAGATGAATTCCTCGACAAATATCAGGCAGGCATCGCTGTGCGTGGTGATATAATGTACGTCGGCCGGCTTGAAGTCGGGGAGGATAGGAACAATTACGGCGCCGTATGTGACAGTGGCAATGTAAATAATTCCCCAGTTGGCCGAATTCTTTCCAAGAAGGACGATCTTATCCCCTTTTTTGATGCCGGTCTTCCGGAAGATACCATGGATAGTGAGAATCCTCTTTGCGACTTCTTTGTAGGTATAATCGCTTCCTCCGTAATCGGACAATGCCCTGTTTTCCCAATTTTCGCGGATACTTGTTTCAAAAAGGGAGGTCAGGTTTTTTGGGACAGGCATAATACTTAAATATTCACGAAGTTCTTAAAAATTATTCACTCACAGCAAAATAGTTTGGTATAATTCAAGAAATTTCATGATGCAGTTTTCCCAGTTAAAACGTGATGCGTATTCTATAGTCACTTTTGCGCTGCCAACGGGGTCGTTTTCGCGAAGTTCAAGCCCGTTACGTAAAACCGAAGCCATGTCAGCTGCATCGAAATTATCCCAGTAAAATGCGATGACTCCTCCTACCTCCGGCAGGCTGGCCGACCGGCTGATGAAAACCTGTTTACCCGCAAGCATGGCTTCAATTACAGGCAGCCCGAAACCTTCGGCCAGGGAAGGGAAAAGGAAAGCCCTGCAGTTTTTATAAAGCCAGTACTTCTCGTCTTCATTCAGGGTCCCCGGAAGGATGATGTTATTACTGAGTTCCGAAGCTTTTATCATTTCCCGTATCCCGTCGCCGTAGGAAGTCCGGTTATTCCCCCCGAGAACAAGGGCATGATCGGGAAAATGTTCCATCAAGGGGATGAGAGTATGAAAGTTCTTGGAATCTTTAAACACCGAAAGTGAAAAGAAGAATGGTCTGTCGGGCATCCAGCGGGGTTTTTCTGCATCCGGCCTTTTTTCAAGCCTGACCCCGTCGTGAATGGTAATGACTTTTTTATTGCCGGTATCGATATGTTCTTTAAGCATTTTCCCTGTATGATCGGAGATCACGGTAATAGCCGAAGCCCTGTTAACATTTTCCTGGAGTTTCTTGAGGTAGCCGGCAGCTTTTTCAGGTTTTTTACCACTTAGAAAATTCAGATCGTGTACGGTCAGTATGACTTTTGAGGACGGATGGGGGAGGTGGGATGGAAACTGGTGGAGACTATGCCAGATATCGGCCTTGGGGCTGAGCTGGGGAATATAACGCTGAAGGAACCTTGCCCTGATCCATTCCGCTTCAGGATACCTGGGTAAAGCTAATCCCGGGGGAATAAGAAAAGACGGCCTGACCGATGAGGGGCAATACTTCATCAGTTCATTGGCGAAGTTCAGCGAATACTGCCCCAGGCCCGAGTATAGGTCGTTGGTTTTATATATGTCGACAAGCAGCTTCAAATCTGAGAGTTATGTTCAATTATAAATAGTGAAAAGCGAAATTATTTTTCGCTACTTCGCTACCTCGCTATTTCGCTACTTCTTTTATTCGCTACCTCGCTACCTCGCTATTTGCTTTGGCAAAGTAACAAATTTACTATCTTGCCAGATAATTATGCTGAATAAATTTCTAAAGGATCTCAGGAGCAAGGACCATAAACCGGGTTATGGAGGGCTTGACATACTCCGTTATATTGGCCCCGGTTTACTGGTGACCGTGGGCTTTATTGATCCGGGCAACTGGGCTTCGAATATTGCCGCAGGTTCGGGATACGGGTATACTCTCTTATGGATGGTAAGTCTCTCAACCCTGATGCTTATCATTCTTCAGCATAACGTTGCACATCTCGGGATTGCCACGGGTCTTTGCCTCTCCGAGGCAGCAACCATGCACCTTAAGCCCTGGATATCAAGATCGGTTTTATGGACTGCCATGGGAGCTTCGGTCTCCACCTCCCTTGCCGAGATCCTGGGTGCGTCCATCGCACTGAACATGTTGTTTAAAATTCCCATACCTGCAGGGGCTATACTCACACTTGTCTTTGTGCTGATCATGCTCTTTACGAATTCGTACCGCAGGATAGAAAAAGTTATCATTGCCTTCGTATCCATTATCGGTCTTTCTTTCCTGTATGAACTCTCACTGGTAAGGGTCGACTGGACTGCAGCAGGTATTGGCTGGGTGAACCCTGCCTTCCCACCGGGATCAATGGTTGTCATCATGAGTGTTCTCGGTGCTGTCGTGATGCCCCATAACCTGTTTCTGCACTCAGAAATCATTCAAAGCCGGCAGTGGAATCTCGAAAACGACACCGTCATCCGCCGACAATTAAAATATGAATTCTTTGACACTCTTTTTTCAATGATCATTGGCTGGGCCATTAACAGCGCGATCATTATACTTGCAGCGGCTACATTCTTCACGAAAAAGACGCAGGTCAATGAGCTGCAGCAGGCCCAAAGCATTCTCACCCCCCTTCTCGGGCAGCATTCTGCCATGATTTTTGCCCTGGCATTGTTGTTTTCAGGCCTGGCATCAACCATTACTTCGGGAATGGCCGGAGGTTCAATCCTGGCGGGGCTCTACAGGGAACCATACGACATTAAAGACAGCCATTCAAGGCTTGGTGTCATCATTTCGCTGGTGTTATCCGTGTTCATCATTTTCGTGATCCGAAATCCCTACCAGGGGCTGATCATCTCACAGGTGATCCTTAGCATTCAGCTGCCGTTCACCATTCTTACACAGATCCGTCTCACTTCATCAGCAAAGGTCATGGGAGTTCATGTTAACAGGAAAAGGACAACAATTCTCTTGCTGTTCATCGGAGCCATCGTGACTTACCTGAATATTCGCCTGCTCGTAAGTTTCTTTTAACTTTGCAGAATGAAGAAGTTCCTGGGAAAGATATTCCGCATTTTTGCTTTTTTATTATTGTCACTGCTGGTTTTTGAAGCTGTATTGTATTTCTGGGTGCCGGTTTATGATTTCCCTGAGCCGCCGCGATTTTCGGGGGACAAGTTTTTTAATCCTTATGAAGGGCTTGACAGCACGGGCTGGAAAAAATGCAATTTCCATTTCCATACCAGGGAGTGGTGGGGTCTTACTGCCGGCCGGAATAATACTTCCGGTGAATTTTACAGGATATATAAAGAGATGCTTAAATATGATGCCCCCCAGATCTCGAACTACCAGAGCATTTCAACAGAATTCAGGGACTCAGCATTTTACATCCCGGTTTATGAACATGGCTTTGGTATAAGGAAGAAACACCAGATGCTGATCGGGGCAAAGGAAGTGTTATGGATGGATTATTCCCTGGTACAGAACCTGAACCATAAACAGCATATCATCAACATGCTCAGGCCACTCAGCAGCATTGTGGCAATTGCTCATCCTGACTGGGAAGGTGGATATTCCCTCAGGGACATGAAATATCTTTCGAATTATGATTTGATTGAGGCGCTCGATAATAACTGGAGATCATTACCCCAGTGGGATGCGGCACTCTCGTCGGGGCATGTGGCATGGATACTTGCCGATGATGATGCCCATAATATTGAGAACCCATACCAGATCCAGCGCTGTGCCACCTATATCCATTCACCTTTGCTTAAAGGGGATTCAATGATCAGTTCGCTGAGGCAGGGCAGGGCTTACGGGGTTGAGATCTACATGGGGGATAACTGGACTTTCGCAAAGAAAGCCGGACTGGCAGTAAAGATGCCGAAGCTGAAATCTGTACGAATGACAGGAGATACACTGAAAGTCTCAGTGAGCGGAGAGATATTCAAGGTCATGTTCATCGGCCAGGACGGGAAGATCAGGAAATCGGAGTACGGTGATACAGGTCTCTGGTACAGGTTTACGCCCGAAGATACCTACATCCGTACCGTAATAAAGTTCATTGCCCATCATGAACATCCGACGATCGGAATGGGTGATATCTTTTACCTTAATCCTGTTTTCCGCTATAACGGCCGGTTTCAGCCTAATGAACTGAGAGCCGAGGTCAACTGGCCAAGAACCTGGATATTCAGGTTCATTACCTTCGGGTCTGTTTTCGCAATTCTTTGGGTTCTTTACCGTTTAAGAAAGATAAAAAGATCAAGGTCGACCAACGATGCCGTCCAACCGTAAAATATACTGGGCCTTAGGAATCCTGCTGGTTCTGTCAGCGCTGATCAGGGCTCTGATCGCAGGTGCCATTGAACTGGGCAATGATGAAGTCTATTATTGGACTTACGCCAGGTTCCCCGACATGAGCCATTTTGATCATCCTCCCATGGTGGGCCTGGTGATCCAGCTTTTTACACTCAACCTCAGGTTCGACAGTGAAATTTTCCTTCGCCTTGGATCGGTAGTCCTTGGAACTGCCTCTACCTGGCTGATATTCCTGATCGGGAAGAAAATCAAAAATCCTGCAGCCGGACTGTATGCGGCTTTCCTTTTTACCGCTTCCTTTTATGGTTTTATCCTTGTAGGGACATTCATCCTTCCTGATACGCCCCAGGTTTTCTTCTGGCTGCTGAGCATGTATTGCCTGCTTTGGTCTCTGCCGGATGAATCCCTCTCCAAACAAAGCAGGACCTTTCTCTTCTTTGCGGGATTATGCATGGGGCTTGCACTACTCTCGAAATATCATTCGGTGTTCCTGCTTTTCGGGGCCGGGATGTTCATTCTTTTCAACAACCGGAAATGGTTGCTCGCAAAAGAAAGCTATATCGCACTCCTGATGGCAGTATTGCTGTTTATGCCGGTCGTATTCTGGAATTCCAACAATAATTATATCAGTTTTACATTTCATGAAAACAGGGTTGGAGTGACCCAGGCTGGGATTCAACCCCAGTACTTCCTCACCGAAATGGTAGGGCAGTTTTTCTATAACAACCCTGTCAATATCATCCTGATATTACTTGCCTTTATTGCCTTGCTCCGGGGCCGGGAGATTATGGAAAAGGCTTATCTCCGCCTGATTTTATGGATCAGCCTCCCCTTATGGCTTGTGTTTGTTTCGTTTTCCCTGTTCCGTTCCACCCTGCCTCACTGGACCGGCCCGGCTTATATTGGCTTTATTCTCATTGCCGCCGCCTGGCTTGCCACACCCTCTTCAAACACCAAAAGGCTGAGGTTGATTCCATGGCCTGTTGCGATAGCCCTGGTTTTTATTCTTGCCGTCATCTCGATTGCAGTTACACAGATCAGGTACGGATGGGTGCCTCTGAAAAAATGGAAAGTCGAGGACGTTTCTGCCGACCTCTGGGGATGGAGACAGTTAGGTGAAAAGTTCGCACCTATTGCAATTTGGGATGAGGAGCATTTCCTGATCGACAAGGGATCTCCTATTTTTACTTTCCGCTGGTTCCCCGCAGCTAATTTCGACTATTATGTTGCACGGCCGTTAGGAAGGAAAGTTTATGCCCTGGGGAACCTTGAACGTATTCACAAATATCAATGGATCAACCGCCTGAGAGGAGGGATGAAGAAAGATGAAGATGCTTATTTCATAGCCCTGAGCGATGACTACGAAGACCCTGTAAAACTTTATGGGAATTTGTTTGAACTGGTTCTGCCTTCCGACACTATCCTGATAATCCGGGGCAGGGATACAATCCGCAAAGCGTATATCTACAAACTGATCAACCTTAAGGAAAACCTTAACTTCAACCCTGCTGACAGCACAAAGAAACCTGTTGCCATGGATACACTGGCTTATTTTATTAAGCAGATCAGGAATAATTCCGACTGGATGCAGATATTGCAGAAAAGGGCCAGGGACAAGGGAATTGTATTTGATGAGATGATCAGGCAGGAAGCAAAGAAAATGATGGAGGATCATAAAGACCTGCTGGATCTTAATTCCGAAACTAAAAAGGATTCCCTGAAAGAAATAAGGATACTGAAAGATAACGGCCGTTAACTCCCGGGATTCTATTTCGGACCGGTCATTTTTCTCGGGTCAACGATCTTCGTGAAATCCTCATCGCTCAGGAGCCCGAGTTCAAGCGTTGCTTCGCGAAGGGTCTTGTTTTCCTTATGTGCTTTCTTTGCGATCTTCGCGGAATTATCGTAACCAATATGAGGGTTGAGAGCAGTGACCAGCATCAGGCTGTTTTCAAGGTTCCTGTTAATGGCTGCGAGATTCGGCTGTATTCCCACGGCACAGTTGTCGTTGAAAGAAACACATGCATCGCCAATGAGCCTGGCCGACATCAGCAGGTTGGAAATGATAAGGGGTTTGAAAACATTAAGCTGGAAATGTCCGCTGATACCGCCGATATTGATAGCAACATCATTACCAAGGACCTGTGCGCACACCATGGTCATTGCCTCGGGCTGGGTGGGATTTACCTTACCGGGCATGATGCTGGATCCTGGTTCATTTTCGGGGAGCATGAGTTCACAAATGCCGCAACGGGGGCCGGATGCCGAGAGGCGGATATTGCTTGCGATATGCATCAGGCTAACAGCCAAAGTTTTAAGAGCGCCGGAAGTTTCCACGCAGGCATCATGAGCTGAAAGGGATTCAAATTTGTTGGGTGCTGTGACGAAAGGCAGCCCGGTGAGTTCCGCTATTTTATTTGCAACCAGGACATCATACCCCCTGGGGGCATTTAGTCCGGTGCCTACTGCCGTCCCGCCAAGTGCAAGTTCGGCAAGATGGGGCAGGGTGTTTCTCAGGGCTTTTAACCCATGATCCAGTTGGGAAACATATCCCGAAAATTCCTGGCCAAGGGTAAGCGGTGTTGCATCCATGAGGTGTGTGCGCCCGGTCTTGACGATATCCATAAACTCATCTGATTTCAGGGCCAGTGTTTTCCTGAGGAGTTCAAGGCCGGGAATGGTCTTGTTTATAACCATCTCATACGCTGCAATGCTCATGGCAGCGGGAAAAGTATCATTGGATGACTGTGATTTATTCACGTCATCGTTCGGGTGGATGATTGTTTTGCCTTCCCCCAGCGTTCCCCCGCTGAGCACATGAGCCCGGTTGGCTACCACTTCGTTTACATTCATGTTCGTCTGGGTGCCGGATCCGGTCTGCCAGATAACAAGCGGGAACTGGTCATCGAGTTTACCTTCAAGGATTTCATCACAAACTGCAACGATAAGCTTCATTCTTTCTTCCGGAAGTACCTTCAGTTCGAAATTCACAATCGCTGCCGCTTTCTTGAGTATAGCCATTCCCCTGATCACCTCTTTGGGCATGGATGCAGGTTCTCCAATCTTGAAATTGGTCATGGATCTCTGGGTCTGAGCTCCCCAGTATTTGTCCATCGGAACCTCGATAGGTCCCATGGTATCCTTTTCAGTGCGTGTTTTCATACTCCGGAAATTTATTGGTTGGTTGTTTGATTTCTTTTAATCTTTATCCCTTCACAATAACATCAATGTTCTCTACGGGGTCTCCCCACACAGCCTTATACTGCCCCTCAATTATCGGTCTTTTTAAAAGCCTGGGGTTCTGAACAATGATCCTGATCCATTCGTGCTCATTGAACTTCTTTCCCTTCAGGTTTTTTTTATAGTATTCTTCCTGAGTGCGCAGCATCTCTTCCGGTTTAGCATTCAGCTTAACCAATAGCTTTTCAAGTTCTTCTTCTTCGAGAGGTTCCCTGATGTAATCCACAATCTCAAATTCAACCTTTTTCCCTTTCAGGTATTCCAGTCCCGCCCTTGATTTTTTGCACTGCGGATTATGATAGATCTTTAACATAGTTTCTTTTATTTCGCTACCTCGCTTCTCGCTACCTCGCTATTTCATTTGCGTGCTCATTTCGCCTTCGGCGAACACTTTTACTTCGCTACCTCGCTTTTCGCTACCTCGCTATTTCATTTGCGTGCTCATTTCGCCTTCGGCGAACACTTTTACTTCGCTACCTCGCTTCTCGCTACCTCGCTACCTGTCATGCGCTTCCATACTCCATCAGGTACGCCTTGATAAACTCGGTAAGGTCACCATCAAGAACCCCCTGGGTGTCGGAAGTTTCGTAAGTCGTTCTCAGGTCTTTCACCATCTTGTAAGGATGCAGCACGTAGGAACGGATCTGTGAACCCCATTCAATACGTTTTTTCCCGCTCTCTATTACCGCAATTTTCTCCCTCTTTTTCCTGAGTTCGATCTCGTATAACTGCGATTTCAGCATCTTCAGGGCTTTTTCACGGTTCTGACCCTGGGAGCGGGTTTCCTGGCATTCAATAATGATCCCGGTAGGTTCATGTTTAAGCCTCACAGCTGTTTCAACCTTGTTCACATTCTGTCCTCCGGGGCCGCTGCTGCGGAAAGTATCCCAGGAGATGTCAGCTGTGTTGATCTCGATCACGATATCATCATCAATGATCGGATAGGCATATACCGAAGCGAATGAAGTATGACGTTTGTGATTGGCGTCGAAAGGCGATAGCCTTACCAACCGGTGCACCCCGTTCTCGCCTTTCAGGTATCCATAGGCATAATCCCCTTCAATTTCCAGGGTCACCTGTTTGATCCCGGCAATATCGCCTTCCTGGAAGTCAAGTTCCTTCACCTTGAATTTATTACGCTCCGCATAACGGATGTACATCCTCATCAGCATCTGGGCCCAGTCCTGGCTCTCGGTACCTCCTGCGCCGGAATTGATCTGAACAATGGCTCCCAACCGGTCTTCCTCCCCGCTGAGCATATTCCGGAATTCAAGGTCTTCAACCAGTTTCAGGGTATCCCTGAAATGGTTCCCTATATCCTCTTCGCTGCCTTCCCCCTGGATATAAAATGTCCAGAGTACCATCAGGTCCTCATAGCTTGCCTGCCCGTTCTTGTATGCCTCGGTCCAGAGTTTCTTGTCCCGTATTGAGCGTAGAACAGTCTCCGCAGCTTTAGGATTGTTCCAGAATTCGGGAGCCTGGGTAATTTGTTCCTCTTCTTCGATCAGTTTTAATTTCTTATCGACGTCAAAGATACCTCCTCAAGGCATCAAGCCTTGTATGAAGATCTTTCAGTTGTTCCTGGCTAATCATTTCAATTTTTTAAATCCTCTATTATTTCCTTTACAAGGTCATATTCATAACCTTTCCCTAATGCAAAATTGAATAATTTATCCTTTAAATTCAATTTTTTTCCTGATTTATTTTCTTCCCCTGCATGTGGATGAAGTGTGGCGGCCTTCTTACGTATTACCTCGGCAAGAACTTCAATGTATTCATCTTCGTCTATCTCTTCCATCGCCTTGGCAATCAACTTCTCAGGAATCTTCTTTTGCCTGAGCTCATAAGTGATCCTTAACCTCCCCCAACGCTTCACCCTCCATTTGCCTCTTACAAAGGCCCTTGCAAACCGTTCATCACTGATAAAACCCTCCTCCCTCAACCCTTTGAGAATGTCCCGGATCTTCAAGGCAGGGACCTGCATCGACCTGAGCTTAAGCTCAGCTTCAGTTTCACTGCGTTCCCTGTAGCTGCAGAAATACCGGATCTTTTCAAGGGTCAATGCGGGATCAGGTATCCCGGGTCTATTAAAAACTTTTCTGTTTGCGGCAGTCATTGATCCCCGGCTTTTCATGTTAAAGTTAAAAAAAATTCAAAAAGCTTTTAATAATATCTTCATAACATCGTACTTTTATGATGCAATTTCATTGCGATGGAACAGGATAATGGAAAAGAGTTGCTTCCTCAGGTTAATGAGACTATTGTTGAGTATTTAAAATCGGAGCGTTATTTAAAGGCTTCGAAGGAAATATTCGTTTCCACTTTAGAAGAACAGGAAGAATCAAGGCGAAGATTTTCGGCGATGATAACACCCTTGCAAAGAATGGAAATACTTAATATTATGATCAGGTCAGTTTTTGCAGATGAATTAGCTTTACCGGGACATTCCCTTGGTAATAAAAAAATTATTATTACAAAACCCTGATGTTTTTCCTTCAACAACATACAGATCTGTTTCGAAAAATGCTCAACGATGGTGTGGATTTTCTCATTATAGGCGGCTATGCAGTAAACTATTATGGTTATTCCAGAATGACCGAGGATATAGATTTATGGCTGAGGCCCGATAATGGTAACAGAGACAGGTTTATTAGTGTACTCTTATCATCAGGATTTACCGAAATGGGGATTAAAAAGCTTCAAAACCTCGATTTTTCCGAGATGGTAAGTTTCCATATTGGTGAAAGACCTGAACGGATTGATTTTATAACAAAAATCAATGGAGTGGTTTTTGAACAAGCCTGGCCGGACAGAGAAACTCTTATTGTTGACAATATTCCTTTCCCATTTATTTCCTTCGATCATTTAATACTTTCAAAGATTTCAAATGAAAGGCTCAGGGATCAGGCCGACATTCAGGAGCTTCATAAAATCAGGGAAATAAGAGAAAATTCACGTGAAACCGGCAAATAACAGCTCCATCCAGGTCTGTTTTTCAACTCGCTGTTTTACAAACCTCATCGCGGGTCATTGAATTTTTTTCACGTTTTTTCTTGCTTTTTATATCTAAAATCATTATATTTGCTTTGCCACTAAGGCAAAAAATATGGAAACGCTCACTGACATCGTATTCGAGAAAAGGAACAAGGCCTATGGAGCCTATGTCCTCAGACAGGAGTACAGGAAAGTTGTTGTCATTTCCTTACTTCTTGCGATCTTCCTCCTTGCTTCGGCATTCGCCTATCCATTCATTGCAAGCTTAAACGCCAAAGCCCTTCCGGGGCATGAAACAACCGGAATATCAGTAACAGTTGACCCAACCATTAAACCTGAGACCCCGGCTCCCCCTGTTACCGAGCCAGCTCTTCCGGAACTTAAAATCACCTTCAAACCACCGGTAGTGGTCGATGAAGATGTGGAGTCTGGAATGCTAACACAGGATGAACTTGGAACTAAGAATACTTCAGGTGTTCCGGATCCTGTCATTAGTGACAAACCCGCAACCGAAGTTCCGACCGAAAAAGTCATCGAAACCCCGGTTGAACAGCCTGTATTGGTTTTTGTATCGGAGATGCCTGAATTTACAGGCGGTGCAGCTGAGATGTACAAGTATCTTGCATCTCATTTAAAATACCCTATGGAAGCCAGGGAACTTGGCATACAGGGCAGGGTGTTCATTGAATTCATAGTGGAGCCCGACGGTTCGGTTTCCCATGTCACCGTTAAGAGAGGAATAGGAAGCGGATGTGACGAGGAAGCAGCAAAGGTGGTTGCTTCCATGCCCAAATGGAACCCGGGTAAACAGAACGGACAGGCTGTTAGGGTGCTTCTTACCCTGCCGGTAAAGTTTGTCCTGAACTGATACCTCTTGATTGGTTGAGTAACCTCAGGCTTCAGGTCTGAGGTTTTTTTATATAATCAGGGCTGTTAATTCTTCATATGGATCATATTTCACCTTTTATTCCGGCTGCTACCTCCGAACTTCAAATATGATCTAAAATATTCTGGCTTTTCTTCAGATTTTTCTTCTGTTAGATGGCTTTTGCATCCAGTCCTCCGCAAAGCCCCATATACCCATGATTCTGAAAGATCGCATAGTCCTTAGGTTCAATCACCCCAGCATCTTTGGCTGCTTCGGCTAATTGAAGGTTATGTTTCTTCATCTCATTGCGAAGGAACAAATGCTTTCCATACTACGTTCAGCGCCTGAACCTAACGGCACCATCTCGTGGTAATCCACGAAATGGTTTTCATCTGCTGGCTACTGTTAATGCATGCTGTTTTTGCCTTTTCAATCACAGGTAGAAAGTTCCTGAACTCTGCGTAATCCAGTATTTTAGAAAATTTCCTGCCTCCCCAGTATTCATTTCCGTTTTCATCCACTTCCCGGATCTGTTCAAAAACCGATTTTGAAGGATTTGATAATAGATTTCCCATCGGATTGATTCTTATTATCTCACTTTGCTGTTTATTGTTAAACTGCTTTTCGTTTTTTAACAAAAATATTGATGCTCACTCCCTGCATGATATCGAAAACATATTCGTCTTTCCCTCCGTCAGAGGCTGTTTCTTTCTTTTTGCATTAACATGAAGGTCGAGAATATATGCTTTATCGAAAGTCTCAAGCAGACGCTTGGGGATTTGCCGGTGGGTTATTCCGTCGATGAATCGGTTGATAAAAAGATCATCGTTTTATAAACCTGGTTTTCCATACATTATGTCCCGTTTCATCGCCAAGGAACAGGAAATAAACTCCGGGTTTCAATGAGGAAACATCAATAACAGGGCCACCTGTCAAAGAAAGAATATCCCTTCCCGCTATGTCTTTTATAATCATGCGAAAGGACTGGGCTGGTGTGATTCCTGTGATATGCAGCTGATCTGTACAGGGATCGGGATAAATTTTAAAGCCTGAGGCAGGGCTCAAACCATGAACCCCTGCAAGAATAAAATCATCCCCGTAGACTGTCCCTACAGTATCTCCGTTTCTGATATAACCGATAAGCGCATCTAACTCTCCACCCTCAAATATCCAAAGATAATTATAGGTATTGCCAAGCCCGTTTTTATATGTGCTTTCATACGTCTGGACGAAAGTTAAAGGCGCAAGAATCTCATAGGACTGAGGAGGGTTTAAAATGTTCCCGTGTACATACAGGGGAGCGTCATCCCCGTAATTAAAGTTTCCGAAACTTTTACAGTATAACCCCAGAGTGTCGGTTTCGACAACCGTAAAAGAGGTGTTCTGGCCTGCCAGGCCAGGGGAAATGGGATTTTCATAGATCTGTTTTGGATAACAGTTTGCGGGATGGGTCAGTGAATCCTGAAAACTCATTGTAGTCATTTCATAGGTATGGGTGGTGTCGCCATGGTGGCCGATTATATCAGTCTCCCAGCCGCACCTGATCTTTCTGATATTATATAAATATGATCCCTGCATTGAATCCCTCGAAAGAATTGTGATCTTCGTAAGGTTCTCATGACCATAACCAATGCCGTAATTCATGTCGTAATGATAATACTGCAGCACATCCCCGACCTGGAAATTATAGATTTGCGCGAACTTTGGAACCAGAGCCCCCAGGTTGCGGCCTTCTATTCCCATTAAATCGTAGACATTACTGACGGGCATGCCGGTGAACTGCAGAACCCCATGGTTCTTTGACAAATAAATTACGCCTCCGTTTGAGAGGCTGATACGCTCTATAGAATCGCTGATGCCGAAAACAGCTGAGAAGCTTTTGGAATTCATAGTGGCTGTCACCGAATTGGCGGTATCGTAAAGCCATTGATGGCCAATTGCAGCCAGAGTTTGGAAAACCAGGGAGCCGGGAAGCCTGAACTCATAAATCCCCCCTGCTCTTTTAATCATTTTCTTTTTGAGGAACCCGGCCTGGTTGCAAAGTTTGTAACCGGCCATACAGGTATCACAATCCCTAACTATTCTGTTTAAAAAAAATATTGAATCGGAACCTGATGCGAATGCCGAATCGACCCAGACCGTGTTGGAAATATAATTCTGCCCCGTAAGGCTGAAATTGAATTTTTCATTCCTGTTCACCGGCGCCCAGTTCTGGGCGCCCGATATGCCGGCCACGAGTGCCAGGAGAAAAGTGAAAAATGAACGCATGGATTGTTATTTTCTTGCCATATTTGTGTAAAAGTAATAACGATTGCAGATAAAAGCAAGAACTTATGAATAAATATTTATTATTCTTATGTATGCTGATGGCATTCTGCCTGAAAAACAGTCTGGGTGCCACTCTCACAGTCGGCGGAGTTAAAGCTTCTTTCGGGAGATATAAGATCGTTATCCCCTCTGATCCCGGCCCGTTTGAACAGAAAGCGGCATCAGAGCTGCAGAAGTACCTTGAAAAGATATTCGGAATCAGGATCGGTATTTCCGACGATAAAACGAAAGCGGAATCCTGCGAATTCGTGATAGGGAGATCGACTCGCTTGCCGTTTACAGGAGATCTTCAAAAGCAGGATCCCGATGGTTTTATAATTAAAAGCCAGGGATCCAGGATCTTCCTGGTGGGAGGCTCGAATAAAGGTACTTTATATGCTGTTTATACTTTCCTCGAAAAGTACCTCGGATGCAGGTTCTATGCACCAGATGCCGAACGTGTTCCTGCTCAGAAAAATATCAGCCTGCCGGCACTTGATTATCAAAGCCATCCGGCATTCCAAAACAGGGAAGTATATTACACGCTAATGGAAGATCCTGAATTTCTTGACAAAAGCCGCTGCGATCTGATGGCCTGGGGAAACAGCCGCAACTGGGGGCTATGGGTTCATACCATGTTCAGGCTGGTCCCGCCTGATAAGTATTTCAAGTCACATCCTGAATACTATGCACTGTTCGGAGGAGAACGACGTAAAACCCAGCTCTGCCTGAGCAATCCTGATGTACTGAAACTGACTATTGATACCCTGCGCAGGATGATGCAGGCCAATCCTGATGCTCAATACTGGTCGGTTTCGCAGATGGATACCTACGGCAACTGCGAATGCCCGGAATGCAGTGCCGTGAACCAACGTGAAGGCTCTCCCTCGGGCTCTTATGTTGAGTTTGTGAACAAAGTGGCAGCAGCGTTTCCTGATAAAGTGATCTCCACCCTGGCATACCAGTTTACACGCAAGCCTCCCCTTCACGTTAAGCCTGCATCAAATGTGAACATCATGCTTTGCACCATAGAGTGCGACCGCCGCCTGCCGATAGAACGTGATACATCTTCCGGATCATTCCTTAGTGATATCAGGGGATGGTCGAAGATTGCGCCTGATATTCTTATATGGGATTATGTTATACAGTTTACGAATATGATAGCTCCTTTCCCAAATTTCCCGGTCTTGCAGCCAAACCTTCAGATGTTCAGAAAATACGGAGCCGGAAGGATTTTCGAACAGGGTTGCCACGGCACTTATTCCGAGAACCAGGAACTTCGGGCATACCTTCTGTCCCGGCTCGAATGGGATCCTGATTGCAAGGTGGACTCGCTCATAACCGACTTTTCAAATGGGTATTATGGCAAGGCAGGCCCTTTCATTCATCAGTATCTCGAAGAAATGTCAGACGCATCGGTTTTCTCTGGAAAAGCTTTGTGGATCTATTCCTCTCCGCAACAGGAAACGGAAACTTTCCTCAAACCTGAAATGGTTAAAAAATACAATCTGTATTTTAACCAGGCGGCGATGGCTGTTTTCGGGGATTCCGCACTTTCGGCAAGGGTTGCAAAGGCCCGGCTTCCCCTTCGCTATGCAATCCTTGAAATAGCGAAAAAAAATATCCTCGGCCCCGATGGCTTCCTTGAAGCGGATAACGGGAACTACCTATTGAAGCCCGCAATCCTTGATGAACTTCAGCTTTTCATTACACAGGCAAAACAATATGGTGTGAAGGCTATCCATGAAGGAGGTTTGTCGCCGGATGACTATGCCGCCGAGGCCAACCGTTTCTTCCGAGTGGCGTTCACCCCCCACATGGCGCTTGGGAAACCGTATGTTACATCCACACCGCCCGGCCCGAAATACCCTGCGGAGGGCAAGGGTTCACTTACCGACGGCAAACGCGGATCGACCAATTACCATGTGCTTTGGCAGGGTTGGGAAGGGGAAGATTTCCAGGCTACTGTTGATTTGGGATATATCACCGAATTCAACTACCTGAGCGCGGAGTTCCTTCAGGACCTGAATTCATGGATCTTTTATCCCGAACACGTTTCATTCGCCGTATCGCAGGATGGCATGGATTTCACTGAGGCTTTCATGTCGGACCAGGTGGTTGATCCCTCACAAAAACTCTTTATCCGTGAAGCCGGGGGAAAGATTGATCCCGTAAAAGCAAGGTATGTAAAGTTCTATGCGCGCGGACTAAAAACCTGCCCCGAATGGCATATCGGGCATGGAGGCAAGTCATGGATCTTTGTGGATGAACTCATCATTGATAAAAGGTAGCGAGGTAGCGAGCAGCGAGAAGCGAAATAGCGAAATTAAATTTTCGCTACCTCGCTACTCGCTACCTGTCATTTTTGTCTTTCAAACACATCAATCTCCCTGAAGTAATACGGTCCGTGGCCGCAATCTTCGCTCACCCACATCAGGTAGCGCCAGGCATTCCCTTTATCAGGTAAAACCGTATAAAGGGCCTTTGAGTTACCCCAGACCTCGCAGGGAGGGACGCTCATCATATAAGTCCAGCCTGAGGCTTTGGGATCCCCGTTGTAATCGGGAGGCGTAGGTGAATTTGATCCCCAGAGGGAGAAAAATTCGGCTCCCCTGTGCATGTTCAGGTTGGCGAAAAGATGTATGCTGTCGATCTCGATGGGCTTCTGAAGGTCCATCCAAACGCGGCTTTCTCCCTCATTAAACCAAACATCATTGATCGAATCATTTGGAAGGAGGTCATACATCCCATCGACCAGGGCCGAAAGGTTCATGCCCTGTGCAGGTTTCTTCTTCACCAGGGTATCGCTGGTAGTATAATAATATTTTACAGTGACCCCGTTGGGCATATGCAGGTCGGCATAATCGTTCCTTGTGACCTTGCCAGGCAGGGCATTAAGGTCCCTGTTCCTGCTGACTTTATAACTGCCGAGAGCCTGCGCATTTTCATCAACATAGGATTTAGGGAGCCTTAGTGCGAGCGGGGTTCTCCAGGTAAAATCGTCATACAGGGGCATGGTCGGTGTTACCTGGTCCGAAGGATCATCTGCCACGCTCATCGCAAAGATCTTTATGGCATCATTCTGCGGAAGCTGCACATAGCCTGCCGAAGGGCTTACAGGTATGCTGTACTTGAAAATATAAGCATACTGGTAAGGAACATTGACGGTATCCTTATGAACGTGGGTGGCGAACCAGGCCACTTCATCCCTTTTGATATAGCCTTTATCCACAGCTTTCAAACGTCCGAACTTATCAAAGATCCTTTTGTCATACTGCCCGATTTTACCCGTAAAGGCCTGGATGCGCAGGGTTGATTTATTGTTCCCTGCCCTAAACACGCCGTTGGTGTCGTCGTTGGCGGCCGCCAGGATGTAAAGTCTGTTGTAATTTCCGCCGGTTGGCAGCATGATCTTCTGGCCCTTGCATGCGATTGCGTTATTCTTGCCGTCGCCTTTCAGCCCGAGGCTGAAGTCAATGCCATCCACCGTAAGTGAAGAAGGAAAGAGTTCAGCAGGAATGCTTACTCCGCCTGCTTCGAAACGGCCGTTCTTTTTATTGTTATCACTGCTTACGACATCCTCCTCATAAGCAAGCGGAAGGGTTATGCTGGTTGGGGTGAACAGCTTTTCGGCAGGCTTTTCAAGTTGCAGCCTGAAACTGCGGATTGCAAATTTATCCATGTTCAGTACCAGTTTCCCGTTGACCGGCTGTATCTCGCTAATTAAACGTTCCTGCCCGTCAACCTCCCAGGCTTTAACTACCTTGCTGAGAAAACTGAGTTCCACATTCTGGGCTTCTTTCCCTAACAGTTCCTGCACCCTGATCACGACATCGTTGTTGTTCTCGGCTTTTTTGATGGCCCTTATGTCGACCTGGGAGCTTGAACATTTAACAAAGGAAACTGATTTTCCAAGCGCTCCCTGGTGCTGGGGCACTACAAAAGCCCTTACCGGCTGGTTGAGCATCCTGCCCTGCCATTCGGTGAGTGCGGTCCTCCAGTCACCCTTATGGGGATAGAGTGCATAAGTGAAATCATGGTTCCCGAAATCCTGCCACGACTGCTCGTGGTATGTATTGGCATATGGTGTGTAAAGCAGGGTAAGACGCAGAGTTTTATCATCCGGCTTGTCGGAACCGAATTTGGAATCTTCAAGAATACTGAGCCCGAAGTTCCCCGATTTATCAGTGAGGTCAAACCATTCACGAGAAGGAACTTCATATTTCTTTTCGTTATTGGTTGAGCGTTCTATGGTTCCAAGACCAAGGTTATAGGTTGCATTGGCATTGGATGCAACAAGCGGGAATGAAGCCTTGAGGCTCACGCCCCTCGACTGCCAGGCAACTTCGTTACGTATAACCACGATTTCGTCTCCTGAAGCAAGCGAAACGAACTGTGTGAAATCGGAATTCCTTCCCTTGCGTTCAATTTTAATAATTGCACAAAGTTTACCGTCATATACGAGGGTGATCTTTGCCGGGCCTTTAACATAATCAATGGGAGGATTCTTCCTGTCGCGCCAGTCCATGTTCCATGCGGGCCAGTATTCAGGGTACTCATGCAGGAACTCCAGACGGGCCGGGGCAGAGAGCATTTCCTTGTTCTGTCGTTTGTCAAAAAGGCTGCTGATATCGCCGTTTTCATTGACAGTCACTTTGAGGAATTCATTTTCCATCGTATTCCTGGTGGATTTCAGGGTTGTTTTCACTTCGGATGGCTTCGCGGCGGCCTGCACGTCGAACACCGAGATGCCTACCGAAGGAAGCGTGGCAAGGAAAATAAGGCGGATGGAATGTTTTGTGCGGTATTGTATCTGGACGGGAACCTCTTTATCGTCAGGACCTACCACTTTGATAAATTCAGGTGGTACATCGGGATAGTTGAGTTCCACGTCAACAATCGATCTGCGGGTGATTGCAAGTGGGTTATACACTGCAACAGACTGGCCCGATCCTCTGGTATCCATGCCATGGATCACCGAGGCGGCTGATGCCTGCAAGGCCCCCGAAAAATAATTCAAGCCCAGGATTTCATCATTCCACGCGTATTCATAAGCTTTGGGTATGCAGGTCCCCGGAAGTATGTCGTGCATCTGGCTTCCAAGCACCAGCCACCATGCTGCATTAAATTGTGACTGCGGATATTTTACTCCTCCGGCCAGGTCAGCGTAGACTGCAAGTGGTTCTGCAGCCTGTGCCAGGAGCTCGTTCTTCCTGTTCCAGCGTTTCATATAAGCCTGTGAGGTTATGGAGCCCGCAGAATGCTGGGTAAGCAGGAGATCCCCCGAATAAGTTGGCAGCCTGGCGGCCTGCACTTCGGTGAGGTCCCTGAAAAGCTGATCGGATGAACATAAATACAGTTTGATCTTACTATCGGGGTTGTTCAGCGAACCTACTGCATTTTTAACAGCTTCCGGTGAGGGAGAACCTCCTATATCACCAGTGCCGTAATACCTGTAATCAGCATAAACACCATATTTTTTCCCGTTGTCAAGGACCCGGTCAACCCATTTTTTTACTGTGTCACAGCGGAATTCAACATCGCCCCCATAGTCGGTTGCATTGAGCGCTGCAACCACTCCTTTCCCATCGGTTCCTTTCCAGTTGCCGATGTTGAATGGAATACCTATAGCAGAGCCCCATTCCAGCTTCTGGGTCGAAAATCCCTTAATTCCTGCATGGGCAAGGGCCGAAGGCAGGTGGGCCTGGAAACCGAAACAGTCGGGGAGAAGGAAATCCACACTTTCCTTCCCGAACTCGGCACGGAAATAATTGTTACCGTATAGTACCTGACGGATGATGGATTCAGGAGAAGGAATGTTGGCATCGCATTCATCCACGGATGATCCTCCAACAAACCACCTGCCCTGGCTGATATATTTTTTGAGTTTTTCGTAACGGTCGGGATAATATTCCTTCATCATTTTATACCGCCTTGCACCCGAAAAGGTGAATACATAGGATTTGTATTTTTCGAAGAGCGCAAAGTTATCGTCCATCGTGGCTTTGATGAACTTGTTAATGGTTTCCTCGTAATCCCATCTCCATTGAGTGTCGAGGTGGGCATATCCAACCGTGTAAAGCACCGGTTCGGTATTCAGATCGTACTTTGGCGCGGCCTTCTTCGCTTCAGGTTGTGACATTGCCTGTTCACAAAGAATAAGTAAGAGAAATAGAAAAATGGCGATATATTTCATAAGTGTTTGATTGCTTGCATAAACGCTCAGGTCATTCCTTTAAATAGCCTAAACACGCTGAATTGTGGAAAATCCTGACCGCAACTCTAAATCCATCTGTAAAAATAGAAAATTTTTTATTCAGGAAATCCCTACCTTTGCAATCAATAAAAATAGAGATATTTATGAAAAAAATTGCATTCCTCCTGCTTATCGGCGTCATAATGGCATCCTGTGCAGGTAAGAAGGACAGTTATACCATTACTGGTAAGATCATTGGAGCCGACAGCGGCATGGTCTATCTGCAGAAATATGAGGTTTCGGATTGGGTTAAAATTGATTCGGCCAAGCTTCAAAAAGGATCATTTACTTTTAAAGGTAAGATCGGTATGCCCGAAATGTGGTTCATTACTGATAAAAGCAAATTGTTCCTGCCCATATTTGTTGAGAATTCCAATATTACTCTCGAAGTATTTGCCGACAGCGTGGATAAATCATCCATCAATGGTTCTGCCACTCACGACATGTTTAAAAAATACAAGAAGCAGAGCGACAGCCTGAATAACCTGATGGAAGCCTGTTACAAGAATTACAAAGCAGCTAAAGATGCAAACGATACCTTAAAAATGAAGAAGGCTGATTCTGTTTCTGAAGTCCTGGACAAGGCTGTTAAATCGACCATCCTGGTATTTGCCAAAGCAAATCCTAAATCCGTTGTAGGTCCTTACCTGGTCATGCGTTCGGCATACCAGTTCGAACTTCCGGAACTCCAGGATGCTTCGGCAGGATTTGACACCAGCCTGAACGCTTCCACTTATGTGCAGTCAATTAAAAAACGTATTGATGTTTTGAAAGCAGTCCAGATCGGCCAGGTAGCTCCCGATTTCACGATGAACGACACCACAGGAAAACCATTCACTCTCTCATCCCTGAAAGGAAAAGTATTGCTTGTTGATTTCTGGGCATCCTGGTGCGGACCCTGCCGTGGTGAGAATCCCAATGTCGTAAAGGCATATAATGCTTATAATAAAAAAGGTTTTGACGTCCTTGGTGTTTCTTTTGACAAGGATCATGGTAAATGGGTAAAAGCAATTAAGGATGACGGGCTTACATGGAATCATGTATCTGACCTCCTGGGCTGGGGCAATGCTGCCGGGAAAATGTACGGTATAATGTCCATACCCGCCAATGTGCTTCTCGATAAAGATATGAAGATCATAGGCCGCAACCTGAGGGGTGAAGACCTTACGAAGAAACTTACAGATATCCTGGGCCCTCCGGCTCTGGAAAAGAAGGCCATTGCCAAAAAAGGTAAAAAGTAAATCCGGTTTATTTAATGGCATCGCCGGGGTAATTTTATCCCGGCGTTGCTTTTTATCCATAATTGTCAAACTGAAAAACACAACTAAACATGGTCCGAAAGGTTCTCCTGGCATCTTTCCTTTTTTCATCCCTTTTTTGTTTGTCTCAGAACACCCTTGAGGGAACAATTCATAACCTTGGGAAGTCAAAATTATACCTTCTGAGTATCTATGGTGAGAAGACCAGGGTGGTTGATTCCATTCTCAGTGATTCCCTGGGCAGGTTCCGCATCAACCTGCCTTCAAGCACAATTACAGGCCTTTACAGGATCGGCTGGACCAAAACAGGAATGGTGAATCTTATTCTCAACAAAGAAGATGTAAAGTTTGAGACCTGGGCCACCTCATCCGAAGATTCCCTGAAAATAATCTCATCCCCTGAAAATCAAATTCTGCGTTTGTTTAATGTAAGGGGAAGAATAAACCAATCAAAGCTTGAATTACTGATGCCTGTGGTGGATTTTTATCCGGTCAAAGATGCATTCTACAATGGAGTCGTGAACGAATTCGAAACGATACAGAAAACCCAGAAAGTATTCCTTGATTCAATGATCCTGAAATATCCTTCGGCTTTTGCCATCAGGATGCAAAAAGTGCTGCAAACCCCGTATATCCCGGGCTCGCTTACAGCTAATGCGCGTATGGACTACCTGAAACAGCATTACTGGGATAAAGTGGACTTCAACGATACAGCCCTTCTCAGGAGCAATGTATTTGCCGACAAGGTCATATCGTACCTTGCTATTTATCAGAATAACAGGCTTAACCAAAAACAGCTGGAAGCTGAATTCATTAAGGCGGTCACCGTCGCGCTAGGCGCTGCCTCTGTTTCCCCCGAAACGTATAAATTCATGCTGGATTATCTTGTGGGAGGTTTCGACAAGTATCATTTTGACGATGTTATCACCTACATTGCCGACAACTTCCAGGATCCTTTCTCCTGCGAAGATGCAGCCCGTAAATCGGCCTTGCAGAAGAAGCTGGATAACTTTAAAAAGCTCAGCGTCGGCAAGATCGCTCCGGTTATTGCCGTACCGGATACAAAGGGTAACATGGTAAGCCTGACCTCGGTAAAGAACCAATACACCCTGCTGGTCTTCTGGTCGAGCCAGTGCCCGCATTGTACCGAAATGATGCCTAAGCTTAAAGCCTGGTACGACAAACAAAAAACAAAAAAACTTGAAGTTTTTGCTGTTTCCCTCGATACGAGCAAAAACGATTGGGTGTCGTTTGTAAAAAAAGAGAAACTCAACTGGATCAATGTTTCCGAACTGAAAGGATATTTCGGGAAGGCCGAGGACGAATATAATATATACGCCACACCTACCATGTATCTGCTTGATCAGCAAAAAAATATTGTTTCAAAGCCGATCACCTGGCGTGAACTTGAACAGGCATTGAACCAGAATATCAGGTAATGTTTTTGTTGTGACATCACTTTGCCCTTACACCCGTAAAGGTCGTCACAATCATTACACACAGTGAAGTCTTCACGAAAAATCTTATTTTTGCAGTTCATACGCCGAAATCTAAAATCATGTACGAATATATCAAAGGCCGCCTGGTCGAGAAAAATCCGGCATATGCAGTTATAGACTGCAACGGTGTGGGTTTTTATCTCAGCATTTCAGTTTATACCTACTCGAAGATCGAGGACCAGGAAAATTGCCTGTTATTTACCCACCTGGTTGTGAGAGAAGACGCCCATATGCTTTTCGGATTTGCCGATATAGGCGAGAGGGAATTGTTCCGCCACCTGATCAGTGTGTCAGGTGTGGGAGTGAACACCGCAAGGATCATTCTTTCATCCCTTAATCCTTCGGAAGTAATCCAGGCCATTGTAGAAGGGAATGCCCCGATGTTGCAAAGAATAAAGGGTATCGGCACTAAAACTGCCGAACGCATCATCATTGACTTAAAAAACAAGCTGTCGAGGAACCTGAATCCTTTAGAAAAATCAGGTATTTTGCACAATACTAACCGTGAAGAAGCGTTATCTGCATTAAGTATTTTGGGATTTCCCAAAGTGCTGGCGGAGAAAGTATTAAACAAGGTAATTGAATCAGAAGGCTCCGGCCTGTCTGTGGAACAGCTTATTAAGCAGGCATTAAGGTTGTTATAATGTCTGCTTGAATTGATTTCACTGATCTTAGCTAACGGAACAAAACGGAATTGGTGAACTACTTTAACATTGCTGTAAAATACTGTCTTGTCTTAATGGTTCTCCAGGGTTTTGCCATACCGTCCATTGCCGGGCGGCCCGGGCAGAGTTTTGGACGGACCCCTGACGTTCTTTTTTCCGCCGATACCGGTAAGGTCCCCGATACCAACCTAAGGTATCCGTTCAGCTATGATGCCACCGCTCCCGGTTCCGGCAAAACGAGCCCGCTTTACCTGAAGAATCCGCCAAACATAAAGACTGTCGTTGAGTATGACCCAACGACACACCAGTATTACAACCTGTATAAAATTGGCAATGAGACTTACAGGATCCCGACAACAATGTCGTTCACTGAGTACCAGGACATGGATATGCAGAACCTCCTGCAGAGTTACTGGAAAGAAAGGGCTGAAGCAGCCGGGATGGATAACGCCAAGGGTGTGATCCCCAAGATCCACATCCCCGGAAAATTCTTTGAAACTATTTTCGGGAACAATACGGTGGATATCAGGCCCCAGGGATCCGCCCAGATAAACTTCGGTATCGTTTCGAACCGCAGGGACGATCCCATGCTTAATACCCGCCAGAGAAGGCAGACCAATTTCGATTTCAATGAAAAGATTCAGATGAACGTCATCGCCAAGATCGGCGACAAGATCGAGTTCAAGATCAATTATAATACCCAGGCAACCTTCGATTTTGAGAATACATTGAAGCTCAAGTATGAAGGAAAGGAGGACGACATCATCCAGTTGATAGAGGGCGGGAATGTGAACATGCCACTGAACACCACCCTCATCAAGGGGACAGAAAGCCTTTTCGGGATCAAGGCCAAACTGAGATTCGGCCGGCTCACGGTGACCGCCCTGTATTCACAACAGAAAAGTGAAACGAAAAACATCACAGTACAAGGGAATGCACAGACTAATAAGTTCAGACTCAGGGCCGATGAATATGAAGAGAACCGTCATTTTTTCGTCGCCCAGTATTTCAGGGATAATTTCACAACAGCACTCAAATCTCTTCCGATCATCAATTCATCGGTCAATATCCTGAAAATCGAAGTCTGGGCCACCAACATTGGCGCAGCTGTTACAGAGAACCGTAACATCGTGGCTTTCCAGGACCTTGGGGAAGTAAGACCTTATAACACCAGGGTGTTTACTCCCCAACCATCCCATTCACTGCCTTCGAATAATTCCAATGATCTCTTTTTCAAGCTGATGCCAAATTCCGCTGACTCCAACAAGGTCAGGAATATCAACACCGTCAGCGAATACCTCATTGGCCCTCCATTTTTCCTTGTCTCGGGTGTGGATTTTGAGAAAATTGAAAGTGCCCGTAAACTTCTCCCGAGCGAATATACTTTCAACCCAAGGCTTGGATTTATTTCGCTCAACACCAATCTCAATCCCGATCAGACCCTGGCCGTTGCATACCAGTACCAGATAGTGGGCGACCCCGCGATCTACCAGGTAGGTGAATTTTCAGACCAGGGGATAACCTCCCCTAAAAGTTTGGTGGTTAAATTGTTGAAAAGCACTTCGTTGAATACACGTATCCCGATGTGGAACCTGATGATGAAGAATGTATATTCCCTTGGTGCATACCAGGTGCAATCACAGGATTTCACCCTGAACGTGCTTTACAATGGGAATTCAAACGGGGTCCCCACAGCATATATCAGTGAAGGCCGTATCAAGGGTACGCCTCTGCTCAAGGTGCTGAGCCTCGACAGGCTGAATATGCAGATGAACCCTCCTGCCGACGGAATGTTTGATTTTATTGACCAGGCAGCGACCATGGGAGGGACGATACAGGCTACCAACGGCAGGATTTTCTTTCCTGTGCTTGAGCCTTTCGGGAGTTCCCTCAGGGATTCGATCCTGGACCCAAATGACCCGACAGGCTCGGCTGCGCTTGCGAGCAAATACTGCTTCGACTCCCTGTATACACTCACTAAATCCCAGGCGAGGCAGTACCCGGATAAAAACAAATTCCTTCTTGACGGTTATTATAAATCGACCACAGGCTCGGAAATTTCATTAAATGCACTTAATGTGCCCCAGGGTTCTGTAAAAGTAACTGCAGGCGGTGTTATGCTGACCGAAAATGTGGACTATACCGTGGATTATACCCTGGGCCGCGTGCGCATTATCAATGAAGGACTTCTGAATTCCGGCACCCCTATCAATATTTCGATGGAGAGCAACCAGATGTTTAATATCCAGACCAAACGACTAATAGGCGCCCACCTGGATTACAAGCTCAACAAGGATTTCATGGTGGGGGCTACGATCCTGAACCTGAATGAACGTCCTCTCACCCAGAAAGTAAACTACGGTGATGAGCCCATGTCGAATACAATCTGGGGCTTCAACCTTTCATACAGAACCCAGTCCCGCCTGATCACAAGGCTTGTCGACGCTCTTCCCTTTATAGCCACCAAAGCGCCATCCACAGTAGCTGTTGATGCAGAGTTTGCTGATTTCATCCCCGGGCACTCAAAGGCAATCGGACAAAGCGGGACCACCTACATTGACGATTTTGAAGGGGCTCAATCGACTATTGATTTAAAGAACATAGGTACCTGGTACCTCGCGTCAACACCACAAATGCAGACCGGTACAGGCATGTTCCCTGAAGCCGCCGATAGTACTCGTGCCTATGGCTTTAACCGTGCAAAGCTGGCATGGTATATCATCGACCCCTTGTTCTATGATAAAAATACCAGCCTTGTTCCGCCCAACGTAACCGTTCAGGACCTTTCCGACAACTATGTGAGGCAGGTATGGGAAACGGAAGTCTTCCCGAATAAGCAGCCCCTTAACGGGGTCCCCGTCAACCTTGCCGTATTCAACCTTGCCTACTATCCTTCAGAGAAAGGCCCCTATAATTATGATGTTTTGCCTTCGGCTTTTTCAAGAGGATTGAACGCGGACGGTACACTCGCTGCACCTGAATCAAGGTGGGGCGGGATCATGCGGAAGGTCGAAACCTCCGACTTTGACGCAGCCAATGTTCAGTATATTGAATTCTGGATGATGGACCCCTTTACCGGTGCGGATTCGACGAACTCGGGGGACTTGTATTTCAACCTGGGTGATGTTTCGGAAGATATTCTCAAGGACGGCAGGAAAAGCTATGAGAATGGTTTGCCTACATCTTCAGTTGTGACCAACGTGGATACAACGATCTGGGGAAGGGTTCCCAGATTGCAGGCACTGGTGGATGCATTCGATAACGACCCGGCTTCAAGGCCTTACCAGGATGTGGGTTATGACGGGCTTAGTGATGCCGACGAACGTACGTTTTTCGATGCTGCTTATATAAGTAAAGTCAAGAATGCCTTCGGACCTCAATCACAGGCGTATAGAAATGCCAGTAACGACCCTTCGGCCGACGATTATCATTATTTCAGGGGAACCGATTATGATAATGACTCTAAGTATAGCAGCGTTCTTGAAAGGTACAAGATGTTCAACGGTCCCGACGGAAACTCACCCACCCAGTCACAGTCACCCGAAACCTATCCGACCCTTGCAACAACGATCCCCAATGTTGAGGATATTAACAAGGACAATACCCTGAGTGAATCCGAACGCTACTACCAGTATGTTGTTCATCTAAACCGCGGGCAGATGCGTACCGGGATGAATCACATCAATAATGTTTATTACGCAACCAATATTCCCCTGGCCGACGGACAAAGGGGCTCAGTGAAATGGTACCAGTTTAAAATTCCCATCAGGACTCCCGACAAGGTCATTGGAAGTATTTCTGACTTCACTTCTATAAGGTTCATGCGTGTGTTCCTGAAAAATTTCCAGGGCCCTGTCGTCTGCCGTTTCGCTACCCTCGAGCTCACCCGGGGAGAATGGAGAACATATACTAATTCACTGCTTGCACCGGGCGAGTATATCTCTGATAACAATCAGAGCCAGACTACCTTCGATGTCGCTACTGTAAGTATTGAACAGAACGGAAGCAAACAACCCATTCCCTATGTTATGCCTCCGGGAATACAAAGGGAGACCAACTGGGGATCCACCAATATGCAGAAACTGAATGAACAGTCCATGTCGTTCAAGGTCTGCAATCTTGTTGACGGGGATGCACGCGCAGCCTATAAAACCTGTGAGTTTGACTTCCGCCAGTTCAACAGCCTTAACATGTATGTTCATGCCGAGAAGTCCATACAGAGCCAGGATGTTAAAACCGGAGACCTTACCGTTTTCATCAGGATAGGTTCTGACTTTACTGAGAACTATTACGAGTATGAGATCCCGCTGCAGTTTACACCCTGGGGAACAAGCGCGAACAACCCGGATGCTATCTGGCCTGATGCCAATGCCTTTAACATAGACCTCAATCGTCTGGTACAGGTGAAATACGACCGTATTGTTGTCATGGCCGCCCACGGAGGGAATATCAGCCTGACATATCCCTATTCGGAAATGGACGGAGTGAATAGGATCACCGTTGTAGGATCACCTACGATCAGCGATGTCAAATCGATTATGATCGGGGTACGAAATCCAAAGAAAGGCGGACAGAATAAGGATGACGACGGCCAGACGAAATGTGCTGAAGTATGGGTGGATGAGCTGCGACTGACCGGGTTTAAGAAAAATGGCGGCTGGGCAGCGACAGCCAGGCTGGCGGTAGACCTGGCCGACCTGGGAAGGGTTCAGCTTACCGGGAGCTACTCAAGTTCCGGCTTCGGTTCCCTTGAACAAAAACAGACACAGCGTGCAATGGAAGCCATAACTATGTTCGGTTTCGACACAGACCTTGAACTTGGTAAATTCTTCAAGCCGAAAACAGGGATCAGGATACCAATGCATTTTGATTATTCCCTTCAGAAAAATACTCCGAAGTATGACCCGCTCAACCCTGACCTTTATCTGTCGGATGTGCTGAAAATATTTAGTTCAAAAGCACAAAAAGATTCGATAAAGGGCATTACTGAAGGTTATACCTACAGGAAAAATTTCAACCTGATGAATGTCAGGAAGGAGAGGACCAATGTCAGCAAAAAGGCAAAGATCTATGACATTGAGAATTTCAACATCAGTTATGCTTATTCTGAAATTTTCCACCGGGACGTTGATATTGAATATGATCTTCATAAGAAGTACCTGGGAGCTCTCGGATATAATTACAGCGCGAACCCGACGATAGTCCAGCCTTTAGCCAAGGTGAAATCCCTTAATTCAAAATGGCTTGCGCTGATAAGGGATTTCAATTTCTATTACCTGCCAAAATCATTTTCGTTCAGGACTGATATGAACAGGGATTTTGAGGCCCGTAAGTTCAGAAATAAAACCCAGGCAGTAGTTCCTATGGAAACATATTATATTAAAACATGGAACTGGAGCAGGTTGTATGACCTGAAATGGGACCTTACAAAATCTCTGAAGCTGAGCCTTGTGGCAAATGCGCAGGCATTCATTAATGAGCCACCCGGGATGATAGACAAGTCAAACCGTTCACAGGTATGGGACCAGATATTTTCGCGTGGGACAATTAATACGTACAACCAGGCTTTCAGTGTTACCTGGGATGTCCCATTGTCAAAGATTCCCTTCCTTGACTGGATTTCGGTTAATGCGGGCTACCAGGCCATGTATCGCTGGACAGCCAGTGCGCTTTCCATTCAGCAGGCTTATGGTAACCTGGCAGAAAACAACAACACCAAGGTGCTTAACGGGAATCTGAATTTTGTCAACCTGTATAACAAAATACCATACCTGAAAAAGATCAATGCCGGCAACCTGATGAATCAGAAGAATGCAAAGGCCCCTGTCAAACCACCTGATAAAAATGCAAAGATTTCAAGCCAGGATTCTCTGAAGACCGAGAAAGCCAAGAAGGACATCGGGAAGATGTTACTCGACGGGACTTTGAGGGTGCTGATGGCGGTAAGGACGGTTAAATTCACTTACAAGCAGGATAATGGTGTACAACTCCCTGGCTTTTATCCTCGTCCAGAAGCTTTGGGCAATAACTGGACGCAGAATGCTCCCGGGCTGGGGTTCATTTTCGGTGATCAGAAAGATATCAGGCAGAAGGCAGGCGAAAAAGGATGGATCACCAAGGACACCATGCTCAACAATCCATATATGAATAAATTCAGTGAGAACTTTACTGCGAGCATCTCGGTTGAACCTATCAGGGATTTCCGTATTGAAATCAACGCTACCAAGACGTATTCCACAAGCAGGCAGGAATATTACAAGTGGTCACCCGGATTGAATAACTTCGCATCATTCTCACCTATGGAGATGGGGACATTTACCATATCGACGATAATGATAGCAACTTCTTTTGACAAAGAGGATAAGTTCGGGGTGTCGACAGCTTTTGAAAATCTGAAACAGATGCGAAAGCAGATCGCACAACGGTATGCCGCCCAGAATCCTAATTCAAAAGGTACTGTTGATTCAACAGGTTTCCCTGTCGGTTATGGTCCTGTTGACCAGGAAGTTCTGACCACGGCTTTCCTGGCTGCCTATAAAGGTGCCGATCCCGGCAAGATCAACCTCACTGCCTTCCCGGCGATCCCGTTGCCAAACTGGAGGCTAACCTATGATGGCCTTGCAAAAATTCCGTTTTTCAAGTCGTTCCTAAGAACACTCACAATAACACATGCATACCTCTGTACCTATACCGTAAGCAATTTTGTTTCAAACATTAAATACGGGGAAGCAAACGGATCCCCGAGCGTACTTGATGATGCAGGGAACTTTATACCCGAAAGGCAGATTGGAGTGATGACAATCAATGAACAGTTCAGCCCACTCATCCGTATTGATTTCGGGTTCAACAACAGCCTGCTGGCTAATTTTGAAATGCGAAAGTCACGGGCCATGAGTTTCAGCTTTGCAAACAACCAGCTTACCGAAGTTTCATCCAGTGAATATATTGTTGGGTTGGGTTACAGGATCAAAGGGATCAAGCTGAACTTCTCGGGTGTACTAGGAGGCGGGAAAAAGGCTAAGACGAAAAGCGACCTCAACCTGAAACTGGATTTCAGCATCCGTAAAAATATGACAACACTGAGGCGGGTTGACCAGGACATCAACCAGATATCTGTGGGACAACAAGTCATGAATATCAATTTCACTGCAGATTATAACCTGAGCCAGAAGTTCAACGTACAATTCTATTTCAAAAAGGATATCAATACTCCATATGTTTCGAACCAGTACCGGACCTCGAATACCCAGGGAGGCCTTGCACTGAGGTTTTCGTTGTCGCAGTAAGCGCTGGATTATTCGTGAATGGCTTAACAATAATTTCTTCTCTGCGACATCTTGATTTAAATATAAATTGTAATTTTGAAGAAACTTAAAATCTGAAGTATATGAACGTTCCCGCTAATTTAAAGTACACAAAGGACCATGAATGGCTGAAAGTTGATGGAGAACATGCTTATGTAGGCATAACCGATTTTGCCCAGCATGAACTTGGAGATATTGTGTTTGTCGAAGTAGAAACTGTTGGTGAGATACTTGAAAAGCATGAGTCATTCGGAACCATTGAAGCAGTTAAAACTGTTTCAGATATGTTCATGCCTGTTAGCGGAGAAGTCCTGGAATTCAATGAAGCCCTTACTACCAATCCTGAAATTATAAACAAAGACCCTTACGAACAGGGTTGGGTGGTAAAGATCAAGCTTTCAAATGCTTCAGAAATCGGTGAATTGCTAAATCCGGAACAATACCAGGCCCAGATCCAGGGGTAGCCTTATCACGCCCGTGACAACTTTTCTTAAAAATAACCGCTGGGGCATCCTCTGGGGAATGTTAATTCTTGTACTTACGCTGATGCCGGGGAATGATATACCCAGCGTCCCGATGTGGATTGAAAGGCTTCATCCGGATAAGGTTGTCCACCTGTTCCTCTTTGCGGTTTTTACCTTTCTGCTTGTCGACGGGTTCAGAAAGCAGGGAAGCCCTTCTTTTATTTTTAAACATGCACTTCTGGTGGCAATGCTCATAAGTATGTTCCTTGGAGGCACCACTGAACTGCTCCAGGGTTGGTTCATACCCTTACGGACTGCTGAGTGGAAGGATTTTTATTCAGATTCCATCGGTACACTCGGTGTTATTATAGCTCTTTGGGCGCATAAGGTCCTTGGAAATAAGTAAGTTAAAAATTTCGCTACCTCGCTACCTCGCTACCTTGCCACTTCGTTATTTCCCTTTTGAAAATGCTCCCAAACTAACTGTCCTTTAGCTTTGCCAATTGTTTCCTGGAGTTCGGTAAGTGAAGCAGCTCTGATGTTTTTAACCGATTTGAATTTCCAGAGAAGTTTCTGGTTCAGTGTGTAGCCTATCCCTTCAATCTCCATCAGCTGAGGGGCAAGCGTAGCTTTTTCCCTTCGCTTCCGATGATGGGTGATCCCGAACCTGTGGGCCTCATCACGCATCTGCTGGATAATACGAAGGGTCTCTGATTTTTTATCAAGGTACATGGGCAGGGGATCGTTGGGATAATAGATCTCTTCCAGTTTTTTTGCAATGCCTATGATGGTGACCTTTCCCCTGAGACCAAGCTTTTCCAGGCTGCTGATGGCGGAACTTAGCTGTCCTTTGCCGCCGTCGACCACAATCAGTTGGGGCAAGGGTTTTTCCTCATCAAGTAAGCGCTTATAACGCCTGTAGATAATCTCCTCCATGGAAGCGAAATCATCGGGCCCTTCCACTGTTTTAATATTAAAATGCCGGTATTCACTTTTATCGGGTTTTGCGTTTTTAAAGCAAACCATGGCTGCAACAGGACTGCTGCCCTGTATGTTCGAATTGTCGAAACATTCAATATGGGCCGGAGGTTCTGTCATCCTTAAGTCCTTCATCATAGTTTCCATTATCCTTTTGACCTTATGCTCGGGATCTACCAGGTCTTTTTGCCTCTCCTTTTCGAGTTGGTAATACCTGACATTCCTCTCCGAAAGGTCGAGCAGTTTTCGTTTATCCCCGATCTTCGGGATTACGTAGCTGATCCCCGGCATTTCAAAATCGGGCATGAAGGGAAGGATTATTTCGGGTGAATTGCTTTCAAATCTCTGCCTGATATCAGTAATTGCTATCGAAAGGAGCTCTTCAGGGGTTTCATCCAGCTTTTTCTGTAATTCAATGGTGTGAACCTGGATTATGGCCCCGTTCATCACCTTTAGGTAGTTCACATAGGCAGTCAGCCCGTCGGCAATAATTGAAAACACATCCACATCATTAATAGAGGGGTTGACAATGGTTGACTTGCTCTGGTATTTATCGAGCAATTCCAGCTTTTCCTTAACGATGTGCGCTTTTTCGAATTCCTGCTCTGAAGCATATTTCATCATCAGTTCCCTGAGCTGCCGGGCAACAGATGAAATATTCCCTTTAATAATGTCCTTGACGGCGGCAATACTCTGGTCATAATCCTCAGCCGGCTGGCGGTTTTCGCATGGACCTTTGCAGTTGCCAAGATGGTACTCAAGGCATACTTTGAATTTCCCGGCTGCAATATTTTTTCCAGTGAGTTTGAGGTTGCAGTTCCTGATTGGATAAAGCTGTCGTGTAAGGTCAAGCAGGGTATGCATAAGCCTAACATTGGCATAAGGGCCGAAATACTGGGACCCATCCCTCACCACTGTCCTGGTACTGAAGATCCTCGGGAAGGGTTCATTTTTAATGCATATCCAGGGGAAAGTTTTATCATCCTTAAGGCTGACATTATAATGAGGGCGGTATTTCTTGATGAGGTTATTCTCGAGCAGCAGGGCATCCTGCTCAGTGGCGACGACAATATATTTAATGTCGGCAATCTTTCTCACCAGCATTTGCACCTTGCCGCTGATTGAATTGATCTTGACGAAGTAGGAGCTTACCCTTTTCTTCAGGTTCTTCGCCTTGCCCACATAAATGATCCGGTTTTTCTCATCAAAATACTGGTACACCCCGGGTTTATCAGGCAATGACCTGATAATAGGTTCGAGATGGGAGAAGTATTTATTGAGGGCGCTCACTCTATTTGAGTTTGTACATCCTCACGATCATATACAGCATAAAAATCATGATGGCAAATATGCTGACCGGAAGAAACAAAAAACCCAGGCCGCTTGATTTCCCGCCTGCCAGAGTTATGGTTTGCCAGGTAAGGTAAAAAAATAGCAGCACCAGCATAAGGTTGAGTATCCTTATGCTTCTCATGGCATGGCGGTAAAGCCGGGGGGCATTCTCTTCGGTGATATTTACCGGGAAGTTGAATGTGAAAGGAAAAAGGTTGATGATGCTGAGTCCCGTAAACATGACCACAGTAATACAAGGCAATAGCCATATCATTCCTTTCCCACCGTAATTGTCGGGGTTCCCCATTCCATTAAAATGCGTCGGTATACGATCTGGTAATCCTTTAAAGCTCATTGCAGTGAGGACCAGCATGGCAATTACTGCAATAATTCCTGTAATTTCAAGTAAAAAATCAACAGGCTCCTTGTCAGGTTTTATTCGGGGCCTGTTGGCATTGGATTTACTTTCAAGTGATTTCTTCTGGTACATACAACTTGCTTAATTCAACATCATCCCGCAACAGTCACAATATTACCGTTCCTGGTGACAGTATAACGTTTGATGGGATAGGGCGGAGGCCCTGCAACGACGTTCCCGTTGAGATCGTATGTTCCTCCGTGGCAGGGGCAGACAAATGACTCGGATCCTGCGGCGAAAGTAACCGTACATCCCTGGTGGGTGCAGGCGGAGGCAACGGCTATAAAACCGTCGGTCATATCGTTGATTCTTGCGATGATCACACCCTGGTTATAAACATAACCACCCGATGAAGCCAGGGCGGCATATTTGGAATCGTTGAGGTCAATAGTGAAATTAACGGTCGGACCCTGGGGCCCTTTTGTGCTTTTTTTGCAACTTTCAAGAAAACTACCGCTTACAGCAACTCCCACAAGGGCCACGGCCGTAGTTTTTAAAAATTGTTTTCTGTTCATCTTTGTCTGGTTTACAAAATAACAGGGGATTGCTTCGCTTATTGCTGCGCGACATCCACCGTGGACAAAATTACTCAATAATCCAGTTAATCTTTATAATTTACTTATGTGGATGTTCATTCCCGTGATTCAAATCTTTTTTTCAGGTTCAGGAAATAGCTTTCAAGGGTATGGTAGGAAAGCGAGGAGATAAGCACTGTGATCAATACTGATAAGGCATACAGGGCAATATCCCAGGGGACATAACTGACTTTAAGCAGTCCCGACAGCATGGTAGTAAGGAACATGATAACGACCCAGTGGAACATATATATCCCGTAAGATATTTTACCTAAGTAATCCAGGATTTTATTATTAAAGGCAGGATAATGGTTAACTGTCACATTGGCCAGCATGAGGGCGAAAAGGAGACCTAGTATCACATCAGCCATATACGTGGGATGCCATCCGCTGAACCATAATGCAAACGGAAGGATCACGAAGACGAGTGAAAAACGGCCCTCGTAAAACCACCTCAGGAAACTGTAATCCTGCTTCTGGCACCATGCAAGAAGTGCTCCCATTGCGAGCAGGTTGAACTTGGTCCCGTAGAAAAACACATCGATGAACTTCATGTTTTGGGGATTCGCCCATCCCGAAATGTCCAGGAAAAATCTTAAAAAATATGGAAGTGCGGAATAGCCTGCGATGATGAGAATAAGAACCAGTGCAAGATGTTTTTTAAGGTACTTCACCAGCGAAGGCCAGAAAAGATAAAATTGTTCTTCTGCGCCGATGGACCAGATCTGCGGACTGACCAGCCACCCCTGTCCCAATGCATGGGCCACATTGGCAAGTATTGTAAAACACAGGATCCCGGTGGTCCAGCCGGGTTTATAGCCATAGATCAGCATGGTGCTGATAAGGATAAAGAAATACAGGGGCCAGATCCTCAGGATACGCCGCATGTAAAACCTTCGGATGCTTACAGTGCCGGTTTTTATATGCTCATCAAGCAGGAGGCGTGTAATTATATAACCGCTGATGACAAAGAACAGAAGCACCCCGTTGTGGCCGGCCTGGTCGAAAAAAGGAATACGGGAAATATTCGGCAGGCCGAGATTTGACTTGACCAGTTCAATATGTCCGAGAAGAACGGTAAGTGCCGCTATCGCCCTCAGGGAATCAAGGCCGTAAACCCGCCCATGCTGTTTCATATCATGAGCACATGATTATTGATATCTCCGGCTTGCTCATCTCGACCCGGCTCCGTCATCTTTCATCCCATCCCAGCCCTGGGCAGTCAGTTCTATCTGCTTATTGTCGGAAGTGACCATGGACTTTCCTTCAGAGCTGATTGTCATATGACCTATTATACTTATGCCTTCAGCATCCTTTATCTTGTCGTAGTCATTTTGATCAATAGTGAAAAGCAGTTCATAATCTTCGCCTCCCGAAAGGGCGGCCACCGAAGGAATGATCTTGAATTCAATGCTGAGTTCCCTGGTTTGTGGGTTGATAGGGATCTTTTCCTCGTAAAGCCTGCAGCCTGTGCCCGATTGCTTGCAGAGGTGAAGAGCCTCGGAGGCAAGACCGTCAGAAATGTCGATCATCGAAGTGGGTCTGACTCCAAGCTTGAGCAGTTTTTCGCGGATATCGGTCCTGGCTTCAGGTTTGAGCTGGCGGCCAACCTGGTAATCGTAACCTTCGAGTTCCGGCTGCATTTCGGGATTCACCTCGAAAACCTTCTTTTCCCTCTCAAGCAGCAGAAGTCCCATATATGCGCTTCCCAGGTCACCGGTAACACAGATCAGGTCGTTGGGTTTCGCTCCGCTCCGGTAAACCACTTCGTCCTTTTTTGCTTCTCCAAGTATGCTCACAGATATTATAAGTCCTTTATTGCTGGATGAGGTGTCACCTCCCACAAGATCCACCTTATAACGTTCGCAAGCCAGCATAATGCCTTTGTAAATCTCGTCAAGGGCTTCCACAGAAAACCGGCTGGAAACGGCAACAGAAACGGTAAGCTGTTTGGGGATCCCGTTCATTGCAGAGATATCTGAAATATTCACTACAACTGCTTTATACCCAAGATGCATCAGGGGAGTATAAACCATGTCGAAATGTATACCTTCGACCAGCAGGTCTGTCGACAACAGCATCACTTTTTCCCCTGCATCAATAACTGCAGCATCGTCACCCACACCTTTGATCGTTTCCTTGTGGTATAGTTTTATATCACTGGTAAGATGTTCGATAAGGCCGAACTCACCGATCTCAGATAAGGGGGTGAGGCTGGAAGGTGAATCGTTTGTTGTTTGATCTGACATGGGGGCATTGTTTTAAATAGCGAAATAGCGAGGTAGTGAAGTAGCGAAATTAAGAAAAGTGGAACACTTAACATAAGACTTATTGTATTTAGCGAGGCTATTCACATAAGCCGGATCGTGTTAAGCGATGCACTTAGCACAAGCTTTATAAGGTGCCAGGAGCGAATTATATCTTGAACGGTCCAAGTAATACGCAGGCATGAGCGACGCAGCAACCGTAGCAGCGGTGCGTAAGTGCGAGCGAAAGCAGTATGATTTGCTTCGTTTTTTATTTTTTCCCCAGCAGCGACGATTCCGTAAGCCTTATCCCCAGCAGGAAGGAAACAAACAGCAGGCAGGTAAGCAGAACAAGCGGCAGTGTCATTGACCCGCTCCCCGGAGCTTTGAATGCATCCATCCCAAAAATAAAAACGATCCCTGATATCTGCCCCATCAGGAGCAATAAGCCATTGGATGTACCTTCGGGAGCAGGATAGGCAATTTCGGCCCCGTACTGGAACCCAACCGGTCCCGCACTCAGCAGGAAAAAACCAATAATAAAAGAGGAACACAGAAGAACAGGGTAGGTGGTTGCAAAAGTGATGCCAAGCAATCCCAGGCAGGATGCGGATAAGGCCAGGAGAATAAAAGGCACTCTTCGGTGGTAATGGTCGGAGAGCCATGATATAACCACTGCACCGGCCAGGCCCCCGAAAATCATAAGTCCGCCTGCCATCCCGGCCTGGGTGATGGTGAATCCTCTCGGCCTGACGATCTCCTCAATCCAAGTGGCAACAGCATTAAACACACCGAGCCCAAAAAAGAAAATAACCAGTAAGAGAATATAATTTTTATTCCTGAGCATGTTCTTCAGTCCGTCAAACACCAGTGAGCGTTCTTCCTGGCCAGTAGGACAGGCAGGGCTTGGCGGACGTTCCTTTGCAAAGATCAGGAACAAAATCGCTGCAATGACAGAGATCGTGCCGTAAGTGGCGAGCATGCCATCCATTCCTGAACGGATAACCAGGTAAGGAGTAAGGGCCATTCCAACAACGATGCCGAGATACATGGCCAGGGAGCCCAGCCCGGATGCCATCGCACGTTCCCTGATTGGGAACCAGCGGGCCGCTATGGTGGTCATTGCATTTAAAAGAAAAGGTTGTCCGATGGCAATCCCTATCTGTGCAATAAAAACCCAGGTAAAACTTTCAGCCATAATACCGCGGACGAGACCGAATACTCCAGTAAAAACGACTCCTATCCCGACTGCTATGCGGATCCCGTAGGTGTCGATGATCCATGAGGCAGGTATGGAAACCAAAATGTAAACGAACATGAACACCATGGATAACAGCCCTATCCAAAGATCGGAAACCATGTAAAATTTTGCAGCGCTTCCGGTGATCGGGGCAAAAGTGATCCAAAGGAGCTGGTTTACAGCTACCGCGAACATGAAGATAATAAGGATGACCCAGCGGTAATTGTAAATTCTGAAATTCTCTGTTGCCATGAAGTAAAGATTAAAATGTAAATATACAAATTAGGCAATAGGCACCAGGCTACAGACTGCCAAAGGGCGGGAGCGAATAGACATCCCTGGTAATACCCTTTACCGATTTTTTCTACCTTTGCTACTAAACCCTAATAAAGAAAAAATGTCCTCCCAAACAGGTACTCGAATACCTAAATAAATTATCTTTGCATGGACAATTTGAAATATGGAATCCGACCAGAATAAAATCATAGGCGAAGTCACCCAAAGCGATTACAAATACGGCTTTGTAACAGATATAGAAACTGAATTCGCCCCAAAGGGACTTAGTGAAGATACGGTCCGGTATATCTCTGAAAAAAAGAACGAACCGGAGTTTATGCTCGACTTCAGGCTGAAAGCATACAGGCATTGGTTAAACATGAAATTGCCTACCTGGGCGCATCTTGAAATCCCTCCCATTGATTTCCAGGATATCTATTTTTATGCCGCCCCCAAAAAGAAAAAGCAATACGAGAGCCTTGACCAGGTTGACCCTGAATTACTCGCTACTTTCGATAAACTCGGAATCTCGCTTGAAGAGCAGAAAAAACTTGCCGGTGTGGCAGTAGATGCTGTTATTGACAGTGTATCGGTGAAGACAACTTTTTCGGAAACCCTTGCAAAGTATGGGATCATTTTCTGTTCGATGAGCGAGGCTGTCCAGAATCACCCGGAGTTGGTAAAGCAGTACCTGGGTTCAGTAGTCCCTTACACCGATAATTACTATGCTTCACTTAACTCGGCTGTATTCAGCGATGGTTCATTCTGTTATATTCCAAAGGGGGTGCGCTGTCCTGTTGAGTTGTCAACCTATTTCAGGATCAACGCCGCTAATACCGGGCAGTTTGAACGCACCCTCATCGTTGCCGACGAAGGTGCATATGTTAGTTATATGGAAGGCTGCACGGCGCCCCAGCGTGACGAGAACCAGCTGCACGCCGCTGTTGTTGAGATTGTAGCCATGAAAGATGCTCAGGTCAAATATTCGACGGTTCAGAACTGGTATCCCGGCGATAAAAACGGTAAAGGGGGCATCTACAATTTCGT
>Ga0316229_1000256_pt1 | contig 79310 bp, 69 predicted proteins | sample TBH18023metaG_FD_206011 | JGI IMG/M metagenome (GOLD analysis project Ga0316229, IMG submission 206011) | Freshwater microbial communities from Trout Bog Lake, Wisconsin, USA - TBH18023 | ecosystem: Environmental > Aquatic > Freshwater > Lake > Hypolimnion/Profundal zone | place: USA: Wisconsin... | reverse complement strand
GTTTGAAAAGCAAAAGCAACTAGTTCTTTACCATTTTTTAGGCCATCAATTAACCCCGTTTTGAAAAAGAATTTTTAGGGGGTCACATTGTGCTGGCGAAAGGGGGTCAGTTTTGCTGGTATTTACATAACAGACCGTAAACTCCAAATCATCAAAATTTAAATTTCATAGGGTATATTTGGCTAAAAATGTGGATGACTGATACTGAAATAATTATTCGGTTACTTGAACAACATAAGTCGAAGTTTATAGAATATATCCCACCTGTAAAAGTGAGGAACAATGTTACCGACTTTGCTTTAAAACATTTGAAAGTTGTTGACCTGTTTAAATTAAGAGATAAATTCGAAGGACAGCAATATTATGATATGATACAAAAGCGGATTTTTTCATTAGCCGCTGTAGAAAAAGTCAAGAATATTTCTTTTCTCCCTTCTGATTTTCGAACACTTACAAACAACGATTATATTTTAGATACTCTTACAATTCCAAAAGGGTTTATTGTTCGCACATTTACCTTTGATAAACTACCAGAAATTCCTTTTACATCTTTGCCAGTATGCTTAGTTTTTATGCGAAATTTTAAAAGTTATAATGTAATTGGTGAGATAGACCCGATGAAAATTATAAAGGATTCAAACATCAAACAAATAGTTGTAAGAGATTTTTCCTCAATCACTTTTTATGATAAGGATTAGAAATATAAGGTTGTAGTTTCACTACCAAGGTACAATAGGGGTACAAGTTTGGAGAAATAAAGAGAATTTAAAGGAAGGGAAAGGAAGGAGAATTATCTGAAACCCTTTACTGGCAATCATTTCAGGATATAAAAAAACCCCCTAATTTGGGGGTAATGTGCCCGGGACGGGATTCGAACCTGCACACCCTTTCGAGTACCACCACCTCAAAGTGGCTTGTCTACCAATTTCAACACCCGGGCATTAATGAAGCGCAAATGTAATTTCCAATTTTTAATTTTTAATTATTAATTTCTAATGGCCTTACATTCTTTCCGGAACTTTTATTCCCAATAAACTCATTCCTTTTTTAATAACTGAGGCAGTAAGTTGAGCGGATCGTAAACGCAACTGTTTTTTCTCTTCCGTTTCAGCATTGGCAATGGAATGTTCACTGTAAAATGAATTGAATGTTTTAGCCAGATTAAATATATAGATCGCCAGTTTTGAAGGGTCATGTTCTGCAGCTGCTTCTTCTATGATAGCAGGGAATATTTCCAATTGAATGATCAATTCTTTTTCTAAAGGCAACAAATTCCCGATTCCCGACTCTTGACTCCCGACTCCTGACTCCCGACTCTTGACTCCCGATTCCCGACTCTCAACTTCCCCCATCTTTCTAATGATACTTTTGATCCTCGCATGCGTATATTGAATGAACGGTCCGGTGAAACCATGAAAGTCAATACTCTCTTCCGGATTAAAGACCATTTTCTTTTTAGGATCAACACGCAAAAGAAAAAATTTCAAGGCCCCCAAACCGATCGTATTGTATAATTCTTTCAATTCATCTTCTGTGAAATCTTTTACCTTACCCAGCTCTTCCGTTTTTTCTTGGGAGATATGGATCATTGCATCAACCAGGTCATCTGCATCAACTACGGTTCCTTCTCTGCTTTTCATTTTACCGGTGGGCAATTCAACCATACCATAACTTAAATGATAGATCTGATCGGCTGATGCCAATCCTAATTTCTCGCAGATCAGTTTCAAAACTTTGAAATGATAGTTCTGTTCATCACCCACCACATAAATACTTTGTTGCGCATGGAACTCGTTTTGCTTCTGTTCGGCTAACCCGATATCCTGTGTGATGTAAACAGAGGTGCCGTCTTTTCGCATTACTAGTTTTTCATCCAAGCCATCGGCCGTGAGATCGATCCACACACTGCCATCTTGCTTTTGATAGAATACATTTTTTTCTAAGCCTTTCTGTACAATGCTTTTGCCTAATAAATAGGTATTGCTTTCAAAATAGGTTTTATCAAAATCGCTTCCAATGGTTTTATAGGTAGCATCAAAACCGCTATAAACCCAACTGTTCATGGTTTTCCATAATTCGATCACATCATTCTTTCCGGCTTCCCATTCCAGCAGCATCTGTTGCGTTGCTTTCATGATGGGTGCTTGTTTTTCAGCATCTTCCTGTGTTAAGCCTTCAGCTTTAAGCTTTTCTATTTGTCTCTTATATTCATCATTGAACTTGACATAATAGTCACCAACAAAATGATCTCCTTTTGTGTTTGTTGTTTCGGGCGTTGCGCCATTTGCAAACAGCTGCCATGCGATCATACTCTTGCAAATATGAATGCCGCGATCATTCACGATACAGGTCTTTATTACATCGAAACCATTGGCATCCAGTATCTCAGCTATGCTCCATCCTAAAAAGTTGTTTCGTAAATGACCTAAATGCAATGGCTTATTTGTGTTGGGAGAACTGTATTCAACCATTACTCTTTCACCATTTTTCTCTTTTATTCCGTAAGAGATATTCGTATGTTCTTTTTGTAAAAATCCTTGCCAGTAATGGTCTGTAACAGTTAAGTTCAAAAAACCTTTGATGATATTGAAGGCTGAAAATAATTCGGCATGATTAGTTTGAAGGTAAGCTCCCAATTCATTCCCTAATGCATCGGGTGATCTTTTCAATTGTTTCACAAAGGCAAATAGTACAACGGTATAATCGCCCTCAAATTCAGGTTTGGTGGCATTTACCAAAATATCTTTTTCTGTTATATCAACAGCATATAATTGTTTGATCGCTTTTGCAGTAACTGCCTTTATCTGTTCAACAACACTCATTATTATTAACATTTTCAGGCTGCAAATCTAATTGATTATATCCTACCTTCGCCGCCATTTATGTTACTCATTCACGAACATATCAGAAAGCTGATCTTAAGTGTGATTGATTTTTTTTATCCATTATTTAAAAAATTAATGCCCTTACAGACTTTTCGCTATGCTGCCTGCGGCGGGTCTAATGTGATTCTGGGTATTTTACTCTATTCCATCGGTTACAATTTTATATTTCATAAGGAAGTGGTGCACTTAGGATATATCCCTTTTTATGGGAATCTGGCGTTAAAGCCTTTCATTGCTGCCGATTATTTATTTGCTATCTGGATCAATTTTGGCATTGGCTTTTATTTGAACAGATATGTTGTTTTCACCGAGTCTGACCTGAAAAAGCATGTTCAACTATTCCGTTATCTGGTGGTAGTGGTATCGAATATGATATTGAACTATTATTTACTGCGATTATTTATTCAGGTTTTGCATTTGTATCCTACACCTGCTAAGATGATCACAACCGGTTTGCTGATCGGATTTAGTTATCTGTCTCAAAAGCATTATACCTTTAAGACATCTGCAGATAAGAATATTTGATCGATCCTGGCAGTCATTGCCTCAACAGGATGCGTTCCTGACATTGCCATCAAGTTCCAGCGCGCTTCGTCTGACAATTTTACACCCTTAACACTCATGGCATAATCGTTGACAATTATTAATGATTTCAATATAAAATGAGGTCTTAAATTTAAAATTTATTATATGGCAAAGATTATAGGGATCGATTTAGGAACAACCAACAGTTGTGTTTCCGTAATGGAAGGCAACGAACCGGTAGTGATTGCAAATGATGAAGGACGTCGTACAACGCCTTCTGTAGTAGGCTTTTTGAAAAATGGCGAACGTAAAGTGGGAGATCCTGCAAAGCGTCAGGCCATCACCAATCCTCATAATACCATTTCAAGTGTGAAGCGTTTTATGGGTCGTCGTTATGATGAAGTGACAGAAGAAATCAGTCATTGGGGCTATAAAGTGGTAAAAGGTGACAATAATACCGTTCGTGTTGATATTGACGGTCGTCAATATACTCCACAGGAAATATCTGCCATGATCCTTCAGAAAATGAAGAAAACTGCAGAAGATTATCTGGGTCAGGAAGTAACTGAAGCAGTTATCACGGTTCCTGCATATTTTAATGATGCACAGCGTCAGGCTACCAAAGAAGCCGGTGAAATTGCCGGATTAACCGTTCGTCGTATTGTGAACGAACCTACCGCAGCAGCATTGGCTTACGGTTTGGATAAAAAGAAGCATGATGAAAAGATCGCTGTGTTCGATCTGGGTGGCGGTACTTTCGATATTTCTATCCTTGAATTGGGAGATGGCGTATTTGAAGTAAAATCAACCAATGGTGATACGCATTTGGGTGGTGATGATTTTGATAAAGTGGTAATGGATTGGTTAGCGGATGAATTCAAGGCTGATGAAGCGATCGATCTTCGTAAAGATCCTATGGCATTACAGCGTTTGAAAGAAGCATCAGAAAAAGCAAAAGTAGAATTGAGCTCTTCTTCTGAAACAGAGATCAACCTGCCTTATGTTACTGCTGTTGACGGAGTGCCTAAACACTTGGTAAAAAAATTGACAAGAGCAAAATTCGAAGCATTAAGCGATAAATTATTTGAACGTTGTTTGAAACCTTGCGAAGCTGCATTGAAAGATGCAGGTTATTCAACTTCACAAATTGATGAAGTGATCCTGGTAGGTGGTTCAACACGTATTCCAAAAGTTCAGGAAATAGTTGAAAAATTCTTTGGTAAAAAACCAAACAGAAGTGTGAATCCTGATGAGGTAGTTGCCATTGGCGCAGCTATACAAGGTGCTGTATTGACCGGCGAAGTGAAAGATGTATTGTTACTGGATGTAACCCCATTAACATTGGGTATCGAAACAATGGGTGGCGTTTTAACTCCCATGATCCCATCCAACACAACGATCCCTACCAAGAAAATGGAAATATTCTCAACAGCAAGTGATAATCAACCCGGCGTGCAGATCCATGTATTGCAGGGTGAAAGGCCTCTGGCAAATCAGAATAAGAGTTTGGGAATGTTCAATCTGGATGGTATTCCGCCATCACCACGCGGTGTTCCTCAAATTGAAGTAACATTCGATATTGATGCCAATGGTTTATTGCATGTGAGTGCAAAGGACAAAGGCACCGGTAAAGAACAAAAGATACATATTGAAGCTGGTAGTGGTTTAAGCAAGGAGGAAGTTGAAAAGATGAAAGCTGAGGCAAAAGCTCATGAAGCAGAAGATAAAGCAGCAAAAGAAAAGATCGAAAAATTGAATCAGGCCGATAGTTTGATCTTCCAGACAGAGAAACAATTGAAAGAATTCGGTGATAAGGTTCCGGCTGATAAAAAAGGACCGATCGAAACTGCATTGGCTAAATTAAAAGAAGCACATAAATCTCAGGATATTGCAGCGATCGATACTGCTATGACTGAAATGAACACTGCATGGACTGCTGCGAGTGAAGAAATTTACAAAGCCCAGGCTGCAGGTGCTGAACAACCTCATACTGAAACTGCCGGTGGACAACAAGATGCGGGTGCTAAGAATGATACAGTTGAAGATGCACAGTTTGAAGAAGTAAAGTAATCAAGTTGTTAGTGAATAAGTTTATACGTGAAAACCTCGCAGTAATGCGGGGTTTTTTTATGGATCTCACTCAAAAACATGATAGACTCCAACAAAAGCAATGGAAACGCCTATAAAGGTTAATCCGTAAAGGATGATACCATAATACTGCGGAAAAGCCTCTGTCAGCGTTAGCACACAGCTCATAAATCCAAGAAAAGAGCCGATTGCCATTAATACAAATCCCCTGAACTGACGTTGTGCATTGCGTTGTCTTTTAAATTCCTGAAGATGTTCCTGAATGGAATTTTGATCAAATCCCTTTTGCAGTAGTTGCGCCTCGATTTCCTGAGGGGTAATATTGGCCAGCATCCATTCTCGTATGTTGGCATTACTGAATACAGTGTTTGGCATGGCAATAATTTAGTCGTTAGGTTTTCTGGCCAATTGTCAAATCTTATTCAAAATAGAGAAAAATCATCAAATAAAGTAATTCTGCCCACTTTTTTGAAATGAAAACAGATATCAAGGCATAATTCAGATCTATGAAATGTGACTCGTAGTGGGAAATATATACATTGATAAAAAAAATATGTATATAAAAACAGGATTATTATCCCTTTTTTAAATAAATTACAGTTATAGCGATTGATTTCATGTGAAAAGGAACCATTTTTCACCATTAATTAATCGTTATGAAAAAATTATTCATTCTTTCTATCTTTCGATTGGGTTTAATCCTAATGACCGTTTCTCTTCTAGGCTTGGTGATCGTTTACTTGTTAGAATTAGGATTTCAGATCACGCACGGCTCGTCTAATTTTGTTTTTGCAGTACTTGCCACCATGTTTTTCGCACCGCTCATTTTCCTTTCTTTTTTAGGAGCAGCATTTTTTAATAAGAAGCTAGCAGTGCATAAACAGATAGCAACCGTAACTGCTTCTTAACCCATTTCTGGACCATCCTAATAGGAATTTATTTAGTAGCAGTATATTTTGCTCGCGAAACGACGGATAAAAGGGGTAATAATTTAATAAGTCTATCTTATTTAATATCAATCACTTACGTCTTTAAAATTGTCTCTCTGACAGCGCATTAACATTTCTATAGTTGTTTTTCATGATAAAAATCATATCTTTGCCCTGTCATTTTAAGGTAGAAGACACACTTCATATAGTTTATGTAAGCTTACCCTCTGGGTTGTGATTGATTTACTTTTTACGATTTCCTTGCCGGAAAAATTTTTATTAGAAGAACAAAAAATGGAGACAATTATGAAAAGTAATGTAACGCCTTCTATTGTACAAATAGAAGCAGAAGAATTGAAACAATTAGTAACTGAGGTAAAAGAAACCGTGGCTACAGGTGTTGATGTAAAGAATGAGGATCTGGCGCAAAATTTTGGTGTTGCCGATCTTTGGAAAATTCAAAGACAAATGAAACCTGCCTTACGGTTAAAATTAACCAACAGGTGGGGTATGTAATAGTAATACCTCAAACTATTTATGGAAAAGAATCCCTGCAATTTTTGCGGGGATTTTTTATTGTATGGTAACTAAATGAATTGTATCCTTATTTTCATAGGTTTTCAAAATAATTTCACCGATTTCTGATGGCAGAAGAAATAGGATAATTTATATTGAGCATTCAAAAACCTTAAAAGATGATTTTAGTACAAAGAAAAAAATTATTGGTAATAACTGCACTTACAGTTGTTACGACCATGTTGATCCTATCCTTCAAAGCAGATGATCAGCAAGAGCCCAAGAAGTTAAAAAATATTAAAGTATTTCCGGCTACTGCGACTTATAGAGAAGTTGATCATGCTATGGATGAATTTAAGGTTGAATTAGGGGTAAAATGTAATTATTGTCATGCCCCATCTAAAACAGATCCTAAAAAGATGGATATGGTAAGTGATGAGAACCCTAAAAAAGATATCAGCAGAGATATGATGCGTATGACCGATGAAATGAATAAAAAGTATATCAGTATGCTGCCGCATGCCGATACCGTAAAAGTGCAGATGATCACCTGCAATACCTGTCATCGCGGTGTAGCAAAACCAAATGCAGCAATTCCAACACAACCCAAATGGCCTGCCCCTCCGGCAAACGGAACAACACCACCTCCGCCACATGATAAATAAATAGAGTAGAACAATAATAAAGGTTCGGTTGAATAGGATAATCCTGATTTGCTTTTAAAAGCATAAAGGCATCTTGTTCAACCGATCTTTTTGTACGAATATTTAAACTCCTGAAAATCCGCGTATTATTTGATAATATTTTATAACAAATGTATTAATGTGTTCTAAATACACATTAATTTGCTTATTTTAGCAGCCTTAAAACTTGTCAATTGGCTAACGATAAAATAACTGCTAAGGATTTGCAGCCTGTGCTTGCGTCTGCTAAACCACTTGCCGGAAAGAAGATTGCTCCTGCTAAAAAAATAGAATCAAATATTGTGTCCTCTGCAGCATATCAGCAGTCAGGTAAAAAGGTTGCCACCGTTCGATCGGAGAAAGCTTCATCTACAACTTTAAAAAAGAAGAAGACATTTAAAGCCCCCCTTATTGGAGAAAAAAAAACAATCCTTCCTAAAACAGTTAAAGCAACAACGAAAGTGAAAGAGGAAATACTACCAAAAGTGAAAAATCAAAACCCAAATAAAGTGTCTCTCAAAATCACCTTTCAATTAAAGTTCCGAACTCAATACGGGCAGAACTTATATATCACTGGCAATCATCCTTTATTAGGAAATGGTGATTTAAAAAAAGCTTTGGCATTGAAATATTTCAATGAAGAATTGTGGATGACTTCCATTGAATTAGAAGAAGATGCCAATATAGACAGCAACATAGTGTACAATTATATTTTGCGCAATGCAGATGGGTCATTCAGTTATGATTGGGGAACTGATAAATCTTTTAACCCTTCGACCATCCAATCAACGGAATTATTGATGCTCGATGCATGGAATTATGCCGGCTATTTTGAGAATGCTTTTTATACCGTTCCTTTTAAAAATGTGTTACTCCCGGCACATGCAACTGACGTAAAAAATAAAGAACCCCAAACGGTCACCCATATTTTCAAAATAAAAGCACCCTTAGTTACCAAAGGCCAAACTGTTTTCATTTCAGGAACTGCGAAAGTATTTGGCAATTGGAATAAAGAGTCAATCGTATTTCTGGATCGGGCAGAAGGAGATGATTTTTTTAAGGTGAAGATCGACCTCAGTAAAGAAACTTTTCCCATTGCTTATAAATACGGGGTTTATGATACAGAAAAAAAGAAGATACTCAGATACGAGAATGGCAATAACCGGGTATTCTATGATGCAGTTTCAGAAAATAAACTGACTGTTTTAAATGATGGCTTTGCTGTATTGCCTAATAATACTTGGAAAGGAACAGGCGTTGCCATTCCGGTGTTCAGTTTACGATCAGAAAAGAGTTTTGGTGTTGGTGAATTTTCAGATATTACATTATTGGTGGATTGGGCAAAGAGAACAGGGTTGAAATTAGTGCAGATACTGCCCATCAATGATACCACTGCTACACATACCTGGACCGATTGTTATCCCTATGCTGCTATCTCTGCATTCGCACTCCATCCGATCTATCTTAACTTAAGTAAGGTTGTCAATAGCGACAATAAAAGCTTATTGACTGCATTGGAGGAAGAAAGAAAAAAATTAAATGCACTGGATGCATTGGATTATGAAGCAGTATTAAATGCAAAGACCGCATTCATCAAACAAATTTATGCTTCACAAAAGGACAGCATATTTGCTTCTGCCGAATACAAAGAATATTTTGAGAAGAATAGACATTGGCTGGTCCCTTATTCCGTGTTTTGTTATTTGAGAGACGAATATGGCACTGCCGATTTTAATCAATGGCCTGCATTCAAACAGTATGCTGCAGCAGATATTACTGCATTAACTGCTCCTGATGCAACTTCATTCAATGCTGTAGCGATCAATTATTTTATCCAATATCATTTGCACTTGCAATTGAAAGAAGCAACAGAATATGCACATGCAAACGGTATTGTAGTGAAAGGGGATATTGCGATCGGTATCTATCGTTATGGTGCCGATGCATGGCAACAAAATGATCTTTTCAATATGGATGTTCAGGCAGGTGCACCACCCGATGGATTCGCTGTGAAAGGGCAGAACTGGGGATTCCCGACTTACAACTGGCAGAAAATGAAGGAAGATGGTTTTGCCTGGTGGAAGAACCGGTTTGAACAAATGAGCTATTATTTCGACGCATTTCGAATCGATCATATTTTAGGATTCTTTCGCATATGGAGTATTCCCATGCATGCTGTGGAAGGGATCATGGGCTATTTTGTTCCTGCCATTCCTATACACTTAAATGAATTGAACAGTCGGGGCATCACTTTCGATTATAACCGTTATACCAAACCGTTTATCAATGATGCGGTGTTATGGGAGATCTTTGGCTATGATCAGGATTATGTTAAAGACAGCTTCCTTATATATGATGGTTTTGGAAATTATACACTGAAGCCTGAGTTTGCAACACAAAGAAGTGTGGAAGCTCATGTTGCGAACTGGAAAGAAGATGCGTTCACACTGAAAATAAAACAAGGGTTGTTTGATCTGATCAGCAATGTAATATTCTTTGAAGTGGAAGGATCTCAGGGACAACAATATCATTTCCGTTTTTCCATGAATGGAACTTCCTCATTCCGAAACTTTGACGAATACACGCAAAATCAATTGAATGAATTGTATGTAAATTATTTCTTCCGTCGTCAGGATGATTTCTGGATGAAAGAAGCTTTACAAAAATTACCGGCGCTAAAACGTGTGACCAATATGCTGGTTTGCGGAGAAGACCTCGGCTTAGTTCCGGCCTGTGTTCCGGATGTGATGCGTCAATTGGGATTGCTTAGTCTGGAAATTCAGCGTATGCCGAAAGATCCGAAGAAAGAATTTTTCCATCCAAATGATGCGCCTTATTTAAGTGTGATCACTCCTTCAACACATGATATGAGCACTATTCGCGGTTGGTGGGAAGAAGATAAGGAAAGCATACAGAAATTTTATAATCGCGAATTAGGTCAATGGGGTGATGCGCCTTTTTATTGTGAGGCGTGGATCAATAGATTAATTATAAACCAACATTTATATTCACCTGCTATGTGGAGCATTTTTCAATTGCAGGATATTCTGGGAATTGATGAAAAACTTCGTCGTGTTAATCCAAATGATGAACGTATCAATATACCAGCCGATCCTAAACACTATTGGAGATACCGTATGCATCTTAGCTTGGAAAACCTCTTAACCCAAAAAGCATTTAATGATGACTTTGCAGGTTTAGTGAAAGCAAGCGGAAGATAATTAAACTGAATTTCTAAATTATTAAGCCAATTGCAGCATTTGTAATTGGCTTTTCTTTTTCAGTACAGTTATCTTTGGAAAATATTTCGAAAAAGAACCCATCATTTACTGAATACATCTCATGAAGATCCATTTTAAAAAACACGAACTTCCTTTTCAGTATCCCTTCACCATTTCTAACGGAAGAACAAAAACTCATCAGCCAACTTTAGTGGTTGCATTGCAGTTGGGAAACTATATTGGTTTCGGGGAAGCACCGGCCATTGTATATTATAATATTTCTGTAGAAGATATGATCGCAGATATTGAAAGCAAAAGAACATTCATTGAAAAATTTGCTTTCACCGATCCTGAACGTTATTGGCATTACCTGCATCATTTATTTCCCAACAACCCATTTTTAGTTTGCGCTTTGGATATGGCAGGGTGGGACCTGTTTGGTAAAATGGAAAAGAAATTATTGTATGAAATATGGGGAACAAAATGGGAGAACACCCCATCCACAGATTATACGATCGGCATTGACACGATCCCAAAGATGGTTGAAAAAATGAAATCAAAACCATGGCCGATCTATAAAATAAAGCTGGGAACAGATGAAGATATTGCCATTATCAAAGCATTAAGGGAACACACTGATGCGATCTTGCGGATTGATGCAAATGCGGGATGGACACTTGAGGAAGCCCTTCTTAAAATTCGACAATTAAAAGAACTGGGTGTAGAATACATTGAACAACCTTTGGCAAAAGATGATTGGGATGGAATGAAAGTTTTATTTCAACAATCGGCTTTACCCTTATTTGCCGATGAATCTTGTGTATCGGAAAATGATGTAGAGAAATGTGTGGGCCATTTTCATGGTATCAATATCAAATTGACCAAATGCAGCGGTATTACTCCTGCATTGCGTATGATTCGCAAAGCCAGAGAATTGAATTTACAAGTGATGATGGGCAGTATGAACGAAAGCAGTATCGGTTCTGCTGCCATTGCTAATTTCTTACCGCAGCTGGACCATGTGGATATGGATGGTCCTTTACTGCAAACAGAAGACCTGGCAACCGGAATTTCTTTTGATATGGGTAAAGTAAGGATCGAGGGGAGGACAGGATTGGGAATTGAAGTGTACCGATAATTATTTTCTTTTCTTCTTCGAAAAATTATACACTTTATCTGCCTTTTGTACTAAGGTTATAAACTCCTGCTGCTGTTTACTGTTGCTGTCAGCAGCAGCTGTTGAGATCGTTAATACATCTTCATAACTAAATTTAGCATACCTGGATTGCTTTAATAAACTTCCAAACATGGCAACTGCAGTTGCAAAACGAATGGGTGCTGCTGTCGATATAAAATCCTGTGGCTCAAATCCCATTGTAAACCGTTGTGTCAGAATTTTTTCGGCATTGGGTAAGTGATATTGCAAACTAAGGCTGGCAAATTCAGCCGAAGAATCTTTGATCATTGTTTCAGGTATGATCTCAAATACTGCCATCGTATGATGTCCGCTTCCTACTTCACCGCCGTCTAATACACTACTGCTGTCGGAGATAGCATCTTTTCTGTTGTCAAAACCGATCAAACGATAATCTTTTACCATGTCTTTATTGAATCGAACATTTACAAATGCATCATTGGCTACTGCATAGATGGTTTTGGTGAATTCCGTTACCAACACTTTCTCTGCTTCATTGATATTATCCAGATAGGCAAAATTTCCATTACCTTTTTTGGAAAGTATTTCCAGTTTACTGTCTTTATAATTTCCCATACCCACACCGATACAGGTAAGATAGATGCCGCTCTGCCTTTCAAAAGAGATAAGGTCTTCCAATTCAAGTTCGGTTGTTTGTCCCACATTAAAATCTCCATCGGTGGCTAAAATGATCCTGTTATTTCCATTACGAATGAATGATCTTCTTGCTACCGCATAGGCTGTTCTGATAGCACCTTCACCCGGAGTATCTCCATCTGCATATAATGAATCGATGATATTATTGATCTTTTCTTTTTCAGCACCACTGGTAGAGGCTAATCTTATCGCTACACCACCACCATAGGTTACAATTGCAATGGTATCTTTTGCCCTCAGATTCTCAACGAGTAATTTAAAAGCAGATTGTAGTAAGGGTAAGCGATTCGGCCTTTCCATCGAACCCGAAACATCGATCAGGAAAACAAGATTACTTGATGGAATGGTATCCAGATTTATTTTTGGCGCAGTAAGGTTAACGAAGAATAATTTATTTTCTGCATTCCAAGGGCAGGAGCTGAGTGTTGTATTACAGATAAATTTTTTCGAATAATTGCTGTTCTTATTTGTACGGAGGTCAAAATAATTCAGCATCTCTTCAATTCTTACAGCATCAGGAGGTACATTCATTTCATTGCTTAAAAATCTGCGCACATTACTGTAAGAAGCTCTGTCCACACTCAGTGAGAAACCTGTTTCAGGATATTTGCCTGCTTCGATAAAAGCATTTTCAGAAAGGCTACTGTAACTTTCACCCAATACAGAGGACAGCAGGTTATTGTCTTTTTCCAGGTTGATGGTCTTGGAAGAAAGCTTCGTTTTCATCATACTCACCATCGCAGGAAGCATTTTCATGACCAGTACTTGATATTGTTCTGATACTACCGCTTTATGCAAGATCTCATATCCGTCATACGTTAAGGTCACCGTATCGATCGCACGAGAAGTGGGTATACCAAAAAGACCGCTGCCACCGCTGGAGAAAGGATAATTCCCTTTTGATTGTAATGCGATCTTTACATCCGGTATCAATCTTCCCTTCTCATCTCTTACTTCGCCACGTAAATAGTATTGGCAAAAAGAGGATGAAAATATTGCAATGCAGCAGAAGATGGTAAGCAAGCAAGATTTCATGGCAGGTAAGGGTTTCAACCTAAATATAATGAGGAAGCCGCATATTTTTGCAACAAATTGTGCTAGAAAATATTGTTAATCTGTGTGCAGTTGATAAATTTCAGGGATATTCCTTCCAAATCCATCGTAATCCAAACCATAGCCCAATACAAATTTATTCGGGATAGAGAAACAGCAGTAATCGATCTTTACTTCATATTCTGTTGAATCGGGTTTATGCAATAGTACTGCAACTTTTAAAGATGCGGGTTGCTGATTATAGATCTGCGGAAGAAAACTATGCATGGTCTTTCCTGTATCAATGATGTCTTCAATGATCACAACATGCCTTCCTGTTACGTCTGCATCTAATCCGATAGAAGTAATGACATGCCCTGTGGATTTGGTCCCTTTGTAAGAGGCCAGTTTAATGAAACATATTTCCGACTCGATCGTCAAAGCCTTAAACAGGTCAGCTGCAAATATGAAGGAACCATTCAATACTGCAATGAATAAAGGCTGCTTACCTTCATAATCCTTATCCAGTTGTGCAGCCAACTCCTTTACCTTATTCTGAATAGTAGCTTCCGAAATAAAAGGGACAAATTGTTTATCGAGTACTTTGATGACAGACATAGATTGAAGTTAAGCGTTATTTGGAAGTGACCTGACTGTTTGTATTATTCGGTGCGATCGTTTTGGGTATAACAGCAGCTATGCCACGTAAATAAATTTTTTCTCCGGCAATAACTTCCATATTGGGTTTAATACTGTTGAACTGCATTACGGCATCCATTCGCACACCTTCTTTCTGACAGATCTGATGCAAGGTTTCTCCGGATTCTGCTATATGAAAATCAACAGCACCCTTTTTCATTTTCAGCTCTAAAAAGAGCAATGCATCATAGGGTAAGATATCTATTTCTCCGATCTCATTGAACGCAAGCAATTTGCTGAGTGAGATATCATATTCATTGGCCAATGCCAATAAAGAGGTTCCTTCTTTTGCAAAAATAACTTTTGAATGATTTATCGTAAAAACACCTTCAGGATAAACGGAAGCAACAGATCTTGCATTGGCAGCTTGATCATTATGCTTTGTTATGATCTCTACCTCTTCTTCAACAGGAGCTGTATATTTTACAGCAATATTTTGTTTTACAACAGGTTTACTTTCCGGGGCTTCTTCCTTTATTGCAATGGAAGAAGAATTATTTTGTTTTTGTAAAGCGAGATAAGTGTATTGATTCAGATCATAATCATTGATCACTTTTAACAGTCGCTGCGGATACTCTTTTTCAGTAGCATAGCCATCTTTCTTTAAACCATAAGCCCATCCTTCCGCATCAGTGATATCTAATTTAAACAGGTCGGTATAATAAGGGCGGTTCTTTAGAAAATCAGAATGATCCCTGAAAGAGGCTGCAGCATCAGGATAACTGCGAAAACATTCATGCTTTGCATCATCATCATGATACACTTTATCACCTGTCCATTCTGTTTTGCATTTGATGCCGAAATGATTATTGGATTCTACACAAAGATCACTCTCCCCATATTTCGATTCCAAAATGCCCTGAGCCAGTGTGATCGCTGCAGGTACGCCGCTGCGTTGCATTTCAGCCATGGCAATATCTTTGTATTTGGCAATATACGCTTCGCCCTTTTCTTTTTGAGAAAAAGCTGTTGTGTAAAAACAAATAACTGTCAGTAATAAAATGATCCGCTGCATTAATCTTTCTTTTTTATCAATAATAATCCGTCTCTTACGGTTAGCATCACTTGTTCTGTTCTTGTATCCTTAGCCACATACTCGTTAAAAGCCTGAATAGCCAATGCATTTTTTCCTTTTATAGATTTTTCCAAAACCTGGCCATGAAACAACACATTATCCGCTATGATCAATCCGCCTTTCTTCAGTTTCGGTACAATTAGTTCGTAATAATCAGTATAGCCCGTTTTATCTGCATCAATAAAAACCAGGTCCCATTCAAAATTCAATGTTGGAATAATATCCAGTGCATTTCCGACATGCAAATGTATCTGCTTAGCCCATTTTGAAATGCTAAAATTTCTCCTTGCTGTTGCTGCATCTTCCTCCCTTAATTCCAATGTATGTAATTCGCCATCGGGTAAAAGCCCTGTTGCCAGACACAAAGCGCTATAACCCGTAAATGTGCCTATCTCAAGAACGTATTTTGGGGCTATAATAGTGCTCAGAAAGGATAATAATTTTCCCTGCACACTGCTGCTGAGCATATTTGCATGAGGATGAGACGCTAAAGTATGGTGATGGATCTCCTGCAGAAAAGCATTATCCGGCGAAGTATATTGCTCTGCATATTTCTCAACCAGGGGATTGATCAATTCCATCCGGCGAAAATAAGAAAATAAGCCTTGTTTTGAGTGAGGGAAAGCAAATTAGTCGCTCTCCCACATATATCTGACTACTGTATTATTTTGTCCAATAGATAGTCTTGGAAAACAGCCCTTTTCTGGCTATGATCTTGATCCGAGCCTTTGTTGGTGTTTTTCACCAACAAATTTCTTATACTCGATTTTGAATAAAAATAAATTCTTTCTATCAACCTCTTACATGTTCTATAAAACCGAAATTATCTTTCCCTGTTTCATAAAATTCTGCTGAAGAATATTTATACTCCTCTGGCAAAATAACTAATCCAGCTTTAACAGGATTTTGGTGTATATATTGTATTTTTTGTAACAATACTGCCTCACTATAAACATCAAAGCTTAAAGCATTTCTTTCCCAAAACTGATATTGCCTGTCTTTCGCTTTTACTAAAAAAAGAGTTAAAAACGCTGGATCATTTTTTTGTAGATCATATTTGATCTTCTGGCCAGTGAATTTCAAAAAATCTCTTTGTACTTCTTCTCTTTTACACCCATATTGTATTTGCCATAAAAGATGGAGATGGGTGTTCATTATTACTAATGCATATACGATTACACGCTTTTCCTTAACCAGAAATCGAAGGCTTTCTATAATAATGTCTTTGTATTTATCTTCTTTCAGTAATGGTTTCCATTCTAGAATAGTGGCTGTAAAAAATTGTGCATGGTATTGTGTTAATTGCATGAACTAAAGATAACAAATTGTATCTTTTTATAAAGCATTGACTACATGAATCCGGTTGGTGAAAACACCCAACCGGGGCGTCGTATTTTATTGGTTATCATTTAAAAAGAACCGAATCAATTTGAAATAATTTCCTTTCTGTGCCTTTGTTGGTGTTTTTCACCAACAAAGTTTCTATTATGATTTTTTTATGAATCAGTATACACTTGAATCCGGTTGGTGAAAACACCCAATCGGGGCGCCGTTATTTATTTATAGGTTTATCATTTTAAAAGAACAGTATTACAAGGAGAAATTAGTCATCTATGTAGGCTAATGCTGGTCATTCACTATTTTGTCCAATAGATAGTCTTCGAAAAGAATCCTTTTCTGGCTATGATCTTGATCCTGTCAGTTTCCAATTTCAGCTCACAATCTGCTGTTATGTTTTTCTTTGGATTGGTTACTATACCGGTCCATTTCCCATTCTCAAATTTTACGGCTTTCAGTACAACAATATCCTTAATTCCTGCTTTGCCGAGAAAACCATTCTCCGTTTTTGAAATATAGATGATTACACTTTCATCGGTCTTCCATTTACCTGAAAAATCATCTGATGCTTTTTGTGAAAAGGCAGAAAGATGTAATAATAGACTTACGACAAAAAGAGATATGATTTTCATGATGTAACTACTGCTAAATGTTGGCAATGCTATTTTTAATAAAAAAGACTCTCAAATTATTTGAGAGTCTTTCGTTTTTATTTTTGATGGATATTAATCAACATACTGCTCTTTCACCACCAATTTCAATTCTCTGGTCACATCCCATTTTTCAAATTCTTTGGCAACATCTGTTAAGAAACTTGCACCCACACTGCCATCAATGATACGATGATCATAACTGAGTGATAAGAACATCATATGACGGATGCCGATGAAATCGCCCTTGTCTGTTTCAATAACAACCGCACGTTTTTTAATGGCTCCCACTGCAAGAATTGCTACCTGCGGCTGATTGATGATAGGAGTGCCCATCAAAGATCCGAAGGTACCCACATTCGTGAATGTGAATGTGCCGCCCTGAATATCTTCCGGTCTTAATTTATTGTTACGGGCATTATCGGCCAATGTGTTCACTGTTTTTGTTAAACCCACCAGACTTAAATTCTCTGCATTCTTAATAACTGGAACGATCAGATTTTTATTTGGCAAGGCAGTTGCCATACCGATATTGTAATAGTTCTTAATTAAAATATTATCACCTTCCACAGAACTGTTGATGATCGGATAACGCTTCATCACTTTAATCAAACATTCAATGAACATGGGGGTGAATGTGATCTTTGTTCCCTGTACTTTTTCGAAATCATGTTTGATATGGTCTCTCCACTGCACCATATTGGTAACATCTGCTTCTGCAAAACTGGTCACATGCGCACTGGTATGTTTGCTGTCCACCATATGCTTGGCGATCAGTTTGCGCATTCTGTCCATCTCAAATAATTCAACACTTGGTTTCGGTGCTTCGATGATTGGAGGTGGTTCAGTTACCGGGGTTGTTGCTGCTGCAGTAACAACTGCAGTTGCAACAGGTGCTGCTGTAACACCAGGACTAGGTTCAACAACAGTTGTTGGAATATATACAGGTGCTGCTGAATGATGAACTTCGGGCTGAACAATGGGTTGCTGTAACTCTGCTGCAACATGTGGCTGAACAGGTGGTGGTATATAAACAGGTTGTGATTGTATCACTTCTTGTTGAACTGGTGCAGCTGTTGGTTGCGGCACATATACCGGCGGCGGTGTTGGTGGCGTATATATTCTCTCCGGCTGTGGACTAGCATAGGCTTGCTGTACAGGTGCTGCAGGCGCATAAACTTGTTGTTGTGGCGCCGGAATAAATGCAGGAGCTACTCCTGATTTCTTATCGGCAATATATTGCAACACATCTCTTTTGGAGACACGGCCATCGGCACCGGTGCCTGGAATTCTTTCCAGTTCACTTAAACTGATGCCTTCACTATTGGCAATATTTAAAACCAACGGCGAAAAGAAACGATTATTTCCAACGTTTGCCCTTGGTTGTTGCTGTTGTGGTGTATAAGGAATTTGCTCTTCGACTTTTGCGTGAACAGGTGGCGGCGCTAAATGCGTTTGCTGAATAGGTGCTACGGGTGAATGAGCAGGAGCGTTTGCAGATGCTGCAACTTCCAGCCTGGCGATCACTGCGCCAACGGGAACCACATCATTTACGCGGTATAATAATTCTGTAATAATGCCGGCAACAGTTGAAGGAACTTCACTGTCAACTTTGTCGGTAGCAATATCTAAAACAGTTTCATCTAAAGCAACGCGATCGCCAACACTCTTATGCCAACGTAGAATCGTGGCCTCCATTATGCTCTCACCCAATTTGGGCATTATCAATTCAGCTATTGCCATACTAATCGTACTAGAATTTTAATGGGATAAAATTATCCATTTATTTTAGTGCTTACCATACCCTTCGCATTCACACTATAAATGTAATACTGTTTAGGATGGCTGAATTGGAAAAATTATGAAATATAAAAGTTCCCATTCAGTTCAAAATCAACAAGTACAGCAAATTATTGTGCGGCGGCCAAGCCTATCCGTTACCAAAAATAATTTTTAGATACCGAAACTTATTCAACTGTTATCCACAATTAACTGACGAAGCAGATTAAGGGCATTCGTAGCGGTCAACTGAATGTTCCTGTTTCTGTCAAATCGGAAGATGAATTTTTTAGTGATCGTCTTTGAAACATCAGCAACAGCAACCCATACAAGCCCTACGGGTTTTTCAGCGGTCCCTCCATCAGGTCCCATGATACCACTGACAGCGATCGCATAATCCGTTTGCATGATGTGTAAAACATTTTTCGCCATTTCTTTTACGGTTTCTTCACTTACCGCACCATGGGTTTCTATTGTTTTCTTTTTAACCTGCAATAATTCTTCTTTGATACGATTATCATAACTCACAATACTGCCTGTAAAATAAGCAGATGATCCGGGAATTGAAGTAAGTAAATGCGCAATATAGCCACCCGTACAGCTTTCAGCCGTTGCAATGGATTTGTTTTTTTCTTTTAAGAGTTTGCCTACGACCGCCTCCATCGGCAGATCTTCATCAATGACCAGCACATCTTTTACATTTTCTTTTAATAAAGCGAATTGATGATCGATATGCTGATTGAGTTTTACTTTATCCATTCCAAATGCAGTGAGTCGCAAACGCACCATGCCGTAATTGGGGAGATAGGCTAATTTGATATCCTCCGGTAAAGATTCTTCAAACCCTTTTATTTTTTCTGCCAGAAAAGATTCTCCAACACCTGCAGTCAATAAAGTTCTGTGTTCGATAAATCCGGTATTGAATTTATTGGTGATGATGGATAATACAGAATCAGTAATGATCCATTTCATTTCGTGCGGTACACCGGGTAATGAAATAAATATTTTCCCATCCTTTTCAAACAACATTCCCGGTGCAGTTCCTTTCTCATTTTTTAAAACGGTACAAACATCCGGTACTTCGGCCTGCTTTGTATTTCTATCGATCATCGGGCGTTGAAAAACATTCACAAATAAATTGGTCACAAAATCCAATGTTGGTTGATGCATGATCAGCTTTCCGCCAAAATATTTGCAGAGCAATGGTTTGGTGATATCATCGGCAGTAGGGCCGAGGCCTCCGGTAATAAAAATAATATCTGCTATTTTACTTTCTTCATCCAATGCCTGCCAGATATCATCCCACACATCACCCACGGCCACACGATGTTTTACGGGTACACCTATCTTATTCAATTCCTGTGCGATCCATGCACTGTTGGTATCGATCACTTGTCCGATCAATAGTTCATCTCCGATGGTAATGATGGATGCAAAAACTTTTTTCATAGTATTCTTCGGTATAATTTAGTGCAAAGTAAATGAGAATGAATAAAACAGTCCGATTCACCATTAGTTTATTATTTCTGATACATATTTCTTTCGCTCAATCTCGTCAACAGAAAATCGATATTGCCGTAAAACATTTGCTGGCAGACAGTTCTATGAAACATGCTATTCTGGGTTTGTATGTGGTGAATACTGCGACTAATGCAACTGTTTACGACATTAACGCCGAAACCGGCTTAGCAGCTGCCAGTTGTCAGAAGATATTTACAAGCATTGCTGCGATGGATCTGCTAGGACATGATTATCGTTTTAAAACAGAATTGGGTTATGATGGAAACATTAAAGATGGTGAGTTAAACGGCAATTTATTTTTTATTGGTTATGGCGATCCTACATTAGGCAGTTGGCGTTTTAATGAAACCAAGGATTCTGTTGTATTGAATAAATGGATGCAGGAGATCAAGAAACTTGGGATTAAAAAAATAAATGGAAATGTTTATTTAGATAATTCTAAATTTTCTTACAATCCCATTCCCGGTGGATGGATATGGGATGATATCGGTAATTATTATGGTGCCGGCCATTGGGGATTGAATTGGCACGAAAACCAATACGAGCTTGTGTTGCAGCCCGGAGAAAAAGTAGGAGATACAGCAAGAATTCTAAGGGACGAACCTTTTGAGGCAGCTCCGATTTTAGACAATTATATAATAACCGCAAAGAAAGGCAGTGGCGATAATGCATACATTTATTCAACGCCTTATTCGCCTTTGGGTTTTGTAGATGGGACAATCCCGCAACAAGACGAACTATTTACGATTGCAGGAGCAATTACACAACCATCTGTATTAATAAATGATCTTATTCGTAAAATTTTTAAAAATACTATTTTAATTAAGGATATTATTAGAAGTGAAACAGCTTCGAATATTTTTCATAAAGCAATTTCTAAGCCTTCAAAAATATTCTATACACATTATTCACCTTCTCTCGACAGCATCAATTATTATTTCTTAAAACGCAGTATCAATTTATATGGTGAAGCGTTGATCAGGACAATGGCATATGAAAAAAATGGATTTGGTCATACAGATTCGGGAGTGAACATTGTAAGAAAATATTGGCAGGAGCGGGGTATTGAAAAGTCTGCTTTGCATATCATGGATGGCAGCGGACTGTCGCCACAAAATCGTGTTACTGCGCATTCATTGGTCACTGCTTTGCAAGATGCCAAAACAAGGGACTGGTTCAACAGCTTTTATTTCGACCTGCCCGAATACAATCAAATGAAATTAAAAAGCGGCAGTATTGGCGGAGCCAGAAGTTTTGCCGGCTATCATACTGCAAAAGACGGAACCCAGTATACGGTCGCCATTATTGTAAATAACTATGATGGCTCCTCTTCGGCCATCGTAAAGAAAATGTTCCTGATCCTGGATGAACTAAAATAAGGAAGCCCTTCAATAAGTGGCAAATCCATTGATTTACTTTCTTCTTTCAACAGCAAACTGACAGCAGGAAAATTATTGTTCTTCCCACAGTAGAATCATGACAGTTTCGGCGCAACTGCCAGCTAGATTGCCGGCATCTCTATCCCTGATTCTACTACATAACAGCTATTATTCATAAACAACCCGCATATAAGCCTCATATAAACCACCCCTTATAATAGTGGCTTATAAGTAGCTTATATGAGGCTTATATATGGCTTATATGAGGCTTATATCAGAATCAAGCTGCCATTTAGAAGCAAGTTGGTATCTGTAGGACATTTAACGACAGGCTTTAAATCTGGTGGCTGATTGAGCGGTTTTGCCGCATGGGGGCAGTTTCGTTTAAAATAAATATCTTTCAAAAAATAAACCGTTTACCATGAAAGAACAAAATCTTCAAAATCATGCCCGTTTTGTACCCTTGTATCATTATGTTACCTCAACATTGGCGCTGGCCATACTGATCGGTTCCATTATTAATTTATGTCATTGTACACCGGAAACATGTTATTCTGCATCCCTGATCGTTGCATTAACTGTTGCGCTGGTTCTTGTTTGGTATTTTGCAAGATCATTTGCTTTGAAAGCACAGGATCGCGCTATCAGGGCGGAAGAAAATTTCCGTCATTTCATTCTGGGCGGAAAGCCGCTGGATAGCAGACTTACTATCGGACAGATCATTGCCTTGAGATTTGCAGGGGATGATGAGTTTCTTGCCTTGGCAAAACGTGCAGCTGATGAAAATCTGCCGGCTAAAGAAATCAAACAAGCCGTTAAAAACTGGCGCGCCGATAATGATCGTGCTTAACTAATCGGAACAACTTAAAGGCAGGTTAGGATGTATGATCGAAGCGGAGGATAGAACACTGATGACACAGAATAGACGGATTTTCAGAGAAATTTATTGAAGCTGTATTCTATAAAGTTCAGTAAAGGAATACTGCTCGAAGAGCGGTATAAAATCTGTTATCATCCGTTATTTCCGCATCATCCGTGTTCTATTACTTACTCTGTTGTTAGATTAAAATAAGGTTTGATTGTATCGAATAATTGAGAAGGCATTACTGTCTTCTCTTTTGTTTTTGCATCAATGAAGTAGAGCACCACTCTGCCGATGGTCAGTAATTTGCCCTCTGCATTATAAACTTCCTGAAAAAATTCGATGCGGTGATCAACGGGTAATTCTTTCAGCATGGTCTTTACGGTCAGCAGATCATCGTAATGCGCCGGTCTTAAAAATTTCGAATGCAATTCCACGATGGGCATGATTACACCCATTGCTTCCATGTCTTTATAGGTAAAACCGAGGCTACGAATGCTTTCGGCTCTGCCTACTTCAAAATACTGCGCATAGTTGCCGTGATAAACTACATTCATCTGGTCTGTTTCTGCATACCTTACCCTGATCTCTGTTGTGCTTTCGAACATGAATTAAAATTTGTGGTAAAGTTATTGCTGTTTTCTTCTTTATCCACAAAGAATGAAACAGAAGATATAAAATATCATTGGGTGTTAACTTTAAGTGATTTTACTTTTTATTAAGATAGAAAAAGAAACCTTTGTCATAAGTATCCGCTAAGACTATGCAGAACATTTTTAAAATAATTGCCGCAATTTGTTTTTGTTGTACGATGAGTAGCATTCAGGCTCAATACACAAAGACCTACGATGATCCTGATGCCGTATTTAAATCGGCAAAAGAATTATTCCAGAAAGAGCAATACAGTCTGGCCTATCCTGTGTTCAAGAATCTGTATGCGAATGAATCTGCCAATACCAATCTTCCCGTAACGATACAGTCGGAATCGAAATATTATTATATCATCTGCGGACTGAAGTTGAATGATGCCACCGCAGAACCGCTTGCAAAAACATTCATCGATCTCGAACATCATGCACCGCATGTGCAAATGGCCAGTTTCTATCTGGCGGAATATTATTTCAGACAAAGTGATTTTGGCAATGCCATCACGTATTACGGCAAGGCAGGCATTGAAAATTTAAGTAATGGGGAAATAGCCGAAATGAAATTTCATAAAGGCTACTCACATTTTTCTTTACAGCAGTTCAAAGAAGCAAAACCTCTACTGGATGTGGTTCGACAAATGCCGAAGGATTCAAATTATGTGGATGCCAATTACTATTACGGGTTCATTGTTTTTTCTGAAAGGAATTATAAGGAAGCGTTGAAAGCATTCAATATAGCGATGACGCATGCGGACTATAAAAACATTGTTCCTTTCTACATTGCCGAGATCTATTATTTTCAGGGCGAACATGAGAAAGCGTTGGCTTATGCAGAGAAATCATTGTCGGGCGGGAAACAGTATTACGATCTTCAGTTAAAACAATTGACCGGTCATTTATATTTTGATAAGAAAGATTATATCCATGCGCAACCTTATCTCGAAGAGTATGTAAAGAAATCGGATAAAGTGAGGAGGGAAGACCTTTATGAACTTTCTTATTGTTATTATGCCGCCAATAACTGGAGCAAGAGTATTGAAGGATTTAAACAGATAGGAGGCAAAGAAGATTCACTGGCGCAGAACAGTATGTATCTGTTGGCCAATGCTTATTTAAAGACCAATCAAAAAGCCAATGCGAGAAATGCATTCTTATTCTGCGAATCCAATAATAGCAATCTTACCCAAAAGGAAATATCCCATTTCAGTTATGCCAAATTAAGTTTTGAATTGGGTTATATGGATATTGCGCTTCGTGAATTGCGGAGCTTTATAGCGGATTATCAAAAATCACCCTCCTTATTTGAAGCCATTGAACTTGAAGTAAGTGTGTTGGCCAATACCAGTAATTATAAAGATGCATTGAGCTTATTTGAAAGTTTGCATACTCAAAGTGATGAGCTGAAAAAGATCTATCCTCGGATCTTATACGGAAGAGCTGTTGAATTCGTGAACGATCAGCATATCGATAAGGCCGATGAATTGTTCAATAGAATATTAGCAGCGCCTTACAATAATTCATTTCTGCAATTGGTGTATTTCTGGAAAGGTGAGATCGCATATCGAAATGGTGATAACAGCATTGCCGTTAACTATTTCGCGAACTATTTAAAGAATCCGCAGGTGAATGCTGAAGTAAACAGTATGAATGCAAAATATGCTATGGCCTATGCTTTATTAAAGAAAGAAGAGTATGAAACGGCGCTTTCTTATTTTCAGCAGGTAGCAAAGACGGTTACTTTCAGTTCCTCTACACTGGAGCAGGATGCTTATGTGCGGTCGGCCGATTGCTATTTTATGGAAAAGAATTACAAACAGGCATTGATGATGTATGAGATCGTGATCAGCCAGAATGGGAAAGCTTCTGATTATGCATTGTATCAAAAAGCGATCATAGCAGGTGCTTCGAATAAGAGCAGCGAAAAGATCTATTTATTGCAAAGTATCGCCAAACAATATCCGAGTTCAACATTATTGGCGGAAGCAAATCTGGAAGTTGCCAATACGTATCTGGCAGATGAAAAATACAATGACGCCATTCCTTCTTTGAATTTTATTTTGAAAGACAAGAATGCAACTGCTATCTGGCCGCAAGCTTATTTAAAATCAGGGGTTGCTTATTTTAATCTGAATAAGAATGATGAGTCATTGAAAAGCTTTACCCAATTGGTGGCGAAGTATCCCGATTCGCAGGAAAGTGATGAAGCAATCGAATACATCCGCAATATTTTCATTGCCAATCAAAGGCCTGCTGATTTTATTTCCTTCATGAAGCAAAGCGGCAAACCTGTTACGTATAGTGAAGAAGATTCATTGACCTATCATGCAGCACAATTAAGATATGATGCGAAAGACTTTCCCAATGCAAAACTGGGACTGAATGAATATCTGTCTAAATTCCCTGAAGGAAAATATGCAGTTGAAGCAAACTATTATTCTGCAGAGATCAACAGTACTAACAAAGACAATAAAGCTGCTTTGCCTTTCTATAATGCAGTGGCGACAAGGGCTCCGAATAAATATGCTGAAAGAGCTGCATTACAATCGGCACGTATTTATTATTTCGACCTGAAAGATTATGATAACGCCGAAAAATATTTTTCATTACTAAAAACACTGGCCACACAGCAGGAGAATAAACTGGAAGCCATGCGAGGATTATTGCGTTGTCAGTATAAACTGCAGCAATGGAAAGAAGCATTTGCCAATGCACAGGATCTGCTGACAGAAAAAGGAACGGCGACTGATGATAAGATGATGGCGAATATGATCGTTGCAAAGAACTATCAGACGGATAATCAGTTGGATCAGGCCTCTAATGCATATAAACAAGTGATCGCTTTAGGCAAATCTGAACAGGCTGCCGAAGCACAATATGCCATTGCTTCTATTTTATTACAGCAGAATAAATTAGCAGAAGCCGAGAAAGCAGGGTTTGAAGTGATCAAAAAATATGGTTCGTACGGTTCCTGGGTGACCAGAAGTTATATTCTATTGGGAGATGTTTATTTCAAGGAAAATGATCTGTTTAATGCGGAAGCTACTTATAAAAGTGTCGTGGAAAATGCGGAGCAGGATGAGTTTAAAAAAGAAGCACAGCAAAAGCTAGATAAGGTGATCGAAGTGAAAAACAAGACAAACAAAGTAGAACAACAGTAAAGATCTGCAGCATGAAGAATCAGAAAAAAATAGGAATATTATTGATAGCAGCACTCATTCCTTTTGTTGCTATTAATGCACAGCATAAGACAAAAAAGAAAAAGGCAGCTGCTAAAAAAACGACTGTTGCACATAAACCTACGCCTCCTGTGAATTCAGTCCATGCGCAACCTGTTGAAGTTAGCAATGAAGCGATAACCGCAGCAAAAGTGGTGACAGTTACTTCTACTTTTAAACCTTCCTTACGCAATGCAGCGAAGATCAATTTTACTGCGGCAACACCTGTTATTGATTCGTCCAAGATCCCTTTAACCTATAATATACCATCACAAAATCTTTTCTTTTCTTATCAGCCTGTTTCTATCAAACCACTTCAATTATCTATCGACACCGCATTTCATTGGGAGAATGATCAATATATTAAGGCAGGCTTTGGTAATTATTCAACACCTTATCTGGAAACGGCATTGGCTTTTGGTGATGGGAAGAAGTCGATCATTAATTTGAGGGGCAATTATGTTTCATCGAAAGGAAATATCCCTTTTCAGCAGTTTTCAAAAGCAGGTATAGAAGGACTGGGTGTATTTAATTCGACCACTCATGAGATCACATCCAGACTATATTACAACAACAATACACAATACAGGTTTCCTGCAGTTACTGCATTTCCGAATGCTTCTAAAGAACAATTGCAGCAACAGTTTAATTTAGTTGGGTTTGAATTTGGATTGCAGAATAAAATAGCATCTGATTTCGGTATTACATATCATCCGCAAATAAAATTGAATTCGTTCTTTGATAATAAGAATGCTTCAGAGTTAAACTTCATTTTAAAAGCGCCGATCAATAAATCCTTTGGGAAAATATATGCATTTGATCTGAAGTTTACGGCAGATATCACAACACTGCATACAGCTAGCATTTCATCGCTTACGAATAATCTGTTTTATATAGAGCCTTCCGTTCAATTTAATACCCCCAATTTTAAACTGAATGCGGGTATCAGGCCTTCCTGGGATAATAAGACATATTTCATGTTACCCAACCTGACCATTGAAGCAAAGATCAAGGATGAGAATTTTATCTTGCAGGCAGGTTGGATCGGTTATTTTAGCAAGAATAATTATCAAACACTTGCTGCATTCAATCCATATATACAGCAACCTTCTTTATTGCTGAATACAAAGATCGATGAGCAATATGCCGGCTTTAAGGGAAGTGCCGGAAAGCATATTACGTATAATGCAAGGGTGTCATTCCTGAAATTCAATAATCAGCCTTTATTTGCGGATGCATCAGGGGCTCTCACCGTTAACAATGCATCAAGCTTTAATATTCTTTATGAATCACAGTTACAGGGATTGCGCTTACATGGTGAGATAGGGTATACGGATCAGGAAAAATTGACTTTCAGCAGTGCGATCAATTATACGCAATACACCAATCAGCAATTATATGAAAAACCCTGGGGGCTATTACCCCTGGAATTGACAGGTTCTGTACGGTACAGGATCACCAAGGAACTGCAACTGAAATCAGATATTTTTTTCTGGGATGGGCCTCAATATCGCAGTCCGACTTTTCAAACCCAAAAATCAGATCCTGCCATGGACCTCAATGCAGGAGCGGAGTTTACTGTATTACCTAAACTGAATTTGTGGATACAGTTCAATAATCTCCTGAACGACAAATATGAGCGTTGGAATCAATATGAAGTATTAGGTTTTAATGTTCTCGGAGGTGTCGTATATTCGTTCCGGTAAAAGCTGCAACTGATGTACGAACTGTTTTACAAATACCTTATTGTGAATCAAAGAATAGGTTTGCCCGGCGTGGGTAATTTCCATATTCAAACTGTTCCTTCCAAAATAGATATTGTTCACCGTACATTATCTGCACCTGCTCAATGGGTAGATTTTACGCCTGATGCTGCTGTCAATGACCGTTCCTTTTTTGATTATCTCAGCAGAGAAATGAACTTGAATGGGATTGAAGCAGTAACAAGATTTTCCGAATTTTCGCAGGGAATATTGGAAAATGCAATACGTACCGGTGTTGAATTGCCGGGTATCGGAACACTGAGAGGCAATGATGAAGCTGTATTCAGTTTTTATCCGGAAATAAAAAACAATCCTTTACTGCCTAATATACAATTAGACCATTCTGTTGCAGCCAATTCGAATATAGTGAGTGTGTATGATTCAGGTGAAACCAAGATCATCACACAAGAAGCTATTGCTCCGGAAGAAGTAAAAATAATCATGCAGGAGAGTGATGATTACTGGTGGGTATATGCCATCATTCTCGCTGTGATGGGATTAGGTGCATTGTTGTATTATTATATTTAATTGAATCAATCGTCTGTTATTTAATTTAGATGGGAGAAAATATCACATACCTGCAGTGCCCTTGTTGCGGAAGCAATTATATCAGAAAATCTTTTATTGCCAAGGATCATACAGTAAGTCAGGAATCTTTTGAAGTATGGATTTGTGATGACTGCAGTTTACAGTTCACGCAAGATGTACCTAATGCAGAGAACATAGGAGCGTATTATAAATCCACGGCTTATGTTTCTCATTCAGATACTAAAAAGGGATTGATCAATCGGCTCTACCATTTGGTGCGTAGTTATACATTGCGGACAAAGAGAAAACTGGTAGAAGAACTAACAGGAGTAAAGAAAGCTGAATTGTTGGATGTAGGTGCGGGTACCGGTGCATTTGCTAATGCCATGCAAAAAGCAGGATGGGAGATCACAGGAATGGAACCTGATGAGACCGCTAGAAAGCTCGCTCTGGATAAATATGGATTATCATTTCATGCGCCTGAATATTTATATCAATGCACAAAACAATTCGATGCCATTACCATGTGGCATGTGTTGGAACACGTGCATGATCTGCATGGTTATCTCGAAAGATTTCATAGCCTCTTAAAGCCGGATGGGAAATTATTGATCGCTGTGCCTAATTATACCAGCTTTGATGCCGATATTCATAAAGAACACTGGGCTGCTTATGATGTGCCCAGGCATCTATATCATTTCTCTCCTAAAAGTATGCAGATACTTGCCAAGGCAAAAGGCTTTACTGTAAAAGATTACAAGCCAATGTGGTTTGACAGTTTTTATGTGAGTATGCTGAGCGAACAATACAAGAATGGTAAAGGGAATCTGCTAAAAGCATTGCGTGTTGGACTACTTTCCAATATTAAGACTGCAAGCGATCATAAGAAATGCAGTTCGGTTATATATGTGTTGGCAAAACAATAAATGGGTTAATTGAATTTTACTTCAAATAATTTAGGCCAGTTTTTCCCGGTAATAAAAAACCTTTTTCCAACACTGTCATACGCAATCCCATTTAATACGGAACCTTCATCTATGGGTTGAGGGAGATATTGATTGATCAGATTGGTCAGGTCCGCTTTTGCAATCACATGACCGCTGTTTGGATCTATCTTAACAATGTAATTGGTGGTCCAGATATTGGAATATATAAAGCCATCCACATATTCCAATTCATTGATCTTTGCTAAAGGGCCATTGTTATCGATCACACCAACCGTATTTACGATCTTAAACGTTTCGGGATCCCTGTAATACAAATTATTATTTCCGTTATTCATGATCAGGTGCTTGCCATCATTGGTCATTCCCCAACCTTCACCTTCATAAGAAAACTCACTTATTTTCTTGAATGTTTTAAGATCATAAACAAAGCATTTACCAGTTTGATAGGTCAGTTGATACAATTTTCCATTCAATATAGTAATGCCTTCGCCAAAAATATCTTTGGCAAGATCAATGCGAAGCAGGTCTTTCCCTGTTGTAAGATCTATTTTGGCCAGTTTGCTTTTGCCTTCTAATCCCGTGCTTTCGTATAAAGAACTGTCGCGCCATTCCAATCCCTCGGTAAATGAAGTTGGGTCGTGGGGATAAACATTCAATACCGTATAATTTAAAACAGCAGGAGGTGTAATTCCGTTGTTGAGTGTTTGCTCGCTGTTATTATTATCGCAGGCAGTAAAGGCAAAGACAACCAAAAATGAAAATAGAATATGTTTCATAAAATGAGATTACTCAAAAATATAAATATTCATCAAAGTATTTCGTTAAATCATATAGTAAATAAAAAACCTTCCGACGAATGTATCGGAAGGTTCTATAATATCGAATTGGTTTAATTCAGTTCTATTCACTATTCATCTTTGACCTTTCACTTTTGACTTTCTTCCTATACATTGAACCTAAAGTGCATCACGTCTCCGTCTTGCACCAGGTATTCTTTTCCTTCAATTCTTAGTCTGCCGTTTTCTCTGCAGGCAGCCTCGCTACCGTACTTGATAAAATCATCATAAGCGATCACTTCTGCTTTAATGAATCCTTTTTCAAAGTCGGTATGGATAACACTGGCAGCCTGTGGTGCTTTCCAACCCTTATGGATGGTCCATGCCCTTACTTCCTGAACCCCTGCTGTAAAATAGGTTTCCAGGTTCAATAATTTATAGGCACTTTGGATCAATCTGTTCAATGCAGGTTCTTTCATATGGTATTCGTCCATGAACATCTGTTTGTCATCGGGATTCTCCATTTCAGAGATCTGTGCTTCAATATCATTGTTCATGATGATCACCTGAGCGCCTTCACCTTTTACTGCTTCTATCAAGGCATCGGAATATTTGTTGCCGGTATGCATGCTTGCTTCATCAACATTGGCAACATATAAAACAGGTTTATCGGTCAATAAGAAAAGATCTGCAATGGCATTCTGTTCCTCTTTATCCAGTCCCAGTGAATGAATGCTTTTTCCTTTTTGCAAATGCTCCATGCAGCGAAGCAGTATTTTATATTCGGCCTGCGATTTAGTGTCGGCACCTACTTTTGCCATCTTCTCTACCTTACTTGCTTTCTTTTCTACACTGTCAAGGTCTTTTAATTGCAATTCAGTATCGATGATCTCTTTATCACTTACGGGGTTAATGTCACCTTCTTCACGCAATACATTCTCGTCCTCAAAACAGCGTACCACATGTATAATGGCGTCCACCTGACGGATATTTCCCAAAAACTTATTTCCCAAACCTTCCCCTTTACTGGCTCCACGAACAAGGCCGGCAATATCTACGATCTCTAATTGGGTAGGAACGATTCGGTTAGGCTTTACCAATTCGGCTAATTTGTCCATTCTTGCATCGGGAACATCCACCAATCCGATATTCGGTTCAATGGTGCAAAAACGATAATTGCTTGCCTGTGCTTTGGCGCTATTGCTTACCGCATTAAATAAGGTTGATTTTCCTACATTGGGTAATCCCACAATTCCTGCTTGTAATGCCATAATAAGTACGATTTTAGAACTGAGAACTACGATGTTTGACTCAATTATAGCCTGCTGTTTGGCTTCTTTTAGGTCACGCACTGTGCGTTCTGTTCTTTATTCTACAATAATTTCGAGCCGCAAAAGTAAGGGGAAAGGCAGTTATTTGTTATAACAGATTTGCCAAGTGGGCTTTTAGTTGAAAAACAGCATCACCTGCCCCCATCTCGATGATAGTCAAATTCTGTAAAGATGAAGTGTATGGTATCTTTTTATCAATAATGAATTTAGGGATCTCCTTTGCTGCATAATTCACCAAACCCGCAGCAGGGTAAACTTGCAGAGATGTGCCTATCACGGCAAAAATATTGGCAGTTTTTGTGATCCGTATGGCAGCTTCGATCATGGGCACCGGCTCTTCGAACCAAACGATAAAAGGCCTTAATTGTGAGCCATCTTCTGCCAGATCGCCCAATTTGATATCGCCATAAATGGGGTATGTCTTAACACTATTGTTAGTACTTCTCATTTTAAAGATCTCTCCATGTAAATGCAGAACATTTGTACTCCCCGCACGTTCATGAAGATCATCAATGTTTTGGGTAATGATATGAACATCAAAATCATTTTCCAGTTCAGCCAGCCCGATATGTGCAGCATTGGGTTTGGCGTTTGCTACATCCCTGCGGCGCATATTATAAAAGTCAAGTACCAGTTCTGGGTTTTTCCTGAATCCGTAGGGTGTAGCCACTTCGTACACGTTATGACCTTCCCATAAACCATCGGTATCGCGAAAGGTTCTTAACCCGCTTTCGGCACTGATGCCGGCTCCGGTTAATACAATGAGTTTTTGCTTGCTCATGGATTAAAGGTAATAAGATTGATTGATGTGAATATTTGTGTAACGAACTGAGACAAAAATTATTCTCTCTTTAAAATAAAAACAACGCTGTCTTTGTTTATAAATGAAAATGTAGAATCATTTATTATATGGTAAGTGTGAGGAAAATTATTGTTATTTAACTCTTTAAAAAATAATAGGGATTCTTTAAAATAATAATATTCAGTTTTACTGTCTTTTAATGAGAGTCGATTCAAAGTATTATCAGCATTGAATTTGTATACTTCTCCGTTATTGCCTTTTACATTTACAGTAGCTATCAATTCTTTCAAAGTATCATTTGCTAATCCTTCTTTATAAACAGTATCTACTTTCCATTTACCAACAATACTGAATTTATTACTTTGAGAATTACTGAACCATTTACAGGAAGCTAATGTGATGAATGCAGCTGCAATGATGATCGCAGCAAAGGCTATTTTTTTCATGTTGCAGGAAATTTAATTGTGAATAATTAAAAGTCGCAGGCCTGCAACATTTATACTTGTATTAAGAAATAGTAACCTTTGTCAATTGTTAAAATAGGGCAAATCAACAATAAAAGTTATTGGGGAATAATATTTTCTGTTTCAATATCCCAATGTGCAATCAACAATTCAAAACGATGCTGTTCATCTTTTGCCAATTTGTCCAGATCGGGGTACAGCGCTTTCTTATAAGGTACAGTAAGGTTTTCATCGAATGCCAATGCTGCATTTTTAAAGACAATGGTTACACGAAAATCCCAGCGTGAATCCTCGCTGCTGTGCAGTTTGGGCTTGGATGCTGTTACACTGATGATATCACCCTTTTCAATTGCTTTCTTTAATAGCGGATAATGATTCACTGTCCATAAATGAATGAACTCATCCGCAAACCCCCATTTTACTTTATAATAATTCTCAACAGTAAAATAGTCGGCATTATTTTTTGATTGCGCTTGTATAGACAGGATCGACAAAAGCAGAATAGCAAGTAGTAAGTATTTTTTCATGTTAATTGTTTTTATTAATGAAGGCCATAGGCTTTTTCTCCTGCAGTTATTGCAAAAGGCAGAATATTTTGTTTGGGCGGGAGCGGACAAGTAGCATAGTTCGTAAATGCACAAGGCGGATTGAATGCTTTATTGAAATCAAGATATGTAATACCATCGGGACCCGGAAGAGCGGCGTATAGGAATCTACCCGCAGCGTATGTTTCTTTACCACTGGTAGCATCTCCAAAAACAATGAATAGTTGCTGCTCTTCTTCCAGTGCATCCAACACATACTCTTTGCCTGCATAAGTAAAGTATAATTTTCCGGGAGATGATTGTGCATTGGTTTGCCCGATGATATTGGTGATAAAAACATTGGCTGGTTTTTCAGACTTCTTCAAATACGCTTTTATTCTCCATAAACTGTCAGTTGCGAATCTTGCTGTTCCTTCAAACTCTTTTGCCAAAGGACTGTTGAGGTCTCTTAAACGTATACCGATCTTATCTTCCCGTTTAATTATGGTCCATTTCAGAGACCCATAGGAGAGAGAGGGGGCCTTAAGTGAATCTGCCGAAAATACGATTGCTTTCTTTGCTGGTCTGCCGTTTACTTTGATATCAGTTGTTTCATTAACATAGACCGTAACTGTTGTCCCGTTCAATTCAAAATAACCTGCATGATCTGTGATAGAACCCTTTGGAAATTGTAACTGCACATCCTCCGCAGAACCAAAACTGTTTTTGCCTTGCTGCAGCCAATACAGACCTGCTAAGTTTAACCAGCCGTTCTCTGACTTTAAACTTTCCACTCTTTTCTTTCGCCAGTTCTCGATCTCTTTTTGATAGGGTGTTTGAGCAGAAACAGCTATACTTAGCAATAGAATTAAAGTAATAAATGGTACTATCTTTCGAATCATTTTCTGAATTTGCGATGAAGATAATAAATCTACTAAATAAGTAGGGTAATGAATTTGTAAAAAGAGAGATTATTAGAACTAAGGCTTTGTTTCACTTAATTCCATGATGATTTTCCATTCTTCTTCTTTCACGGTTTGTACTGATAATCTACCTAACCTGACCAGATCCATATTTGCCAGACGCTTGTCGGACTTGACCTGTACGAGACCAACAGGTTTCTTTAATTTTTTGTGGGGTTTCAGATCAACTACCACCCATGCAATTTCTTCAGTTGTAGGATCCTGATACGCTTCTTTTGAAACCTTTGCAATACCAACGATCTCCATTCCTTCATTGCTGTGATACCATAACACCAGATCGCCTTTCTTCATGGCTCTTAAATTATTGCGAGCTGCATAATTACGAACCCCATCCCAGAAGGTTTGTTTGTCTTTCTCAAACTGTTCCCAACTGTATTTAAAAGGTTCTGATTTTACTAACCAATAATTCATTACGCAAATTTTAAATGTTAGGTGTTAAATGCTAAATGTTGGTTCTTCTAATTTATAATTCAACATTCATAATTTATCATTTAATATCACCATCCGCTTGCCAGCACATCTGCCAGATGAAGTACTTTTAGATTACTTCCCACATTCTTTATTCTGCCATCAATATGCATCAAACAACTCATGTCGGTACTGATGATATATTCTGCTTCGGTAGCAGTGGCGTTGGTTATTTTCTGATCGGCCATGGCAATGCTGATAGGATCGAACTTTACAGCAAATGTACCGCCAAAACCACAGCATGTTTCATTATCGGCCATATCGATCATTTCCAATCCTTTTACATTATTTAGCAATTGTTTGGGTTCTGCTTTCACCCTGCATTCTCTTAACGCGGCACAACTGTTATGATAAGTTGCTTTTGCATGGAATTCAGCACCCACATCATCCACCTTCAGCACTTTGATCATGAATTCACTCAATTCAAATGTTCTTTCCGTTAAACTTTTTACGTCGTTATGAACAGAGCTGTTATCAAATAGTTTAGGATAATAATTACGTACAAAACCTGCGCAGCTAGCACTGGGTGCAACTACATAATCAGCTCCATCAAAGTCTTTTAAGAATTTACTGCAAACTTCTTTTGCTTCACCCCAGAAGCCTGCATTGTATGCGGGTTGTCCGCAGCAGGTTTGATTGCTATTGTATTGAATGCTGCATCCTGCTTTCTCCAATACTTTGATCATATTAAAAGCAACCTGCGGATACAACTGATCTATGAAACAGGGAACAAATATTTGTACGTTCATACCCCTAACCCCTAAAGGGGAATTTATTAAGTGAGTAATTATTTTAACTTTCTATTCAGCGAAATCATCTTTATGGCTGTAAGAGCTGCTTCTTCCCCTTTATGTCCGTGTTTACCACCGATACGTTCTATTGCCTGCACTTCATTATCTACCGTCAGCACACCAAAAATAACGGGCACATCTAAAGATAAATTTAATTGCAGTACACCATCTGTAATGATTTTGCACACATAATCGAAATGAGGTGTATCGCCTCGGATCACAGTACCCAAAGTTATATAGGCATCGGGTAGAATATTGCTGTAAGTGTAATGCTGTTTAACTGCAAAGGGGATCTCTATAGCACCGGGAACAATGATCGTCTTATATTGGATGCCATGTTGTAAAAAGATCTTTTTTACCCCTGCTTCCAGCTTGTTTACGATGGGAGCATTCCATTCGGTCTTCACAATAAGTACAAAGGCATCCTTTAATGAAGGGATGCCTTTGTGTAATGATGTATTTCCTTTTGCAGCCATATTATTTTACGCTCAGGTCATTTTTCTCAACACTTAAACGATAGATGTATTTGTCGGCCTGAAAACCTTTATCGGTATTCGGATATTTTGATTTGATCTCTTTATACAATTCCAGCGCTTCTTTTGATTTACCTAATGTTTCAGAAAGTAATGCTGCTCTGAATAGATATTCTGCAGAACTGAACTGGTCTTTTTCAAAACTGCTTCCTGCTTTTTTGTAATTGTCAATCGCTTCGTCCTTTTTATTCAATTCAGCATATGCATCCCCTAATGCACCGTAGGCAACCATTTGTATTTGTTTGGCATCAGTTGAAAAGTCTTTCAAATGCTCCACTGCTTTATTGAAATCGCCCAATTTCAAATAACTCACGCCTGCATAAAAATGGGCAAGATTAGCTGATTTAGTGCCGCTATAATTTTTGATCACATACAATACTCCTTTGCTTGAGCCATCGCCATCCAGCACTTTGTGTGAGGAATCGACGGCAAAATATTGCTGTGCTCTGTAAATAAGGTCAGCTGCTTTTTCTTCGTTGGGTTTTTTGATGTATTCATTATAACCATACCAACCACCCACAACGATCACTATTGCGGCTAATACAATTGTTATTGTTTTCTGATTCTTCTGCCAGCTGCTTTGCAATTGCATTAATGCATCTTTTTCTACAACTTCAACATGCTTATCACTCATATTTGTATTTTGAATTTTTTGTAAAAGGGTTAATCAACATCAAACGGGTAATTCGTATCAACGTATACATCTTTCATCACTTCGCTATCATCGGGCCATGGGCTTTCTTCAGCGAACTTCACACTTTCTTCAACCACAGCATTTATTTTAGCATCAATGGCATCAATATCTGCCTGTGTTGCGAATTTATTTTCTAAGATGGTCTTTAATACTTTATGGATAGGATCCTGATCTTTATAATCATCCACTTCTTCCTTACTACGGTATTTCTGCGGATCGGAAATAGAATGGCCTTTATAACGGTAGGTTTTTAATTCGATAAGGGTAGGACCGCCACCTTCTCTGGCACGTTTTACGGCACGGCTCACAGATTCGTGTACTGCTTCAGGGCTCATGCCATCAACTTTGTCAGCAGGCATCTCGTAAGCATCTGCTAATTTATAAATATCAATTACGTTCGAAGTTCTTTCAACGGAAGTACCCATGGCGTAATTATTATTCTCACAAATAAAGATCACGGGCAATTTCCAGAGCATGGCCAGATTGAATGATTCATGCAGGATACCTTGTCTGGCGGCACCGTCACCAAAAAAGGCCAACGCTACGTTATTAGTTCCATTGTATTGTTCTGCAAAAGCCAAACCTGCACCGGTACCTATCTGGGCACCTACGATTCCATGACCACCAAAAAAACGGTGTTCTTTACTGAAGAAGTGCATGCTTCCACCTTTACCTTTTGAACAACCGGTTGCTTTACCGTATAATTCGGCCATACATTCATTGGCAGTCATGCCTTTTGCCAATCCCAGACCATGATCCCGGTAACCGGTAATAAACGGATCATCATGCGAAGTGGCAGTCATGCATCCTGCTGCAATAGCTTCCTGGCCGATATAGGCATGAAAAAATCCACGGATCTTTCCCGCCATTTTATACATTTCCTCAGCCTTTAATTCGAATTGGCGGATGAGTTGCATTAACTCGTACCAGTAGAGATAGGTTTCTTTAGAAAATTTAGTTGGCACTACTCAAAATTTTGAGGGGCAAATATAGGGGTTAAACCGCAAATTAATTTGCAGTGGATAGATTATGTTATGTGTTGTGGATTGTTTTTATACGCCTATCCTTCTTGCCTTGTTCGGGTCAAGTCCATTAATTAATGGACTTGACCCGAACAAGACAAGAAGCAAACCCGAAGAAAGTATGAATGGAGCCAGAGTATCCATTTACTTTTCGTGCTGTAATGTCCTGAATGCCAGAAAAGCACTCACAATGGTCAATGCAGCTCCAAAGAGCATGGGAGCACCCGGGAATTGAAACGGGGCAGTACTTGACGTAAAATAGGAAAACAAATAGGTCATTAACAGTGGGCCAAAGATGGAAGTAGCACTCATTAAACTGGTTAAAGCACCCTGCAATTCGCCTTGTTCGTTAGGTGGAACATGGTGTGAAATGATACCCTGTATGGAGGGGCCGGCAATGCCTCCTAATGCATATGGCACCATAAATGCAAACATCATCCAGGTTTCAGAAGCAAAAGCAAATAGGGTGAAGCCAATGGCATATAAAATTAATCCGATATAAACGCTTTTATGTTGTCCTAGTTTAGGGATTATGACCCTAATTAATCCGCCCTGAACAATACCCACGGTTAATCCTACAAAGCCAAGAGAATATCCTACGAGTCTTTCGTCCCATCCGAATTTAAGAATGGTGTAATAGGTCCAGGTACTTTGCACGGCATGCGCGGCAATATATAATAATGTGATAGACGCTACCAATCCTGATACAACAGGATATTTTTTTAGATGCATAAGCGAGCCCAACGGATTGGCTCTCCTCCAGTCAAACTCTCGGCGATGATCTTTTGACAATGATTCAGGTAATACGAAATAACCATAAAGCCAGTTCAATAAGGCTAATCCCGCTGATGCAAAGAAGGGAACACGCGAGCCATAATGCCCTAAGATACCTCCCAAAACAGGCCCGATGATAAATCCTATGCCAAAAGCTGCACCCACCATTCCAAAGTTCTGAGCTCTTTTTTCAGGGGTGCTGATATCGGCTATATATGCAGAAGCGGTAGTAAAACTACCTCCTGTTATACCTGCGATGATCCTTCCGATAAATAACCAGCCGATATTGGGAGCAAAACCCTGTAGTATATAATCCAGGCCAAACCCAAAAAGAGAAAACAATAAGACGGGTCTCCTGCCATATTTATCGCTCAGATTTCCTAAAATGGGAGCACATATAAATTGCATTACCGCGTAAGCGAATAGTAGCCAGCCACCGTACTTTGATGCGGCACTAAGGTTGCCATGAATTAGTTCGGAGATCAATTTGGGCATCACCGGAATGATAATGCCAAAACCGGTAACATCAATCAATAATGTTATAAATATAAATCCTAATGCAGCTTTTTTGCCTGTTTTCATAAACAAATATTATTGAGGCAAAATAAGGGAAATTGTCAGCTTCGTGTAAATTATACATTGACGAAATAAGAAATACTTTGTAGGACTACAAAAAATACCGTTAAAAAACTACAAACGTTTAAAATAAAACACTATTATTTTATGGTATAATCCTTTATCTCTGTTTATGGAGAACCTATTATCTTTTTTTGAAGATGCTTCTGAATCTTTTTGGATCATTGATCAGAACTACCGTCTGGTATATGGAAATAAATCTTATTTTATTTCTATGGAGCATATTTATGGTCGCAAAATAAATAAAGGAGATGCGGTGCTAAGCATTCTTCCTGAAGGCACTGATCACTATTCTTTCTGGAAAAGCAGTTATGAAAAGGCCTTTCAATTCAAACAATATTCTACGGAACTGGCTAAAGGGGATCCTTATTTTAAGGTAAGGACAAAATTTGATTTCAGGTTAATTGAATCACTTAGCAAGTTTATTTGTATCCGTGCTATTTCTTTAGACATTTCAACAGGGGAATTCAATTACAGTTTATCTTCTGCTGATAACAGTGAGTTTACATTGAGCATTGATAAAGACGGGAATATTCTTAGGATTTCACCTGCGGTAAAAAATATTTTAGGATATATGGGTGACTGGATGGACGGAAAGAAAGTGATCGAATTATTGCATCCAGATGAAAAAGACCTTTTGCGTAGTGTTTTCAGAAACAATGACAGTATGGGAGCCACCTGGTGCCGGATAAGAGACTTTAGCGGAAAGTATTTCTGGTGTAATATTCAGATGGCGGCTTTTGGCAAATTACCTGTTGATAGAAAATATGTGATCACAGTAAATGAAATAAAAATTCAAAAAACTCCGGCTGATACTTATGTCCCCGATGCCAAAACATTACAGATCATTGCAGAAGCACAATCCTTGTATATTAATTCGAGTAAAGTAAAAGCCGCATTCGATACCTGCCTTTCTTATTTTCACAACGAAGGCATTGCGCCTTTTTCCTTTATTGCAGCATTAGATTGGGAAGGAACTGAACCCTCCTTAAAAATGCAATCCAATAATGGTAATTGGGTCTTTGCTAAAGAAGATTCCATGAAGAATCTGCTGAAAGTGCTGGAACAAAAATGCTACGAAATTCAGAAAGGGATCAATAACAATGTCGATCAGGAGATCAATAATGCATTTGTGATACATTTCGAAAAAGTATATTTCTTAATGTATCTGTTATTACAAAAAACCGAGATCATTGGTGTGGTGGTTACATCAGATATGACTTTAGCTGCAGCATCGGAAGCACAGGTTAATCCTAAAATTAGTTATTTCAGGCCTTTGCTGATCTCAATATTGCAAAGCAGCAGGTTTATCAAAAGTGCCAATATCGCTTTACATAAGCTGGCAGTGAGTAAAGATGAACTTCAGTCACTCGTTACTTCACTGGATGACATCATTTTAGAAGTAAATACCAACCTGGTCATTGTAAATATCTGGTGCAACAATGAATCCATATTATCTCTGCCCAAAGAATTAATGATCGGTAAAAAGATCATGGAAGTAAAAGGCGACGGGCTTGGAGTAAAATTTGAAACGGCCATCAGAAAAGTTTTAGAGACCGAATCATCCACATTGATCGAATACATGGATCCATTGTGGAATAAAATAGAATGGTTCTCTGCCAAGATGAATTTGGTAAGAATGTTCAATGGCGAAAAAAGAGTATCTATTTTGATACAGGATATCACGCAACGTAAAGAGGCTGAGTTTATCATTGAAGAAACATTAAAAAAGGAGAAGGAATTGAATGAGATGAAATCAAAAATGATCACCAGTGTATCGCATGAATTCAGAACACCCTTGGCAACTATTGTAAGCAGTACAGAATTACTGGAAATGCATTTTAAAAAAGATTATGGATCGATCAGCCAGCGAGGGGAGGAATTGTTCTCGAACATTTATGAAGAATCAGAAAGAATATCAGATATGCTGCGTAACTTTTTGGTGATGGGCAGATTTGAAGAAAATCAAATGCCATTCAAGCCTAAAGAAACAGATATCGTTGCACTGATCCAAAGGATCATCAAGACAAGATTTAATTCAAAACATGGAGAGGGTAAGGTTAAACTAAAAATCAAAAATGAACCTCATGAGGCTAAGGTAGACCCGAGTTTATTATGGCATATTTTCAGCAATCTGGTTTCTAACGCTATTAAATATTCTTCCGAAGAGTCTCAGGTATTGGTAGAACTGGACTTTCTGGAGAATGAGTTTATATTATCGGTAAAAGATAAAGGCATTGGAATACCTGAAGAAGATCTCCAAAACATTTTTCAAACCTTTTATCGTGCCGGTAACTCGGATGAGCATGGCGGTTATGGTTTGGGTTTGTCTATCGTTGATCGGTTTGTACGTATGCATAAAGGCAGAATAGAAGTAAGTAGCAAAGTTGGGAAGGGAAGTATCTTTAAAATCCATTTTCACTATAATATCAATGTCTATGAAAAAGACCAAGCTTTTATTAATTGATGATGAAAGACCATTATTACAAAATCTGAAACAGATACTCGAGTTTGAAGATTTTGAAGTGGTAACGGCAGGTAATGGGATCGAAGGCCTCTCCCAGTATGAAAAGGAGAGCCCTGACCTGGTGATCTGTGATATCATGATGCCAGAGATGGACGGCTATGGGTTTATTAAGAACCTTCGAATCAAAGGTTATACAAGTACTCCATTTATCTTTTTGACAGCAAAATCGGATTATGATGATCTGCGTGAAGGAATGAATTTCGGTGCAGATGATTATCTGGTAAAGCCTGTAAAGTCTTCTCAATTACTGGAAGCCATCAATGTAAGATTGCAACGGAAAAGAGAAGTAAATCAAAAATTGGAAACACAGCTTTCGCAAATTGAAAACGGTTTTCGGCTGATAACCGATCAGGAATTCTTTGCTTCTGTGTATGATATCATCGGATATCTGCATTTGCTGAAATCAAAGCATCATCAGTTAGATGAAGAATCTCTGCAGGAGTACTTCGGTTATATGGAACGTTCAAGTAACAGGCTGTTACATCTCTTGCGGAAAGTCAAGAACTGGCATGAGCAGGAAAGACAATTATCGGAAAACACTCAGAATAAATCTGTTGCAACCGCTATCAGTGATGTTCTGGAAAAAATTGCAAAAAACATTGCCAAAAATTACAGCAGGGAAGAGGATCTTTTGTGTAATAACATCGAAGATGCAAGCTTAAATGTAAATGCAGAATTTCTGGATACATTGTTCAACGAACTCATCGATAATGCATTTAAATTTTCTCAAAAGTCCACTCCTGTGGTTGTTAGTACTGCCATTAAAGACGGTAATTACGTTGTCAGTATTAGTGATTGCAGTAAGACAACCAAAACAGAATCTTTAATAAACTATAAGCCATTTCAAAAATCCGGGAAGCAGGCTGATAATGATACAGGCTTGGGTTTGGGATTAGCAATTGTAGAACTGCTTGTTAAAAGCATCAATGGTAGATTAAGCTTTGCCAATAATTCTCCCAACGGTGTTATTGTAACTGTGGAAATTCCAATACCCATTGATGATGAGCCGTCCTTAAAAGATATTAGCTCCTGAGTATCAATTTGTGCAAAACGTATATGATTGAATAAACAGCAGCAACTGCTTATTCAATATCTTTATAACTGGTTGTGAAAACAATCAGTTATTTTTTTCTAAAAACTTACCCTTTAATTGTTTGAAATCTTAGACATGAAAAAATCATTTCTTTTCATACTGGCCATGTTCCTAACTGCAGTTAGTTATTCGCAAACAGATAGTTTATTAAATAGTTTACAGTCTGCAAATTCTTCTCAACAAGAATTACTTCCTAAAAAAATGCTTTTTACACAAAGATGGGCATGGGGTGAACATGGTTTTTTAAGAGGCAGTAAACCCATCACAGCTGAAGTAAGAATGGATGATATGAAGATCAGGAGGAAGATGCTAATTGCGCACCAAATTTTTGGGGTAGCCACTTTAGCGGGGTTTATCGGACAGGCAATCGTTGGTCCCAAATTATATAATGCACAAAAAACTGACGCTGATTATCATAGCTTAAAGCAAACCCATGATCTGTTAACTTTTTCCGTAAATACGACATATTCTTTAACTGCACTGATGGCATTATTTGCCCCACCTCCAATGGTGAGCAGGGACAAAGGACTTTCTGCAATTCGGTTACATAAATGGCTGGCAGTTGTTCATTTAACCGGATTGATAGCAACCAACATATTAGGTGGGTTAATGGAAGACGGGCAAAACCCCCAACTGAAGCCATATCACAGGGCTGCTGCTTATACAACGTTTGCCTCTTTTGCGGCAGCGATGATTGTCATTAAACTAAAATAAATCAAATGAAACAGTTGCTTTCTTTTATGGTATTTTTTGTTTTGAGCATTATCGCTTTTGCAAATGGAAATTTTGATATTAAATCCGCAAGGGCGGATAAGGCAAAATCTTTCATCAGTTATCATATGGTTCATCCCATGCATAGCTGGGATGGTGTTAATAAAGATTTCGACGGGATCATTCAATATGATGATAAAACAAATCTGATCACTAAAGTGGCAATTGTTGCTAAAGTTTCTGCCTTTGACAGTAAGAGTTCGAATCGGGATTCGCACATGATGGAAGTGACCGAAGCGATCAAATACCCAACTGTAAGTTTTGTGAGTTCAGCTGTAAAAGACGATGGTAATAGTGTGGAAGTGACCGGGATTATTACATTTCATGGTGTAAGCAAACAGATCATGTTTACAGCAAAAGAGGAATCATCTGCCAAACAAAAAGTTGTTTCTGGCGACTTTGTTTTATTGCTGGAAGACTTTAAAATTGAAAGACCCTCGATGATGATGATGAAAACAGAAAATGAAATGAAAATGAGTTTTTCAGTTGCTTTTCCATTGAACTAATATTTCATTCTAGATCCTTTTCAGCGATCCAGGATGCCAATTCCTGTTTTAAAGCTTCACCAATCTTTTTTCTTCCTTCCGAGCTAGTCAATAATGCACGGCTAACTGCATTGTCGCCGATCTCCAATAATACACGATAGGGGGCTGTATTGATATTTTCATCCAAACTGTAAAAACTTAATTTGTTGGTTGACTTGCAACGATAATCGTTTCTTCCGGTACTGCTGTCTAAAAGTACACCACGATTCTCAAGGTCAGTGGCAGCGGAAATGGCTTTTATCAGACGGGCTGCCAATATCCTGTTTTCAGACTCTTTGCTGTCGCCATAGTGAATATATCCCCAAACAGCATTTCGTTTTGTTCCCCCATTATTATGAACTGCAATAAAAACCTGCGGATGTTTTTTATTGGCCTCCTGCAATTCATATGCATAGCCGGATATCTTCCCGTCAATGATAGCAGAAGTATGTTCTATGGCGGTATTGCTTCCAACATTATTATGATGGACATTTTCATTACCGATGCTCCACACTTTATATTCTTTGAAATGGGGTTTCATCTGCATAGCGGCATCCACAATAGCATTGCATGTTTCCGCTTCGCTGAAATCTTTACCTGTATCGGTTTGATGGGATGGTTGCCAAACAATAATTACTTTTTTTCTTTTCATTCCATTATCACCAAAGGTTTGAGTGAAAAGGAAAATACAAAGCAGATTAAGAAGGAATAGTTTTTTCATGTTAGGCTTCCTGTAAAAAAGGATATTTATAATCTGTTGGCGGATTAAATGTCTCTTTGATCGTTCTGGCACTTAGCCACCTATATAAATTCAAAATGCTTCCGGCTTTATCATTCGTGCCGCTCCCTCTGGCACCACCAAATGGTTGCTGACCCACCACTGCGCCGGTTGGTTTATCATTGATATAAAAATTACCTGCAGCATTACGTAATTTATAAGTTCCTAAGTCGATTGCAGTTTTGTCTTGTGCGATTAGGGCTCCTGTTAAAGCATAAGGGGAGGTTTTATCAACCAATTCCAATGCTCTTTCAAAACCATTGGCCGGATACACATAAATGGTCAGTACAGGTCCGAATATCTCTTCGCAAAGTGTTACATAGTTGGAAGCTTTTGCTTCGATGATCGTTGGCTGAATAAAATAACCTTCTCTTTTATCGCATTTGCCACCGACTAATATTTCCGCTTTCGGGTCTTTCCTGGCATTATCGATATAAGTTTTGATGCTGTTAAAGCTTTTCTCATCGATCACTGCATTCACGAAATTACTGAAGTCTTCTACTGTTCCTACTTTAAAGCTCTTAACACCGGCTATCAGTTTCTTTTTTACTTCTTCTGCGATGTTGGAAGGGATATAGGCTCTTGATGCAGCCGAACATTTTTGTCCCTGGTATTCAAAAGCACCACGTAATAATGCGGTAACCACAACATCAGGGTTTGCCGATTTATGTGCGATCACAAAATCTTTTCCACCTGTTTCTCCAACGATCCTAGGGTAAGATCTATACATCCCCATATTCTTGCCAATTGTTTCCCACATATTATTGAATACACCTGTTGATCCCGTGAAATGCACACCTGCAAAATCTTTGTGGTTAAAACAAACTTTTCCGATGGTAGGTCCATCAACATAAATTAAATTAATAACGCCATCGGGTAATCCTGCTTCTTTTAAAATGCGCATGAACATTTGTGCAGAATAAATTTGTGTATTGGCACATTTCCAAATCACCACATTCCCACATAAAGCGGCCGATGTAGGAAGATTGCCGCCGATTGCAGTAAAGTTAAAAGGTGTCACTGCCAAAACAAATCCTTCGAGCGGGCGATATTCCATTCTGTTATGCATTCCCGCACTGCTGATGGGTTGTTGTTTATAGATCTCACTTAAGAAATGAACATTGAAACGGAGAAAATCAATCAATTCGCAGGCAGCATCTATTTCAGCCTGAAAGGCGTTCTTACTTTGCCCCAGCATTGTTGTTCCATTCAAATAGCTGCGATATTTTGTACTGATCAGATCAGCAGCTTTCAAAAAGATAGCTGCGCGGGTTTCCCAGTTAAGGTTATTCCAACTTTCTTTTGCAGCCAATGCAGCTTCAATGGCTTGATGTACATGTTTTTCTTCGCCGGCATGAAAATAACCGAGCGTGTGTTTTAATTCATGAGGTGGATGGATAGCTACCTTTTTATTGGTTCTCACTTCTTTATTCCCGATATACATAGGAATATCGGCTTCAGTGCTTTTTAATTCTTCCAAGGTCTTTTTTAATGCTGCTTTTTCCACACTGCCCGGCGCATAGGATAAAACGGGTTCATTAACGGGCATCGGGTAAGAAAAATAACCTGAACTCATGCTGTTTTAATTTAGTGTTGCAAGGTAAGAAAAGAAATAACAGTTGCAACTTATAGGCTGTCAGAAAGAGGCAATTCAAATTGAAAATTAATAACAAGCAACTGTAAACCCGCAACAATTAATCTTTCTTTTATATCTTGCCTTTCTCTATGCTGTATTTATTCAAATTTTCGTTCATCATCATCCGCTTTGGCCTAAGGTTGGTTTTTGTGAGAAAAAAGGCCGAAGAACATGCAATTGTTTATTTGCAATGTATGGAAGAAAAGCTTCAGGGGAAGTTTGATGATGCGACGTTTAAAAAGGTAGTAAAGAGCCATAGTGTCTTTCTCGCCATTGTAAATGACGCTTTTACGTTATTGCATGGCAGGAAAACGAATGCCGGTGAACAGGAACGAAGTATCAACTACTTTATCTGCAGTTCGATATTTGATAACTTTTTTGATGAAAAATTATTGGGAGTTGACCAGATCGAATCCGTCACTTTTCAACCGAAACAATTTATTCCTTCGACCTTCGATCAAAAAGCTTTCCTGCAGGCGCATCTTTTTTTGCTCAATGGAATGCAGGACACAGAAGATTATTTTGTTGTATTAAGAAAGGAATTTGATGCACAGTCTGCCTCTATGAGGCAATTTGATAAAGCCATCAGTAACCAAGAAATTCAGGAGATCACATTTGAAAAAGGGGGCAATGCAGTTTTAATGTGCCGTTATTATTTAGATGTGCAGCCTACAAAAGAAGAAGAAGAATGCTGGTATCAGTTGGGTACGATGATACAGTTATCAAATGACCTTTTTGATATTTACAAAGACCTGCAGCATGATAATCAAACCCTGGCTGTACGCTGTACGGATGCTTATGCAATGGAAAGGTTGTATCTAAAACAAGTATATGCGATGAAGAAGAATATTGCTGCATTGCCATATGCTGAAAATAGTAAACGCACTTTCAGTATCTCAATGGCAGCAACTTATGCACTGGGATTGATGGGTATTGATCAGCTAAAAAGATTGCAACAGGGGTCAACTCAACTTCCATCATTAAAATTGTTACCGAGAGAATCATTGATCATCGATATGGAAAAACCAATTAATATCTGGCGATGGATAAAATTTGTATATCATTTCGGTAAGTTATCTTATACATCAAAACAAGTTTCTTAGCTTTGACAAATTGAATTATGGCAATAGTACTTTTTGATAATAAGATTCGTGAACAATTATTTCCGCTCACTTTAACCAAATCAGTTGCTGATCTCCGTTGTGGTATCCTTACTTTTAAAGAACGCTGGGAATTAAGGTCGAAACAACAAGTTTTTATTTCTTCATCAGCATACCTGCAACCTTTATATCAAGCAATTAATGATATTGACGCAATTTGGATTGACGCGTCCTTGATACCTGATGAAATATTGACAGATAAGATACTTTCGCTACAAAAAGGGGAGGCATTGGCAGATGATAAAGGATTGATTGCTGGAAGAGCGGATAGTTTTAGCCACTCTCTTTCAAATGACGATTCATTATCTGTTTTCAAAGAAATATTTGAAATAAAAGATGCAAAACGATTGGAATATACTTTTCAGATATTTCAATGGAACGATCGTATGATCAGAGAAGATTTTGATCTGCTTACAAAAGGAAGAGAATCGCAACCTGTTTCACATACCAATCAGATCATTCGACAGGCTGATATTTTTATTGAAGAGGGTGCATCTGTTGAATTTTCAACCTTAAACTCAACAAACGGACCGATCTATATCGGGAAAGATGCGCAGGTTTGGGAAGGTTCTTCGATCCGCGGCCCCTTTGCATTAGGAGAAAATGCGCTGTTGAAAATGGGTACAAAGATCTATGGAGCAACAAGTATTGGCCCTAATTGCGCGGTTGGAGGTGAAATAAAAAATGTTGTGATGATCGGTCATAGCAATAAAGCCCATGACGGTTATCTGGGCGATAGTGTGATCGGCGAATGGTGCAACTTAGGCGCAGGCACAAGCAATAGCAATGTTAAGAATACAGGCGGCAATGTAAAGTTGTGGAACCATTATACAAAAGAATATATGATTGCCGGGCAAAAATGCGGGGTGATCATGGGAGATTATTCAAGAGTGGCAATCAATTCATGTATCAATACAGGTTCGGTAATTGGCGTAAGTGCCAATGTCTATGCTGCCGGACTATTACCCAAAATGATCGCTGATTTTACATGGGGATTGGATAAAAGATATGTGCTGGAGAAAGCGTATGAAGATATTAATAACTGGAAAAAGATGAAGCACAAAGAAATTACCGTAGCCGAAAAATCGGTGTTAAAATATATTTACGATAAGGTTTAAAAAAGCTGAATTAATTGTTACAGGCAAGTCCCGGTATATCGGGAGCGATGCAAGGAAAGACCAATAAAAAATCAAAAGTTCGATCAATAAAAAATACAATCATGAGAAAACAAATTGCAGCAGCCAATTGGAAAATGAATTTAACCTTACAGAAAGGGGAAGAATTATTAGATGACATCATTGCATTACCGCATGAATTAAAAGCACATCAGCAAGCAATCTTCGCGGTTCCTTTTCCTTACCTGGCTATGGCTCAACAGAAAGTACACGGCAAGAAAAATGTTTTCATTGCCGCACAAAATTGCTACAATAAAAAAAGTGGTGCTTACACGGGTGAAACAAGTGTAGAAATGCTCCTCTCCTTAGGAATCAGTTATGTTGTTTTAGGACATAGCGAACGCCGAGAATATTTTAGTGAAAGCAATCAGTTCTTAGCAGAGAAAGTGAATATTTGTCTGGAAAATAATGTGCATCCGATATTTTGTTGCGGAGAGGCTTTGAGTGTTAGAGAAGCCAACGGACAAAATGATTTTGTTGCAAAACAATTGCAAGAATCATTGTTTCATTTGTCAGTCGAACAAATTCAGAATGTTGTGATCGCATACGAACCCATTTGGGCGATAGGTACAGGCAAAACCGCTTCAAGTGATCAGGCACAAGAGATACATGCGTTTATTCGTAGCCAGTTTGCGGAAAAATACGGTGTTGCTGTTGCCAATAATATTTCTATTTTATACGGAGGAAGTGTAAAAGGAAGCAATGCCAAAGAACTATTTTCACAACCTGATGTAGATGGGGGATTGGTTGGAGGAGCATCTTTGGTTGCATCGGAGTTCGTGGCTATCATCAATGCATTAAAATAATGCCAATCAAAAGAAGTATAGAATTACAACCGTTATCGAGACAACATCATAACGGTTTTTTTTTTTGTTTGCTGCTTGAAAAGGGAGTGAAAAAAGAAGCAGATAAAATTTTGATGCGTGACTTCTGTCAATATTTTTGGGAAAAGGACCTGGAGCATCATTTTAAATTGGAAGAAAAAAATCTTGCTCAATTTTCTTCTTATGATGAATTGAGAGAAGGAATCAATCGAATGATGGAAGAACATGTATACATCAGAAAGTTTTTTACGAATCCTGATATATTAAATGAGTATTCGATTTTTGATCAATTACAACAGTTGATTGATAAACATATTCGCTTTGAAGAAAGGGAATTATTTCCTTTGATCCAGACTGTAATAAGTGAAGAGGAAATGCAAATGCTGGGGCATGCATTTGAAAATGAGACCAATAATAATTGTTCCGAATATCCAATAAAATTCTGGGAATAACTTTAACTATAATTGAATAGCTAATTCTGCAGCAATGTATTCATCCAATTTATCCAGATGTAAAATGGTAGAAGTATTGTTTTCATTGGGATTAAACATGGGGACAAACTTTGCACCGTATACAAAATCCTCATACGAATAGGAAGATCTTGAAATAACAGTGTTAGAGAAACTTTCATCGAAACCCTGAACGAAGATCAACAGTTCGACCTGAGCATTTTTTACATCCTCTTTATTCAGACCGAATAAAGGACTGTCTTCATTAATGATATGCACTAATGTCCAGTTAGAAATCAATGTATTTGCTTTTGAAATATCTAAAGGGGCATTAAAGAATTTTGTTTTTAAAACGCCATCTTCCATTACTCTTAAAGCGACTGTTAGTTTTACTTCCACATTCACCAGGTAATTTCTGGTATAAGGAACCATTCGGAACATGAGTGCAGTTCCATTCCGAAAAGGCACATACAACGCATTTTTGCTATAGCGAATATAGGCCCTTGGTCTCGCGAACCGCCCATACATCAAACCTGTTGCCAGGGCAAAAGTGAGTAAACCTGTTAAGGCTTCCAATGCTGCAGTGAAACTGGTCGCAAAACCAATTGGGCTGATCCTTCCATACCCTACAGTGGTAAATGTTTGGGCACTGAAGAAAAAAGCCTCTCCAAATTTTTCTGCATTATTGGCAGCGATCATTCCATTTAAATGTTCGATGCCAATGAATAAATAAATACCTGCAAAAACCAGATTGATGGAAATAAAAAAAGTCACAATCACTAATAAGAATTTCCATCTTGGCATTGATAATAAGGCATGGTAAATATTCAGTCGTTCAAAAAAGCGCATGCCTTTTACCTGAATGTTTGGATTGCCATTATTACTAAAATAGCGCCCCCCACTCAATGCACTGTTTGTGCTTAAGCCGGTTTCATTTTCGATTTTCGCTTTCCGATTGAATTTCTTAAGGATCGCCATATTGAATCTGTAGTTTCAAAAATACACTAATTACAATATCGTACTTTAGCGAATTAGAGAAATTAATGTCATTCGATAAACTTTTACAACAAAGCCTTATTTGGCGAGGATTTTATTTTACAACTTCCTTGTTGCTGAATATATTTTTGTCCAGATTCTTGCAGGCAGAAGGAAGTGGATTCGTTTATTATCTGGCCAATTTTTTTTCGCTGATACTTTTGATCGCTAGTGTAAGTATGGAAAGTGGCTTTACTTATTTTGCATCTGGTAATATCATCAAAGGGGATAAGTTAGCAAGCTTTGGGATTATTTGGATCGTATTGATCTCGGTTGTTTTATTGTTTTTTTTTCGATTATGGTTCAATTATTTTGAAACCAATTCCTCAATTGAGCAATTCAGGTATTGCCGATATGCCCTATTTTTTGTTGCCGGAGTTTTACTAAATAATTTCTACACAGCTTTATTTCAGGCAAAACAAAATTTCTTTCTCCCTAACTTTTTATTGGGGTTGATGAATATGATTTTTATCATCATTCTGATTGGAGAAAAGTGGAAAAGTGCATCAATTCTCATGATGACTGACTCGTTTTTTATTTTTATTTTGATCAATGGGGTGGTGATTGCAATAGCATACTTCATCAACAATAAAATGCTTACATCAATCTCTTTGATCGGATTCAAGGAGCTAAAAACTCTTTTTCATTATTCCTTACTGGCATTGTTCACGAATCTTGTTTTTTTTCTTGTTTACCGCATAGATTTCTGGTTTGTGAAATACAATTGTTCCGCAGTTGAATTAGGAAACTATATTCAAGCATCAAAGATCGGACAACTGCTTTTAGTTATCCCGCAAGTTCTTGCCAGTGCTGTATTCCCTCAGATTGCCAGCGGAAAGTTACAAGTAGATGTAAGCAGTGTCATTCTAAAGCTTTTCAGAATATTCACGCAGCTCTTTATTGTATTGATCGCTATCATTTTTTGGTTTGGTCATCCTGTATTCATTTTCATTTTTGGGCAAAGCTTTGATAAAATGCTGTGGCCGCTACTGATACTGATCCCCGGCATCTTATGTTTGTCTATCCTTAGTTTGTTATCGGCATATTTTGGGGGTAGAGGAGATTTAAAAGTGAATATGAAAGCTGCTATTTACGGATTGTTAGTTGTTGTTTCAGGGAATGTTCTGTTATTGAAATTTTACACTATTGAAATTGCTGCCATCGTAAGTTCTCTTGGTTATGCTGTGAATTTTGGATATTCCTTTCGTAAATTTGCAAACGCTGAAAGAATAAAATGGGATGAATTTATGCGATGGACCATAAGTGACTGGTTATGGTTGAAACGAATGTTATTCAATAAATGAACTTTTGATGCAGATCCTCTGGTTAGCAAGTTGGTATCCAAACCCGTATGAACCTACAAATGGCGATTTTGTTGAGCGTCATGCAATAGCTGTATCGAAGATCATTCCCCTCGATCTAATACACGTGGTACAAACGGGAAAGAATATAAGAACAAAAGACGGTTATGTCCATGCAAAAGAGGGGAACCTCCGCGAATTAGTTTATAGCTTTCCTTTTAAAAAATGGGGTTGGGTTTGGAGTTGGTTAGATAAGATCCGCTATCATATCAAATACATATTTTATTACAGAAGTGTGTTAAGTAAATATACAAGGCAATATGGAAAGCCTGATCTGATCCATGTTCATGTTCCGATGAAAGCAGGACTTCTGGCTTTGGAGTTTGCTGATTACTGGCAGATCCCTTTCATCGTAACCGAGCATTCCTCAATGTATGATCCGGTTGCGACTGATACTTTTTTTAAAAGAAGCAGATTCTTTAAACAAAACACCAAGAAAATATTTAATAAAGCAGCAGCTGTTACCAATGTTTCGGCAGCTATCGGAAGAAGAGTCAATGGGTTGTTTGATTTAAATCATACTGAAGTAATTCATAATGTAGTTGATACGAATCAATTTTTTTATAAGCCAAAAGATCAGGATGCCGTATTTAAATGGCTTCACGTTTCTTCATTATTTCCAATGAAAAATGCTGATGGGATTATTAAAGCATTCAAACTATTGATCAAAGAGCGGCAGGATTGGGAATTGACGATTGCAGGCGCTGCAGAGCAGGATCTGGTTGATTCTGTATATGAATCAGGGTTATCTCATAAAATAAAATTCGTGGGAGAATTATCACATAAGGATGTGGCAAAACAAATGCAGATTTCCTCTGCTTTGGTCATGTTTAGTAAACATGAAAATTTTCCATGTGTGATCATTGAAGCCCTTTGTTGCGGAATACCAGTTGTTTCATCTGCCGTTGGAGGAGTATCTGAAGCGGTGAATTCCACCAACGGATTATTGGTAGAAAGTGAAAATATGGAAGCATTAAAAACTGCTTTTTTGAAAATGATGGACAATTATACGCTATATGACCAGGAAAAGATAGCAAGAGATGCAGCTTCAAAATATTCGGAAGAAGTAATAGGAAACCAGTTTTTTGATTTGTACCGAACAGTTCTGAACAATAAAAGTTCCTCTAATTAACAATTCTTACCCAATTCTGCTTGGTTTGGCGACTTACAGAATTTTCCCCACAGCCTGAACAATAAGCCAATAATGAGTTTCAGACTTATATCTTTGCAGCCGTTATGAAGAATATCAGGAACTTTTGCATTATCGCACATATTGACCACGGTAAAAGCACGTTGGCAGATCGTTTATTGGAACATACACATACTATTGGGGCTCGTGATATGATGAATCAGGTGCTGGATGATATGGATCTGGAACGCGAAAAAGGCATTACCATTAAAAGTCATGCAATTCAGATCAATTACCCTTATAAAGGTGAAGAATATATTTTAAATCTGATCGATACCCCGGGACATGTTGATTTCAGCTATGAAGTAAGCCGTGCACTGGCAGCATGTGAGGGTGCATTGCTGTTGGTTGATGCTTCTCAGGGAATTCAGGCGCAAACCATCAGTAATTTATATTTAGCGATCGACAATGACCTGGAGATCATACCCGTTATTAATAAAATAGACATGGATGGGGCCAAAATCCCGGAAGTGACAGATCAGATCGTTGACCTGATAGGTTGCAAAGCAGAAGACATTTTATTAGCAAGTGGTAAAAGCGGAATTGGAATTGATGAAATTTTAGAAGCCATTGTTAGTCGTATCCCTGCGCCTCAGGGCAGTTATGATGCCCCTTTACAGGCTCTGATATTTGACAGTGTGTTCAACAGTTTCAGAGGCATTATTGTGTATTACAGAATATTAAATGGAGTATTGAAGAAAGGGGATAAGATCCGTTTTGTTGCATCGGGACAAGACTATTTTGCTGATGAAGTGGGTGTTTTAAAATTAACGATGACCCCTAAAGATGAAGTAAAAGCAGGAGATGTGGGTTATATCATCACCGGAATTAAAGTGGCAAAAGAAGTGAAAGTAGGGGATACTATTACTTTGGCAAATAATCCCGGTAAAATGATCCATGGTTTTGAAGAAGTGAAACCCATGGTATTTGCAGGAATTTATCCTGTGAACACAGATGATTTTGAAGAGCTGCGCGATTGTATGGATAAACTGCAGTTGAATGATGCATCGCTCACATTCGAATTGGAAACTTCACAGGCACTGGGTTTTGGCTTCCGTTGCGGATTCCTCGGATTGCTGCATATGGAAATTATTCAGGAACGCCTGGAACGGGAATTCAATCAAACAGTAATTACCACTGTACCGAATGTTGGATTCTATGCATATACTTCAAAGGGGGATAAGTTAACAGTAAACAACCCTTCTGAAATGCCTGATCCCACTAAATTAGACAGGATAGAAGAGCCATTTATACGTGCTCAGATCATTTCAATGCCTGATTATATCGGTAATATCATGACCTTATGTTTGGGAAAACGAGGCATACTCATCAATCAGAGTTATTTAACACCAACAAGAGTTGAATTGACTTTTGAAATGCCTTTGACAGAGATCGTATTTGATTTTTATGATAAATTAAAAAGCCAGACAAGAGGGTATGCTTCATTTGATTATTCACCTATCGGCTATCGGGAAGCCGATATTGTAAAGATGGATATTTTATTGAACAACGAAAAAGTAGATGCATTAAGTGCATTGATCCATCGCAGTCGTGCACAGGAATTTGGAAGAAAGCTTTGCGAAAAATTAAAAGAACTGTTGAACAAACAGCAGTTCCAGATCGCGATTCAGGCTGCCATTGGTGCAAAAGTGATCGCCCGTGAAAATATTTCTGCTATGCGAAAGGACGTAACTGCAAAATGTTACGGTGGGGATATTAGCCGTAAAAGAAAATTACTGGAAAAGCAGAAAGAAGGAAAGAAACGCATGAAACAGATCGGTAATGTAGAAGTACCACAGGAAGCTTTCTTGGCTGTTTTGAAATTGGATTGATCAGATTCATTGATAAGATAAGATCCCATGAATATTTTTCATGGGATCTTTATTTTGCAGCCAACATTTGTATCAGGCCATGCAGGCTATATCATTTTTCAATTGATCGGAACTTAAATTTTCAGTAACTTATTACAACTCTTTTTCAAAGCAAATACTGTTTTCAATACCAACATATTGCCCGTAATTGGGAATGATTTTGTAGCCATTCTTTTTATACAGTTCAATTGCCTCCTGTTGTCGTTTACCTGTTTCCAGCACACATTTTTTAAACGGTAACTCAAAAGCCCATTTTTCTAATTCATTTAAAATTGCTGTTGCAATGCCTTTTCCTCTGCTTTTAGGATAAACATACATCCGTTTTACTTCCATAGTGGTTAAATCGAATTCCTTAATGGCTCCACAACCTATTGCTTGATCCTGCTCATAGGCAACTATTACATATTTTATTGAACTAATCGAATTGTATTGGGAATAAAAGGGGTGGTCATCACCGTCTCTTTCAGCCAGTTCGGCATCAAGATTTTTTACGAGTGTAATGAAATCTTTATTGGCAGAATCAGTTCTTGTTAATGTAAACATTTTTATTTGAGTGTTTCTTTCTATAAGATGTCATAAGATAAGAGAATCGGTCCTTATAGTAAAAAATGCAGTAATAAAAGTTACTGTTGATTATCTTTTGAAACTTTTTGCATATTCTTTTTAGACTGCTCTAATAGTTTCTTCTCATTCACTTTTCCTTTTTCGTCTAAGATCGGTGCAGGGAATGCGCTTTGTTTATCATCGAAGATCACATTAGCAAAAGGATTGCTCAAAAATTTCCAAATACCATTCACCCACCTGAAACCCTCATAGTCACCGTAGGGGATCAAACTATATTTGTTTTTAGGATCATCACCCTCGCTCGTAAGATGATCAAAAATAATGGCATCATATCGCGGATCGTAATTCATTCTTACACCTGCATCTTTTTTATATTCCAGACAAAAGCGGGCGACAGGTTGTTTTGGTTTGGTTTCATCATTCAGAGGATAACTGAAAAACTTGCCACCAAATTGAGGATTACCGGCTGCATCAAAACTTAATACTTCGATCCATTTTTTATTACTACGTTCATCGTTCTCATCACTGCCGAGCAATGTGTAATATTTTTTATTATTGAATGATTTTAAAATGATCTTATAATAAATGGCTCCGATCCAATGACGATTATCCCTGACTGAATCGTTGGGGTATGAAGTGAAATCGGAAACATCAAATAAAGGAAAGAGTTTCAGGGATCCATCTTCTGTTCGCATCTGTATTGCACCACGTTGGCGATAATAAGAAAAATCCTTCATCACCTGCCAGGTAAATAGTTTAAAACTGCTATCGGGTGCCAGTAATTTTGAAATGGGCAAAGAATCGAAATTATAATAAAATGAATTGGGGATCAGCAATGCCCTGACAAAACCACGTGTGAAAAAACTATCGGCTCGAAAACGATCGATCCATTCATCTGCAGTTACAATATCTGCGGCAAAAGGTTTGATGGAATCTTCCATTTTCTGCAAACGCTTTAGATTAGCTTCAGAAATAGTTTGTGACTTTGCTGATAAACTAGCAAATAAAAGAATAGCAATAAGAAATTGTTTCATACCGATTAGTTGCATCTAAGTTACAATTCAGATACATGATAAAGCAGGAATACTAAAATTAAAACAGATTTTAGGGTTTTATTAAAGTTGCGAATTCTAAAAGGTCTCTCACACAATAGTCAATAAGGGGGTGAGGAAATGCAGTATCTGGATTGGTTGTTGCGGCGAAAATACTGGTAATACCTGCATTTCGGGCAAATTCCATATCGCTCAGTTTATTGCCTACCATCAGACTTTTTGCAAAATCAATTTTCGGGAAATCGGTTTTGGCCTGTAATGCCATCCCGGGGTTGGGTTTGCGGTTTGGAGAAGCGTCTTCTAAATCGGGACAGAAATAGATGTGATCAATTCTGCCACCTGCCTTTTCAATTTCATTCAGCATGTACTGATGAATAATATCTAATCCTTTTGCTGTTAATAATTCTTTTCCAATACATTTTTGGTTGGTTACAATTACAATAGTACCAAATGCAGGGTTTAATATTTGCAGTGCTTCTTTTACGCCGGGCATGAAAATGAATTCATCGACGGTCAAGACATACTCGTTCTTTTTTTCGTAATTGATAACTCCATCACGATCTAAGAATAAAGTCCAGCTTTTATCTATTTGTTGTAAATCGGTCATTTTAATTCTTTATTTGCCCTGCTGTAATCTTCCGGAATACCAATGTCAATAAAATATTCATCCTGCACAGAACCGAACATTTTTCCTTCAGTGAAATATTTTTCTAAATAATCTTTTTCAAATGAGAATTTTGAATCAAGCCCTTTTTGCAGGAATGATCTCACATTTAAAGCATATAAACCGCCATTGATCAATCCGTTTTCATAGAATTGTTTTTCTTTGAAAGATGAAACTGATTGATGATCATTTAACTCAACAACACCATATCTTTCAAAGTTTTGCATTGGTTTTAAGGAAAGTGTACAATCAGATCTTTGTTGATGATGTAAGCTGGAAAGTTTATTCAGGTTTACTTTGAACAAAGTATCTCCATTCGTCGCGATCACATTTTCTGTTATTGCTTTTCGACATGCTAATTGAATGGCGCCACCTGTTCCCAAAGGGTCATCTTCAATTACAAATTGAAAATGATCAGAAGAATATTGCTGAGTGACGAAATGAATAATCGCTTCACTTTTATAACCGAGTGATAAAATAAACCTTTCAATTCCCTGATCTTGTAAATGCTCAATAACATAAGCAATAAAAGGTTTTCCATTTACGGGAGCCATGCATTTGGGAAGATCAGGAACGGCAGATCTTAGTCTTGTTCCAAGACCGCCTGCCAGAATTATCGCTTCATTGATAGCCATTACCCGAAGACTTTTTCTTCCACTAATTGACAAATGATATGCCCCAACAAAATATGGCTTTCCTGAATTCGCGGTGTATCATTAGAAGGTACGTTAAAAAGATAGTCGCTTATCATTTTCATCTCACCGCCACGCTCACCTGTAAAACCGATAGTTAGTATCCCTTTTTCCTTGGCGATCTCAAAAGCTTTGACAATATTTTTTGAATTTCCTGAAGTACTTAAACCAATTAAAATATCTCCTTTTATTCCAATGCCATCCACTAATCTGGCATAAATAACATCATAACTGTAATCGTTGGCAACTGCAGTTAAATAAGAAGTGTTGCAATGCAAAGCCTCTGCCGGTAATGCTTTTCGGTCCTTATAAAATCGGCCACTGAATTCTGCAGCCAGATGTTGTGCATCGGCGGCACTTCCACCATTCCCGCAAAACAATACCTTATTGCCGTTTTGAAATGCTTTGCTGATCACGTCTACAACATCAGCTAGTCTTTGATGCACAGCTGCGTCATCCAATAATAGTTGTTTGGTTTCAATCGATGCCGCAATGATCTTTTTGATCTGTTCGCTCATAATATCAAATTTCAAATATTCAATTTCAAATTAAACGGTTGTCCATGTTGTTAAACCATGTTGTGTAAACTGGTAAGGTCTTATTTCGCCGCCAAAAGTATTTAAAGTATCTATTACTTTATATCTGCTGTTATTGGGACAATAAAAGGTCATAAAGCCACCACCGCCCGCACCACTTATTTTTCCGCCCGTGGCGCCGGCTTTCTTTGCAGCAGTATACATCTGTTCAATTAAGCTGTTTGAAATGTTATGCGCCATTTTTCTTTTCTGTTCAAAACCATAGTCCAATATTTCACCTATCTCATGTAAACGACCTTTCAGTAAGGCTTCTTTCATCATCCTTGATTGTTCTTTTAACTGATGCATGGCTTCAATACTCTTTGCATCTTTTTCGGTCACATTTTTTTGCTGCTCTTTAATGATAGTGGCACTTTCTCTGCTGCTCGATGTATAATACAATACAAGATTATTTTCCAACTCATTCAAATATTCCTGACGAATGCGCAATGGATTTACGATCACTTTATCTCCGTCATAAAATTCCATAAAATTAACCCCGCCAAATGTTGCAGCGTATTGGTCTTGTTTACCACCGGCTAGTCCCAGATCATTTCTTTCAATATCATAGGCATAATGGGCAATATCATAATCGCCCAGGGGAAGTTTCAGCATTTCAACAAATGCACCAATGATAGCAACAACCAGGGTTGAAGATGTTCCTAAGCCGCTTCCTGCAGGTGCATCCACAAAAGTAGATAAGCGAAAATTGGTTAATGGCAACCCATAATCTTTTTGAATGCGGTTATAAACGCCCTTCACAAGATCCAATTTCCCGTCAATGGGTAATTGATTCATCCATTCAAAACGTTGCTCTTCTTTTCTGTCCAAGGCTTGAATAATGATACCATTCTCTTCTATAGGCTCGATCGATGCAGCAGCATACAAAGAAATAGTTGCATTTAAGATGGCACCGCCAAATTCATCACTGTAGGGACTCACATCCGTTCCGCCACCGGCCAGTCCTAATCTTAATGGAGCTTTACTTCTGTAGATCATTTTTATATTTTTATTACCTGCTGTTAAATTTTGTGGCAGCTTCGTTGCGTCGCACTCTTGTACACCTTAGCATTATGCGGCGGAGTACTTGTACTTTCGGTTCGATTAGCTGCAACGTAAATCCTTAATCTTAAGTTGCAAGTATGCTCGTCCATTAAAGATACCCAACTCGCAATTGACGACTCACGATTCTAGATTAACAATCGTATCTACTAAAATCTTCCAGCTATATTTCTTTTTCTCCTCGCGAAGTTGCGGTAAAAAATAGTCTTCGCCTAATTCATAGAGTTGGAGGATTTTTGTGGCAACAGAACTTGGTTCAGGTTCAGCCACCAATCCAACTTTCCCGTCAGGAACAAGATCGGGTAATCCTCCTACATTCGTTACCAGCATGGGTTTTTCAAAGTGATAGGCGAGTGGGGTAACACCGCTTTGAGTTGCATTTCGATAGGGCTGGATCACAAAGTCAGCCGCGCTTAAATAATACGACACTTCGCTGTCGGATATAAATTCTGTTCTTAAGATCAGTTGTGATGAAATGTTTAATTGCGTGATCAGATCATCGTATGATTTTCTATCCTCATAAAATTCTCCGGCAACCAATAATTTTATTTTCGATTCCCTGATCCTTTCATCATTCATCGCTTCCAATAAAATATCCAAACCTTTGTATTTTCTGATAAAGCCAAAAAATAAAATGATCTTATCCTCAATATTCAATCCTAATTTTTCTCTTGCAATATTTTTAGGAATGGCTTCTCCAAAATTATCATACAATGGGTGTACGATCTGCCTGGAGGGTTTGCCGGTAAATGACAGCAGATCATGTAAGACCTTTGCGCTCATCGTTACAAATGCGTCGATCGGCTTTACAAAATATTGCGTAAAAGGTCTGTCTCCGAAACGTTTCTCATGCGGAATAACATTGTCGGCAATACAAATTACTTTGGTAAATTTATTTCTTTTCGCTAGTCTTAAGATCGTTCCTAAACAGGGGCCCATTAACGGGAGCCAGTAACGAACAACAATAATTTCCGGTCTTATGTTTCGCAATTCCTTGCCGATCTTTAGCCAGTTCAAAGGGTTCACAGAATTGATGCACACTTTTATTTTAATATCAGTAGGCGATGGCTCTGAAGAGTACTGTGTTGTGCCTGGAAACAAAAAATCAGGGTACTGTAGAGAAAAAGTATAGATGGTTGTATCGAAACCCTGCTGCTGAAATTGTCTTGCCAATCGCTCATCAAATGAAGCCAACCCTCCACGCAAGGGGTGTGCAGGGCCGATGATAATGACTTTTTGATTCATTCGGTAAAATTAAAAAAGGCCGATCTTGTCTTCAATAAGATATACATTTCGTTCAGCAGCATTTCTTGCTACAAGTTCAGCGACGAACCCGGAAAGAAATAATTGCATGCCGCCAAGCACTGCTGTTAATGCAATATAAAATGCAGGTTTATTTGTTAAGCTGAAATCTGAGTCAATAAATTTTGCAACAACGAGATAAATAAAGCTTGATAGTCCGATCAGGAAAAAGATGGTTCCCCATAAACCAAAAAAATGCATGGGTCTTTTACCAAATTTGTTTACGAAACTGATCGTGAAAAGGTCAAGAAATCCATTCACAAAACGTTCCCATCCAAATTTAGTGACGCCATATTTTCTGGCTCTGTGTTCTACAACTTTTTCTCCGATCTTCTTAAAGCCGGCACCCTTTGCGATCACAGGAATATAACGGTGCATCTCGCCAAAGACTTCAATACTCTTTATCACTTTTCTTTTGTAAGCTTTTAAACCGCAATTAAAGTCATGCAGTTTAATGCCACTGCTCAATCGAGCTGCAGCATTGAATATTTTGGAAGGTATATTTTTGGTAAGTGTATTATCGTAACGTTTCTTTTTCCATCCGCTTACAATATCAAAACCATCTTCAATGATCATCTTCCTTAATTCAGGGATCTCATCAGGAGAATCCTGTAAATCAGCATCCATCGTGATCACAACATCGCCTTTTGCAGCTTTAAAGCCTTCATTCAAAGCGGCACTTTTCCCGTAATTACGTTGAAATTTTATTCCTTTAAAACAATTATTTTTTTGTGAGATATCTTCGATCACATTCCAACTATTATCCGTGCTTCCGTCATCAATGAATATCACTTCGTAGGATAAGTCATTTTCAGTTAGCACACGTTCTATCCATGCACTTAATTCGGGCAAAGACTCGTCTTCATTCAAAAGAGGTATGATGATCGATAGATCCATTTCTTATTGCTGTGTTGGATGAAAATTGGGATTCTTTTTTGCAATGGCTGCACCCAATAAAGCACCCAATGCACCGGTAATCAAATTGATCATTAAGCCGCCGGCCAAAAATGAAATTACTAATACTTTTCTTGCGATGGCCATTCCTTCCTGCATTTCTGCAGCAGTTTTTCCTTGTTTCCTGGCTTCGTCTACTCCCAATTGAACAAAATGATCGATCTGACCCGGAAATAATATATATACAGAAGCCAAAGTGTATAAGAACAAGATACAAGTTATTGCAGCAGCTGTTTTAAAACTATGTGTGAATAAAATTCCAAAGTTTACATTTTTATGGTTCTGACTGCTGAAGATGATGGTGGAAGTAATAATTGATAGAACATAGAGAACAGTGCCGATCCAACGATACCAATCTTCAAAAATATAGCTGGTCAATTGACCAACTATATTCACAACCATTAAAATGGAAGCAATAATGAGTCCTTTAATAATATGTGATGTGATTTTTTGTTCCATGAATTGGTTGAAAGATTAATTCAAAAATAGCTGCCCTTTGTTAATGATGCCTATCACTTTGCCTTTTAATTCTTTGTTGATGAAAGGGGAGTTCGAAGACCTGCTTTTGATCGTTTCCTTGGTCAGTACAGAAACTTTATTTCTGTTAAATAAAGTGATCTCGGCTTCATTGTTTTCTGCAATGGTTGCAGGTTTTATTTGAAAAATATGCCGAGCGTTTTCGCTGAATAGCTTTATCAATTGTTCAGTACTCAACTCGGGTAAAATATGATTCACTGTTGCGAAAGAAGTTTCTAAACCGATCATGCCGTTTTTAGCATATTCAAACTCACAGGTCTTATTATCCCAGTTTTGGGGCATATGATGCGATGCAATGCAGTCAATAGTTCCATTGATCACGGCTTTACGTAAAGCCAGCATATCGGCCTTAGAACGTAAGGGCGGGTTTACTTTTAAATTTGTATCATAATCCTGCAGATCTTCATCACAAAAGAAAAGATGATAAGGCGTAACACTGCAGGAAATTAATAAACCTTCTGACTTTGCGGCTTCTATCAGTTGTATACTCTTTTCGGTACTGACTCCAGTTAAATGTAATTTACTGTTGGTATACCTTACCAGTTCAATATCTCGTTTAATCATTATTTCTTCTGCAATAGCAGGAATACCAGGTAATCCTAATTGTGTAGAAATAATGCCCTCATTCACCAAGCCATGTGTACCGATGGTTTTATCAATAGGCATTTGGATCAGTATGCCGTCAAATGCCTTTACATATTGCAAGGCTTTTAAAAATAAACCCGGGGTCTGTACAGGATATAATCCGTCGCTGAAAGCAATGGCACCGCTGGCGTGCATGTCATACATTTCGGCCAGATCCTTTCCTTCAATGTTTTTTGTTACGGCTCCTAGTGGATGAACATTTACAGGAAGTGATTTTGATTTCTGAACGATATATTCTACCTGTGACTTACTTTGAACGAGTGGTTGTGTATTGGGTAAAACAAAAACATGAGTAAATCCGCCTGACGCAGCAGCAGCTGCGCCGGTCTCAATGGTTTCCTTGAATTCAAAACCGGGATCGCAAAAATGAGAGAAAGCATCGATCCATCCCGGAGACACCGTTAATCCGGGCTCTTCAATAATTATATCTGCCGACTCAGTGATACTATCTTTTATGGAAACTATTTTTCCTTCAACAATTAAAATATCCTTGACTGAATTATCAAAACTTGAGTTAACATCGGCTACTAAAACCTTCCTTAGAAGAATCTTCATGTCGCGGCTGTAAAATTTTGTGCAATATAGCCCGAAATTTTCGATTCCCTCTTATATTTGCAGCCCTTAGTTTTCGGGATGTAGCGCAGCCCGGTAGCGCACACGTCTGGGGGGCGTGGGGTCGCAAGTTCAAATCTTGTCATCCCGACTTTAGCAAGTAAAAGGCAATCATGCAAATGATTGCCTTTTACTTTGTGAACTCCTTAAACTTTTCAGGAAGGGTTGCATCTTAAAATTATTCTTTCTTCTTACACTGCCTTTACCAAATTTTTTCATTGCTCTACTATATACCTGATTCCTGTCTTGCTTTGGTCTTCTTCGTACCAAGTCCGTTAATTAACGGACTTGGTACGAAGCGGGTACGAAGAAGGTATATATAAGGTCAGGTAAAGAATGCTTCTTCGAGGGTTCTTTGTTATTCATTCAATGCATTATTGTTTTTACTCTTATCCTTTTATGATTTTTATCAATAAATGGCAGATCAGTTTTAAAAAAGGAGAAATAGTATATCCATCCATATAAAAAAATATCTATTCTTTATGAAAATAATATCTTCTGTGAGTTCAATACTGTCAAAGGTTCCATCAATTTTATCAGCACTTATTATATTTTGCTTTAATTGATTTTTAAGCATTCAATTAAAATGTACTTAAAGAGATTTAATACCCCTTAAATAACTCTCAGCAACCATATAGGACCAGTGTTTACAAAATACATTTGACCACAAGATTTGTACTTGATTGTACTACAATACCCATTCTATCCTGTGAAGAATCATAATTTATATATTTTATGAGAAAAAATTTACTGTCCAAACTTCTGCTTACTGTTCTGCTGTTTGCTGCACTGATAAGCAATGCACAAAGTCCTACGGCACCTGCTTTAGCTTTTAATGTATTTACTCAAAATGGCTGTAGCTTTTACAGCAGTGAGACCGAAGGCCCAGTTGCAATGGGAGGAGATCTTACTATTGCCGGAAGCTATGGGGTATCTTCACATGGCAATTTTTCTTATCAGGTAAGTGGCGTTAATATTGGTTTATTAGTAGGGGGTAAGGTGAATTATAATGGTGGAAGTTCTCTGCAGGTTTTGAACAATGGCTATGTTAAGATTGGAACTCAAAATGGTTCTAAAGCCTGGTATCTTGACCCTAATAATGCATCTTCCCCAATACGCATTACGCCTTCTTCTGATTACGATGGGTCGCCCAATATTTCATTGTCTGCAAGTGCAGCTGCGCTGGGTAATGTAAGTGCAAACAATAATCCGATATTTCAAGGTGGATTGATTGATTTTACAACTGCCTTCACAACGATGAAAGCAACTGCGACAAGCATGTCTGGAATTACAGCCAATGCTGATCTCACAAATCCAAACGGTGATTTTCATTCATCCTCCATCACAACAATATTAAATCATACTCCGGGCGGACAAATTAAGATCAATTTAGCCAGTGGCAACAATATTTTGAATGTTACCGGCGATGAATTAAATAGCGTTAATAATTTCACTTTCAATAATACACCCGATGCAAGCCATGTATTGATCGTAAATGTAAATGCTTCCGGGACATTTAACTGGAGTGCATGGACCAATGGCGGATTTGGAGGAACATCGAATTGTGCATACATCATCTATAATTTTTATAACACAACAACTTTAAATATCGGCGGTAATGGGGCTATTGAAGGTACTGTATTTGCACCCTATGCAGATATCAGTAAGTCAGGAAATAATTCAAATATTGAAGGACAGGTGGTATGTAAATCATATTCTCAGTCTGCAGGCGGTGAGATACACTCTGCCAATTTTACAGCAAATACACCGAGTTGTACTTTGCCAACAGTTGCAGATATTACCGGAAGTTCTTCATTGAATGTTGGTGCTACCATAACCTTGGCAGATGCAACAAGCAGCGGGACATGGAGTTCAAGTAATACAGGAGTCGCAACTGTAAGCAGCGGCGGTGTGGTTACAGGAGTTTCCGGCGGAACAGCAACAATTTCATATAGTATTACCAATAGTTGCGGAACAACTACTAAAACAAAATCAGTAACTATCGTTCGTACTGATATTGATAACAAAAACTGTCCAAGTTCTTTTAAAAGAAATAATGGAGATGGATCTCCTCAGGTTGTTACTGTTTTTGCGAGCAACGTGATAGGTACAACTTATTATACAAACAGGATACAACCCGAAAGCAATAATAATCAGGGTAAAGTAACTTTTACTTACGCTTCAAGTATCAATTATCCTCCGGTGATCACAAAATCATGGGCTGATGGTACTGTAAACTGGACTTGGGGAAGTAACGGTTCAGGTTCACCATTTAATCCTCCGGGTGTTCCTTCTTCAAATGATGTAGCATATACTTTTTACAATAATAATCTTCCGCCTGCCAATGTTTTAAAGTTTGAATTAACTGATCCACAAACAGGTCAGGTCATTAATACCTGTTCTTATGGCTCTGATGGAAGTATCGTAACACCACCAACTAATTTAAATTATTCAGCAGCTTCTGCCACTGTTTGTCAGGGTACAGCTGGTAATTCAGTAACGCCAACGGTAACTGCCAGCGGTACGGTTACTTATTCTGTATCTGGCAATCCAACCGGAGTAACAATCAATTCAGCAACAGGTGTGATCTCATGGACAAGTACTGTTGCTGCTGCTGTTTATACAATGACAGTTACTGCTAATAATACATTTGCACCTAATGCTACATTTACTTATACTTTAACAGTAAATTCATTACCTGTAACACCCACATTTACATTAACGCAGCCAACCTGCAGTGTAGCAACAGGAACAATAGTAGTGGCGTCACCAACAGGTGTGGGTTATACCTATAGTATAGATGGCGGAACATATCAATCATCAGCAACATTTGCAACTGCAACAGCAGGAGCACATACAGTAACAGCAAAAAATGCAAGTGGCTGTACTTCTTCCGCAACTGCAACGATCAATGCACAACCGGCAACACCGGCTACTCCTACGTTTACATTAACGCAGCCAACCTGCAGTGTGGCATCAGGAACAATAGTAGTGGCATCACCAACAGGTGTGGGTTATACCTATAGTATAGATGGCGGAACATATCAATCATCAGCAACATTTGCATCAGTGGCAGCAGGTACACATACGATATCAGTTCAAAATGCAAGTGGCTGTACTTCTTCCGCACCTGCAACGATCAATGCACAACCGTCAACACCGTCAACACCTACATTTACATTTACCCAACCAACCTGCAGTGTTTCGACAGGAACAATAGTAGTGGCGTCACCAACAGGTGTGGGTTATACCTATAGTATTGATGGCGGAACATATCAATCATCAGCAACATTTGCATCAGTGGCAGCAGGTACACATACGGTATCAGTGCAAAATGCAAGTGGCTGTACTTCTTCCGCACCTGCAACGATCAATGCACAACCGTCAACACCGTCAACACCTACATTTACATTTACCCAACCAACCTGCAGTGTTTCGACAGGAACAATAGCAGTGGCATCACCAGCAGGTGTGGGTTATACCTATAGTATAGATGGCGGAACATATCAATCATCAGCAACATTTGCATCAGTGGCAGCAGGTACACATACGGTATCAGTGCAAAATGCAAGTGGCTGTACTTCTTCAGCAACTGCAACAGTTACTGCACAGCCGTCAACACCGTCAACACCTACATTTACATTTACCCAACCAACCTGCAGTGTTTCGACAGGAACAATAGTAGTGGCATCACCAACAGGTGTGGGTTATACCTATAGTATTGATGGCGGAACATATCAATCATCAGCAACATTTGCTTCAGTAGCATCAGGTACACATACGATCTCAGTTCAAAATGCAAGTGGCTGTACTTCTTCCGCACCTGCAACGATCAATGCACAACCGTCAACACCGTCAACACCTACATTTACATTTACCCAACCAACCTGCAGTGTTTCGACAGGAACAATAGTAGTGGCATCACCAGCAGGTGCGGGTTATACCTATAGTATTGATGGCGGAACATATCAATCATCTGTAACATTTGCATCAGTGGCAGCAGGCACACATACGGTATCAGTGCAAAATGCAAGTGGCTGTACTTCTTCAGCAACTGCAACAGTTACTGCACAGCCGGCGACACCGTCAACACCTACATTTACATTTACCCAACCAACCTGCAGTGTTTCGACAGGAACAATAGTAGTGGCATCACCAACAGGTGCAGGTTATACCTATAGTATTGATGGCGGAACATATCAATCTTCTGTAACATTTGCATCAGTGGCAGCAGGTACACATACGATCTCAGTTCAAAATGCAAGTGGCTGTACTTCTTCAGCAACAGCAACAATAGCAGCACAGCCTGCAACACCCGCAACGCCAACATTTACATTTACCCAACCAACCTGCAGTGTTTCGACAGGAACAATAGTAGTGGCATCACCAGCAGGTGCGGGTTATACCTATAGTATTGATGGCGGAACATATCAATCATCAGCAACATTTGCATCAGTGGCAGCAGGTACACATACGGTATCAGTGCAAAATGCAAGTGGCTGTACTTCTTCCGCACCTGCAACGATCAATGCACAACCGTCAACACCGTCAACACCTACATTTACATTTACCCAACCAACCTGCAGTGTTTCGACAGGAACAATAGTAGTGGCGTCACCAACAGGTGCTGGTTATACCTATAGTATCGATGGCACAAATTATCAGTCAGCTGCAACATTCTCTAACCTGGCAGTAGGTACTTATTCTGTAACTGTAAAAGCTGTCGGTGGCTGTATTTCAACTGCAACAGCTGCAGTGATTGTAAAAGCCAATAAGCCAAACGATTTTGCATACACCAACAACTACCTGACAACAACACAACCTTTAAGCAGTAATAGTTTCGGTTTTGTAGAATATGGCAATGCAGCAGGAGATACTTATAGCTGGGATTTTGGTGATGGCACAACTTCTACTTCTGCAACACCAACAAAATCGTACAGCGCATTTGGAATCTATAATGTGAGATTGATCGCAACTAATACGGGCGGCTGTTCAGATACAAGCTATCAAACAGTGGTGGTAACACCGGCTTCTAAACCAATGGATGCAGTGCCTGTATGTAATGCAGCAACTGCAACAACGATCACGCAAACATTGATATTCCCTAGAAGTACAACAGATTGGGCAAGCTCTAATCTAAAATCGCAGAATGCTGCCAAATTTGATACAACCTTAGGAACCTTGCTGGCAGTAAAAGTGATCAATAATGGATCATTCACTACCAATAATAAAGTAGAGATCACGGGTAATATGGCAGCCGGAACCAAGCGACTGGTGAATATACAAGTGGATGGAACGATGGACTTCTATGCTCCCGGATTCTTATACGGTATCACGCCACCAACGATTATAGATAGTTTCTCTTCAACAGGATTTGACGGAGTAAAAGATTTTGCAGGTACAAGTGGTAAGACTTTTGGTCCGCATACAAGCGCGAAAACAGATTCAACCGTATTCACATCAGCAGCCAGTTTGGCAAACTATAAAGGATCAGATTCAATAGCATTAATTGTATATACCAATACGAATTTCTCAGCATCATTCCCAACAGGAAATGACACAGCTTCTATCAGCACAACTGCAACGGATACTGCCACAATAGTATATTATTATTGTCCTTCAGCAGGTGGCGTGAGTGGTGGAGTTGGTGGAGGACTGGAAAGCAAGAGCCTGGGTGATGCCATCGTGAAACGTGTGTACAATAAAGCTTTCAACAGTTTGCAGCAACCGGTTGATTATAGTACCATGTCTCCTGTTGCCGAAAGAACTGCAAGGGCAACAACAATGGGAGTTGGTACGGGTAAATTAACGCTTGCCGATATCCTGCCACAGCATTTAAGTAAATATAGCCTTACGTCTTATATAAGTACACCAACGGATATACCATCGATCACCAATGCATCAGATGTATTATCCATTGATTATACTTTGAATAATGAGGCCAAAGCAGTAAGCTTCGGAACACAAACCAGCAATGCTGTCTATGATCACACCAAGGCGATCTGTGACAGATTGAAAGGTTCTGTATTGATCGACATTAAAAACGTTATGATCAATAATGTTCAGATGGTTGCTTATACATTGAAAACAGCAACAGGCAATACAGAATATGCGATGAGCTTTGCAATTGGTGCGAAAACCGGAAGGAACAGTTATACATTGCAATCAAACTGGTTGAATCAGGATTATACAGCAGATGAAACCATGTATAATATCCAATTATGGGCAGTATCACCAACCATGGTGACGGATATGGCAACAGATATCATCAATAATCTGCAGTCAACCATGCCGATACAAGCCATCAGTTCAAAGAAATTACCGGATACTTATATCACATCGGGCAGCAGAGACAGAACTAACCTGGTATTGTCAGTAACAAATAACCAGACAAACAGCAATGGTTATTTTGTGATCGAAGACAAATCTAATGAACTGTCAACAGCAACAACCAAGAGAACAGTGGCATTCTCAGTAGCAGCAAACGGTATGGGAAATATTACTGTTCCGATGAGCGATATTTATGAGTCAACCATTAGCATGTATATCAATAACCAGTTACAGGATGTAGTGTATATGGCAGACGGAACATGGTCATACGGAGCAGGACCTGCATCTAATGTCACAAGCTTTAAAGTAAGTAATGATACCAATAAGACCTATGCATCGGATGAACTGCCTGTATTCAGAAATGTACAGGTAAGCGGAACTTCGGCAGATTATGTATCGGTGTTCAAATTAATGAAAGGTGGCGCAGTTGCTCAAGACCTCACTGCATACAAGACCCTGAAGTTTGCTGCGGAAGGCGGATATAATCTGAGAATAACATTAGTGAAGAGTTCAATTGTAAACTGGGCCGATCAATACAATACCGTGATCCCATTGGATAAGGCTTCGAAAGAATACCTGGTATCACTGGATGCATTTACATCTGCTCTATCAAAAGACAAGATCAATGCAAATGATGTAACAACGATCGTATTCTCCATTGAAGTAGGCAACGGACAAAACAGTGTGTTGAATACAACATTGAATAGCATCAGTTTCACGAAACAGGATGCCAGTTATCTGCAAAGTCTGACTGCCAAAGAAGTACAGTTGTATCCGAATCCTGCAACAGGTAATAGGTTCACTTGCAGCTTTATGAGTGATAAACCTGCACAGTTAACACTGCGCGTGATTGAAATGACAACCGGACAGGTAATGCATACACAGCAGGTAGCAGCGGTTACAGGTATCAACAATGTACAGGTAGATCTCAATAGAAAGAATGCAGGCAGCAGTGTATATATCATTGCACTGGATGGAGAAAATGTACAGTACAAGAAAGCGAAGATCATTGCAGGTAATTAATAAGATTGCCGGATAGATCTGATCATAAAAAAAGTCCCGAAGTTTTCTTCGGGACTTTTTTATTTTAAGTGTCCCATCCTAAAATAGGTTGACAACAAATAGCCTTAAAGATGTCAACAACAAACCAGAAAAGGATTAGACTTCTTCGGATATCAATGTTTCGACAGGCTATTTGTAATGTTATGTTGATGTAATCTGATTAACTAATTTCTGTTCTGTAAACAGTCTCGTTGAAGATAACAGAGTATTAAATATAGTGTGCATTCAAACATACGCATCAAAAAAGAGAGGCATCTTACAGAAAAAATAAAACCTCTGCGACTTAGCGTCTCTGCGTGAATTTCTTTAAAAAATCTATTGATTGCTTTTATAGTCGATGATAAATTCACTTAAATCAGGAATAAACTTTCTTTTTCTTTTTAATTCATGATCATAGATCAATTGCCCTAAATGTTTCATGAAAGGATAACCCACTGTTTCATAATCATATTTATCGTCATTCAATATGCCGTCACTATTGCAGTAAATAGTAGCACAGAGCATGAATTCTATCTTTTTTTCCGTATCAATGATATAAGCGATATCCGTTAAAAATCCATAAGCATCACCCGGTTTATTAAAGATCCGGATATTGCTAGGGATAGATCCTTTTTCATTGCCTGCCAATAAGAATTTACAAAATGCATCCCAATAATGAGCCGTATCATAATAGGGATATTTGCTTTCTTCGGGATAAGCACTCATCCAGTGCAACACAAAATCACGATCATCCTTACTCATATTGAATCTTTGATTCGCTTCAACACTTTCAGGAAATAAAAGACTTCTCTGAATATGATGCTGATCTTGCAGGTACACCCGGTTCTTCATGGAGAAATCAAGCGGTTCATTGATTAGTTGATCGCCTTTATAATACCCTTTCCCTACTTTTTTATTTAAGGCAGGAAAAACAGCTTTACTGTTTTGTTCATCCAGATGATAGATCAGTTTACCTGTTGAATCATAGAAGGAAATAGGATTGGTCAAACGGTTTTGCGCATCTGTTAAACTGATCTGTAAACGATGGCGGATGATGGCGTCGGGATATCCTTTCTCTCTCAGTTTTTGTTGAATGGTTTGCTGACCAACAAATTCGTACAAACGGTTGAATGCATCATTATCGCTCACCAAAAAGATCTGTTTTACATAATCTGCAATGGATGGTTTACTGTTCTCGGCTTTGGGTTCTGAATAAACGATCTCTTCTTTCGATGAATTGCTGTCGGTGATCATTGTTGTATTCCTGTTCAATCCGGCCTTATTCAATTCATTTAGTTTCTCCAATGCTAAATAAGCAATGGGCATTTTTACCGTACTGGCAGGATAGAAATAATGATCGTTATTCAGGTTGAAACTATATTCAGTAAAAGAGGGTTTATTATTTTTATCCCGATCTATTTGTGTATAGATGATCTGCACATTCAAACTGTCTTTGTTCGCAAGAATGGAAGAAAAATATTCGGGCCTTGTTTTCATTAAGGTTTCTAATAGGTCAGCAGGCTTATTTTGAACCTTTTGAGCAGTAAGGCCATTCAACCATGAACAAAGAATAAAGAGGAATAAAGCTTTTTGCATGAATCAAACTTAGATAAAATTTATGAATAGGATAAACAGGACAACTCAGCCATTGTTTCACTATTTTTGAATAACAATCATTGCCATGCCACACGAATCCATTTCAGTATTCGATATGTTTAAAATTGGTGTTGGGCCATCCAGCTCTCATACACTCGGCCCCTGGCGTGCTGCTATGCGTTGTATTGAATCCATCAAAAGCAAAACCAATTTGAGTGAAGTGGCTTCTGTTCATGTTTTGCTCTATGGATCATTGGCAAAAACAGGCAGGGGACATGGTACCGATATTGCTGTGATGCTCGGTTTATGCAATGAAGATCCCGTAACGATCCCTGTTGATTCTATTACAGCAAAGATCAATGCCATCAATAGCAGCAAACAATTGCATGTAGGCAATGAAGTGTGGATTGCTTTTGATCCGTCTGTACATATTCAATTCCTTTCTTCAGAATCATTACCTTTTCATCCCAACGGTTTATCCTTCCTGATCGAATTAAAGAACGGAGAGAAATTCAGCGAAACATTTTATTCTATCGGCGGAGGGTTTGTAGTAAAAGAAGGAGAGGGCAATAATAAAAAGCAAGCAGTTGAATTACCATTTCCTATCAACACTGCTGATGAGTTATTGCATTGGTGCATGAAAACAGGAATGAACATCAACGAAATTGTATTGGAGAATGAAAATGCATGGCGTCCAGAAGCCGAGACCAAGCAAGGTGTTTTGAAGATATGGGAAGCGATGAGAGATTGTATTTATCGCGGTTGTCACGCTGAAGGGGAATTACCCGGAGGATTGAAAGTTCATCGTCGCGCAAACGGATTAAATAGAAAATTACTGATTCATAAGCCTTATTCTGATCATGAAGGATGGTTGGCTGCAATTCGTGAAGGTGGGAATGGGTTTGTGTATATACTTGATTGGGTAAGTTGTTTTGCGCTCGCAGTGAATGAAGAGAATGCATCATTCGGCAGGGTAGTTACTGCACCAACCAACGGTGCTGCCGGAGTTATTCCTGCAGTGCTTCAATATTATATTACGTTTTGTAATGGCAACCTGCCTGCCGACAAGCAAGTAAATGAGGATAAGATCATTCGTTTTTTATTAACGGCTTCTGAGATCGGCAGCATCTTTAAAAAAGGCGCCACCATTTCTGCCGCAATGGGCGGATGTCAGGCAGAGATAGGAGTAAGCAGTGCGATGGCAGCAGCAGCATTGACAGAAGCTCTGGGTGGAACTCAGAGACAGGTTTTAATGGCTGCTGAAATTGCCATGGAACATCATCTTGGTTTAACATGTGATCCCATCGGAGGCCTGGTTCAGGTTCCATGCATTGAGCGTAATACAATGGGCGCCATTAAAGCCATCACCGCTTCACAGCTTGCCTTGCAAAGCACGCCTGATTTTGCAAAAGTAAGTCTCGACAAAGTGATCAAGACCATGTGGGATACTGCGTTGGACATGAACAGTAAATACAAAGAAACTGCTGATGGCGGATTGGCCATCAATATTCCGATCAGTTTGCCAGAATGTTAGTTTTTTAGAACCAATAAGTGCAGCAAACAAAACAATCAAAACTCATTCAATACCGCCTGCCAGTAAGGAAAACGTTGATCATCTTTTTTTAGTTTCCGCACTATCTCTATCAGTGTTGGATCATATTTAGCAGCAAGTGTAAACAGTTGCAATGCTTCTGCAGGATCAAATAAATGCCCGATTTTATAAGAAGCTTCATTGTTCTTTGCCCTTTTTAGGTCAAAACTGATCTTGGTATTCACAAATTCTGCATGTGTTTTTTCACCGTTAACAAAGGGAACCATAAAATCAATCGATTTTGCAATAGATGCCTGATTACTGGCTGTAAAATGATAATAATCCGGTCCCCCTGCACGCTGTATGAGGATAGATAATTTTATTAAAGGCTCTATATCATAAATATGATAATGAAATGCATCACGTTCGGTAAAATCAAATGAACTGCCATCCGGATAAATGTTTCCTGCTATATGCAAAGGCAAATTATCTGTAATGAATTTCTTGTATGTTTCATCATTCAAGAGCCAGGCAACCTCGCCGATGATCTTCAGTCGGTGTGAATTCCAGTTATCATATCTGCCTGACTTTGTTAGCCTGACCATCCTGGGATAATTGATCTCGGTATCGGCAACATTTCTGAACCATCTTGTAATAACAGATCTGTCTTTTGCAGATAATTTATCCTTCAAGAGATCATAACTTTCAAAAGCACCGTCTAAATTGGTCTCGTCAATAGGATCACCTGTTGGTTGATTTTTTTTTGCCCAGGCAATTAAAAATTCCTCCGCTTTCCTGCAATAGTTGTCATTGTTTGTTATTCTATAAACCATCGACAATGCATACATCTTACGGATATCTTTTAATGCATTGGCTGTCGCCGTTTTAAGCGGGTCTCCGGCTAATCTTCCTTCACTGGTAATGATGATGATAGGATTGGGGCTGTCTTTTAATGACTGATCGGCTAAGTTCAACAATCCTTTAAACTGTTTGGCAGCAGAACTATCTTTCTTTATGAGCTGTTGCAGTTTCGTTATTTCATGCTTGTTTAAAGTAAGGTTTTGACTTTGAATAGAATTGCTGCAAAAAAGCAAGCAAATAAAACAACTATAAAAACGAATTGAATTCATACTAGAGATTCAGTAACTAAAATTACCGCTTATTTGATTCTATACCTCGATATTCATGAGAATCCGACTAACTCATTTGGAACTGCATTATTTTAGTAATAACCTGACTCGCAGATAAGGTCGTACTCTGACCTTAGTTTCCCATTTTTTATGATCAAATGACTTTCAGAAAATCTGGAATGATCTCCTTCAGGTTTTATTGGATATCTGACCAAAAGTTCATACCCGTTTCCTGTATATTCTCTGATGACCTGATCATTTTGAATATTTTCATTGAGTAAATTAAGCTGGATCGTTTTATTGTTAATTGAAATAAACGCCAATTTTATAGGAGGAGTTTCCGATGTTGTATCGATGCTTCCTACTATAAGAATAAACTCATTTTTAAGTTCCATCGTTTTTATTTCTTTACCGAAATGCAAATTGCTGTGAAAATATTCATAGTCATAAGGAATATAACTAACCTTATCTAAAACAATTTCATGGCTGCTGCATGATGAAATTGCACATAGTACTATTGATAGAAAATAAATTAAAGATGAAGATTTTCTATTCATAGAAATATGATAATGAATCCGCATCTAAATTTATATATTATTTTTTTTCAATCGTAATTTGCACTCCAGTATTTGTAGTTTTAATTAGTAAATGTTTTGATGAGTAAACAATGTTTCAACATTATAAATCATAGAGGGCTAAACTTAATCTTTTGATAGTCGTTTTTGTTTTTCTTATTAATGTTTTTCCGTTAGGTAATGCTTTTTTAAGATATCTTCTCCATATTCATTACCTTTTTCTCTCCAGATGGCATGAATATGATTGGCACTTTTTCTTGGCCCGCCATTATTATCAAACTCAATTAAAAAAGTTGGGCCGTTTAAAATAAAATAATGTGCCTGCTTTTCTTCCAGTCCTCCGATCCATCCAAAATAAATATTATCAATGCCGCCTTTTAAGATCTTATCATATTCAATAACTGCTTTATCATACTCCAGATTAAAAACAAATTCTCTGATGATATATTCTAAAACTGATTTTTGTTTTTGCGTTAATGCATTTGCTTTGATGCCCCAATAGTCAACCAATCTTTTCCCGCTTTCAGCAGCTGTAATAATATCTCCCGGAACTTCAGAACTCATAATGGCTTTCTTCTTTTGTTCTTCCGTTAATAAATTGATGAGCTTTATACCCAGGTCTTCTTCTTGACCTAAAACACGATAACCCGCATATTCAGAATTCAGGTATTCTGCCGGGTCTGTTCCAACAAAGAAGGGTGTTACAGATATTTTATCATCACTAAATGTAAAATTTACCGATAGATGATGCCCTTCTAATTTATAGCCCCATTGCTTTTCATCAGGTGATCCAAAAAAGGCGAAATAATAATTTTTGGGAGACCAAAGCAAAGACTTTACAAATGCATAATTCGAATCATTCATTTCTTTCTTATAATAAAGGCTGTCGTAAAAACGATTGATCAACTCATCCAGGTGCATGATGCCTGTGGCTTTTAAATATCCCTGTGAACTTAATGATGCAGAAAGTATTCTGTGAACCAATTTTCTTTGGTCATCAGTCATGTTCCCGATACTTGTTCCAACCCTTGACCTGAGCCCAACGGGAAGATTGTTCCATTTTAATCGAGCCGTGTCATTAAAATCAAGATCACTTGAACGTTTCTGAACTTTGTCGAATGAGTTATTAAGCAGTACGGCATATTGCTTAATTTCTTTGGCATAATCTGCCTGCCCGCTGGCATTTAAAACAAATAAAGCCGAAAAGGCAATTAAGCAGCAGTTGATTTTTTTCATATTCAGTGTTTTGGTTAGGTTTAATAAGAATGATCAATTTATTACAATCAGTAATATCGCAATAATAATTAGCTTTTATCAGCAAGAGGTGATGTGATCCACCATGTATTACCAAAAGGATCTTTTATACCACCACTGCGGCCATAAGGCTGATCGCTCATCGCTGATTCAATTGTTGCACCCTCATCCATTGCTTTTTTATAGGTGGCATCAGCATCTTCAACATAAACAAATAAGCCTGCTGTTCTTTCCTTGTATTCTTCGGTACTGTCTGCAAACATGATGGTACTTCCACCGATCATGATCTCGGCATGCATGATGCAGTTTTCATCCCTCATCACTTTATAGGTTTCTGTTGCAGCAAAAACCCTTTGTGTGAATGCAATAAAAGCCGCAGCATTTTTTAGAATGAGATAAGGCATTACCGTTTGGTAATTTTCGGGAATGGTCAGATTCTTTGCCATAGCACAATATTTATGGTGATGAATACTGGTAAAATACAAAAAATATTTAAACGACATATTTAATAAAATCGTATCTTGTGTAATACAGGAATGGGTTAACCTAACCCCTTGCGTATTTTGCACATTTTTCCACTTTCATTCAAATCATAGTCTTGAATAGTCCGGGGATAGAGCAGGGATAGTCCACCATTTCGTGGACTATCCCTGCTCTATAGTAGAATGAAGTAAGAGGTATAGTAGGCTTATCTATGGCTTTAGTATAAAGTAAGGATGCTTGTCTTATACTTTTCACGACTAGTGTCTTATACTGAAAAAACTTTACACAGGGGAAGGATAATACTGATATTGCTTTACAGTGTATCACAATAGTAGCGATTTAGCTTTACAGTAATTTTTATTTTTCCATTGTTTTAATAAAGGTTT
>Ga0316229_1000246_pt1 | contig 81364 bp, 62 predicted proteins | sample TBH18023metaG_FD_206011 | JGI IMG/M metagenome (GOLD analysis project Ga0316229, IMG submission 206011) | Freshwater microbial communities from Trout Bog Lake, Wisconsin, USA - TBH18023 | ecosystem: Environmental > Aquatic > Freshwater > Lake > Hypolimnion/Profundal zone | place: USA: Wisconsin... | reverse complement strand
ACATCCTTGCCTCCTGCGGTGAAGGCGTCCTTACCATAGCACACCAGAAAAGCGCAAAAGAATATAATGTTATACAGACCCTGCCTACCCGCAGAAGCGCCCGCACCATTACATACAGCGAAGCCGAAAAGAAGGTTTATATGTCCTCGGCCGATGTTGCCATGGAAAACAACCACAGGAAAGTCGCCCCGGGCAGTTTCCAGGTAATTGTTGTTGGAAAATAACTAATGCAATATCGCCCGGCAGGGTTGACATGTATAAGTTAATGTTGTATCTTTGGGTTTAGGTTAATTATTCATAAGTAACCTAAACAGAAGATTATGAAACAGATTACCAGGTTCTTTCCGTTGATTGCGCTTTGTTTCCTGCTGACGGTTTTTACTACTTCATCCTATGCACAGTGGATGAACTATGGGTGTATGAATCCGGACCAATATAGTTTTATTACCGCCGGGAATAAGCTCTTTTTAACCACCGGGGGAAAATTATATGAATCGGCAGACCAGGGAATAAGCTGGTTCAGAAACACAGGGTTCCCGGGCGGGAGGCAATCCCATTACCTTGCAAACGATGACTCCTTAATAGTTTCAGGTTATACAGGGGGTGATTCCAAAGAGTATCTCTGGATATCAAAGGACCAGGGAAACACATGGTCAGATATAACCATAAATCTGCCTTCATCCTATTCAAACAGTATGAGTATGTCGGTTTGCGGTAACATGATATTTATTGGTTTTTTGGACGGTATGATGAGATCTGCAGACCTGGGAAAAACATGGTCATTAATTTCCAGTGGATTACAAGGTTATGTTTATTGCGTTACACGGATTGGAAGCGATTTATATGCAGGAACCGGTTTCGGGGTTTGCAAAGCTGCAGACCCATTGGGTACAAACTGGGTCTCGGCCAATTCGGGATTACCTTACACAAACCTTGATATACAGGCACTGGCAGCAAGGAATGATACTTTATATGCCGGGCTGGGTTATCCCGGAGGTGTATATTTTTCAACGGATGGGGCTGCAAGCTGGATGCCGGCGGGATTTAACGGGCATCCGGTTGTAAAGATCATTATTAACGGGGAATACATTTATACTGCCACTTTGCAAGGTATTTACAGAGGAAAATCAGGTGGAGACTGGGCATATTTCGGTTTAAGTGCAATGGCACCCGCAGATATGTGTATATCAGGTAATAATATTTTTGCGGGTGGTGCCTTTGGATCCAATTACGCTCACACCCTTTTTGCATCCTATGATGCAGGCGCCTCCTGGGGCCCCATCCGTGCAATAACAAATACCAACGTTAATGTTACCTATTGCACAGGCAATAATAATATCCTGGCAGGGACCCTCGATGGCATTTACTTTTCACAGGATAACGGGAACTCATGGGAACATGCTGCGATATTAAACTCCGGCCTGGAAATAAGCTGTTCTGCATATGGATTCTCAGGGACTGTTTCCGAGATATCCGAGTTATTCGCTGCAACATCGGCGGGTGTTTTAAAGTCGGTCGACGGAGGCAGGACATGGAGAGTCAGCGGCTCACCCAGCCCTCAATCCATGGCAGTCCTTTATTATAACAATAAGGTGTTTGCCTCAGCCGACGGTGGAATTTATTTATCGACCGATCATGGAGAAAGCTGGTCAATGACAAATTCCAATATCGGGGGAATAAACTGTTTTATACAAGCCGGTAAAACTGCTTACGCCGGAGGATTAGATGCAGTGTTTAAATTGACAAGTGACGGCGTTTCCTGGACCAATACGGGAGAGGGTATTTCAGGAATTACAAATTCACTTGCAGTTGCGGGAGGTGAATTATTTGCCGGGACCAGTTCGGGTGTGATGAAATTTGATGAAACAACCAGCCCTCCTGTTTGGAAACTAATGAACAATGGGGACTATTGTTCAATAATTACCAGTCTCGGTAACTTATTATTTGCCGCTACCTCAGGGAAAATATTTCTGAGCAGGGACGGTGGAAATTCCTGGATTGACATTTCCGGTGATTTCCCTTCCTCCATGATCACGAGTATCATGGCCGGGAATTCTACGGTATTTGTTTCCACAGTAACCTCGGATTGCATTCCGCGCAGCGACGGAATATATAAACGCAGTATTGACGGGCTCACGGGGATCGTGAACAATGACAATCAGGCCGGGTTTATTATATTTCCTGATCCTGTGAACGATAAAGCCCGGCTGGTTCTGCCAAAAGGGCATCCCGGGCCGGTAAACATTGAAATTTTTTCACTGGGAGGTTATCGTATTTCCTCATTTACCATTAATCTCACCGGGAGCAATAATTCAGCGGAAATTGATTTTTCGGCTTATACCGGGGGCATGTATTTCATCAGGGTCAATGCAAAGGATTTCTCCTCAGTTCAGAAAATCCTGGTCAGCAGGTAAGGAAGTTCTGGAATGACGGTATACCTGCTTAATGATCAGCCTGTTTTTCCTCCCCCAACTGAAGCCGAACCCGATGGTTTGATCGCTCTTGGCGGGGATCTTTCCCCTTTAAGGCTTCTTAATGCGTATACCGATGGCATTTTCCCCTGGTTCAGGGATGATGAGGATATTTTCTGGTTCTCTCCTGATCCCAGGATGGTATTGTTCCCTGATGATTTGAAGATATCCGCCTCTCTAAAGCGCGTTCTTAGAAGCGGGAAATTCGAGGTATGCTGTGATACTGTGTTTACAAAAGTTATAGAGGCCTGTGCTTCAGCAGACCGCCCTGACCAGGATGGAACCTGGATTGACAAGGAATTTATTGAAGCATATACTGAACTTCACAACCTGGGTTTTGCACATTCTTTCGAAACCTTCTCAAAGGGGGAACTCTGCGGCGGTCTGTACGGGGTGTCGATCGGCCATGCATTCTTTGGTGAAAGCATGTTCCATACAATTACCGATGCCTCCAAAGTGGCATTTTGCTCCATGGTGGAAAAAATTAAAACCTGGCAGTTCGATTTTGTTGACTGCCAGGTTGAGACTGATCTTGTTAAAAGGCTTGGGGCGAAACCCTTGCCCAGGGCTGATTATCTTGAGCTTCTGAAAAAAGCCATCAGCCACCCCACTTTAAAAGGTAAGTGGATTCTATAATCCCAGCTTTTTCCTCAGGTCTGTGGGAATGGCGTTCTTGTTTACCATGATATCCATGGTCTTCAGTTTCACATAGGGTTCGGATGCGTAAAAGTATCCCTTGTATTTATGGTCCTCAAGTCCCCATGAATTCTTGACAATATAATATTTGTTGCCGGTCTGGTCGCTCGCAACGCCTGTAATATGCATGCCGTGGTCATCGGTAGTCTGGTAATTGTCGAATTCGATCTGCCGCATTTCCTGGGTGATTGTTTTCTCGGTAATGGGTTTGTCAAACTTGTAAAGCTGTTTGTCTTTTTCAGCATCGCTCATTTTTTCCCACTTAGCCTGTTCAAGCCCTGCGAATTCCTTCACGTTCTTATCCGGTACAATAGCCACTCCGTTCTTCCATGAAAATCCTTTTTCGCTCACATCGGCTCCCCATACCACGGTATACCCGTTGGTGATGGAATTGTCGATAACCCTGATCAGGTCATTAATCGGAACATTGTAAGCCTCGTCCATAAGCCAGTTATCAGGAACCTCAAGCACGAACCTTGAAAAGAAGGGGTGATGGGTATAGGATGTGAGTTCAACGTAATCATCAGCATTCAATCCCATCATATCCGAAAAGGACTTCGGGGTGTACGATTTACCCTTATATGTAAAGGTCGAAGGGACTTTACCCAGGTAAGCATCGAGGATGCCATCAAAACCTTCATGCCAGACAGGGGTAAGTTTTTTATTCGGGTTCTTTACAACGGCATCAACATAAGCCGACAGCACACCGTCCATCTCACCGTGAACAGGCAGCTTCTCCCCTATAGTCAGCCCGGTATAGGCTTCTTCGGGCAGCATCCCGTAATTTTTCAGCACATAAGTCACGTCATGGGCTGCCCCTCCTCCTCCGAAGTTATGCTTTCCTTCAAACCTTACATAGAGTTTGGATTTATCGGAATAGCACATGCGAACGCAGTACATCTCGGAGAGATCGAAAGTGTCTTTCCCCATCCTGAGAAGCTCTGATTCAAGGAAAGAAATGGCTGAATAGCTCCAGCAAGTCCCGGAGCGATACTGGTTTTTAATACTCGTTGCCGGCAATTGCTTGACAATGGTAAACTGGTAGCCGGAGTCGGCTTTTTTCTCCTTCTCCTGGGCAAAACTTAAGCTTGCCAGGAGCATGGCGGATACGAAGATCAGGGTAAATCGTTTCATAGAGTTTTTAATTGTTAGGTTGAATGTGTCAAAAGTAAGAACATTATCTGGATGGAGGAACGAGAATCGTTGAAATGGCTAAATCTTTCTTTAAGGTGCTGAAATTTGAAGGAAGACAAAGATATTTACGATTATACGATCTTTGAGTTACGATTGAATTTTATGATTGACGATCTATGAATAAAATATTAAACTCGTAATTCCAAAATCAATAATTCAATCGAAAATCGTAAATCCTCCAATCGTAAATTGTCATTATTTCAGCTTTCCTCAAACGGCTGCTCCTGTTCAAAATCGGGGCGGTAATGCCTTGTACTGTCCATGGCCTGGATCCAGCCGTAATCAAGCCCCAGCCTCTCCATTTCATCAACCACCTGCCGGTATTCTTCCTGGTAGAGCTCCCTGCCGAGGAAAGGATGGTCCATGACCCTGGCGGTTGGATAATACTGCGACATGAGTGAAATATGGAGCTTTGGGGAAATTTCTTCTGCAATATACCTGAGGACTTGTATACTGTTACGAACTTGTCCGGGTAAAACAAGATGACGTATGATAATTCCTGAAACGGCAGTGTTTTCATCTGAAAGATGCAGTGCCGGGCCTTTCTGACGGTACATCTCCCTGATCGCCGAACTGGCGGCTTCAGGATAATCCCCTGCCTTCGAGAATGATCGCGCAAGTAAAGAATCCATGTATTTGAAATCGGGTAGGTAAACATCGATCAGCCCTTCAAGCGACCTTAAAGATGAGGCTTTGTCATAAGCATTGGTGTTGTATACCCATACAGGAGAATAGCCTTTTTCCTTGATAGCTTTAATAATGACTTTCATCTGGGGAATAAAATGCGAGGGTGAGACAAAACCCACCAGATTGATTCCCCTGTCGAGGATGGCAGTGACTTCTTTGACAATATCCTTCAATTCCATCCTGAAAGACTGCCTGGGTATTGACACATCGCTGATCTGGTGGTTCTGGCAGTAAACGCATTGCAGGTTGCAATTGGTAAAGAAAATGTTGCATATCCCGTTTGGCCCGGATATGACAGGCTCTTCCCCTTTGTGGATGCAGATAGAGGTTATGCTGAATGAAGCGTCGCTCCTGCATATCCCTCTTGCCGATTCCCACCTGTTGACATGGCATTCCCTTGGACAGAGTGCACAATCCTGTAATTCTTTCAACGGGCTGAGCAGTTCATGGGATGTCATCCTTCGGCTGTTCTTTTTGTTAACTTTGGTTCCGCAAATTTCGTTATAATAATATAAAACTTACAGGACTTTTAATAATGGCCTGTCCAACTCTAACTCATGTCGGATAAACTAACTGGTTACAAGCATATTATCTGGGACTGGAACGGTACTCTTCTCGATGATGCATGGCTTTGCGTGGAGGTCATGAACGGGATGCTTGAAAAAAGGGGACTTCCCCAGGTAAGTCTTGACTTTTACCGTTCGGTCTTCACTTTTCCTGTGAGGGATTATTACCAGGAACTTGGTTACGATTTCGACAGGGAATCCTTTGAGAAAGTCGGAATGGAGTTCATGGTTCTTTACAATCAAAGGCAGAAAGAATGCAGGCTCCATGATGAAGTCATGACCGTGCTTGAGTCATTCAGGCGGCATGGGTTCGGGCAGTCCATACTTTCGGCCCGGGAACAGAATGAATTGATCACCGAAACCATAGACCTGGGGGTCAATGGGTATTTTACAAAAGTCTACGGACTTGATGATCACTATGCCCATGGTAAAACCGACGTGGGATTAAAGCTGATAAAGGATCTCGCCCTGCCGCCTTCTTCACTGTTGTTTATTGGGGATACAAGACATGATGCTGAGGTGGCCTGCGAGATAGGCATAGACTGCATCCTGATCCCCAACGGGCATCATAACGAGGATAGACTGAGAAGATGCAGCTTCCCCGTCATTGGAAATCTTAATGAATTAACATCCAGGCTATGATCAGAAGGATATTACTTTATTCCCTCATCCTGAGTTTAGTTTCAGCGCTGCCTGCCGGGGCTCAGACCATCAAAGGGAAAAGCATTCAGACCCATACAATTAAATTAAGCGGGAAGGATAAAAAGAACGATCCGAATTCAGGTACAAGGATCGTTTATATTTCGGAAAAACCGTATGAAACTTCGGATACCGTGGTGAAGTCGTATTACAGCTTCCTTTCGGAACTCCAGGGCTTTACTTGTGATTTCATGACCGCCACGGACTTAGGGAAACACACATCCGCCATCAGTAAATATAATATTTTGATTTACCTGAAGGATGAAAAAGGGGCAATTCCTGCTTCCCTTACAGAGCCTAAAACCCTGGAGGCAGTCAGGCAATTTTTAAATGACGGGGGTGGCATGCTGCTGTCAGGGTTTGCATTGCATTACCTGAATGACCTCGGGCTGGAAAGCATGAAGCCTTACGACAGCCTTAAACCCTGCATTGACGACGGGAATGGACGGAAACTGGGATTTCATGCCTTGTTTGACCATCCTGTATTTGCAGGTCTTAATGGAGGGGCATATATTTTAAAGCCCCTGAAAAACCAGGATATCGGTGTTTGCGGTTATTTCGGAGAAATGCTGCCGAAAGAAGGCAAAGTCGTAGGGGTTGACTGGGATTATATTTTCCTAAGGGAGGAATCGAAGATCATCATGGAATATAAACCCGGTATGGGCAAAGTACTGGCCGTGGGAGGTTATATGGATTTTTCACAGCCCAACCTGAACCGCCTGCATCTTGAGAAATTCACCCGGAACTGCCTGGATTATCTCACTCATGATATCACAGGTCCCAATGTTCATTACTGGGATTATACACCCGACACGATCATGGCATGCAAGGCGGATTCCGTCATACCGGTGAGAATGTCAACAAAACCCTCCTTTTGCTGGGGAGCTACCGACGACCCTATGAATATGGAGCGAAGGTTCTCATCTGATGAATTCTGGGATGTGGCGGGTGAGCGATTGCTGACCATGGGGACTGAGAACGGTGGAATTGAAGAAGTATGGGCTCATCCGTTCATGGCTATGAGGGATTATGAAGTGGGGATCAAATTTGATTACAAGGATACCATCTACTGGTTGAAGGACCAGAGGCCCGAAGTAATTGCCAATCCTGCTTTCTTCACAAGAATTTATAAGTTCCCCAGGGCTTATCTGAAGGAGATCATTGTTAATGACCCTGTTGTTCCAGCCGGGGTGATTCATTATGAGTATAAAGGAGTATACGGGGCTGAGTTGTTCATCCGTTTCAGATCGAATTTCAGGTGGATGTGGCCTTATTCCGAACATATAACAAAGAGTCTCTGCTACACCTGGCTGAACGACATTCAGGCTTTCAGGCTGACGGATAAGTCGGGTATGCTGAACCTGTTCATTGGAGCAAGCAAACGTGCAGATCAGCAGCTTGCAGGGCAGTTTGATGGTTTTTCTGTAGACAAGAATTACCGGGCCAAAGGTAATCCCACCACTCAATTTATGGTAGGAGTATTCCTGGGGTACAAACTTGAAATGACAGATCAGTTCGATGTTCTGTATGTTGCTGGTAGCGAGGGTTCTCAAACGCTCATGGAAGGTTTTATAAATTACAGGGCCGCCCCGGAGCAGGTATTCACGCATGCCGTTGAGCATACTTTCAACCTGTTCAGGGAAAAGCTTATGATTACGACACCGGATGCCAATTTTAACAAAGGTTACCGCTGGGCGGTGTCCTCAGCCGATAAGTTTTTTGTAAATACTCCCGGCCTTGGCAAATCACTGGTTGCCGGCTATGCCAGTTCGAAACACGGCTGGGACGGGGCACAGAAAGTCAGCGGAAGACCGGGTTATGCCTGGTATTTCGGCCGTGACGGGGAATGGAGCGGAATGGCCCTTCTTGATGAGGGAGATTACTCCAAGGTCAGGTCAGAGCTGGAGTTCTACCAGAAATACCAGGACCTTAACGGTAAAATACTGCATGAAGCCAGCACCTCGGGGATTGTACATTATGATGCATCGGATGCCACTCCCTTGTATATTGTCCTTGCGGGAAGGTATTTCAGGTATTCGAATGATACTGCATTTCTAAGGCAAAGCTGGCCCTGCATACGTAAAGCAATTGATTTCTGTTTTTCCACTGATACCGATAAGGACCACCTGATCGAGAACACCAATGTTGGTCATGGCTGGGTTGAAGGAGGCGAGCTCTATGGCTCACATGCAACATTTTATATGACAGGATGCTGGAGCGAAGCCCTTAAAGAAGCTGCGAACATGGCTGCATTTATGAAGGACAGCGGGAAGGACAGGTATACCGGGGAGGCCATTATCGTGAACGGAATCATCAATAAGAAATTCTGGAATCCTGCCACTTCATTTTTTAATTATGGTATGAATGCGGATGGCAGTTTCCGTGCCGAGCCTACCGTATTGCCGGCTGTTCCACTTGGATTCGGGCTGGCCGACCGTGATAAGGCAGTCCCTGTGCTGAAACAACTTGCCTCCAATGCCTTTACCACCGACTGGGGTGTAAGAATAGTCAGGGACGACAGCAAACTGTTCAAACCCACGGGATATCATTACGGCAGCGTCTGGCCCCTGTTTACCGGCTGGACTTCCATGGCAGAATACCGTTACGGGAATTCGCTGCAGGGATTTTCGCACCTGATGAATAATCTCAATGTATACAGGGCATGGGCATTGGGCACCGTTCAGGAAGTGCTGAACGGAGCTGTTTATTCGCCGTCGGGTGTATGTGCAAACCAATGCTGGTCGGAGACCATGGTACTTCAGCCCGCACTTGAAGGCATGCTTGGACTGGATGTGGATGCAGGTAAAAACCTTTGCAGGCTGGCTCCTGCCCTTCCTGCCGGCTGGGATTCGCTGGAAGTCAGCAATATCAGGATCGGGAACAAATGGATTAACATGAAGTTCAGGCGTAATGGCAATATCGTTTCTTATCGTTTCACTTCCCAAAGCAAGGAACCACCGCTGATTGAACTTACACCCCTGCTGCCCCCGGGAACTCAGGCCCTGGCCTGCAGGCTGAACCATCGTGACATACCCTTCACCACTGATTTCACTTCCGGCGGAACTACTGTTAAACTTGAATTAAAACCCGGGAAAGACGACCTGGTTGAAATTGAGTTCAGGCACGGGATCAGTGTACTTCCGGTTGTCCGGGACCCCAGGCCGGGTTATTCTTCCGAAGGCCTGCGTATCATTGAGGCCGGGATGGACGGCAATACCTACTCAGTCCTGGCCGAAAACAAGCCGGGGGGGTCAGGAGAACTAACGGTCTGGGTTAACGATATGGTTATAGACCATATAGAAAACGGAACACTGCTGTCAACGAATGGTAAATTGTTATCGATAAGGATTGATTTCCCTGATTCCGGGAAGAAATACAAGGAAGTACCTCTTAAGATCTTTCTGAAATGAGAAAACTGCTTTTTTTATTACTGCTGATATCATCCTGCCCGGGTTCAGGACAGTTCCTTTCGACGCTGCAGGCGACTAAAGATGACGCATTGTTCACAACCTATGCGGCCCCGCTTTCCCGCTCTTTTTACAAGCTTGACCAGGGTTACCAGTTGCTGTTCAATGACCCTGAAAGCGGGGTGGAAATGATATCGGCCGACGGGCCGAATTTCGGCTTTGCCCTCAGGCTTGGGAATGCCACCAGGTTCAGGTTAAAGGAATTATTCAAAGAACCTGTTATAACTACTTCATACAGTGATATTTTAAAATATTATTATTATCCTTTTGAAGAAGTAAGGGTGGATGTTTGTTTTGATGTGTATTCTTCGGGTTCGGCATTCGTGGAATACACTGTTTCAAACACAGGTAAATTTGAACAGGAGATCACGCTTATCCCCTATCATTTTTATCCTTCGGCCGACAGCCTGGTCAGCCTTGAACATGATAATTTATTTGAAGGGTTTTATTATCCCCTGTCAAAGAAACCCGATGCATGGATGAAGGAGCACAACATCCCCATTATGACTTCCCTGAGGGCTCATATTTTATCAAACCTGATATACGATTCGGTAGTCAGTGTTAATTTCAGGCCTGCGTCAAAAACGGGCAAGGCTCAGTTTGCCACGGATGACATCCGGCGAAGCCTGCAGCTGAAAAAAATGGCATCATCCAATGCGGTGGCAATGATTGGTTTAAGAACCATCCGCATGAAACCCGGCGAGTCAACAGTGTTCAGGATCATACTGGGCCTTGAAGATTCAGGGGTAAGAAGGCAGGATGCATTCAGGAAACTGAGACCACTGTTTCAGGTTGACCCGGTGAACATCATCCGTGAAGATGAAAAAACATACAACAGGATCCCCCTGTTAAAGTTTCGGGACAGGGACCAGGAGATGCTTTACTGGAGCTGTTTTTCGCTGATGAGACAATGCATGATGCCTGCCGAAGGGAAATGCAAAACGAATTACTATGTATTTTCAAGGGAGCCCAAATGGGGATGGGGATACGGGGGACAGGTATTCCACGAAAGCCTTTCCATGCTGGCTTATGCTTATATGGACCCTCTGAGCGCAATGAATTCCCAGAGGGTATTCATCCAGAGGCAGCAGCCCGACGGGTATATTAATTACAGGACAGGCCCTTACCTCGATGAAACCATTCCCTACGAAGGTAGCGGTGTGCTTACAACTTCCGCTCCATGGTTTAATTATATCAACTGGGAAGTTTTTAAGTTAAGCAAGGACAGGAATTTCCTGCAGGAAGCCTATGCATCGGGGAAGAAATTTTACCTCTATTTTGTAAAGAACAGGGATTCAAATAAAAACGGCCTCTGCGAATGGGGCGCTGAAGGAGAGCTTGAATCGGTGAGGGATGCAAAGGTTGCTGTTTGGGATAATGTTGGCAGGCCTATGAATTTTGAGGGGCCCGATGTAAACTCCATGCTGGTAAAGGAAGCCAGGTCACTGGCAGAAATGGCCCGGACTCTTGGTCTTGCTGCCGAAGCTAAGCAATGGAATGATCTTGCAAGCCAGAGGGCGGCCCTCATCGAACATTACATGTGGGATAACACCACAGGTTTCTATTATAATATCAGCCTGAGGGACCAGGGATTTACTTTCAGGAGGTCAAACGACCTGAAGATTAAGGAAATAATAGGTTTTTTACCTCTCTGGTCAGGAGTCAGCAGCAAGGAAAATGCAACTAAACTGATGGTATCGTTGAGGAATCCAGATGAATTCAGGAGGAGGTATGGCATTCCCACACTTTCAGCTAAATCAGATTATTATAACCCCATAGGTTACTGGAACGGCCCCGTCTGGGTGCAATGGGAATACCTGGTATGCCGGGGCCTGAGGGATTACGGTTATACCAAAGACGCATCTGAGATTACTTCAAATGTGCTGGATAACATGATATGGCACCTTAAACAGGATCATGTTTTCTGGGAGTTCTACAGTGCCGACGAACTTCAGGCAGGTTGGAACAAGACCTATATCTGGGCCGGGATTGCGGCCAGGATGCTCATGGACGAATATCCTGCAGTTGTTCCGGAAAACAAGACCAGGGAAAAAGTGAATAAATAACAGAAATCCTGAATCTCCTATGAAAAAAACTCTCCTTCCCTTTTTGCTTCTTATCTCCCTGAATGTTTTCCCCCAGCAATTCAAGGCTGTGGAAGATTACCTGAGGATAAATGCTGCCCAGGACGACCCCCTGTATACCACCTATGCCGCCGCTATGGGCAGGTCAAGGTTATACGGGGATAAGGCTTATAAAATGGACTATTATTCCTGCTGCCTGCCCCAGAACTATTCAAGCGACCATGCCGGCACCATCAGCAACCTCTGGAAAATTGATCAGGTGGTGGTGAGCAGAATGTCGGAGTACTTTAAGAAACCTGTGGTAAGTTTTTCATTTCCCGATATGGCCGTTACGGAATATGAACCTTTCAGGGGCATCCATGTAAAGGAAACGTTCTTTGTATACAGTTCCACAATTGCCCTAATAGACCTTGAAGTCCTCAATACCGATAACATCAGCCATGAGGTCTCGGTATACCCCCTGCTTGAGGCTGACAATGATTCGATGGAAGTTGTAAGATATGATACTGCTCACAAAGCTTATATCGTTCATCGTTATGAGAGCCCCTACCGCCTGATAAGCAGCCTCAAAACTGAGTATGGTTATCCAACAAAAGTAAGGGACATTTTCACTGCCTGGCCTGCTCCCTATACCTACGGAGCTTATTCCGGGGAGCTTTCATCCTTTTACAATACCATTAAAACCGATTTTTATTCCGATAAAAGAAGCGATACCTTAAACCAGAGGAAACAGGGGTTTAGCCGTTTCCTGGCACTTAATTTCAAAAAGAAGCTTTCACCGGGCCAGTCTGCATTATTCAGGGTTTTAAGGGGGTTCCAGGGGCAGGCCGAGAACCAGGAGGCCCTTTTGAAGGAAATGGAAACAATGAAGACTGCGATGCTTAAAACCTATTATGAGGATAACCTGATTTTGTTTTCGAAAATACCCAGGATCAGTTTTAAAACCAGGGATGAGAAGATTGCCTACCTGGGGGCGTTCAATCTTGTTAGAAGCTGCATGTATCCACCTTCGGGAAAGACCAATTACAATTCCTATGCTTTCTCCCGTAATCCTTTATGGGGATGGGGACACGGGCACCAGGTACTGCATGAGTCCCTGAGCATGCTTGCTTACGTTTACATGGATCCTCAATCGGCCGAAGGTTCACAAAGTGTTTACATGGAACAACAGAGGGAGGACGGGCTTATTGCATACCGTCACGGGCCGAGAGGCCTGCAGGATTATCCGCATAAGACCATGCCCACCACTTCGGCTCCCTTCTTTAACTGGATCAATTGGGAGGTGTATAAGGTGAGCCACGACAAACAATTCCTTGCCAATGCTTATACCTCAGGCAGCAAATACGTGGACTGGCTTATTAAAAACCGGGATACCGACCATGACAGCACTTTTGAATGGGGGCCCTATGGCATTATTGAAAATGTGAGGGATTGGTATAATGCAGTTTTCCAGGTATCGGCCGAGCGCTACCTTGATGTGGACAAGGAAGATATTTCGGATGAGCTGGAATGCCTTGACCTGACCCTGATGGTTGTCAAGGAAGAAAAATCCCTTTCCCATATGGCCGAAGCCCTGGGGAAGCAGGATGAGGCAAAACTTTGGAAAGACAGGGCCGATGGTGTTGTTAAGCTTGTAAATAAAAGGATGTGGGACGACAGTACCGGTTTTTATTACTCGGTAAATAAAAAGGATCACAGCTGGCATTTTATGACCCGGGACCTTCGCAGGCAGGAGATCATCGGGTTCCTGGCTCTCTGGGCTGATGCGGCCCCAAAAGACAGGGCGGAGAAGCTTGTTGAAGCCCTTACCGATACCAACAGGTTCTGGAGAAGGTATGGTGTTCCCACACTTTCGGCCCAGGATCCCTGGTTCAGCCCCTATGTTGATTATTGCTGCAAATGGAACGGACCGGTGTGGCTGCTCTGGGATTATATGGTCTATGAAGGTCTGAAGGACTATGGGTACAATGACATTGCCCGGCAGCTTGCAGGTAAGATGCTTAATGCAGCAGTTGTGCAGCTGAAGAAGAACCATAATTACTGGGAGTCGTTCAGTCCTGATAATGAGGTGCTTAATTCTCCCCCTAATTACATATGGGATTCTATCCTTGCCCGTTTGCTGATCGAAGAATACCAGAAAAAATAAGGATGCATGAGGGGTAACCATTTCCGAATATCTGCGTATAACCAGGTGATATGATATTGCTATGATCAGGAATATACAGAGGTTTCTGGTATTTTTCTTCTGCCTTTTTGCCTTGACGGGGAATGCACAATTTGTGCAGAAACCTGACAACCTGATTCCTGCAAATTTCAGGATCAATGAAGAGGAAATGAGGCTGTACAGGATGATCAATGATTACCGGCGCAGGTATGATCTACCCCCTATCCCTTTATCCAAATCACTTTCCTATGTAGCCTCGGCTCATGTGAAAGATCTTTTTTTCCATCATCCCGACCAGGAACCATGCAATTTCCATTCATGGTCTGATAAAGGTCCATGGAAACCCTTTTGTTATCCTAAGGATGAGAATAAAAAGAATTCTGTTTGGGATAAGCCTAAAGAGATCTCCCCTTACAAGGAAAAGGGATACGAAATTGTTTACTGGGAAAATAACCAGGTTGACATTGACAGCGTGATCAATTTATGGAAATCAGTGCCTTATTTCAATAGTTTCCTTATGAATACCGGCAAATGGCAGGGTACAAAGTGGGAGGCGATAGGTATAGGCATCTATGAGAATTATGCCTGCGCCTGGTTTGGGCAGGTCCCGGACCAGCTGGGGCCCCCGCTTCTCGAAGGGGAAAATCCCCCTCCACCCTTTCCTGTTAAAGCAAGTGTTGATTCAGGTCTTAAAAACGAAACCCTCAAACCGGTACCCACAGTTGTTCAGCCACCTGTAACCCCTGCAGCCGACACTGTTAATAAACAATACAGGTATTATATTATCATACAATCAAATGTACCTGTAAAAGATACGGCCCGATTAATGAAGTCATACAGGGATAAGGGATATCAATCGGTCAGGTTCTTTCCAAACAATGGAAAGGGAAGGATCTCTGTTTTTGAAACAACCGACAGGGCCGAAGCCCAGGCAAAGCTTAAAGAGATAAAACCCAGGTTTAAAACTGCCTGGATGCTGAAAAATTAGTCCGAATCCTTTACACAGCGAAATCCTATGGTTGCATTCCGGTCAAGCCCGGGAGCGATCTGGAGAAGCATTTCGGGATGGTACGCGGGAACGGGTCCCCCGGTCACATACCAGATGCTCTGGGTTGGGTGGTAATAACTTCCACCCTTGATTATGCGGTAATAATAAGCTCCATCATAATACACATCGTTCGTCATCTGCCAGACATTACCTATCAGGTCCCTGATGCCGAAGGAGCTGGCTCCTTTTGGAAAAGCGTTCACTTCCGTTTCATGGTTCAGGTTGGTGTTGCACAGGGTAGAGTCGAATCCGTTGCCCCATGGCCATGTTCTCATGTCGTTTCCCTGGGCGGCATACTGCCATTCCTTTTCCGACGGGAGCCGTTTCCCGTAATGCCTGCAGTAGGCTTTGGCATCCTCAGGACTTATATAAACCACGGGCATGTTAAAGATCGTATCGCCTGGGTTTCGCCCCGGGCCCCAATGCCGGAGATAGCAGGATGTATCATCGGGAATGTACCCCGATGCAGCTAAGAAATCAGAATAATCGCGATTCGTTACAGGATATTGGTCCATAAAGAATTTCTTCATTCCCGACGTCACCGTATCACCATGGTCAGGGAAAGGGATGAAAGCTTCGGCAGCCTTTTCGTCCCTTTTCGAGTAAAACCTGTAATTTCCTGCCGGGATTTCGAGCATGCCTGCCGGCGCTGTCTTTGCCTTCTTCGTCCTTGAAACCCAGGTCACCGGCCTCGGCTTGGCCTGTTCAGCAGCTGAGGTAACAATGTGAATAGTGCCATATTCAGGGAGCCCGGGAGCCCGGTACGCTGAGCCTGTTTCGTCTATCAGTTCGTTACCCGCAAAGAGCTGGATCAACCTCATGCTGCTTCCTTTTACATAGGGCAGGTAACATCCTGTTACGGGATATTCAACACCTTTGCAGGCATATGACGGGGCCTGGTCCCATACCACGATCCTGTCACCCCGGGAGGCGCTGATCTGAAACCCCTGGCCTTCCTTTTCAATCCTGAGCAGCTTTGGGAAAAGAGCGACACAGCCTACGCTGCCCTCTCTTCTTGTCCCGAGATAATCCTTGTCGAAGGGTTCGAGGTTAACCTCCAGGCCGGGTTGCCCTTTAGTTTTCCCTTCAGGTTTCCGGGGAGAAATTTCACAGTTGTTCCACAGATCAACATAATGAAGAGAATCAGGAACTTCGGGGATGCTGATCAATGGTCCTCTGAAGCCTGAAGTCCGCAGGCTGAATATGGTGTAAAGGGTCTTTCCCGATCCCTGCCATTGGTTCACCCAAACCGAGTCGGCCAGGGTGGGGACCAACGGTATCCAGCGGTCATTGTGAAACACTGCATCATTCTCCCTCAGGATGCGTGTGGTCCTGCCCATATATGCGAATTCCTCCCTTATCCATCCTGCCCGGCCAGGCTTCATGGTATTGATCTCCACACCGTAACCGTTGAAAAAAGCACAGGCCAGCTCACGGTGAATCCTGTCGTCGGCGAGCTGCAGCACCCTGAAGATCGCGAAATCGGGCTTGATGAATTTATTCAGGTTGAGAGGAGGAGGCATCACGAGGGCATCATGAACCCTGCCTGAGACAATCCCGGGCATGTCTTTTGGGACAGCCATCCCTTCGCTGTACATTATGATCCCGGGTTTTACCTTATCTGCAGCGGTCTGGAGATCAATGCTCGAAGAACCTTTGGTGTCAAGGACGACACCGTCGGCGTCGGTGGCCCTGAGAAGGGTTTCCATCCCGTTCATCTGGTCTTCTTTCCTGGTGCCTTCATCCCAGGGATTGTAGGATATGAAGTATTTTTTTCCGTGTGAGTGGGCAAAAGCCGACTGTTTCTTCAGTTCTTCCAGCCCGCCCGGTATATCCCTGTACATATCCCACTGGTTCCTCTGGTCAAGGCCAAGCCTCGGCCAGGTGGGCCATATCGTGAATACATCATAGCCCCCGGTAAGGTCGTCGTATTCGAACAACGATTTGTAATAACTGTATCGTTGCCTGCTGTAGTCATAGTACCTGTCGTCCCAGGCAAACTGGAGGAGCATGATGTAACGGCTCTTCATCCATTGCAGGTCGGTCCGGAGAAACATGCTGTTGTCAAAAGTTGGCAGGTCATAGAGAAAGCGTTCCTGGAACATCATCCTGAGTCCCACCTGCCATTCCCCTTTATGCGTATCGAAATAGAGGCTGTATTCGACCCATCCCGAAGGTTTAAGCACTACAGCCCAGCGGTCGATCGTGGTCTTGTCCTTATCTCGGCCGGTCCTCCTTGCCATTGAGGTCAGCGATAAGGTATCATTCAGCCTTGTGTCGGAGAAGCCCATATGCCATGCATTGTCGGGAAGGATGACCCCTACCGGCAGGAATCCTGGCCTGAAAAGCAATGAACGGCAGAGATAATGCGGCCATTCTTTTGTTCCGCCTGCTGTAATGTATACCTTGCCGGGGCCTTCACCCATGGGGACAAGGTTCTCGATCTTATGATCCCGCCTGCCGTTATTGGTAAACCTGAGCATGTACTTCAGTCCCCGGCTGCAGCTTTTATCCCTGAAAAGCTTCCCTGATATTGAGTCCCTGGTATTGAACATTACAGTATCACCCTGGAATAATGTTCCGGCAGCATTGCTCCTGAATACTGCGCTGTCGATGAGCACAGAGAAAAAAGGCGCATCTCCCTGTATTTTCACTTCATGGTTACTCACGGTAAATCCGCTTACCGAAAGGTTTGCCTGCTGGTCAAACGCCAGCGATGAGATCTGGGCATCAAGCCTGCTCACCTGGCAGGTTGACATCCAGAGACATAGATACAAGGTTATTTTTTTCATGGTTAGTAAACTTAGGTAGCGAGAAGTGAGAAGCGAGAAGCGAAACAGGTAGCGAAACCTATAAATTTCGCTACCTCGCTACCTCGCTACTTCGCTATTTCAATTACCCCGGTATCCCTTACAAGCACCGGCGGAACGATGAGTGGCGGATGTGCGTCAATGATCTTTTGCATCTCATGGCGCAGCCTGACGTTTGTATTGATGGCCGAATCATAAGCCTGGCCGTATGACACACCCCCGGCCATGAGTTTTCGCTCAAGCAACTCGGTTTTGATGGAATACTCGGTTTCTTCCGATGATATCTGCCCGTCGAGCCATATCTCCTTATTTGGGATGTAATGATAAGCCATATCATTACCGCTAAGCCCGAAGTCGGGAAAAATACCGGCCCTGACCTTATACCCGTCAACAACCCATATGCTAATCCCGTCCCTGGTTCCCAGAGGGACACGATAGATCCCGCTAAGGGTGATGCTGTCGGGAAGGCATGGTATTTCTTTAACCCCGGTTGCATCCCTGGGGCTTAGCTTCGGCAGTGATGCCTCATGTGCCCTGCAAACCGAATCCCAGGTTTTTCTCATCTTCAGCTCTATCCTCAGTGAGGAATCGTGGGATTTTTCATAAGTCCAGCCGAATTTTGCCATCAGTGCACGTTCATTCAGCTCATGCGACAGGGTAAGTTCGAACTCCTCGCAGGAAACCGCATGGTCTATCCATATCTCGCCCTTGGGGTTGAAAATATAACGCTCATCGTTGCCTCCATACAGGAATTCCTTATAAACATCCTTCCTGACCTTGTAACCATCTACAATCCAGACAATAAACCCATCTTTTTCACCCCAGCAATAGCGGTAAACCCCATCAATCTTTTTATGGTTGCCACAGGAGGATAATAGAAGTATCAGTATGATAATCAGAATATTTTGTCTTTTCATAGCTAAAGTTTTATAAGCTCAAAGTTAAACATTCTTTATGATGCGGATTTTGTTAAATTTGCACCTACTACTGAATCTACCCTGATGACAATAAGCAAGATTGCATACGCATATAAATACTCAATCGGACTTGTTCTTTCATTTGTCCTCCTTGAAAATATTGCTTATATCATAGAACCTGGTTTCTTTGGTAAATTGCTCGATGCCATGATCGACTATTTTTATGATCATGAAAAAGTCAACTACCTGACGCCTTTATTTATCTGGATCTTTATTTTTGTCTTACATGTTGTAGGGGGGACTCTAAGCCGTTTCCTTGCCGGTAAAATTTATTCAAGGATGTTCGCCGAAGTGGCGGAACAGGTCATTGATTATTCAAAAAAGAAAGGTGATCCCATTTCAAGAACCTTGATCCGCACTGAACTTGCAAAAGAGTTTATCATATTTTTCAGGGAAAGGCTGCCTGAAGTTTCATGGCAGTTCGTTGCAACTTTTGGTGCCATTTTTGCAATGTTTTTTTATGACTGGCGGATTGCTGCCGTATGTCTCGCTGTCATAGGCCCGCTGTATGTTTTCACAAGATTTTACCGTAAAAATGTAGTCGCCCTGCAGAGAAATATCAGGGACATCCAGGAAGATCTTTACAAAGTTGTAGAACTTGGAGGTAAAACCCCCATCCACCAGTTTTACCGCGGCATGGTAAGGCCCCAGTTCCAGATTGCCCGTTGGAATTCTTTTAACTACGGAGTGATGAAGATGTTCCTTTTAGGGATTTTTATTGTAGTACTGTTTATTTGTGTTGACGTTGATAATTTCTCAACCGGTAATATCTATTCTATCGTGGCATACCTCTGGACCTTCATTTCATCGGCCGAATACCTGCCCGGGCTTATGGAAAGTTATTCTTCGGTTAAGGAATTAGGCCACCGCCTTAAAGAAGAAGAATTCTGATCAGCGGTAAAAGAGGTCTCTCTGGGCGAATGCATGCTCATGTTCAAGCAGCCATTTCTTTCGTTTTAATCCGCCTGCATAGCCAACAAGCCTGCCGTTTGTGCCGAGCACCCTGTGGCATGGGATGATAACCGAAACGGGATTGGTTGCGTTTGCTCCCCCGACTGCCCTGAAAGAATTTGCATTGCCTATCTTCCTTGCCAGTTCATGGTAGGAAATGGTGTTACCATAAGGGATTTTTGTAAGCTCATTCCATACTTTAAGCTGGAATTCCGAACCCTGGAGGTCGAGTTTGACTGTAAAGTCTTTCCTTTCGCCGATGAAATATTCATGCAACTGCTCAACTGCATCTTTTAATTCATGGGGAACACGTGGAACCCTGACCTTAAAATCGAGGAAATAAAGGCTCCTCACCCCTTCCTCCGAACCGGTAATTTCAATGAAACCAATGGCTGTTTTTAAGAACGCCCTTTTCAAGGAAGTCATATGATCATGGTTTTGATTTGCCTTTTATAAAGGTAAGAGCAAGCATTATAACGCCAAATATCAGCATCCCGATGCCTGACCAGAGGTTTATGTTTATTCCAAGGGACGGCTTATACATTGCGGCATCAAGGCGGGTGACGAATCCATAAACAGTCAGGAGAATTCCGAAGATGGTGAACATTAGTCCGATAGGAAGTTTAATATCTAAGCCCATATGAAGTGGTTTTTACCAGAATAAGATTGTTAAAATGCTTACGAGTAATAAAACAATAATTGCAAGGGTCGACGACCTGCGGTACCATACCACGGATTCCTCATTGAGTTTCGGTGTGAGCGCATAAACAAGACCTTTAAGCTCGGAATCAGGTTTTTTCTGGGTAGTCACGAATGAAATGACAACCGTGACGAGTGCGCTGGTAAAACAAGCGAAAATAGCAGTCCAGAAATTCTGGGCCATTTCCACAGGATAGGCATGCAGGTGAGCTATCCACCCTCCTTTTACAATGGTGTCCGCTCCTGCCGGGAAAGTCAGTCCGTGATGCAGCAGGGCAACGAAGAACCCTGAAAGAAGTCCTGCGAACGCCGCATGGCCTGTAGCCCGTTTCCAGAACATCCCAAGGAAGATGACTGCAAACAGAGGTGCGTTGACCATTGAAAAAATGGTCTGAAGGAAATCCATGATATTCCCGAACAGGCTGGCGAGGTAAGCCGCAGCAATACTGACAATAACCCCGAAAATGGTCGCCATCCTGCCGACGAAGAGGTAATGGCGGTCATCGGAAGCCTTGTCGCTGGTGGTAGGCCGGATATAACTCTGGTAGATATCGTAAGTCCATACGGTATTGAATGCTGAAACGTTTCCTGCCATGCCCGACATGAATGAGGCAAGCAGGGCTGTAATCCCCAGCCCGAGCACTCCGGCAGGAAGGTATTGTTTCAAAAGCATGATAATGGTATAATCATATATCGGCTGCCCTGCTTCATTCAAAGGCAGGGTGAAACCTTTGGCCGGGTTGTTTAACAGCACCAGGGCCACAATGCCGGGAACGATAATCAGGAATGGAATGAACATCTTGGGAATGGCGCCTATCAGGGGTGTGTTCCTGGCCGCAGTCGTTGATTTGGCCGACATCGCCCTTTGGACGATGAGGAAATTAGTGCACCAGTAGCCGAATGACAGCACGAAACCCAGGCCTGCAAATATCCCGTACCACTCCACTCCCATGGGATTGGCAGCTGCCGAACCGGTGTATTTCCAGGTGGTGGTCCATGCATCCGGTGCAAAGCCTTTGGAACTCACAATTGGTGCAAGGCTTTGCTGCAGTCCATGCCATCCGCCTACATCTTTAAGACTTAAAAAAACTATTGGAAGAAGGCCCACCACGATGATGAAGAACTGCAGGACTTCATTATAGATTGCAGATGAGAGGCCTCCGAGATAGGTGTACCCGAGTACAATAGCAGCTGAAAGGATAAGGCTCAGGTGGAAATTCCATCCCAGGACTTTTTCCATGAGTATGGCCAGTGCGTACATTGAGATCCCGGATGCAAGGATGGTCATAAATGCAAACAATATGGCATTCAGCCCACGGGTTTTCTCGTCGTATCTCAGTTTCAGGTATTCGGGAACCGACCTGGCTTTGGAACCATAATAAAACGGCATCATGAACATAGCCAGGAAAACCATTGCAGGGATGGCCCCCACCCAGTAAAAATGAGTGGTAAGCATCCCGTACTTGAGGCCGGAACCAGTCATGCCCATCACCTCCAGAGCGCCGAGGTTGGTCGAGATGAAAGCCAGTCCTGCAACCCAGGCAGGCATGGACCTCCCGGCTTCAAGAAAGGCGCTGGCATCCTTCATATAGCGTTTAAGGGCCCATCCTATCCCAAGGACAAATCCAAAATAGATGATCATAACAGAGTAGTCGATCCATGATAATACGAAGCCTGAACTCATCTTTTAGCAGTCATTTAATTAATACCTGTATTTGTTTTCCCCTTCTGTAACTCCGGGCTTTTTCTTGCGGAAGAAATAGGTAACTTTGCATCCCGAATGCCATCTCAAAGTTAGAAATTCCTTGAAAACAACTGCAATGATTTTATTTTTCGGGATTGTCCTTACAATCTACACCCTGGTCAACTATTATATTTTTTCCAGGGCCCTGCAGGCAATACCGCCGGGTTCTTCCTTAAAGCCCTTTTTTATCGCAGGATTCTGGCTGATCGCCGCTTCCTTTGTTGCCGCACGTATCCTTGAACGTAGCTATCCCTGTCACTTTACCGAGGTGCTCACCTGGACCGGCAATTTCTGGCTGGCATTCATGCTTTTCTTTTTCCTGATCGCCCTGTTGCTTGACATCACCAGGCTTTTCAATCATTTCTTTCATTTTCTTCCCGCAGCGGTTTATACCGATTACCTTAAGACCAAACAGATCATTCTCCTTGCAGCAATTGTTTTTTCAAGTGTCAATATCCTTGCGGGATATATCAATGCACGGAATCCCAGGGTAAAAGAACTGAACCTGAAAATCGACAAACCCGGTCATGGCCTTAAAACCCTTACCATTTCAATGGCTTCGGATATCCACCTGGGTAGCATAATCCGGAAAGCAAAAGCAAGGGAACTTGTAAGTTTGCTGAATGGGCCAAAGCCCGACCTGATCCTCCTGGCGGGGGATGTCGTGGATGAGGATCTTGCCCCGGTTATAAAGGATAATATTGGTGAAGCCTTATGCGAACTCAGGGCCCGCATTGGGGTTTATGCGATAACCGGCAACCATGAATATATTGGCGGCGCCGGAGCTGCAGTTGACTATCTTGAAAAACATTGTATTAAAATGCTCAGGGATACTGCAGTTCTTGTGAACGGGCAGTTTTACCTTGTTGGAAGGGACGACAGGGACAAAGTACGTTTCACAGGAAAACTAAGGAAGGAATTGCAGGAAGTAATGAAAGACGTTGACCTCTCCTATCCCGTGATCCTGATGGACCACCAGCCATTCAACCTCTCGAAAGCTGCGGATATGGGCGTTGACCTTCAGCTTTCGGGGCATACCCATCACGGGCAGATCTGGCCTTTTAATTATATCACAAAAGCAATCTACGAACTCAGCTGGGGTTACAAGAAAATCAGGAATACCCACTTTTATGTTTCCTGCGGATTCGGAACCTGGGGCCCTCCTGTGAGGCTGGGAAACCGCCCCGAAGTCGTGATCATCCATCTTACTTTCAATAATGAATAAGCTTCATCTGAAACCCCAGCTCTGGATTATACTGCCTGCATTGGCAGCGGTTTTAATTGTCCTCGTAATTTCCGGGTTCTATATTTATAAACTGAGGTCTGTTGCGAAACCTGAACCTAAGAAGGCTGTTTATGCAAGCCAGGCATACAATATGAAACTCGACAGCCTCATAGTGGCCTATGGCAAAGTTGGGAATAACCAGAACCTCAGCTCCCTGCTTTCAGATTATATATCTGCTGGTTTGATAGACAGGATCGCAAAGGAGACCGGCGAAGTTTTTGATGTAAGGAAAATACATTCGGGCAATACCTTTGCCAGGATACTGAGCCGGGATTCCGCCCACCGCATGTTATATTTTGTATACGAGATCAACAGCATTGATTTTGTGGTTTATGATTTCAGGGATTCGCTTAGGGTTTTCCGCGATAAAAAGAAAGTGAATGTGTCTGTTAAAACTGCGGGCGGAAGCATATCCGGTTCGCTTTGGAAAACATTTGAGGACAGGGACCTGAACATCAGCCTTGCCCTTCAACTTTCGGAAGTCTTTGCCTGGACTGTCGATTTTTACGCTTTACAGAACGGGGATTCGTTCAAGGTTATTTATGAAGAGATCTATGTGGATGGGAGAATGGTGGGTATAGACCGGATTATGTCGGCATGGTTTCACACGGGCGAAAAGGATTATTATGCATTTTTATGGGACGACAAAGGCAGGAAAGCATATTTTGATGAGAACGGCCAAAGCCTCCAGCGTTCCTTCCTTAAGGCTCCCCTAAGGTTTTCGAGGATCAGTTCAAGGTTTTCAGGCGCCAGGATGCATCCTGTCCTTAGGATAGTGCGGCCTCATTACGGGGTTGATTATGCAGCTCCCAGGGGCACCCCTGTTGAGGCTCTCGGTGAAGGCCGTGTAACTGAAGCCGGCTGGAAGGGAGGTTACGGAAGATTTATTTCAATCAGGCATAATTCGGTGTATACTACAACTTATGCACATCTTTCAGGGTATGCCAAAAACTTAAAACCGGGATCCCGTGTGGGCCAGGGAGAAGTGATCGGTTTTGTGGGCAGCAGCGGGCTTGCTACAGGGCCTCACCTCGATTTCAGGGTATACAGGAACGGTTCACCAATAGATCCCCTGCACATGGAATCACCTCCCTCGGAGCCTGTGCCTTCAGCATTCATGCCTCAGTTTAAACTCCTGGTGTCACGATGGAAACCTCAGCTTGACAATATAAAACTTCAGTAAACCTGTTTTTGCAGCTTTTTCAGTGCAGGGCAAAGTTCGCTGCTTTCGTACCACCTGCATTTTGGTTTGCATGAGAGGCATGCATTTACTACTTCTCCCTGTTGCAGGTGTTTAACCCAATGAGGATCGGCCAGTTGAGGCCTTCCGACAGATACAAAATCCGCAAGCGAGTTTTCAATAAGATAATTAGCCTTTTCGGCAGTTTTGATCTCATTGACTGCGATCACGGGGATCTTCAGCTTTTCCTTCACCCTGACCCCTGAGTAAACAATCCAGTTATAGTCAAAACCTTTAGGGGGCCTTGGCAGGTTCTGCAGGTTCCCTCCGTGTGAAACATGAGCGTAGTCCAGGCCGAGGGATTCGTAATGAAGAGCAACATTGATCCCGTCATCAAGAGTCGGAGTATTGGCGCCTATCCTGCAGCCAAGTATGAACTCAGGCCCGCAATGCTTTTTGATCCCTTTGATGATCTCTTCAGCAAACCTCAGCCGGTTTTCAAAGCTGCCCCCGTATTCATCGGTCCTGTGGTTCCATAAGGTATTGGTAAACTGGTTTATCAGGTATCCGTGCGCTCCATGCAGTTCCACACCGTCAAAACCGGCTTCCCGGGCCCGTATCCCTGCCTTTATAAAGTCAGAAATGATCCCGTGGATCTCCTCATGGGTAAGAGCTCTTGTGGATGGTTTGCCATCTTCGGCCGAAGGACCGGGAGATACAGCAGAGACTGAAGGAGGCGTCACGAGTCCTGCATGGTGAAGCTGCAAAATCGAGACTGCCCCGCTGCCCCTCACAATGGCAGCGATCGCACTCAGGCCTGGGATATGGTCGTTGGACCAGATCCCTAACTGGGAAGCTGCTGCCCTCCCGTCTTTATTAACACTGGTGGCTTCGGTGATGATTATCCCCGCCCCGCTTTCGGACCTTACCCTGTAATGCTCAAGGTTCTTATCGCTTACCATGCCGTTGTCGTCGGTATAGCCGAAGCATACCATTGGCGGCAGAACGATCCTGTTTTTGACTTTTAATCCCTTTAGGGTGTATCCCGAAAACAGTGAATGATATTCCATAGTAATTTAATAATGCCGGGTGATCACGCTTCAGTTGTAAACGGATGTTCGTTTTTCCACATCTTCCGGATCATAAAAACAGGGACCAGGAACCAGGGTGCATTGGCTAAAAGAACAAGGGGCAGGTTTTTTGCGGGAGTAGGTCCGCAGATCTCTTCACTGCAAATAATAAACACATTCGTGAAAAGAATGGACATGATGATAAATGAAGGGATCCTGATCCATTCTTTCCCTTTAACAAACGCATAAACAGCTGCCACATAATATGGTCCGAAAAGGATCACATCCAGCCAGATGGTGGCTTTCCACCACATTGGCCTGAGCCATTGAAGGGGGTCGAAATTTGCTCCCCACCAATGCACCATATCCACAAAGAAAGGCAGGGGCCACAAGGGATAGGTGAAGTTGGAAGGATCGGCGATCACAAGCTGTTCAAGGTCTACAATATAGGTGATAAATAAAATATTGATCAGAAAAAACCCGATATAAAAATAATCTGCGGGCCTTTGTTTTAAGGGTATTACAGTTCTCATTACGTTTATGTTTGTTTGTTAAAAATCTGAAGGTTCTTCTTTCTCCTTACTGTAGCTGCCATCTGGGCGGCTATTGACAACCTGAACGAACTTATATTTGAAATGAATGCCCCTATCCTGGTTGAAAAATCCGAGTAAACGAGTATTCTTGGTTTTATCGCAAGCTTCACAAGCTGCCTGGCAACATCATCGGGATCCTGTGGTTTGGCAAAAAGCCGGGTGATTAAATTCTGTTCGGTATTCATCAACAGATCCTGGTCCACATCACCCATCCTTGAATCAGGCTTTGAGTCGGTTTTGATATAGCCCGGGAAATATTCGCTTACCATGATCCTGCTGCCTTTCCATTCCGACTGAATAGTGCGTGTCCAGGCCGAGAAAGCAGCCTTGGAACATACATATGGCGAATAATAAGGTATTCCCATCATAAACCCGGGAGAACCTATATTGATGATATGCCCCCCGCCCTGTTTCAGCATATGTGGGATGACTTCCTGGGTTGCAGTAACCGGCCCTAGCAGGTTTGTGTTGAAAGCCCTGAGAAGGTCTTTCCTGCTGACGCTTTCAGATGATGAAACAATAATGCTTGCCGCGTTGTTGATCAGGATATCGATCCTGCCATAATGTGAAAGGGTAAGATCAATCATTTTGCGGCAATCCTCTTCTTCGGAAAGATCAGCCTGGATCACAAAAGCATTCTTCATTTTTAAGGCCAGTTCCTCAAGGATCTCGAGTCGCCGGGCGACCAGTACAACCCTTGCGCCTGAATTGCTGAAAGCCTTTGCAGTGGCTTGTCCTATGCCGCCTGATGCACCTGTGATGATGACTATTTTATTATCAAGTACTGTCAATGTGAAAGAAAAATTAAGTAGGTTTGTTAGGGATTTCAAAAATAGAAAAAATGCGTCAGATCATACGTTGTTTTTTATATCTCGCTGCAGGCCTGCACATTTCAGGCTGCATGTCTTCGCAGCAAGGGAAAGAAATTAAATTAAAGGATGTCTCAAAAGTCTCTGTCATGAAAACTCATTTCGGTAAAATTGATGATAAGGATGTGTTTTTATACACCCTTACAAACAGGCACGGGATAACGGTAAAGATCACCAATTACGGCGGGATTATAAATGAAATCCTGATGCCGGGGAAAAACGGTAAAAACGGGAATATCGTCCTCGGGTATGACAGCCTGCAATCCTATGTCGCAAACAGCCCGTATTTCGGGGCTATCGTCGGCCGTTATGCAAACCGCATTGCCAAAGGTGAATTCTCTCTCGACGGGGTTAAATACAAACTGGCCAGGAATAACGGCAACAACGCCCTGCACGGAGGCATCAAAGGATTTGACAAGGTGGTCTGGGATGCTAAAGAATACTCTGATACCACTGCAGCAACTCTTAAACTGGCTTACCTCAGCCCGGACGGAGAAGAAGGTTACCCTGGGAATTTAAAGGCAGGAGTTACCTACATCCTTAACAACAAGGACGAGCTTTCCGTTATCATTGAAGCAACAACTGACAAAGCCACACCGGTTAACATCTGCAATCATACCTATTTCAATTTGAACGGGGCCGATTCCAGTATCCTGGGCCATGTTCTCATGATCCCAGCCGACAGGTTCACCGAAATAAACGACCAGCTTATTCCCACGGGAAACCTGCCTGAAGTGAAAGGGACAGCGATGGATTTCAATACCCCGACTGCAATCGGCGCAAGAATTGACAGGGTAAACGGAGGGTACGACCATAATTATGTATTAAGGAAAAAAACAGGTGAGATGTCGACGGCAGCTGTTTTATTTGATCCTGCATCAGGCCGGAAGGTGACAGTGGAAACAACCCAGCCCGGGGTTCAGTTTTACAGCGGTAATTTTCTTGATGGAAGTTGCAAAGGGTTTAACGGGAAAGTGTATAACAAGCATTTCGGGCTTTGCCTTGAGACCCAGCATTTCCCTGATTCCCCTAACCAGCCAGCCTTTCCCAATGTAATTCTGAAGCCCGGCTCCACTTACCTCGAAAAAACAACCCTCAGGTTTTCGGTGGTCGAATAACCTGAAGGAATTTTCAATTTAGGATATTCCTGATTGAATATCAGAACTTGTTAGGCACAAAAGTCTGTTCCGACAATGGCGGACGGACATAGGATTTCTCCTTCTCAAGCGGCGGCAGCACGATCTTCTCCCTTGGCACTTCCTTGTATTTTATCAGTGTCAGAAGGTGTGAGATACAATTTAGCCTTGCCCTCCGCTTATCATCAGCCAGCACTACGAACCATGGCGACTGCTTGGTATCGGTATAGGCAAACATATCATCCTTAGCCTTGGAGTAATCAACCCATTTTGTGCGTGATTCAACGTCCATAGGGCTTATCTTCCATCTTCGTGTTGGATCGCTAATCCTTTGCAGGAACCTTCTTTCCTGTTCTTTATCGCTTACCGAGAACCAGTATTTGATAAGAGTGATGCCTGAACGGATCAGCATTCCCTCAAAATTAGGGCAGGACCTCAGGAAGTCCCAGTATTCAGTCTCGTTGCAGAAACCCATAACCCGTTCAACACCGGCGCGGTTATACCAGCTCCTGTCGAAGAGGACCATTTCTCCAGCTGCAGGCAGATGTGCTACATAACGCTGAAAATACCACTGGCTTTTCTCTTTCTCGGTAGGCACACCCAGGGCGACGACCCTTACAACGCGGGGGTTGAGGGTTTCGGTGATCCTTTTGATGGTCCCGCCTTTACCTGCGGCATCCCTTCCTTCGAAGAGGACTACCGCTCTCAGGCCTTTATATTTGATCCATTCCTGCAGCTTTACAAGTTCGATCTGAAGCCTGGAAAGCTCTTCCTCGTAAAATTTCTTTTTCAGCTTGCTGTTGATCTCTTCTTCTTTTTTAAGAATGTTCATGGTCTCGGCTTTTTTGCCTTTTTTGGACTTTTTTTCTTCTTTTTCTTCGTCCTTATTCTTATCGTTTTTGTGCCCCATATAAAATTTTTTAAAGTGTTTCAGAATTGATTTCCCTTGGCCCGCCTGATACTTCTGCTATGTAAAATGAGGCTGTAAGGCCTGTTTTCTGCTTGTAAGCGCTGCCGGTTTCACTGATGAATTTATCAACCACGTCTTCCCTGACTATATTTACAGTACATCCCCCGAACCCGGCGCCGGTCATCCTTGCACCAATAACTCCGTGTATTTTCCAGGCCTCCTCAACCAAGGTGTCAAGTTCAAATCCTGTAACTTCATAATTGTCGCGTAGCGATTCATGCGATGCATTCATCAGAGCGCCAAACTGCAGGATATCGCCCTTGCGCAATGAGGAAACAGCATTCAGCACCCTCTGGTTTTCTGAGATAACATGCCTGGCCCTGCGACGCACCCGCTCGTCTGCAATCACATCCTGCATCTTGAAAAATTCCATGAAGCCAATTTCTCCAAGATGATTCAACTGAAAATGAGGCCTGATAGCCTCAACTGCCTCTTTACATTCGGTTACCCTTTCATTGTATTTCGAATCAGCCAGGCCCCTCTGTTTGTTGGTATTTGCAATCACAAGCTTATAACCGTTCAAAATGAAGGGCACTTGTTTGTATTCGAGAGTAAGGCAATTCAGGAAGATGGCATGATCAACGGAGCCCATTCCCACTGCGAACATATCCATGATGCCGCAGTTGAGCCCAACGAATTCGTTTTCGGCACGTTTCGAAAGCTTGATAAGATCTATCATCTCAAGGCTGGTGACATTGAGCATGGAGGCCAGGGCATAGGCCGTCACCATTTCAATCGAAGCCGAAGAAGATAGCCCTGCGCTGTTCGGGATATCGCCGGCAAAGAGCATGTCGAATCCTTTCAGCTTAACATTGAGCTTACGGAATTCATCAAAAATGCCCATGGGATAATTTGTCCACTGCCCCTGCCTGGGAACAAAACCCTGTGAAAAATCATATTCTGTCCTGAATTCAAAATTATCCGATGCAAACCCGAGAAGATTATCGTTCCTTTCACGGATCAGCAGGTAAGTGCCATACTGCAGGGCGCAGGGAAGCACAAATCCACCGTTATAATCAGTATGTTCACCTATAAGGTTCACCCTGCCGGGGGCAAAATAAATCCTTGGGGTCTTTTCAACTTCCCCGTACAAGTTAAAAAATTTAGTTTTTAATTCCGGAATGTTCATCAGTTATAAGTGTTTGGAGTCTTCGAAAATACCACATTTTTAGAATAAATTGATAATTTTGTCTCTTTATTTTTATACTGCATATGAAGAAACTCATTCTCTTATTTTTTGTCTGCGGACTGCTTATTCCCGCTGCCGCACAGTTACCCCGCAAAATTGACCTCGGTGATCAATGGGAGTTCAGAAAAGCAGGAACTAAAAAATGGTTGCCTGCCAGGGTTCCCGGATGTGTCCAGCTCGACCTATTAAAGAACAAGGTGATTCCCGACCCTTTTTACGGGACCAACGAAGACAGCGTTCAATGGATTGCCGAAAGCAGCTGGGAATACCGTAAAGTGTTTTACCTGGATACTACGGTATTATCCACCCCTCATATCGACCTCGTGTTTGAAGGCCTTGACACTTATGCCGATGTTTTCCTGAACGATTCCCTCATTATCAATGCCGACAATATGTTCAGGGAATGGTCATATGAGAATGCCAGGTCCAGGCTAAGACCAGGCAGGAATGAACTTTTTATAAAATTCTCCTCCATAAATAAAATGATCAGGGAATTTTATCAAAGGATACCTGCCAAACTCCCGGGCGACGAAAAAGTTGTATGCCGTAAGGCTGCTTATAATTTCGGATGGGACTGGGGCCCTAAAATGGTCACCATGGGAGTGTGGAAACCCGTTTACCTGAAACTTTACCACCGCATTAATGTCTATGGCGCCAGGTTTATTCAGAAGAAGCTGACCGATTCTGCTGCCTATATGACAGCAGAATTCATATTGTCGTCCAGCTTCCAGGAACCAGGTATTATAAAGCTTGAAGATGAAAAGCTTATACAGGCAGATTACCATACTTCATTTCAAAAAGGGATCAATCTCATACAGTTTGATTTCATCATTAAAAATCCAAAATTATGGTGGCCTAACGGTATGGGAGCCCAGTACCTCTATCCTGTTGATTATTCTGTTTATCTCGGTGATCAGGAAGTGGCAAAAGGCCGGCAGAAGATCGGGCTGCGCACCATTGAACTGATAACAGGCAAAGACTCCCTTGGCAGCTCTTTCTTTTTTAAGGTGAACCATGTCCCCGTATTCATTAAAGGCGCGAATTACATACCCCAGGACAACTTCCCAACGAGGGTAAGTGATTCAACATACAGGGCCTTGCTGACTGATGCCAGGGATCTTCATATGAATATGCTCAGGGTTTGGGGAGGCGGCATTTATGAGAAGGATATTTTTTACGATCTCTGCGATGAGTTAGGGATCATGGTTTGGCAGGATTTCATGTTTGCATGTGCGATGTATCCCGGCAACACTGCATTTTTACAGAATGTGAATGCGGAATCAGCCCAGAACATAGTCCGTCTTCGCCGGCACCCCTGCCTTGCACTATGGTGCGGGAATAACGAGATTGATGAAGGCTGGAAAAACTGGGGCTGGAGCAAGGAATACAAATATTCCCAGAGGGATTCAGCCATGGTATACCGGACCTACCAGTTCATATTTAACGGGATGCTGCGCGAAAATATAAATAAGCTGGATTCCCTGAGGCCATACATACCCTCCTCTCCTGAATTCGGATGGGGAAATCCCAAAAGCAGGCTTGAAGGCGACATGCATTACTGGGGAGTATGGTGGGGCAAAGAACCCTTTGCCAAATACAGGGAGGTTGTTGGCCGGTTCATGACCGAATATGGTTTCCAGGGATTTCCTGACATAATGAGTTTCAGCAGGTTTGCCAGGCCTGCCGACATGAAACTGGGATCGGCTGTAATGAAAGTGCACCAGAAGCATCCAACCGGGTATGAACTCATCGATGAATATATGATGCGTGATTTCAAGCGCCCCAGGGATTTCGAATCCTATGCTTATGTAAGCCAGGTGTTGCAGGCCGAAGGGATCAAAACAGCCGTTGAGGCTCACCGGAGGGCTATGCCGTATTGCATGGGAACCATGTTCTGGCAGTTTAACGACTGCTGGCCCGTGGTGTCATGGTCGGCCCGGGATTATTACGGTGCCCCAAAAGCCCTTCATTATTATCTGGGAAAGGATTTTAAAGACATCCTTGTTTCAACAGTCATAGAAAAAAGCAGGCTGAAAATATATCTGGTTTCCGACAGGAACTCGGCAACAACCGGGGATCTGAGGGTCAGAGTCACCGACTTCGGCGGAAACGTCCTGCGTGACACCTTATGCAGGATCAATGTTCCCGGCCTAAGTTCACACCTGTTTTTTGAAGCAGACTCAGCCATATATACCAAAGGGCTTGATCCCGGTAAAGTTGTTCTTACCGCTGTCTTTACCCCGGGGGGCAATGAACCGGGGAAATACAGCAGTATTTTCTACTTTGCAAGGGTTAAGGACCTTGATCTGCCGAAACCATTAATAACAAAGGAACTCAGGGAGGCTCCAGGTGGGTATAAGATCATCCTGAGCACTGATAAACTGGCGAAGAATGTCTGGCTTTCAACTACTGTAAAAGGGAAATTTTCCGATAATTTCTCAGATATCATCCCGGGAATACCTTTGGAAATTTTCTTTACAACATCTTACAAAGCAAAGGATCTGCAGGACAAGATCATTATAAGATCAATCAGCGACACTTATTAATATTTTTTATGAGGAAACTTGCCATAGCCGGAATTCTGATCTCTTCATTATTCCTTACTTCTTGCACAGATCGGAAAAAGGATCCCTCTGATTTTGTCAATTGCTTTCTCGGTACAGGCGGGCATGGGCATACATACCCGGGTGCCAGCCTTCCGTTCGGTATGATCCAGCTGAGCCCCGACACCCGTCTCGAAGGATGGGACGGTTGCTCGGCATACCATAACAGCGATTCGGTGATCTACGGATTCAGCCATACCCATTTAAGCGGTACAGGCTGTTCCGATTACGGTGATATCCTCATTATGCCCGTTAACGGCAAAGCAGTTCTGGAAAATTACGGCTACTGTTCGGCATTCAGGAAGAAAAGTGAGAAAGCCAGTCCCGGGTATTATTCCGTTGAGCTCGATGGCCCGGGAGTCAAAGCGGAATTCACTGCAACTCTCAGGACAGGAATTCACAGGTATGAGTTCAGGGATCCGGGCAATGCAGGGATTGTCCTGGATCTCAAACACAGGGATATTGTTCTGGATTCAAAGATCAGGATCAACGGGCAGGACGAAGTTGAAGGAGTAAGGGTATCACAGGCCTGGGCCTCCAGGCAGACCCTGTATTATGTGATAAGGTTTTCAAAACCGTTTTCAGGATACAGGATACAATCGGGAAACCAGTCTTCCATTGACATAAAAGAGGCCAGTGGCACTGACATTAAAGCTGAATTCAACTTCAAACTGAACAAAACTGAACCCTTATTGCTGAAGATAGGTATCTCCGCCATCAGTACTGAAGGAGCAAGAAAAAACCTTGAGCAGGAGAATCCCGGCTGGGATTTTAATGCCGTCGCTGCCAATGCCAGGGAAACCTGGAACAGGGAGCTCGGCAAAATCCAGGTCGAAGGCGGCAGCATGGACCAGAAGACGGTATTTTATTCTTCACTCTACCATGCCATGCTCAGTCCTAATCTGTATATGGACATTGACGGGCAATACCTCGGAAGGGATTTCAAAACCCATACAGCAAAGGGATTTGACTATTATACCGTGTTCTCATTATGGGATACATACAGGGCGGAGCATCCCCTGCTGACATTAATCGACAGGAAAAGGAGTTCCGACTTTATCAAAACTTTCCTCAGCCAGTACCAGGACGGAGGCAAGCTTCCCGTATGGGAACTTTCGGCCAATGAGACGGGGTGCATGATTGGTTACCATTCAGTGCCGGTCATTGCAGATGCTTATCTTAAAGGCATTGCAGGCATTGATACTGCCCTTGCGATGCGGGCGATGAGGAACAGCGCTGAAAAGGATGAACTCGGCCTGAAGTATTATAAGAGCATGGGTTATATTCCTTCGGACCGGGAGGGTGAGAGTGTTTCAAAAACTCTTGAATATGCCTATGATGACTGGTGTATTGCCATGACAGCAAAAGCCATGGGCAATACGGATTGTTATAAAACCTACATCAGGCGTGCGCAGCATTATAAAAACCTGTTTGATGCAGGCAGCGGTTTTATGAGGGCAAAGAGCAATTCAGGATGGATATCTCCTTTTGATCCATCCGAAGTAAACTTCAACTATACCGAAGCCAATGCCTGGCAATACAGTTTTTATGTGCCCCAGGATATCAGCGGGCTGATGGATCTTATGGGAGGCAGGGAAAAATTCTCCCTGAAGCTTGATGCCTTATTCACAGCTTCCCCGGCGACCTCCGGGCGTGAACAGGCGGATATCTCGGGAATGATCGGCCAGTATGCCCATGGGAACGAACCGAGTCACCATATGGCCTATCTTTATGATTATGCAGGGAAACCGTGGAAGACCCAGAAACTCATCAACAGGATACGGACCGAATTTTACAGGAATGATCCTGATGGTTTATGCGGGAATGAAGACTGCGGACAAATGAGCGCATGGTACGTTCTAAGCGCCATGGGGTTTTACCCGGTGACACCGTGTTCTGGTATTTATGCCATTGGCACTCCCCTCTTCCCCAGATTGTCGGTAAGGCTTGAAAACGGTAAGACATTCACTGTTGAGGCCAAAAACATCAGCAATCACAGGTATTATATCAGTTCAGCAACCCTGAACGGCATAGCATACAAAAAATGTTTTATCACCGATTCTGACATCATGCAGGGAGGAACCCTGAGCTTTACGATGTCGGCACAGCCCGATACCTCCTGGGGAATCGGCATGGGAAATTTCCCGGTTTCGTCTGTTACTGATTGCCTGATCACCCCGGTACCTTCAGTTGACAGAACAAAAATGACGTTTACTGATTCGATCGTGCTTTCACTTTCATGCCCGGTGAAAACCGCAAAAATATATTATACACTAAATGGTAAAGATCCCGACGAACGATCAATGATTTATACAAGGCCTCTTTGCATTACGAAATCGGCTGTCTTAAAAGCTTTTGCCCTTGCCCCCGGGATGGATAAGAGTTTCAGCATTGAAGCGGTTTATACAAAGATCCCGTTTAACAGGAAGATCACTTTGCTCACAAAGTATGCGAACCAATACCCTGCAGCCGGGGATGATGCACTCATTGATCTTATAAGGGGAGGCGATAGCTTTAAAACAGGAGCATGGCAGGGATATGAAGGCAACGATATGGAAGCTATTGTGGACCTTGGCTCAATGCAGAGGGTACATGATCTCTCACTGGGCTGTTACCAGGACCAGGGCTCATGGATCTTCATGCCGCTGCAGGTGAAATTTTCAGTATCCCCGGATAATAAAACCTTTACCGATATCCCCCCTGTAAAAAATACTGTTTCCGAAAAGGCAAACGGCCCTGTAATTATGAATTTTTCGGTAAAACCCGGCATGAAACCTTTGCGATATATTAAAGTTCAGGCCGTAAACAGGGGTAATTGTCCTGCCTGGCATGCAGGAGCCGGCAAGAAGGCCTGGATCTTCGTCGATGAAATCGTGATACGATGAGCAAGGGGAAAGTAAAAGCTGATCTCCTTCTTTTGCTGGCAGCAGCGATCTGGGGTTTCGCATTTGTAGCCCAAAGGGTCGGGATGGATTATGTGGGGCCTTTTACATACAACGGGGTAAGGTTCTCCCTGGGGATTCTGGTACTCCTCCCCTTTTTATATTACAAGCTCAGGAAAAGGGACCAACTTGTATATACCGGCAACACCGCTGAGAAACGCAGGATCTTTGCGGGCTGCCTGGTCACAGGGCTGCTTCTATTTACGGGAGTAGCGCTTCAGCAGCTGGGGCTAAAGACAACAACAGCCGGTAAAGCGGGTTTTTTAACGGAACTTTACGTGGCATTTGTTCCTGTTATCGGTTTGTTTTTTGGTCAGAGGAACAACTGGTTCATATGGGCAGGTGTTCTGCTTTCGATGGCCGGCCTTTACCTGCTTTGCATTAACAGGGGATTCAGCCTGGCGGCCGGGGATTCCCTTGTGCTGATGTGTTCCTTTGTTTTCTCATTTCACGTACTGATTATAGGCTGGCTTTCACCTAAGATGGACTCAATTTTACTCGCCATCATTCAATTCTCAGTTACAGCTCTGCTGAACCTGATGGTGGCATTTGCACTGGAACCTGTCAGTACTATAAAGATCATGGAAGCCTGGCTCCCGATAGCTTATGGAGGCATACTTTCGGTAGGCCTTGCATATACCCTGCAGGTTATGGCGCAGAAAACAGCTCATGCTGCATATGTAAGCATAATACTCGGCCTTGAGGCGGTGTTTGCGGTTATCGGCGGGATGCTGCTACTGGGCGAGACCTTAAGTATGAGAATGCTCGGGGGGTGTGCACTGATGCTGGCCGGGACAATTTTGGTGCAACTCAAAGGGCGGTCCACCTATGCAGGTAGCGAGGTAGTGAGTTAGTGAGGTAGCGAAATAAAAAGTGAAAAGCGAAATTAAGGTAGCGAAATTAAGGTAGCGAAATCAAAGAAGCGAGGTAGTGAGGTAGCGAAAATAAGGTAGCGAAATCAAAAATAGCGAGGTAGCGAAGTAGCGAAATTTGTCACTCAATCAATTAATAGATGAACAAAGTATTATATAAGATCAGAATTTTTGCATTCCTCCTGCTTATCCCTTTCTCGCTTGCGGCACAGGATAAGGATGCCGCTGCAAAAACAGTGAAAAATGGCCAGGATAGTTTCGGGGAATATTTTCTGAACAAAACCCTGAGAATTGACTATTTCCTGGCAGGGAACAATGTAATGGAGAATGTTTATTTCAGGGAGATGAGGGAAGAACCATTTTACGGGGGACCTCATCGTGGCCTTACCACGCTCATGAACACCGGCACTTACCGTTACAGCCTGATTGATTCAGCCACGGGGCAGACATTGTTTTCAAGAGGTTTCAGCAGCCTCTTCCAGGAATGGAGGGGAACCCCGGAAGCAAAAGCGATCCCCAGGGCATTTCCCATGGTTGCTGTCATGCCCTACCCAAAAAAGACAGTGAATTTCATTATTGAAAAACGCTCTTATGAGACCGGGGCATTTGAGAAAATGTATGAAATGCTGATAAGGCCTGATGATTATTTCATACTGAAAGACAGCATCCACCATCTTAAGGTTGAACAACTCCAGTATTCAGGTGATCCATCCAGTCATGTTGACGTTGCCTTTCTTGCTGAAGGTTACACCGAGAGTGAAATGCCGAAATTTATTGATGATGCGCGTTCCATGTTCAACTATTTTATGTCGGTTGAGCCATACAGCAGCAACCATGATAAATTTAATTTTTATGCGGTCATGTCGCCATCGGATGAATCGGGGGTAAGCATTCCGGGCAATGAACTATATGTGAACACCAATATCCGAAGCAGTTTCTTCACTTTTGCTATGGACCGTTACCTTACGAGTTTCAATACCAAAGCCATTTATGACATTGCCGCCAATGTGCCTTATGATGCTATTTTCGTCCTTGTGAATTCCAAACGATACGGGGGCGGAGGATTTTACAACCATTATTGTGAAGGGACTGTCGACAACCAGTATTCACACATTGTGGCAGTGCATGAATTCGGGCATTCCTTCGCAGGTCTGGCCGATGAATACTATAATGCCGAAGTAACATACTCAGACTTTTACAACCTGAAGGTGGAGCCCTGGGAGCCCAACCTGACTACCAACGTTGATTTTGCTACAAAATGGAAAAGCATGGTACCCGACAGCGTTCCGGTTCCCACGCCAAGGATAAATAAATACAAAAATGTAACGGGGATGTTTGAAGGGGGCGGATATCTCGGGAAAGGGATCTATAGCCCGCAAATGGATTGCAGGATGAAATCGAATGAGGCCGAAGGCTTTTGCCCTGTTTGCAAGAGCGCTATAATTGACATGATAAGGTATTATTCCGAACAAACCAGGGAAAAAAAATAACGGTTTCAGATATGGCTGTGGATGTATGCCTTAAGGAAGAATAATGGAAGGATTAATTTTTGACATACGCAGGTTTACTGTTCACGATGGTCCCGGAATTCGCAGCACCGTCTTTCTAAAAGGCTGTCCCCTCTCCTGCTCCTGGTGTCATAACCCGGAGAGCCAGAGTGGTTTGCCTGAAACAAGCACCAGGAGCCTTGCCTTGGACGGCAGGTTATTCAGGGAAAACGAAGTCTCAGGAGAATGGATGAATACTGAAGCTGTGGTAGCGGAAGTCTTAAAGGACCGTATTTTTTATGATGAATCAGGTGGAGGAGTGACTGTTTCAGGGGGAGAACCTACCTATCAACACGGATTCCTGATGGAATTGCTTAGTGGGCTGAAAGCCAGTGGAATCCACATTGCGCTTGACACCTGCGGGTATACCGAATGGGTTAAGCTTGCCGAAACGATGAACTTTGTAGATTTGTATCTTTATGATATTAAGGTGATGGATGATGACCTTCACATAAAATATACCGGGGTTTCCAACAGGCAAATCCTTGAAAACATGAAAAATCTTGCCGTTGCAGGGAAAAAGATCATAGTGAGGATACCTGTAATACCAGGTATTAATGATACGGATTATAACTTTAATGCGCTGAGGTCATACCTTGGCAGGCTGAATCCTTCAATTTCGGGCATCAACCTGCTTCCTTTCCATGCTGCAGCAGGGAACAAGTATAAAAGGTTCGGGAAAGATAATTTCATGAAGAATGTCAAAAGCATGCCGGCAGAAGACCTGGAATCAAGGAAAAAAGAGCTGGAAGAGGATGGATATAAAGTTAATATCGGAGGATAATAGTAGGTAGCGAGGTAGCGAGAAGTGAGGTAGCGAAATAGCGTTTGCCGAAGGCGTAATGAGCACACAAATGAAATAAGCAATTAGTGCGAATAAATAGCGAAAAGCGAAAATCAGGTAGCGAGGTAGCGAGAAGCGAGGTAGCGAAAAGCAAAGTTTGAGGTGGATTGGGAAACAAAACGATTATATGACTGATAGAATAAAATTGCTTCGGGAACAGAGCCTTGAGGCTGTTAACCGCATAAGCGCCGAAAGGGCTCTGCTGGTAACCGAATTTTATGAAACCGGCAGGGACCGGCTTGTATCGGTACCTGTTGGGCGTGCAATGGTGTTTGACTATATATTAAGCCATAAGAAACTATATATAGGTGAGGGTGAAATCATAATCGGCGAACGCGGACCCGCTCCCAAGGCCTGCCCTACTTATCCCGAGATCTGCCTGCATAGCCTGGAAGACCTTGAGATCCTTGACACCAGGAAAAAAGTTTCTTTCAAGGTGGATGAGGAAGTAAGAAAGGCTTACGCCGAAAAGATCATTCCTTTCTGGAAGGGACATTCCAACCGGGAAAGGATCATGAATTCCCTTTCGGATGAATGGCTCAATGCATACAAGGCAGGCGTATTTACTGAATTCCAGGAACAAAGGGCTCCGGGGCATACGGTTCTTGGCAATAAGATTTACCACCTCGGAATGAACGACCTGGTCGCACAGATCAGGGAAGCGATTAACAAACTCGATTTTATTGCCGACCCCCTGGCATACGAAAAAAGGGAAGAGCTTAAAGCCATGGAGATCGCTGCAAATGCGCTTATAAAATTTGCAATAAGGTATGCGGATGAACTTTTAAACCTGGCAGTAAAAGAAACAGATCCGGGCAGGAAAGCGGAACTGGCTGAAATGAGCGGGGTATGCCGCAATGTCCCGGCCAATGCCCCGCAGACTTTTCATGAAGCATTGCAATACTACTGGTTTGTTCACCTTGGCGTGATCACTGAACTGAATCCCTGGGATTCGTTCAATCCCGGGAGGCTTGATCAGCACCTCATGCCTTTTTTCAGGAAAGGAATTGAGGAAGGCTCATTGAACCTTGAAAAGGCAACTGAGCTGCTGCAAAGCTTCTGGATTAAATTCAATAACCATCCTGCCCCTCCAAAAGTGGGAGTTACAGCGCTTGAGAGCAACACCTATACCGATTTTTGCCTGATAAACCTTGGTGGCGTGAAACCCGACGGGTCTGACGCAGTGAATGAACTTACCTTCATCCTCCTTGACGTGATCGAAGAAATGCGTTTACTGCAGCCAAGTTCCATGGTCCAGGTAAGCAAAAAGAATCCCGATAATTTCATCCACCGCACACTTAAGATCACTAAAACAGGATTCGGGCAGCCATCCTTCTTCAATACCGATGCCATAGTGCAGGAACTCGTGCGCCAGGGCAAATCCATTGAAGATGCCAGGAACGGAGGGGCAAGCGGTTGCGTGGAAGCAGGAGCATTCGGTACCGAGGCCTACATCCTCTCGGGTTATTTCAACCTTGCAAAGGTACTTGAGCTTACACTGAATAACGGTTTCGACAAGCATAGCGGGAAACAGGTTGGAATACTTTCGGGAGATCCTGAATCATTAGGTACTTTTGAGGAGTTGATAGATGCCTTCAATAAACAGCTTGAATACCTTACCTCGGTAAAGATCCGCGGGAACAATATCATTCACAGGATATTTGCAGATCATATGCCGGTGCCTTTCCTTAGCCTGTTTATTGACGATTGCATAAAAAACGCTATGGACTACAACGCAGGCGGAACCAGGTATAACACCACTTATATCCAGGGTGTTGGACTAGGCAGCGTTACCGATTCACTCACGGCCCTCAGGTACCATGTTTTTGAGAAAAAAACTATCAGCATGAAAGGCCTTCTTAAAGCGCTTGACGCTGATTTCCGGGATTTTGAAGAATTCAGGAAAGAACTGGTTTACCACACACCCAAATATGGCAATGACGATGATTATGCCGATGACCAGGCCAGGCTTGTCTTCCGCTTGTTTTTTAAGGCTGTCGACAGCAAGCCGACTTCTGTCGGCGGAAAACACCGGATAAACATGCTTCCAACCACTTCCCATGTATATTTTGGAAGCGTAATCGGGGCCATGCCCGATGGAAGGCTGGCACATCAGCCATTGTCGGAGGGCATTTCACCTTTCCAGGGTGCAGATCATAAGGGCCCGACGGCAGTTCTGAAATCGGCTTCAAAGATCGACCACCTGATTACAGGCGGGACTCTCCTGAACCAGAAATTCTCCCCTTCATTCTTTGATGGGGATGAAGCCATCAGTAAACTTTGCGGGCTGATCAGGGGGTATTTCAGGATGGACGGCCACCATATCCAGTTCAATGTGGTGAATGCTGAAACACTTAGGGATGCGCAGAAACATCCTGAGAAATACCGTGACCTTATTGTACGTGTTGCAGGATACAGCGATTATTTCAACGACCTGGGTGAAGATCTTCAGGATGAGATCATCCGGCGCACGGAACATGAGGGAATTTAAGATAGATGAAGTAAGCATTAAGTGAAGGAATATGAAAAAGAAAACAAGGGTTTACCCGAAAAGCTTCCTGTCGGGTCTTATTATGCTGGCCGCAGTCTGCAGTCTGCAAGGGCAGTCGTTTTTTATCGGGAAATTCAAATCCATGAAAACCTCAGGCCAGGAAGTCACAATCAAAGCCGGTAACGCCAGCCTGAAAGTCATTTATTATTCCCCGACTGTCGTGAGGTTCAGGATTGACAAGGATCTTAGCGCTGCTGACTTTTCTTATGCAGTTGTGGCGAAACCTGTTCAGGGAGGTTTTAAAATACAGGATGGCAGAGCCAATGTATCCATTGTCACAGATTCACTTAAGATTGAGATCGGGAAGGATCCCATCAGCATACAAATAAAAAATTCAAAGGGTAAAGTCCTTTCCGAAGATTACAATCCTTATGGCACGGGATGGCAGGGGACCGAAATCACTTCTTACCGCAGGCTTTTCCCTGATGAAAAATTTATCGGGTTGGGCGAAAAGACAGGAAATCTTGACCGGAGAGGCAATAAGTATGAAATGTGGAATTCCGACATCCCTGCGTATCCCTCCAATGCCGACCCGCTTTACGTTGACATTCCTTTCTTCATGGGGATCCATGACAGCCTTACTTACGGGATATTTCTTGACAATTCCTCAAGGACAAGATTTGATTTTGCGGCTTCAACCGACAATCTCTTCAGCCGCTTCACCGTTGCAGAAGGAGAACTGAATTATTACTTCTTTGGTGCGTCAACAATTGCCGGTATTATCGGGGATTACACCTGGCTTACCGGTAGGATGCCCCTCCCGCCCTACTGGAGTCTCGGTTTTCAACAATGCCGGTGGAGTTATTACCCGGACGAGGAAGTGCTTGATGTAGCCCGGCAGTTCAGGGCAAAACGCATTCCCTGCGACATGATCTATCTTGATATTGATTACATGGATTCCTATAAGATCTTTACGTGGAACCCAAAAGGCTTCAGGGATCCTCATGCATTGATCAGCCAGCTGAAAGGAATGGGATTTCATGTGGCTACGATAGTAGACCCCGGTATTAAAGTCGAGCCGGGGTATTTTGCCTACGATGCAGGGATTAAAAATGATTATTTTGTGAAATATCCCGATGGCAGCCGGTATATCGGCAGCGTATGGCCCGGCCGTTGCCATTTCCCTGATTTTACCAGTGAAGCGGTGAGGCAATGGTGGGGATCATCATTCAGTCACCTGGTTGAGCCGGGGGTTGAAGGTTTCTGGAACGATATGAACGAACCTTCGGCCTGGGGCCAGAATATTCCCGATATTGTTCAGTTCAGTTTTGACGGCCATGGTGCAAGTATGAAGCAGGCTCATAATGTATATGGACTGAACATGTCGAAGGCAACCTTTGAAGGAACGAAAAAGCTGCTTGCCGGGAAAAGGCCTTTTGTTCTGACCCGTGCGGCCTACGCAGGGATACAGAGGTATTCGGCTGTATGGACCGGTGATAACGTGGCTTCCGACGAGCATATGATGCTTTCGGCCAGGATGGTGAACTCGATGGGCTTGTCGGGGCTGAGCTTTGTTGGCCCGGATATGGGAGGATTCATGGATACCCCATCCAAAGAATTGTTCGTACGCTGGCTTTCCCTGGGAGTTTACACCCCCTTCTTCAGGAACCACGCTGCAAAGGGTGAAAACAGGAAAGAGCCGTGGTCGTTTGGCGAATGGATAGAGGCTTCCTCTGTGGATCTGATATCTCAGCGCTACCGCCTGCTGCCATATATTTATTCGGCTTTTTACACTTCAACCCAGTCGGGACTGCCTGTTGCCAGGAGCCTTGCAATAAATTTCATGAATGATGAAAAGATCTGGTGGTGGAAATACCAGGAAGAATATATGTTTGGTGATAACATCCTGGTGGCGCCGGTTTCATGCAAGCAGGACTTTGCCAGGATTTATCTTCCCGAAGGCGGCTGGTACCGTTTTTCTTCAGGTGAATTTTACCCCGGGAAACAGGAAGTGACTGTTTCTGCGCCTTTGGATGACCTTCCGGTTTTTGTAAGGGCTTCAGGCATCATCCCCATGCAGTCGGTTATACAGAATACATCCGAGAAACCTTCCGATACTCTCGATCTGCATGTGTATTACGGAATGAAGCCTGCTTCATTTTTATATTATGAGGATGACGGACTCACCTATAATTTTGAGCATGGGGTTTACTGCAAGCGTATGATCAATTATGATCCGGGGGCAAAGAGCATCGTGATCGGCAAAACCGAAGGATCTTTGACTTCAAGGTACAGTAAAGTCAGGTTGCTGCTGCATGCATTCCCGGTGATTAGTGCTGTAAAAACTAATAGTAACCGCCAGGCGGTGCTGAAAACAGGCCATGATACGCAATCTGTAATCCTCCCATTCGAGCCGGCCGAGATAAAACTGCAAGCGGAATAAACCATGAACTCCGGTATCCGTATTGTAAGAAACAATCCCGCAGCCATTTGTCTGGCATTTTTTACAATTGGATTGCTCCAGGCTTCTTTCCCATTGCTTAACCGGCATCTAAGTTATTTTATTCACGATGAATATTATGTGAGGATACTTTCTTCTGCAGGATTGCTGGTTCTGAGTTTTTTATCCGTCTTTTTCAGCCGGATAAGGCTGGGTAAAAACATCAATATGCTGCTGGCGCTGCTAATCCTTTTTCCGGGGATGATCCTTTTCCTCTCTGGCACGAAATCAACAGCTGTCCTTTTCACTGGAGCCTTTTTTTTGTTAGCGGGCAGTCTCTTTGTACAGGTTTCAGGACTGCTTTCACTCATACACCATGTTGAAAAAAGGCAGTTACCGTTTAAAATAGCCATGGTTTACCTTTTTAACACAGCTGGGCTGATTTCAGGCATGTACGTAGTATCGCTGAGTGTAGCTTCCGGTATGCCAATCAACGGCCCTCTTATTTATATATCCTTTATTTGCATGGTGCTTTCAATGGCTTTTCTTTACGTCTTCCCATACTCTGCCGTTGAAGAACCGTCCCCTCCTGAAAATAACCGGTTCAATGTCAGGAATCTCATGTCCAACAAAACCCTTATCCTGATGCTGGGAGGGCTTACGGTCTTTACCGGCGCTGAATTCTGCCTGATGGAGATACTTCCTTTCTATTTTTCAGAAACCTTCGGTATCAGGATAATGCAAATGATCATACCCGGAGTTGGCTTGTTCATGCTGTCATTTTTTATAGCAAGGATTGCCGGGCTGATGCTTCTCCGAAAGACCGGGGCAGACAGTATCTTCCTCTTTTCGGGAATCCTTGCCATACTTGGCATATCGGCGCTTTATATCGGGCAGAAGAATCTTTCGCTGCTTGCTGCGGTAATGATGGGCCTTGGGACTGCGAACATCCTGCCGGTTATGATCTCGCTTGCCATCGAAAGGATCAGCGAAGACCGGAAATGGCTCGTTGGAATGATTGTGGGGACTATGCCTTTGGGAGCATTCCTGCCTACTCTGATGTGGGCAATGGCTGATTCAATCTCCATAGGGATGAGCATTACCATACCTGTTATCTGTTTGTTTTATATTACGTGGATTGCCATTATACTGATAAGAAAAATATGAACATGTGGCTCTGCCGCATTCTCTCAAACTTAACGTTTTATGAAAAAACTCAGAATTGCTCAATTGTGGTTTGTTATCCTGGTATTTACAGCCTGCACGGGCCGTGAACATTTTATTAAGGATAAGGCGTACCTGAAAAAGGTTGAATCACAATTTGAGAAGCAAAAGGAACTCGGTAAAAACCGTAACGAACAGGTGTTCAGTGTTGCCGAAGAGAAAATGTCTGTAAGGGATAAGGAAGCCCTGGAATTCATTCTGGCATACTCTTCCATGAGTGATATCGCCGATTATACAGGCAATTTTTTTTTGCAGAATATCAGGGCATCGTTTGCAGCCAGGGATTCATTTTCATGGGGGAAAACCGTTCCCGATGAACTTTTTCGGCATTTTGTGGTGCCGGTGAGGGTGAACAATGAAAACCTGGACAGTTCACGCATTGTCTTTTTTTCAGAGCTGAAGGACAGGATAAAGAAATTGAGTATGAAGGAAGCCGTGCTGGAAGTTAATCACTGGTGCCATGAAAAAGTGACGTACAAGGGAAGCGATGAAAGAACTTCCTCTCCCCTCGCAACGGTCAGAACAGCTTATGGCCGCTGTGGTGAAGAATCGACATTCACTGTTGCAGCGCTTCGTTCGGTATGTATACCTGCCAGGCAGTGTTATACGCCCCGCTGGGCCCATTCCGACGACAATCATGCCTGGGTCGAGGTTTGGGTTGACGGCAAATGGCATTATATTGGTGCATGTGAGCCGGAACCTGTTCTTGATGCAGCCTGGTTTACAGCCCCGGCGAAAAGGGCAATGCTGGTAAATACCAATGTTTTCGGGGATTATGAAGGCCCTGAAGATGTTTTGTTGAAAGATGAACGCTACACCAGGATCAACATCCTTTCAAATTATGCCGACACTAAACGTATATGGGCGCTGGTAAGGGATTCCTTCGGTAAACCTGCCGACAGCGCAACCGTGGAGTTCCAGCTCTATAATTATGCTGAATTTTATCCCTTGCATAAGGCTTGTACCGACAAGCGCGGGCTTTGCAGTTTTCAGACCGGGTTCGGAGATTTGATGGTATGGGCCTCAGGTAAAGGCTGGTATGGGTTCAGAAAGGTCCGGGTAAAAAATACAGATACGGCATTGATTGAACTCAGGATGAAGCCGGGGAGTGAATATGCTTTGCAGGAAGATTTTGTCCCTCCTGCAGAAAAGCAGGCAGGTTCGGGAGTTCCGGATTCCCTGAAAGAAAAAAATGCAAAAAGACTGGCATTTGAAGATAAGTATAGAACATCCTATGAGGGAACATTCATCGACAGTTCAAAAACATACCGACTGGCGGCAACTCTGAAACTGAACGCAGATACACTCTGGCATTTTCTTAAGGAGAGCCGGGGAAATTACCGGGCTGTGATTGATTTTGCAGGAACTGTCAATACTGCCAATAAATACTTGTTGTTCCCTTTGCTTTCAGAAATCTCAGCAAAAGATCTGAGGGATATCTCCTTTGATGTCCTTATGGACAATGTGAGTAATACAATACGGCCGGGAACTTCAGGCAGTGAGACTGAAATATTTTATAAATACCTGTTAAATCCAAGGGTTGACAATGAATGGCTGAAACCATACAAAACATACCTTCAGAAGGGATTCGATAAAAATTTCAGTTCCCGCGCCTTAGCAGATCCGGGAATAATAGAAGGATGGGTGAAATCAAACATCCACATTGATAAAAAAGCAAATTATGGCAGAGCCCCTCTCAGTCCGATCGGGGTGTATGAACTCAAAGTATCAGATCCTCACTCAAGGGATATTTTTTATGTTGCAGTCTGCAGGAGCTTAGGTATTGCTGCCCGCCTCGAACCAGGAACAAGACTTCCGCAGTATTATTTTAACAAAGCATGGCATGATGTTATTTTTGAGCCGGGAACTCCAGCTTCAGGCGAAAGGGTGAAACTCACGCTGAACTCTGAGCGGGGGAATGAGCGAAAACCTGAATATTATATTCATTTTACCATTGAACGGTATGATGATGGTTTTTTCAGGTCCCTCGATTATGAAACGGATCCCCGTTTAAGTGTTTTCCCATGCGAGCTTGATCTTGCTCCGGGATATTATATGATGGTCACCGGCAATCGTATGAAAGACGGTTCAGTTCTTGCCAACCTGTCTTTCTTCAATCTTACCAAAGACAAAGCTGTGAAAGAAGATATCATCCTGCGGAAAGAACCGGCACCTGAGATACTTGGATCCGTCAACATAAAAAAGCTGGAGGGTATACTGCCCCAGATCATTCCTTTCTCCGGTGGGAAACTGATTCTTGCATGGATTGAACCGGATAAGGAACCGACTAAACATTTCCTGGCCGATCTGAAGCAAAAAAGAAAGGAATTTGAAAAGAAAGATCTGAGGCTGTTTTTCTTCTTCAGGACAGGCAAAGATGAAGCCGACTTTATCTCCGGGCCCATGAAAGAAATGCCTGCCGGCGCATCCTGTCTCGTTCCTGATGATGCACTTTTAAAAATGATTTCCGTGGCCACAGGGACGACACCGGGTACTTCTCTCCCGCTGGTGTCACTGATAGATGCAAAGGGGAATATCATGTACCTCTCACAGGGTTACAGGATTGGGACAGGTGACGACCTGATCAGGTTGCTTCATTGAAATCCTCAAATGAATCCCGGTAAATTACAGGCGCTGGGTCTCAATAATAGGGTAACCTTTCACTCCTGCCTTGTAAAAGCTAATAAACCTTAGCTTGTAATAATAGCCTTGTGTGTCGGTAACCACGTATGATAAATTCGTCCGCACAGTATAAAAACCCGACCCCTCGAAACTATAGACTTTCCAGTCATATCCTATGGCATCTTTGTCGGTGGAATAGTTAAGACTGCGCGCAAGAGAAAGGTCGATGGATGAGAAAGCATGGACAGTGTCTACAGAGACCTTCACTCCATTCGGATTTGAAAGAGCCCCTGTGACAAGGTAGGGATAGGCAGCACCGGCACTGGTAAACAAGAGAGTTGTATATTGGGTGAATAAAAGGTCATAGGTTGCTTTCGGTGGTTCAAGAGGAAGCGTTCCCCCCCGCCGTATCCCATAATAAATATAATTTACCGATGGTTCTTTGTCAATAAAAGCAGAAGTGATTGCACCTCCCTTGATCGGGGCATACCTGAAATAATACCTGCCGTTTTTCAGGCTGTCGAATACCACTTGCCTTAATCCAAGTGAAAGACCCGCGGTATCCCTTCCAAGGTCAAGCGCCCAGATATGGCCGTTTGAGATGGTGTCACCGTTAACAACTCTGAACCATTGTCCCGTCGCAATGGAGTCGGGATTGCCGTCTGATTTATCAAACTTCCATTTTACCCCGGTTGTATCAATGCTTTGCCCGAATGTCCTTGCCCCCACATCCGCAATACGCATGAAATCTGCAGTATTGAGAATTATGTGGTATCCTGACGGGCTGCAGTCAAATGCGAGATCACTCCTGGTCCTTTCGTTTTGGCTTATAACAACCCCTGAATCCAGCCTGAAATAGATCTGGTACTGGTATGAAGAAGTCATTGCTATTGTATCAACACGCACATTTCCCCTGCTCGGCATGGGGACCGCAGAATCCTTTTTAAAGCAGGAGTTAAGCAAAAAAACAAGTATCAGTAAGAGTGCAGTGAAATGCGGCGTTTTCATTTATACTTGTTAAAAGTGAAACTTAAACGAAGGAATAATGTCCTGCCCCAGGCGATGTTCATTCCATCTCCTCCTGAACCATGTACACCAACTACCCCGGTTGCGGGCACCGTTGTGACGTTAAATATGTTCTTGACCCCGGCTGTAAGCCTGATACGGTTTTCCCAGAACATCTTTGTCGCTGTGACGTCCATCAGGTTGAACGGATCCACGTATCCCCAGTCAAGGCTTGTATCATTGTAAACAACCTGGGGAGCACGCCCTGTGTATTTGTAATACATTGAAAAGGTCAGCCCGGGCCTTGCAAAGGAATAACTTGCATTCAGGCTGACTTCGGTGAGCCATTGCAGTGGCCCGGGTTTGGATTGCTCATCGATGCTTCCTGTCACTCCGGTTTCGGCCAGGGAGAACTGTACCTTGAATGCGGGATAAATGCTGAACATAAGAGTTCCCGCACCTCCCGTAGTCTTATATTTGCTCAGGTTCACATAGGTATAGGAAGTGGGCCCCTTGCCGGTTGGCGCAAGGAGAATAACATTATTGATCAGGTTGTAAAAGCCGCTTAACTCAAAATTCCATGCAGTCTTTTTATTTTCCCGGCTCCAGTTCAAACCAAGGTTGAAATTGTTGGATTGCTCAGCTTTCAGATTCGGGTTCCCGATAATATCATGATTCACATCCTGGAAATTCAGGTATAATTCTTTAAGGTCAGGCGCACGAAACCCCCTGGCATACGAAAATCTCAGGCACCATTCAGGATCCATATCCCATTTTGCGCTAAGGGCATATACCACCGGGGCATTATATTTTGTGTTGTATATAAACCTGATCCCGGGCTGGATCTTCAACACTTTTACAGGTTGATAATCAAGGCTGAAGAAAGCTGCGTAGTCCCCTATTTCCTGCTTATTATCAAGAATTCTTTTACCTGTCCCGGTTTCATAATCAAGGTCAAGACCGGTCTGATAATTGACTTTCCGATCCCTGTTGTTTGATGCAAATGTGCCACGGCCGGTCCAGGAAGCAATGGTCGTTGTATCCCGTCCGTCGGAATTATTAATGGGAATCTGTTCAAGGGTCGTAAGTTCAACATCGTAAGATTGTTTTACCCTGGAGTAAGCTGAATATGATGCAAGCAGGTTGATGACTTTGCTGCGAGGCAGTTTCACCGATGCTTCAGCTCTTCCCGACCACCTGATCGTAGTGAAGTAATTATCAATGGCGTTAATGTAATATACAGGCATTAACGCCCCCCTGTCGACCAGCAGTTCATTAAAGTAGTCACCCCCCAGTTTAAGTTTAAATATCCCTGATGTGTAAGTATAATACCCGTCAAAAAAATACTGCCTCCGGGGTTTAAAGGTTGTGGAACGGCTGGTATCGGTCGCCGAATAAGCAGGCGAGAAATTCCTTCCACCGTCAATCATGAATCCATGTTTGTTAAGGCTTGCAGATATTGACGCATCAAAATTAAACACACCCACACTCTCATAATACGTATTGGCAGTAGTGCTGAGCAGGGAAGTTTTATTTTCCCTGGTAATTACATTGATCACTCCTGCAAGGGCATTACTGCCGTAGATCACCGACATCGGGCCTTCGATTAGTTCAACATGGTCCACATTATTCAGGTTGATCTGGTTAAGATCAAAATTCCCGTTCATCCTTCCGATCATGGGAACCCCATCCTGCAGGAATTTGACATTCTGGCCCGAAAGCCCCTGTATCTTAAGGCTTGTGCCGAGCACACCGTCCTGGGTCACCTGCATGGTGGATTGGTTTTTTAGCAGGTCGGCCATATTGGTCGCAGCTTTCATCTCAATCTGCCTTGAATTGATGACTTCAATCTGGTATATGGACTTGTCGGCTTTTTCGGGAGTATACTGGGCCGTAACGACCACTTCATTCATGTTCATTACCGACGGCGCCAGCCTGATCTCAAGGGATTGGCCGGGGCGGATAGTATCTTTATAGGTGGTATAGCCCATGAAACTTATAGCGATCTTTGAAGGTTCGTGTACTTCGTTGGCCACTGTACCTTCAATTGAAGTGAGGGTGTAAAGCGGTTTCCCCGATTTTAACCCCTCAAAACAGATATGAGCATAAGCAACAGGCTCTGAATTTTTCTTGTCGATGACTTTAATAAAAGCCTTCTGACCATTAGCCGAAGCTATGGCCAGAAGACTGATTATTAATCCGTGAAACAGGCTGAGAAGGCCTTTTTTCATGTTAACGGGTGATGATCACTTTCGTAACTGCTTTCGCGTTCGCTGTTGAAGCGGTCACGAAATACACACCAGGTTTGAAACCTGTTACATCAATCGAAAACTGATTAAAGCCCTCGCTCAGCCTGACCGGATGATCTGCACCAAGTTGTCTGCCCGACAGATCTGAAAGAACGATATGGAGTTCGTCACTGTTTTCAGCAGTAACGAGAAGATTCAGGTTATCACTCACCGGGTTCGGATATACCTTTACACTTAAACCCGATAAGGAATGTTCATAAATACCAAAAGAAAGCACTTTTTCCTTCATAAATGAAATAACTCCGGTGCTGCCACCGGCAAAACCTGTAAAATAAAGCTTATACACATCCTTACTGGCAGGCTCGATAAAATACACAAGGGAGTCCACTACCTTATATGTCATTGTTGAAGTACTGAACGTTTTCCAGTCCCATCCGATTGAAGATCTCAGTGAATCCCATGCACCAACCTGCCAGTTTGTATAAGTAAGAGGAACCGGGTGGAATTTTTTACTCCTGATATCAGGGTTGTTAAGGACTGCCATCGCCGGGTAGGGTACGTTACCGGGCTGGATCGACATATATTTTGTGAAAACCACATCCCAGTTGCCTGTCGGCGGCTGGAAATTAACCCTCTGGTTTGTTTCAAGGGAAAAGCCAATAAAATCTGTTGCCACGTCATTCGACAGGTTGAGGGTATCAGTATGATCATTTGTGCCGTCAAGGTTGGCAAAACGAAAATGATATATATCCTGCACCGAACGTTTATCCTTGATCCATAATTTACGGAGGCTGCCATCCCTCAACTGAATAATAAATAAGGAGTCACCGTTAAGGTCGTGTGAAACGGAATTATAGATTCCCCATCCGTAATCGGGATAACCTTTGGCATTGCGTGAAAAAGCTCCGTTCTCCCAGTCATTTACATCATTGTACATAGGTGTCCAGGTCTTGAATCCTGTTGTATCCATAACGGACCAGCCACTGGTATCTGATTTTGGATAGGTGTACAGCACGACGCCCGATCCGTCATTGGTTAAAATGCTTGAACTGCGGAGCATGGTTCTGAACGCAATATCCCATGTGCTGCGAGGGGAAGAGAGGATCTTCCCGCTGGTCATGCTGTAATAGATTTCATTGGCATAGGAAGCTCCCATGACGACAGTGTCGGACACCACTGAGCCCTGTGCATGCAATAAATTTCCTGAAAAAAATGATGTAAACGATGCAAATAGTATGGCAATTGAGTAAATAGTCTTTTTCATTGTTTATTGATTAACATTAATTGTTGGTACGGAAAAATAATTTTGAATAAGGCGGATGGACTTATCCCCGGATTCCTGACAGGTCAGCAGGTTTTAAGGCTAATATTTACGGAAAAATAATTCCGTCAAATATTATAATGCTGGTAATCAGGGATTAAGAAAGAGGAGGAGCTCTGAGTCCTGATGACGTCAGATGCTGGTGTTCAGGAACCTTGTAACAAAGGTCAAACGTGGTCATGATTGCCGTACCGCTACTGTGTCTTGAAATTTCAACTGGCAGGATCCCGGCTGACAATAGGGAAAATTTTGGTGTAAAATCATGTTTCTGTATCAGGTTTCCGTGTGACAGATCTTTGGTCGCTTTGTCAATATCACGTTTGATACCTACGAATTGGGGAATAAGAGGTTTCCCCCAGATTTTATACTGGTGAAAATTGATGATGGAACCGAATACAATAATGCAAACAGCCAGACTGTGGAACAGGATGGAGAGTAATAGTATATGTTTCCGGCTACCTAACATTAACTGATAATTATTTAACAGGACAAAATTAGAAAAAAAGTAAATGCAAATAAACGTCTCCTGTTAAATATTTATAAACACTTTATCAAAGAATGAGAACTGACGGCTTGATAGTCGCCGGGATTCCTGATATAAACTTCCATTGTTAATATCCATACTTTTGTATCTTTACGCCCTTAATTTTTTCAGGAGATGAGTAAAATCCATACCTACCTTCGTTATGTCAATGATTATATCAAATATGGGGAATATTATTTTCTATGGCATTCCATAAAATATGTTCTCTTTAAAAGGGTAAATCCTTCCATGCGTTTATATAAAAGCAGCCTGGGATCATTTATTACCAGGAAAGGCACTCTTGATTATCAATTCCTGAATCTCGCTTATGAATGGAATGTTAAACGGTTTGTTTTAAATCATTACAAGGATTACAACCTGTTTCTTGATATCGGTGCGAACGTAGGCACTTACTCCTTTCTGATGGCAGGTAAAGGCATCCCCTGCCATGCCTTTGAACCGGTGAAGGAGAATTTCAAGTCGCTTATGCTGAATGTAAAGGTGAATAATGCAGAGGAAATGATTACAGTTCATCCGCACGGTCTTGGAAAAACAAATGCGGAGGTTGAGTTTATCTTTGAATCAATGAATACCGGGGCTTCCCACCTTGCAAACCTCCATACCGACTATGTTGAAACAAAAGGAGAGGTTGGAATAAGGATCAAAGGTGAACTTAAAACACTGGATTCGGTAATGTCCTCAATCAGTTATAAGAAGGACGACAAAATTCTGATTAAAATCGATGCAGAGGGAATGGAAATTGATGTACTTGAAGGCGGAAAGCAATTTCTGAAGGACCATCCTCATTTTATGATCGTAATGGAATCAAAACACTCAGGCGTCAACCGTATCAAGGAATATTTAAAGACTCTTGGCAATTATATTTATTTGGAGGTGGACCGAGATAATATGGCCATCATGAAATAGCCCGATATTTTTACAACACAAAGAAGCCGCTCCGAAAGGGCGGCTTCTTTGTGTTGTAAGCTGAGGCAAAAAAGATTATTTCTTCTTTGTCATTACAGCATGTTTCTGTTCCATCTCACCTACAAACGGAATATTTTCCTGTATGTTCAGGTTGATGACATTATTGATGTAGTTCTCCAACTGGTAAAACTGGGCAGCTTTAACAGGGCCTATTTTCTTAGCCAGTTCGGCAAAATATTTCTTCTGCAGGTTCTTGAACTTTATCTCAAGTGCAACACCCTTATCAACCATTGCGGTTGCATTTGCTTCGCTAATATCCTTGATGTTCTTGAGATATGCATCAATAAGACCGATACGCTCTGCTCCTAAAGCCTGGCGTTCTGCTTCATATTTGGTATAAACCGGCCAGAAAGCGGAATCCTGTTTCGGGGTCAAAGCCATATACTGCTTTACAAGGGCGATTTTTTCAGCACCAAAATACTTCTGGACCAACTGTATATCCCCCTGTGAAACCTGGGCGAAAAGGCTTACCGAACTAAAAAATAAAATTGCAAGAAACAAAAGTTGTTTTTTCATAATGATCAAATTTAAATTTTAAACGTTTAGTGATATATTAACTAATTTATATGTCCGATTCTGAAAATCAGGCCCCCGGTAAATCCGAAATCCACCAATGGCGAAGAAAAAGTGTAAGCGGTTCCTCCTCCGGCAGTACCATAGTAGAAGTAGAAGCTTTGCCCCTGCACAGGCATCATCATCTGGGCCTGAAGCCTCAAACCAACGTATTTGCTGAAGTAGACCTTCACACCTCCCTGAAGCCCCCAGGCGAAAAACCAGTAATCATAATAGTCAGAGGATTTGGGAGCCATAAGGCATGCACCCATATTAAGTCCAATAAAGGGCGATACCACATCGCTAACCCTGAAATTTTTGGTGAACCCTGCCATGATGTAATTGATACTCAGGGGAATTTCATCAAAAGTCACTCCGACTATGGCTGGATCTGCTTTGGTATCGATACGGTTGTAAATAAGGTCGATATCAACAGAACGGCTCACTCCGACGTTAACCATTCCACCGTATTGGGCATTTCCATGGAAGTAAATGCTTCCGTTAGATGAGTTCCACGTTACCGGGAATACATACCCTCCAAAAGGAGTGATCTCAACATGCTGGGCCTGAATCAATACAGTGCCAAATGACAGCATTACAAACATTAGGAAAAATTTTCTCATATAAGATTTATTAATGGTTGTGTTATGAGCAAAATTAAACTAATTTAGCTATTGAAAAAAATCATTTTTTGTGATTTGTTAAAATACTCACAAATAAGTATTATCTGTTTTTGAATTTGTAACCGGATGTAATTACATTTGCATAAAAGGAAAAGAAAAAAACCGCAATATGAAAAAAACTTTACCCTTTGTATTTATTTTAATGATTATGAGCCCATTGGCTCATGCTCAATTCTATTATGCACGCCTGGGATTTGGTATTTCAGGAGCAATTTCCTCCAACAGGGATTTACTGTATAGCTATTCCAACAATGGTTCCACCCGTTCTGTCACCGCCGTGCCGCTTGGGTTGGGCAGAGGCATCACCGGTATCGCCGCATTTGGTTTTAAACCCTCTAAATACATTGGAATAGAAATTGGTCTGAGTGAATTTGTCGGGCTACCCAGGATTGCTGATTCTGTAATGGATTTGCCGGGAGGTTCCAATATCGAAGCCCGGGTAAAGGGGAACATGCTTTGCCTTACCCCGGCAGTTGTGATCAGCCCGGGATTCGAGAAAGTCGATCCCTATGCGCGCATAGGCCTTGTAATTGGTCTCCGTCCCACCATTAATGCAACTGTAACATACGACAGGGGAAGCGTCAACCCTCCCGAGGAATATAAGATTGTAAGACAGTATTACGGGAATATGGCCTTAGGCCTTAATGCAGCAATGGGTGTTTCCTGGAACATTACCGACCTGATCTCCCTGTACGCAGAATTCGATTTCACCAGCATCAATTATTCCCCGAATTACAGCGAGGTGATACTTTATGAGAAGAACGGCGTGGACCAATTATCGACGCTGACAGTTAAACAAACAAAGACCGAATACCATAATTCCATCAATCCTGACGAACAGATAGCAGATACCAGTCCCAACCAGGCCCTGAAAAAAACACTGCCTTTCAGCAATGCGGGCCTGACTTTTGGGATAACTTTCCATTTTTAACATACATAAATTAAATAATAATCAAAAATAATAATTTTATGAAAACAAAAATCAGTTTAATTGCCCTGGGGTTGGGGTTATTGTTCACCCTGGCGTGTACCAAGTATCCGCCCGCCACAGACAGGTTACTTGAAGATCTTGCAGTTCTAACACAGTATGATACTAAAGCCGATTTTGGTTCATACAAGTACTTTGTAGTTGCAAGTTCCATTAAAAAAATCACTGACAAAGATACAACCGACATTACAAATGGCGATGCGCAGACAATCCTTGGTGAAATAAGCAATCAAATGAAACAAAGGGGTTATTTGCCAGCTCCTGCCGGAACAAAAGCTGATCTTGGCCTCGTTGTTGCGTATTTTGAGAATACTTACGTTTACACTTATTCCTATAACTGGGGATATTATTATCCTTATTATCCTTACTATCCCTATTATCCAACGTATTATTCTTCATACACTGCAGGCATGCTGCTTATCGAGATGCAGGACCTTAAAAACTACAATCCTTCTACTCAGAAAGTTTATATCAGGTGGGATGCATTAATCCGCGGGCTTATGACTGGTACTCACACAAATTCTGACATCGTAGCAAGTGTAGATCAGGCCTTCACACAAACTCCCCAGATCCAGGCATCAGGTAAATAATAACCTTAAAAAGAAATTATCATGAAAAAAGCAGTTTCATTAATCATATTGTTTGTCCTGGCCTGGGGTGTTATGCAGGCGCAGGAAACCAAAGTTCCCGGATTTATTCCAAAATCCTATTATACTTTTTCCTGGAATACAGCTTTCCCCCTGGGGGATTTTCATAAATGGGTAAGCCAGCCTGGTCCTGCAGGTTTTGATATCGGCGGCCGTTACCTGGTCAGGAAAGGCCTGTTCACTGGATTTAATATCAGCTGGCAGAGAGTTTCTGAAATTTACAATGCACAAACCTATACCATTCCTGATAAAGGTATTGCCATTACAGCCGAGAATTACAGGTTCACCTGGATGGTACCTTTTCAGGCAGTTATCGGTTATCATTTCATCCCCGATAAATTAATTTCACCTTATTTAAGCCTCGGGATCGGCGGTGATTATATGGAACATCACCTGCTGATACAGGAATATGACATTTATCAAACCCGTTGGGATTTCTCACTGACTCCTGAGATCGGGGCTCTTATAAAGTTCGGAGCATTTTCCCCCGTTGGTGCTATTGTCGCTTTCAATTACAAATGGACCACAAACCGTATCGAAATTTATCAAACAACTTCGAAAGACCTTCAGATGCTTAACCTTCGAATTGGGATTACCTATATGTTAAGATAAATTTGCTCATTAAACCGTTGAAGCCCTGGGCGAGTATACTCCCAGGGCTTTTTTTATTCTTTAATGTATAATTTTCGTTATTACATTTGTCATACAGTTAAGTTCAGGATAAAAACAATAAAAAAGCAAGCCATTGTTTTTAAAAACCATCTATCGTAAGATTCCCTATGAATATGCATTTTTTTTCAGGAATGTTTATGACGAAATCGTAAAAGCATACCTTTTCCTATTCCATATTCTGAAATATGGGAATGCTGATATGTTCAATAATATCAACATTGAAACGACAACATTATGTAACAGGAGATGCGGATATTGCCCGAATTCGTTTTTTGACAGAAGTCTGAAGCACAATGAAAAGCTAATGCCGGAGGATTTGTTTATTAAAATCCTCCGTGATCTGAAATCAATTAAATTCACAGGCCGGATCAGCCCGCATTTCTACGGAGAACCCCTGCTGGACAAGAGACTTGCAGGATTGATGAGCATGGCGCATGCCATACTTCCAAAAGCAAAGCTGGAGATATATACCAATGGTGATTTGCTTGACATTCCCCTGATGGAAAATCTGTATGAAGCGGGAGTCAGGAATTATGTCGTCGCATTACATGGCGATAAGAAAGAAAATGAATTGAACGAAGAAAGGATCGGTTGTCTCAGGCAAGAGATAAAAACAGCCGGGAAGAAGGTTGCGATTGACCTTATCAATCTCCGGGATGACTCATATTTATCAAACAGGGGCGGCCTGGTCAGTGTGAAAAACATTGCTAAAAAGGTCTTTTGCCAGTATGCCTCGAACGCCCTGGTCATTAACTATGCAGGAGATGTGCTGCTTTGCTGCAACGATTATCTCGGGCAGGTCAGCTTCGGAAATGTTGCAAAAGAGACTTTGCCTGAAATCTGGAATAAACCGGGTTTTAAAAAGATCAGGAAAGAAATCAGGAAAGGGATCTTCAGGGCGGAGATATGCAGGAAATGTTCTGCCGGGGCAGTGAGATGATCATCACTACTAGGCTGAAAAAATCGGGATCATCTTGTAGAAGATACTCTTCCGGGCTTCCTGTTAAGAATATTAAAGTTGATTACTCCAAAAATATACCCGCATCCATAGCAAATGTGCAGAAGGAAGAAAATGCCGGGCAAATACAGCATTAATCCCCATCTCTTCTGGCTGAGCGCTGATTTAACCGAGAAGAACAGATCACAGGCCAGGTAAAATCCCAGGAATACCGCCAGCAATAATCTGCCGGTTTCAGAAAAAAACGAGCAGGCGCCGGCGATCAGTAAAAACAAGACCCATGCCGGCGGGATAAACTGTCGAAACTGCAAGGCAGTTTTCAGCTTTTTATTAACCAGCGGCCTGAAATAACTGTACTGAATAAACATCCTGAGAAACTTTCGAAGGGAATCACGTGAATAATACCCGATATTTAAACCTGGCACGAGAAAGATCCTGCCTCCGTTCCTGAGAATCCTTCCGTTCAATTCAACGTCCTGGTTCCGGAACATTTCCTCATCGAACATGCCAACCTTCTCAAAGATCGTTTTCCGGTAACAGCCAAAGGGTACTGTTCCGACCTGCAGTACCCTGTCAGAGTTGATCAGGTACTCAGAATTGCCTATCCCGAATTCCGAAGACTGAGAGCATGCAATAGCCAGGGATTTTAAGCGCCGATCGGCAGGCAGAATTGTAAATGATGCTCCAACATTGTCGGCTTCCAGTTCATGCAGTTCATGAACAAGCCTTGAAACATAATTAAGAGGATATACCTCATGGGCATCCATCCGCAGTATAATTTCCCCTTTTGCCCGCCTGATCCCTGCATTGAGGGCAAACGGGACAAACCTTTCAGGATTGTCAAGCAACTGTATATTCTGACGGCCTGAAATAAAATCAAGTATGATCCTCCTGGTCCCGTCGGTACTGAGGCCGTCAATCAGAAGGATCTCATAAGAATCTTCCGGGTAGTCCTGTTTTAACAGGTTGTTCAGAAGTTCCCTTATGTATTTCTCCTCGTTAAAACAGGGAACAAGTATGGATACAAAAGGGGTCATCTGAAATCTAAATCATTAAATGAATCATCGAGAGTTAAATGCGAAGATAAAAATATCATTGAGAAAGGGCGCAAAAATAAAAAGTGTAATATCTTTAAGCCATGAAAAGTCCGTTCTCAAGAAAACAGGTCCACCGGAAAATATTCATTTTTCTGGAGATGGCGATTGTGTTTCTCATGCCCCTTTACGGGAAGTTATTACCCCCCCTGATCATCCTGCTTGCAGCAAACTGGCTTATCGAAGGAAGTTATATTAAAACTTTTCCGTTAATGTTCAGGGAAAGAAAGCGAACCATGATCATTTCATTTGCTTTATTATACCTGTTGTACCTTATCGGATTGAGTTATACGTCAAACTTGCATGTCGGCGGTTTAGACGTGCAGACAAAACTCTCACTTTTCATTTTTCCTCTGATATTCGCCACTTCAGATCCGTTGTCGATAAAGAAAGAGGAATCGGCTGTCATTCTGCTGTCTTTTGTAGCCGGATGTTTCGCATCAACCCTGCTTTTGTTCGGGCATGCAGCTTTCTCAGCAGCAGTTAACCATTATTCAGGCACATTTTATCATAAGCAACTTTCATGGTTTCAAACACCCTGCTACATTGCCATGTACCTGACTTTCGGGATTGCTGTTCTCTCCTTCAGGCTCATCGAAGAAAGGCACAATTTAAGCCGGTTCCGGCAGGCAGTAAGCATGATCCTTATAACGGTTTTCTTTATCTGTATTTTTCTGCTGGTCTCCAAAGCAGGGTATATCTCGATGTTTCTGGTAGTGCTTTTTTATACTTTTATACTGATAAAGATAAAACACAATTGGCCTGGCGGTATAGCAACACTGCTGCTTAGTTCGCTGTTCTTTTGTTTTTTGCTCTGGCTTTTCCCCTTCCCAGGTCAGCGACTGGACCAGGCGAGGGAGGATATAAAAAACGGAGGCGTCCTTCCCGGTGATACTTCCAAAAGCACGGCCGACCGGATGATGATATGGAAAGTTTCCGCCGGGATAATCAGGGAACATCCTCTTATTGGTGTGGGTACAGGGGATGCCCAGGAAGCACTTAGGGAAAAATATCAAAGCGCTGATATGACAAAGGCCCTTAAAAAGAACTTCAACGCGCATAACCAGTACCTTCAGACTTCCATAGCAATTGGGCTCCCGGGGCTGATCGCACTTCTATATATCCTTATGGTACCGGTGATTCCTGCATTTCGCAGGAAGGATTATATATATCTATTGTTCCTGCTGATTTTCGCTGTCAACATCCTGTTTGAATCGATGCTTGAAAGGCAGGGCGGGGTGGTCTTTTATGCCTTGTTCAACGTTCTTCTATATGCCTCTGACGGAACTGATGATCCCGGCAATCCTTTCAACATCCTCCCCGGAAAGTCCCGACCCTGAGGGGACACACAATCCATTCTCATACAAGTACCTGGAATTCCCGTTGAGATGTGCAGGAAAATGTTTGAGGAAGGGCTGCAGGTGCATGGGCTTCATCAGTGGCCGCGAATCTATGTTATCTTTTCCCAGGGCTTCTATCAGCAGGCTGGCATTAAAATCATCCCTGGGCTGTGCTATTATGAACGAGGTGAGCCAGAAATTTGAGAAATAGCTTTCATCAGGTTCCGACTGAAAGATGAGTTCCGGTATGCAGGACAGCAATTCCCTGTATTGACGGTTAATACGGCGATGAGCAGCGATCCTTTCTTCCAGGACTTCCATCTGGCCACGCCCGATCCCGGCGAGGACATTACTCATCCTGTAATTGAAACCTACCCGGGGATGCTCAAAATGAAGGGTATTCTCCCTGGCCTGGGAAGAAAGGAACTTGGCCTTTTCAATATCTTCCTTACAGGTGGAAATCAGCGCTCCCCCGGCGGATGTGGTAATGATCTTGTTCCCGTTGAATGAGATAATTCCCATCCGGCCGAAAGTTCCGCAGGGTCTGCCGTTATATTTGCTGCCCAGTGCCTCGGCGGCATCTTCAATCAGCGGGATGTCGTATCTCAGCGATATTTCCCGAAAGGCATCTATATTTGCAGGCATTCCATATATATCCACATAAATTACAGCCTTTGGCTTCCCCGATGTTCTTATCCTTTGAAGAATTGCCTCTTCAAGAAGAACCGGGTCCATATTCCAGGTTTGCATGCTGCTGTCAACAAACACCGGAACCGCTCCCAGGTAAAGAATCGGGTTGATGGTAGCGGCGAATGTAAAATCCGGGGCGATAACCTCATCCCCTGCTTGTACGTCAAGCAGCATCAGTGCAAGATGGATTGCCGAGGTTCCCGAGTTCAGGGCGGCCACGTGACAACCCTCCATGTAGTCCGAGAGTAACTTTTCAAAAGCTTCCACATTCGGTCCAAGCGGCGCTATCCAGTTTGTTTCAAAGGCCTCCCTGATATATTTTTCTTCAGACCCGTTCATATGGGGAGGACATAACCAGATCTTAGTATTCATAGTCTTGCCTGTTTAGAATAGTGAAGATAATAATTTTCATATCCCCGGCAAATGATTGCCGTTTAATGTATTCCAGGTTTATTTTTACCTTATCGGGAAAAATCACCTTGTCGTTGAATTCAATGGGATTTTCAACCTTTGCAAGAATTTCCTCCTCATTATAATATTTCAGGGTTGCCGGCCCCGTGATGCCGGGGCGTACCGAAAGTACCCTGCGGTCTTCACCGAGCAGAAGGTCGGCATATCCCGGTACATCAGGCCTTGGCCCTACAAAACTCATGTTGCCTCTAAGTACGTTGAAAAGCTGGGGAAGTTCGTCCAATTTCCATTTGCGAAGGAAACTGCCCAGTTTCGTGATCCTGGGGTCATCGGCTGAAGTAATGGTAATTAAATCCCCTCCGTTCACCATTGTCCTGAACTTAATGATGCTGAAAAGCTTTCCGCCGAGGCCAACCCTCTTCTGGGTAAAAAACGGACTGCCCTTTGATGTTATAGTGATCCACAACGCAACCAGGATAAAAACCGGGGAAAGAACCAACAGTGCGACAAATGCAAATACTCTATCAAAAATAAATTTTATCAAGCTTTGTCAATCTGAACAGAGCTCTAAAATAATATTTTTTTCAAAATCAATCGGCGGGAAATTAAAGATTGTGTTAGCTGCCTGAGCTTATGTTTCTGCGATTTTCCTGGGAATTTCTATATTTGTTTTGAATTACTGCAGGATTTAAACAAGCCATTAAGCTTTACAGTCAGGGCGTTATCCCCTCAAGGCAGTCTTTTAAACCAACAAACAAGGGAATGAATGATCTCATGAATAAACGCGCCTTCCCTGCCTGGTTTACCCTGTTTTCGGTTTTTGTCATTCTGCTTACCTTTGCGCTGAACATGATAAACGGGAGGTTCTGGCTTTCCGATTTCAGGGTATATTATTCGGCTGCTCAGCAATTTATATGCAGCGGCCAGGTTTACCTTGTTTCATTCAATGATTTTTCGGGTTTTTACAAATACAGCCCTGCCTTGCTGGATTTTTTCCTGCCATATATTTTATTGAGTTACAAAGCAGCTTCCATCATCCATTTTTTCATACTGGGATCTGCATTCTGGCTCACTTTCCTGACCATCAATGATATATTGAAAAAATATGTAATCAGCCCTACGAAAAAACATGAGCAACTCCTTCTTATTCTATCATTTACATGTATCCTGATCCATTTCACGAGAGAAATGTATGTGGGGAACATTAATATTATTTTATTACTGATGATCTGTCTTGCCCTAAGAAGGTTTCTTGAAGGTGGGATAAAGACCTGCGGTGTGTTACTGGGGATGGTGATACTTGCAAAACCTTATTTTATTATTCTTCTTCTCCCGTTATTGCTGAGAAAACAATGGAAATTCCTGCCTGTCATCCTTGTAGTAGTGTCAGCAGGGTCATCACTTCCATTCATTTTCCCCGGGCCGGGCAGGGCCGCAGGTCTTTATACCGAATGGTATATGAGCATTCTCAAGCATAACATGGAATTCCCATCGATGAACTCGCTGGAATATCTCATCAGGCATTATTGTTTCCCGTCCTTACCCGGTGTTGCCGGGTATCTCATACCCTTTGTTGCATGCGGTCTTGCGTGCTGGCTTATTATTCACGACATTAAGCGGGAGAAAAGAGCAGGGAACTTCAATAAAGCAATGTCGGAGAACTTTATCTTTGAATGGTTCATACTGCTTGCCATGCTGCCGGTTATTTTCAAAACCGACTGGGTCCAGTTTCTTTACCTGGCACCTGTGATCACCTTTATCATCTTTTATACAGGCACTTATAAGAAGTTATACCTGGTCCCTGTTCTTGTGTTGCTGTTCTTTTTCTTCAGTGCAAATTCGGACGATCTGCTGGGCAGGCCCTTTTCAAGAAAATTGCTTGAAATGGGAGTGATGGGACTAAGCAGCATGTTCATCACCCTGACCGCATTGTTTATTTTCAGGTCAGACCGGAAAGCAGGCTAAGGTTAACCGAACCTGATAACAACCTGAAAAATCATTCAGAGATCTCAAATACATACCAGATCCTGGTGCGCTCCACCCAATGATTGACATTGAATTTTCTGATCCAATCAGGGTAGGAAGAGTAGATCAGTTTCTTTCCTTTAAAAAATTGAAGGAAAGGATCATCGCTCTTTACTGCAAAAAGAAACTTTATACCGCCTGTGTTTTCAGGAATAAAAGGATAATCAGCTTTTATCGTTTCCAGGGAGGCTCTTTTATAAAAATGAATTTCTTTTGCCCGGTGATAAGGATCTTCGGTTAAATAATACAGTTTAACCGGTCCGGGGTAATCATTATAAATTTTGTGGTAAAGCCCCACCTGCTTATCCGCAGGATTAAAAAACATAATAAAAATCAGCAGTATATTGCAATACCAGAAAGCCCTGGTAAAAATCCTGGCATAGACATTGTACTGAAAACCGGGTTTCCATCTGCCCATAGCAAATTCCGCTGCTTTTGTTACCAATACCGGCAGAAAACCGATTAAAGGATACAGGAAACGGGTCTCTTTATGACCGATAATGAAATGAAACAGTACAAAGGGAAGAAGGGTCCAGGTTAACACATCCCCGGGAAAAAAAATCATGACGATGAGGAACGAAAGTATAAAAACCAGGCTGAATGGTGGAACTGTCCTTACGAAAACATCGTTAAAATAAAACCACCAGGGCTGGGTTCCGAACCCGGATATTTTATCCTCCAGAATATTCTGTTCAAAATAATTCCAGAGAGTAAGCGTCCATTCGCCATAGAACCAGCGGTCGGCAATAATACCGGCAATGAAAGCAATTACAATGCCGGCAAGCATGAGCAATAAATCCTGGCGCTTCTCCTTTTTAATCAGCAACTGCCAGAAAAGGAATCCCGCAATCAGCAACCCTGATTGGTATTTGATGATAAACGACAGGCCCAGCAAAACGCCTGTAATGAAGAAATCAAGGCGTGCTTTTGACTTGTTCCTGATTGACAGGTATGCAAATCCAATGATGAAGAGGCTCCCCGACCAGGTTTCGGAGGAGAACCTCACGGAATTGTACAAAGAGAACCACAGGAGGAATGAAAGCAGCAGGAACCATTTCTTCAAAACTACATCCATGAATTCTCCCGCATATTTCCGGTACATCATCCACATGGCAAGGAATGAAACCGAGGCCGACAGCATCCTGAGGAAAAGTGCTATCGTAAAAGGATTCGGACAACCGGCCCATTCGAAAACCCGATAAACAATTACCACCAATGCAGGCTGAATTGCAGGCCTCATCCTTAAAGCAAACTCCCAGGGCAGATTACCGGCAGTGTTTAAATTCAGTTTCCAGGCAGCGAATTCAAGGATCTGGAAGTGTTCATCGGGATAATAATATCCTATTGACAGGAATGCAAGAATAATCAGGCTAGCCAGGCATAGAAAATAAACCAGGCGTGGGTTTGCAGTATGAACATCCGGCTTTGTCAATTGTAAAGTGAAAATTTTATATAATTCCTGTATCGGATGTTTAAGCAATCACGTTCAACGACTAATTCAACTTTTCCAAAACCCTTTCAGGCGGGATGCTGCGGATGCAGTGACAGTCGCCCGATTTCCGGCAGTCATTGCATTTACTGTCAAGACCGAGGAAATCGGCTTTTTCTCCCAGGGGCGCCCAGCGTCGAGAAAATATAGGGCGCATAGGGGCATACAGCCCTATCGCACGGATGCCCAATGCAGCAGCAATATGGAGAGGGCCGGTGCTTGCAGCAACCAGGGCGTCACAACCGGCAATCAGTACAAGGAGCTGAGGCAGGGATAATTTCCCTGTAAGATCAGTGATACGGTTATTGTATGCATCCAGGAAACCACGCATTGCTGATCCTTCTTCCCTGCTTCCCGTAATTAAAATGTCGAATTTTTCGGGAGGAAGCAGGTCAATCAGTTTTCCAAAATTATCAAGCCCCCATTCCCTTGCATTTCCATTCGACTTCGGATGAAGGATCAGCTTGAATCTTTCATTAGGGGGCGCCTCCTTTAAGCCGGAATGGTTAATCTTTAAACCATAGTAATTACAGATTTCCTTCAATGCGAATTTTTTATTGATCCCAAGAGGCTTTAGTAACTTCAGGTTGAGCTGAACTTCATGAAGCAGGGAGTACCTGCGCGAATAATGAAGAAGATGGTTGCATGTAAGGACGGTAAAGAACCGGTGGGAAGTTGCGATCCGTTTTGGAATAGATGCAGCCTTTGCGGCATTGCAAATCTCCTTTACAGGGAATACATGAATGATCACATCGGCCCTGATGCCCGCCAGTGCTTCAGAGGGAGCCGGTTTTGCTGCACTTTCACAGGAGCCACAGCTCCCGGAACCCGAAATCAGTTCCCAATCGACAAACTCATCAACGAAACGGCAGGCTTCGACCAGGGGCCGGGAATAATTCCGTCCGAGGAAGATAACCTTACAGCCGGGGAATTTTTCTTTAAGAATCCCGGCCATGGGAAGAGTCAGAATTACATCTCCGATACTGTCAGTCCTGCTAAGAATAATCCTCATCAATACTGATAATTTGGCCTTGGTCTGGAGAAACAGCCCTCATTCTGTTCCGCTTTATGCAGCAAAGAGCAAAACGGGGAATGATCCAAAGCAAATTTATAATTTTTTAGGAATTTATGCTGTTGATATTTACTTGCTTAAAAATTTATATATTTGAAACTCACTGAACCGCCGTGACAGTAAGGATAATAAAGTATTGCAGGTTAAGTCCCTTTTGTTCAATCATTTAAATTCAGAATATGCCAAGGCTTTCGGTCGCAATAATCACTTTGAATGAGGCTCTCAACATAAAGCGCTGTATAGATTCGGTGAATTCCTTTGCCTCTGAAATCCTGGTTGTTGACTCCGGTTCTGTGGATGGCACGGCCGAAATGTGCGAGGCTTGCGGTTGCAGATTGCTGAGAAGGCCTTTCGACGGTTTTGCAACCCAGAAACAGTTCGCCGTCGACAATGCATTGTACGACTGGGTTTTTTCAATCGATGCCGATGAAGTTGTATCACCCGAACTGGAGAAAGAGCTGCAGGAGTTTGCCGGGACAACGATTCCCGGGGAAGAACTTACGGTTAAAGGTTATTACATTCCTTTCGTCCTTCATTTTATGGGAAGGATCATCAAACACTGCGGGAAAGGGAAAAACCTGAGGTTATTCGACCGCAGGCACGGCAGGTTTAACAATGTTCCCGTTCATGAGACCATAGAGGTTGAAGGCAAACCAGGGACAATGAAAGGACGGATCATCCATTATTCCTACAGGGACATCAGCCATCATCTTGAGAAGATAAATTTCTACAGTTCACGTGCAGCCGAAGGATATCATCGTAAAGGGAAAAAATTTCCCTTAATACTGTTACCGTTAAGATTGCCGGCAACTTTCGGAATCTTCTATTTTCGCATGCTTGGCTTCCTTGACGGTTACCCTGGGTTCATGTGGGCCTTCCTTGCAGGGATTTACTCCACGATCAAAGCGGCCAAGACTATCGAACTCGATAAGCTAAAATGAAACTGCAGACAGGTACTGACAGGATTTTCCCTGCTCTGTCTAAAAGCTGGGATGATCATCCCCTGGCCATCATTCTGGTCCTTGGTTTCCTGTTTCGCATGCTGGCTGCCTTTTTTGCAAGAGGCTGGGGAATGCTCGATGATCATTTCCTTGTCATTGAAGCCGCTCAATCATGGGTAGACGGATACGATTACAATTTCTGGTTCCCATGGTCCGAACACAACTTTGGCCCGACCGGCCATAACCTGTTCTACCCCGGCATCCACTTTCTTCTTTTCCAGGCCATGAAGTGGATGCATATCCAGGACCCCCAGTTCAGGATGCTGATCGTAAGATGCCTGTTGGGGACGTTTTCCATGCTTACCGTTTATTATGGTTTCCGCATTATCCAGGTCATTGAAAATAAAAAATCCGCGAGGCTGGCAGGATTGTTGCTTGCTATTTATTTCTTTATGCCCTGGACAGGCGTGCGTAATCTTGCCGAGTCGTCCTGCATTCCTTTCATCATGCTCGGGTTCTGGCAGCTGGTCAGAAGTGGGAATTTGGGGGTAACTTTTTCCAGGGGTTTCCTGGCAGGTTTGTTTTTCGGCCTGGCAGCCGACATCCGTTTCCAGGTCCTGTTGTTTCCCATGGGAGTAATTATAATCCAGCTCCTCCGCGGAAAACTCAGGGAAACTGCATGGATCACAGCAGGTCTCCTTTGCTCTTTTTTCCTGGTCCAGGCAATGATCGACCTGTTTATCTGGGGATATCCTTTTGCCGAGTTAGGCGGCTACCTGAAAGTAAATATCACCGACAGGAATTCCTATTTCATACAGCCCTGGTACAATTACTTTCTGACGGTAGGAGGACTTTTGCTGCCCCCTGTCAGTCTTTTCTTTTTCTACGGATTTCTACGGATCTGGAAAAAACAGTTCCTGATTTTTTTCCCGGCCATGCTTTTTTTCGCGTTTCATTCATACTTTCCGAACAAACAGGAAAGGTTCATACTGCCTTTCATTCCGTTCTTTATCATGCTGGGAACGGCAGGTTATTACAGGTTTATCAGGGGGTCCGTTTTTAGTGTAAAGTGGCCGAATGCATTGCGGGCATGCTGGATCTTCTTCTGGATTATAAACCTAATCCTGCTTTCGGGACTTACTTTTTCTTATTCGAAGCGGGCACCGGTCGAAGCTATGTATTGCCTTTCAAAATATCCATACCTGAAAGATATCATTATTGAAAATGAAAAAGGCGAGGTTCCGCTTATGCCCTTATTCTACACGGGGAAATGGCCCCATTATCCAAAACTGCGTCCACAAGATACCACTATTTACCAGCAATTCAAATCCATTGCCGAAGGACCTAAGTTCTACCACCCCCAATTTATTGTCTTTGCCGGAGGAAGGGATCTGGTACACAGGGTCGCTCTTGCGAGAGCCAGCTTCCCCCTGATCGTTTACGAGGCCACTGCCGAACCCGGGTTTACCGACAAGTTTATGCACAGGTTAAATCATGTGAACAAAGCCGACCGAATTTACATTTTCAGAAACAGGGAATTTTATAAAAACAAGGCGAAATAGGCCGGTCGGATACTAAGCGGTACCTTTGTGAAAGGTAAAAACAAACATGAGGAAAATTCTATCAGGATCAGGCGGTTTTTACAGGAACACTGCAACCCTCATCATTGGCACGGGAATCGCGCAGGCAATCCCGGTCCTCCTGCAGCCGGCCCTCCGAAGGATATATACTCCCGAGGAATGCGGAGCCTTTGCAGTTTACTTCAGCATATTCTGGATACTTACCGCCGTTGCAAGTTTCCGCTATGAACTTGCAATCGGTCTGCCGGAGAAAGACAGCGATGGAGCCAACCTTGTTTTTTTATCCCTTGCAATCAACCTGGTTTTCAACCTGACTCTGCTGGGTGTGATCATCCTGTTTAAAGACAGCATTGCAGGGGTTTTCAGGTTCCCCCAAAAGTACTCCTCCATGCTTTATCTCCTTCCTTTCAGCACGTTTTTCTTCTGCTCATTTGAAGCCATGAATTACTGGCTGATACGAAAAAAAGCCTTCAGATCTATTACCGTCAACAAGGTGTCAAGGAGGGGAGCTGAAGGTATTGTTCAGCTTGCCTTTGGTTTTTTCAGAAACCCGGCCGGGCTTTTCTGGGCGGACCTTGCAGGCGGAATTTCCAACAATATATCGGGGATCAGCCAGTTACGCCGTACCGGATTCAGCTTGATCCATATTTCCCGGCAGGGAATCATTTCCGTCATGAAACGTTATTCGGGATTCCCGAAGTCAAACCTGCTCCCCTACCTGATGAGAATTATTGCGCTGCAGCTGCCAGTTTTCATGATCAACCAGATGTTCACTAAAACAGAAGTGGGCAATTTCAACCTGACCCAGCAGGCCATTGTAGCTCCGTTTGGACTGATCACCGTGGCCGTATCCCAGGTTTTACTTCAGCTGATCACCGAGAAAAAGCACAAGGGGGAAAAAATCATGCCCGATTTTATCAGACTAAGCGGAATGCTCATGGCTATTGGGCTCCTGGCACTACTGATACTCGAATTATGGGGGCCCGGGTTATTCTCATTCCTTTTCGGAAACAAATGTACCGAGGCGGGGCACTATTCCCGGATTCTTATCATCGGGTACATGTTCTTTCTTGTCGTATCGCCGATGAACTCGATTTTACTCGGGCTTGAAAAAATACGATCCCAGAGCCTGTGGAACATCATTCACTTTTTACTTCTTATCGGCCTGTATTTCATCAAAAACGTGAATGTCCGCGAATTTCTCATGCTTTATGCGGGCCTTGAAACGATCGCATATATTTCCCTGTTCATCATCATTGCCCGAACAGTGGCCAGGTATGATAAACAGTTAAGGTGACAAAATGGGTATGAAAATATTGTTAATAAATCCAGGCACTGACGAGGATATCGATGGCAGGATCACCCGGGAGATTCCTTATATATTTGCCAAAACACTGTTTGCCCCTCATGCGGTTGCGGCTATAGCCGCACTTACCCCCGCAGATTACCAGGTTGAGATTCATGATGAATATGCCAGGGGCCCCGCCGATCCCATTCTTCAAAAGAACGGCTATGATATTATTGGCATTTCTATTACCTCTAACCAGCTCAAACGATCATTGCACCTTGCCAGGGTCGCAAAAAGCAGCAATCCCGCTGCTCTGGTAGTAGTTGGGGGAATCGGGGTTGAACACCTGGTAACTAAAAACCCCGAAGATATAGATGTTATTTTTCACGGCGAGGCTGAGGAGACCTGGCCGGAGTTTCTCGAAGATCTCAGGACCGGGAAATGGCTTCCGGTTTATAAACATCATTCAAAACCCGACATGACTAAAACCCCGGCTCCAAGCTGGGAGTTGATGAAGAATGACCTCCCCTCCTATGCTTCTGCTTTGGTGCAGACAACGAGAGGCTGCCCTTTTGACTGTAGTTTTTGCGATGTCATCTACACCTACGGACGGAAACCACGGAGTAAAACCATCCCCCAGGTGCTCGAAGAGGTAAGAAAGTTGAATGCCCTGAATGTGGGTATGGTTTTTATTGCTGACGACAATTTTGCAGGTGATAAAAAATACGCCAAAGAACTTCTCAGGGAACTCATTAAGGTTAACAACTCTTTTACCATACCTATAGGGTTTCTTACCCAGATTGACATCACCATAGCCGGCGACGACGAACTCCTCATATTGCTGGCCGATTGCAACTTCCAGGCATTAATGATAGGTATCGAATCGGTCAACGAATCCTCGCTGAAGGATCTGAATAAACAACAAAACCTTCGGATATCAATAAGCGAAGCCGTGCGCAAGATTCAATCCTATGGCCTTGTAGTGCTTGCTCATATGATTATTGGTGCCGACTCGGACGATACCAGTGTATTTGCGAAAACCTCTGATTTCATAGCCGAAGCAAACATAGTACACCATCTTTGCCATCCACTTGCAGCACCATATGGTACCAGGATGTGGTATGACCTGAAAAGAAAAGGGAGGATTATCTCAACCGAAAACGAGGAGATCAAAGATAAACTCGACATTGTTACCAACATCATTCCGAAACAGATGACCAGGGTTTAGCTGTTCGAAGGGCTGGCTGATTATTGGGAGGAGATTTACAGCCTGGAAAAATTCAAGCAGAGAGCATTATCGTTTATAGATGAAATCAAATATAAACCGGATATAAAAACGGGGGGTATTAAAGCCCTTCGCACCCAACGTAAAACACTCTGGAGGGTTTTTACATTTTTCATGTTCGATATGGGGAAGGAGCACCGAAAAGCATTTTTCTCCGTTTTATTTGCCGCCGGAAGAAAAGGGATGTACCTGCTGCCCAAAATCATTTATATCTACAGCTGTTACCTGGTCGACTCAAAACGATCAATGCATGATGCAAAAATTGCGAGGGAGCATGCAAAATGGGAACGGGAAAACCAAAATAAGGTACTTGTCGATATAGCCGAAATCCCAGTTTCCGAAAAGATACGGGAGGCTGCCACACCTCTTTTTAATGCCGCTTACCAACATGTTTACACACACTTCACGAATAAGGAGGGCCTTTATACCGCTGTGATCTCAGCAATGGTCGATTTTAACGATAGATTTGGTAAAACCTTCGAGAAATTTGATCAGTTTCATGAAGATCACCTCCGGAATTGCTGCGACAGGATCATTGCAACAATGGATATAGCCAACACTGAAGATGCCCCTTTTCTTCCACCAACCGCACCCCCGGGATTCGTACGCGAAATCCTTGACGCCCTGGATAATGCTGTGCGTTACAGGAATATGAATAAGTAGGTGGAAAAAACACTCATTTAGACCAGCCTTCGCCGGAACAGCCTGACCATCTCAGCTTTGTGATTGCTAATACTATAAGTTGGTCAATTAAAATCGGCGGGAGGTGGTCAGATGGTTTATCCAAGCTGCAGAGGGATGACTTCCTTTCAAGCCTAGTTATCTGTAGGATTAGAGTTGGACATGTCCCTGACGCAAAGATATTTACCATCTCTTTTCACAAATAAGCTGAAGTAGTGGCCGTTGTTTAATGTCTTCCCGTCTGAATCTACCTGTTTGAAGGCCCCAATTTCAAAAACATATTTACCATCATCTGCAACATGGACTTCAATGGTCTCAAAGGAGATTTTTGCGCCTTTGGGAAAATCCATTAATTCATTTTCAATGAATTTGTGAATTGCAGCCTTACCAACTATAGGCTTTTGTCCGGCAAAATAACTGACAGCATCATCAGCATAATAGGTTAAGGAGTCTGCATTCCTGTTATTATAAATTAATGCAAAATGATTTTCAAGTGCTTGAATTTCAGACTTAACCTGCTCTTTGTCAACCGTCGAAGTTGTATTTGTCGTTGCTTGTCTTTGATTACAGCCAAAAGACAGAAAAATAATTACTGATAATAAACCTCCAATGAAAATCTTGTTTTTCATAATTTTATTTGGTTTTAAATTATTTATGATGTTTGTTAAACACAGGCATAACAACAAATTTTATGTAAATTTAAAATAATTTGGTTAAATAGTTATTTTCCGGAGGGGAGTTAATCTGATATTAATTATATGGATACTGCCAATAAAAACTTGTAGGTAAAAGGAGAGACAGGAAGGATTTTATTTAATTTAGCAAATCATGACAGTTCAAAGGATCATTAATAAATCAAAAAAATGAAAAATAGTATCTTGGTAATTGCCGTGTTGCTATCCGGTTTGTTTAGCATCCCGGCTTTTTCACAGACAAAAAGTGATACGGCATCATTAGGCTTGCCGGGAGATAACCTGGATTTATATGCCGTTCTGGATCTTTTTCAAAAATCAAAAACCATTGAGGACTTTGAAAAAACCTTAAACCTTGAAAAGACAGGGATCAATAACCTGGATTTGAATTTAGATAAAAAAGTTGATTTCATCAAGGTTATAACAAAAAAAGACGGGGATAATTTTACCTTTATTCTACAGGTTGATATCAATGATAAGGAGAAACAGGATGTTGCCGTCATTTTGCTTTCAAAGGATAAAGACAAGAAAGTCACATTGCAGATTGTAGGAGATCCGGCTCTTTACGGTAAGAATTATGTAGTTGAACCCAAGACCAAACCGACCCCCTCAGTTACTCCAAATCCGGCATATACAGGGCCAGAACCAGTTACGACCACTGTTCCGGCCTCAACTACGGTGGTAGTGGTTGAATCGGCGCCAATCGTGACATATGTGTATTCCCCGGTATATGTACCTTATGTTCCGCCTTATCACTACGGATTTTATCCTCCCTATTTTGCAGCCTTTACCGTGATGGCGGTCGGCATTTATCGTCATAATAATTATTATGCCCATGGCGCTTATTATGGCGGTCATAATACCACGGTAGTGGTTCATAATACTAATAATTATAATAGTTACAATAATTCACGTAATACTTCCAATACCGTGAACCATAATAATGCGAACGGGAGTTATAATAATGGAAACAGGCCAAGCCAGGGAGCCGGCAACAAACCAAGCCAGGGCGGAGGCGCCAAACCAAGCACAGGCGATGTGAACAGATCAGGCCAGGGCGGAGGCGCCAAACCAAGCACAGGCGATGTGAACAGATCGGGCCAGGGCGGAGGCGCCAAACCAAGCACAGGCGCCAAACCAAGCACTGGCGATGTGAACAGATCAGGCCAGAGCGGAGGAGCCAAACCCAGTACCGGTGATGTCAACAGATCAGGCCAGGGCGGAGGCGCAAAACCAAGCACAGGTAATGTAAGCGGAGCCGGCCAGGGTGGTGGCAACAGGCAATCAGCAAGCCCATCAGCACGACCGTCTCCTTCTCCTTCAAGCAATGGAGGATCTGGCGGTCGGGGTGGCAGTGGCGGTGGTGGTCGTAGCGGCGGCGGTGGCGGCCGTGGCGGCGGCGGAAGAAGATAGTCAGACAACAATTTATCTCCTAAAATGAATCCACAGGATTAATTTTTTCCATTCCTGCGGGAAAAGCATTCGGCACATACAACCGTCGCCTGAATAGTTTGACCAACCTCGGCTGATTTGATTAACCAACTCAACGTTGTAACTGCCAATGCTCAAGGCCAGATACTTTTTAAAACCAGCCTGTTGCATCCGGGCAGAGATTGCTAGGTTGCATCGGCATGTCCAAACAACCCTTTTCGAATGAAACTGTAGGGAGTGTGGCTACCGCAAGAAAAAAACCACTTACTTTGCTTTGTAAGTGGCTGATTATCTGTGACCCCGATAGGATTCAAACCTGTAACCTTCTGATCCTTAGTCAGAGAACACCCCTTTTTTGATATTTTGTAAAAGTTCATAAAACATCATAAATAGCATATATAAAGTATGTTAAAGCCAATTTATTAAAACTTTACAAAGCGTATTTTGTTTTTTATGACATTTGGTTTCTGCTCGAAGCGCATGGCATGGACGTTGATTTCGTGATCAATGAATTCTCTAATAAGTGCATCAGGAAAGGGTTTTCAGCTAATGCTTTTCATTCAAAACTGGACTAACGGATTCCACAATACAAAGCCCGCTGGAAGACTACCCTCAGTGAACAAATACACGATCTGCCCGATTTTGAACAAGTGGAACGTGAACTGACACGACATTTGAAAAAACTGCAAAAAAAGTAAGGCTGGCCTCACCATGGTCGGCATCTGTCTTAGGAATGTTCGCACGATGTTCTATGAGGTAAAACCTGCAGGAGTTCTTAAGTATTTGAACATTCGAGGCTATTCTTAATGAGGCAAACTGTTCAGGATGGGAGTATCCGCATTAACCTTGTTGACATGCAGGCCGGGATCTGTTTTTTGCAATACCAAACAGAAGATGGCAAGGTATTTAGGGATAAACTGGTTGTGAAATAACCTGGTTCTCGGAAATATTCAGATCTCCAAAACATTAACCTGCCCCATTCAATATCCTGAAAGGTATAGGAATTGAACGGGGTCAATCTGAATTGAATGATATTATTCCAGCCATCCAATGGTTTTCTATAATCGGTTGTATAACTTGGGCTTTAAGAAGGCTTGGAGTATAAAAATGGAATAATATTCTATCCTAACAAGCTAAAAATCTGATAAAGAGCCATCTGATTTGCTGTCGCTGCACACTACTCTGACGAAATATCCAACCGTCAGTTCATCCTCGATTTTGCGAAAGTGGTTGACTTTTTTGATGGAACATAGATAATTTAAAAGAGGTTCATTCGGTTACTTCAAACGTGACAATCACCAGGTCTCTTTCCCTGTCTTTACCAATCGATAAAGCGCCATTTATTGGATCGTACCCTACACTTTGGCCTCCATAAATCTGACCTTTCCATGGTCCGTGTGAAATTTGCCCAACCAGGTTTGTCCCTATGACTGGACAATTTATTATAGTTGCTGCGTTTTTGACCACTTTCACCAACTCCTGGCCATGAGCAGGCCAGTCATTTTCAATTGCAGCCCAACTATAAGGGATCAGCAATAGCCCGGGTTTCTTTTCTTTCATGTTTTTCAGCAGATCTTCCTGAAATGAGCAAACATAAGGCAATTAGCGTGGATTTAATTCGATGGTTCATGTGACTTTTGTTGATATCCGGATTATGATAAAAGTATTAACTTGGACTGGATTATTAATGACATAATTTTGGATTCTCGGAATTATTTATGACACAAAAGTTTTACTCAACATCTATGATAAAAAGAATTTTTCTTCTGATACTGATCCTGGCCGGGGCGTTGATCCGTGTTAACGCACAGGACAATGCCCGGTTCGTCAATGTTTTCATAGGGACTGACGGAACAGGACATACCTTTCCGGGGCCTTCAATGCCTTTTGGGATGGTTCAGCCTGGTCCTGATAACCAGGCCGAAGATTGGAATCACACCAGTGGTTACCAATACCGTGATACAATCCTTGCCGGATTTTCCCAGACCAGGTTCAGCGGGACAGGTATCAGTGAAATGGGAGATGTTTTGCTTTTGCCTTACGTACAAACACAGCCAGAATATTTGAGATTCCATTATTTCAAGGATACGGAGAAAGGAAGTCCCGGTTATTACACCCTGACCAAGAAAGACAGTGTAAAAGTGGAGCTTACCTGTTCGGAACGGGTTGCCTTTCACAGGTATACTTACCCTGTCCCGGAGGCAAAGCTGCTGGTTGACCTTCAGCATGGACTTCGCTTTCTTACCGACAGCCTGGTTTTGGAAAGTGATGTGAAAATTGAAGATAATCAAACCATCTCTGGTTACTGTCATACTAAAAACTGGGTGGAACGCAAGTATTTCTTTGTCCTTAGAACCGACAGGGCTTTTTTAAAATCTGAAGTACTCCCCAGGGGAAAAAAGGAAAACGCGCCCAAATATCTCCTGGATTTTAAATTGGATAAATCAAGGATATTGCAGGTAAAGGTTGCTCTCTCCACTGTGGATGTGCAGCAGGCTAAAATCAACCTGCAGGCGGAGATACCCGGATGGAATTTTGACATGGTGGTTCAGAATGCCCGCAAAAACTGGAATAAGTATTTGAACAGGGTTGAAATCATTGCCAGTGCTGCCCAAAAGGAAGTATTTTACACCTCCCTGTATCATTTTTTATTGCAGCCATCGAATATTGCAGATGTGAACGGAAAATACCGCGGAGCGGATGACAGGATTGACGTTGCACCCAACGATGAATATTATTCAACACTTTCGATCTGGGATATCTACAGGACCGCCTTCCCTTTACTGGAAATCCTTGTGCCGGAAAGGATCAATGGAATGATAAAGACCTTGTTGCTGCATTCAAAAGCAGCAGGTTTTTTGCCAATCTGGACAGCCTGGGGACAGGACAACTACTGCATGATCGGTAACCATTCAATTCCCATGATATTGTCGGCTTACAATAACGGGTTTAAAGGTTTTGATTCGAGGGCAGCATTGGAAGCCATGGTTGAGACATCAACAAAAAGCCATATCAATTCCAACTGGAAGTTGTATAACCAATACGGTTACTATCCTTTTGATAAGCTGGATAATGAATCTGTATCACGCACATTGGAAAGTGGATATGATGACTGGTGTGTTGCGCAAATGGCTGAAAAACTCGAAGACAAACCAACAGCGATATCGTTTTATAAAAGAGCTGGTTATTATAAGAACCTTTATGATCCCGGCAGTAAACTGTTTCGCGGCAGGGATACTCAGGGGAACTGGAGAACCCCTTTTGATCCCCTGGCTGCAACTTCCCCAATGAATAATCCGGGAGATTATACGGAAGCTAATGCATGGCAATACTTCTGGACGCCCGCCCAGTTTGATATTGAAGGCATGATAACACTCCTGGGTGGGAAAGAAGATTTCACAAAACAACTTGACGCTTTCTTTACCATAGAAACAAAAAATCCTGATAAATTCCTGGGACAGGAGGCAATGATAGGACAATATGCCCATGGTAATGAGCCAGGCCACCATGTGCTCTATTTGTATGCGTTTTCAAACACTCCCAAAACAGGGCAGAAATATATCCACCGGATCATAACTGAATTCCATCGCAACACTCCTGACGGGATGATGGGAAATGATGATTGCGGACAAATGTCGGCCTGGTACATTATGTCTTCACTGGGATTTTTTCCGGTCAATCCTTCAGGTAACCTGTTCGTTTTAGGTGCGCCTCAGGTTTCCCATGCCGTTATTCATTTTTCAAACAGAAAGAAATTTACCATTGATGCCAGAAACCTTTCATCGAAAGCCATTTATACTGGAAAGATCATGCTGAACGGAGCTCTCCACAAAGATCTTTTCATTACTTACAGGCAAATAATGAACGGAAGCAATCTGACCTTTGAGATGATTGAAAATTAGTTGAAAAAGGTTGATTTTACACGAAAAATGGAAAGTCCGGCAGATTCTGATCAGGAATAAAATCAATCTTGCAATTCCATGTATTAGCCGGAAATGATGATTTTATTTTTCATTATGACTTTGAACCCTGTTTGAACCTGCAAAAAATAAATTCCGTCGGGTAAATTATTTCTTTCTAAAACTATCCTGTCGCCGGTAAAATTTATCGTTCTCACCAACTGCCCCCAAATATTATAAATTCTCAAATCGGCGTTTTCAAGTTCTTTTTGAAATTGTATTGTTGCCGATATATCGAACGGATTGGGATAAACTGTAATGAGATCCGGCAATTCTTTACCCGGAACACCTGTCGGTGCAGTGCAATGACGGCCATTGTTACCTGTCGGATTACGCATATAATGAATATGATGATCCGTATTGTTCGCGAAAATTATATGAAGTGCACAGCCTGTATAGGCAGAAAAAGCCGTTATCCCGATATTCCCGGAGAAAAATGTAAATGGAGCATCCCAGTTCGTTCCTCCATCACCGGAATGCAGATATTGCCCACCGATGAATGCTTTTACGTAAGTTAAATGCAAATCGGAACCATCCCTTACCATATACGGGTAATAAAACGTAGTATCCGGGTCATTGGTCAGATCCCGGTTCATCCCCCAGTTTGAACCGGTGTCGGCAGATTGGACAATTTGAATCTGATAATGCCCTGAGGCCGCACCGGCATAAGGGACATCGACATTTGCACTGTCCACGCTGACCATTGTTCCGTAACCATAAGGAGGTGCAATTGTATCATCAGAACTCCATGTTATCCCGTAATCAGACGAGTGTTTATAGAATATCTGCATTTTATTATTATACCTGTTGTCATTCCAGGCCATGTGAACATGGGATCCCTGGGCCATGATGGCTTCATCTTCCGAGCGGCCTGAAGCAAAAGTAAGCTGCTGGTGCGGGCTCCATGTTGTTCCGTTATCAGCTGATTTAAGGAAAAATATTTCTGTATTGTAAGGGGACTGGGAGGTCACAATGTCATTTGCCACATAAACGTTATTTCCTGAAACTGTGACAGCAGGCCAGTTGGCAATTACAGAATCCAGCAGGATAGCGGGTCCCCATGTATTGCCTCCATCCAGGGAATGCTTGTAATGGGATGACCGGTGATTGTCAATGGTATCTATTTCCCTCCAGACAACATGTATGCTGGAGCCGTTGACTGCAATGGCAGGGTTCCATGCATTTCCGCTGGTATTCGTTATCGGAATGGGAGAAGTCCATGTCTTACCTGTATCTGCAGACATCGTATAATAAATTGCGCCTTTTTTTGTGCTGAGCCTGTCGCACCATACTATATTTAGCTTATAACTGCTGACCCCTATACAAAGTCCCATGCTTTCATTCAGTAAAGCAGAAACTGCTCCCGGTGAGATATCGACGGGACTGCTCCATTGGGCAAATGTTGCGAGCTGAATGAAAACCGTGAAAAAAACTGCTAAAAGTACTCTTATCTGCATTTTATTAATTTAGTGTGTCGGCAATCCCCAAATTTACTCTTTTTAACTCTTAATTGAGACCTGCACCATCTCCGGAAAAAAATAAGGTCATTGTTTCTGACAATGCCTAACTTTACAATGCCTTCATTATTCGGGGGATGCTTAAAAAATTGCTTCATGAAACAGTTAAACACTTTCTTTAAGCTGGCCGTCTCCCTAGCATTGCCATTGGCAGTAGGGGCTGTTGCCGGATTGTTCACTGCAAAAGCGGTACCTGAATGGTATGCAACCCTCAACCGTCCTTCTTTTAATCCTCCAAACTGGTTGTTTGGCCCTGTCTGGACAGCCCTTTACATTCTTCTGGGTATATCGCTGTTTCTTATCTGGAGACTCGATTCCGGGAAGGAACGCAAGCTTGCAATCCTTGCTTTTTTGTTTCAACTGGTATTAAATTTCGGATGGAGCTTTCTTTTCTTTTATTTCAAAATGATTGGTTTTGCCCTGGTGGAAATCGTAACTTTATGGTTTGCCATTGTCAGCATGCTTTACCTGTTCTACAAAATCAAACCGATGGCTGCTTATATCAATATCCCTTACTTTCTCTGGGTCACTTTTGCAGGAATACTTAATTCATCTTATTATTTTCTAAATTAAACCTGAAACGCCATTATATCATTATACGGATAGTTAGATCAAGTTAAACTCCAACAAAAATTTCTGAAAGTTCAAACCTCGTTTTTTCACAAGAAATATCCCCTCCGCAACCGCTAATACATTCACTCATTCGGCGGTTCCGCTCCGTTTCGTCGCAAGTTCCTCACGGCTTCAACCAACGTGCCCATTTGCCTGGCCTGCACAGCATGCCATCTACAACTATTCCCGGCAAATAAAAATTTGTTATTCCTTGATTCGTATGCTATCTTTATACTTTATTATTTTTTACATCAGCCTCGAACTCACCAAAACTCTTTCCAATGCCCCCCCAAAAAGCTAAATCGCCAGAACCTGTTAAAGAAAAATCTTTGGCCAAATCCGATAATAACCAATTCCCCATCGTAGGTATCGGTGCCTCTGCAGGCGGGCTGGAAGCTTTGGAGCAGTTCTTCGGGAATATGCCCAAGGATAGTGGAATGGCTTTCGTGGTTATTCAGCACCTTGACCCAAACCACGTTGGCATTATGCCAGAGTTGTTGCAACGGATCACCCCCATGAAAGTATTCCAGGCAAACGA